>Ga0318541_10000131_pt1 | contig 20556 bp, 18 predicted proteins | sample GRESIP166b4f26_FD_202503 | JGI IMG/M metagenome (GOLD analysis project Ga0318541, IMG submission 202503) | Tropical soil microbial communities from Luquillo Experimental Forest, Puerto Rico - GRE.SIPMG.166b4f26 | ecosystem: Environmental > Terrestrial > Soil > Tropical forest > Bulk soil...
AATGGGCCGCCGGCCAAAATGGCCCATATCGGCATACATGGCTTCGCCACCTGTCAGCGTCAAAAAGGCGGCGCCGAGCACGGCGAATGCGATGCCGGGCCCTGCATGACTGAGATAGAGCACGGCGTGATGGGGACTGATGGCGGCGAGGATGGCCGGGCTCCGCATGATCCCCGTGATGCCCAGTACAGCGATCGCAGCAAACCACACGAGCATCACAGGCCCGAAGATACTGCCAACGAACTCCGTTCCCTTGCGCTGGACCATAAAGAGACCGACCAGGATTGCGATCGTAATGGGAACAACGACCGAAGAGAGTGCGGGCGCGTCGATCTTCAGACCTTCGATGGCGCTGAGCACTGAAATCGCCGGTGTGATCACGCCGTCGCCATAGAGCAGTGCGGCTCCGATCAAGCCGACGACGAGCAGGGAGGCGCGCGGACTTCCGCGGGGTGCGTGCCTGGCATCGAGGAGCGCAAGCAACGCCACGATGCCGCCTTCGCCGTGATTATCGGCGCGCAGGATGAGAATGGCGTATTTCAACCCGACAATCAGAAAGAGGGCCCAGATGATCAGCGACACGACGCCCATCACCGTCTCGGGCGCGGGGCCGCCACCGGCGTCGACGGCCTGCTTCAGTCCGTAGAGCGGGCTCGTGCCGATATCGCCGTAGACGACGCCAAGGGCCGTCAGCACCGCAATCGTGGGCAGCCTCCGGGCGTCTTGCCGCGGCAGCCCCTCGGTCGTCTGAAGGGCCTGAGCCATTCCGAACGTCCCTTCTCTGGGTTTCGAAAGTATGCACGAAAACGGCGCGTTGAGAAGCAGGTGTTGGCGCAGGCAGCTTGCACTTGGTCTTCGCTATTGCGGAAACGGTCTGACGATCGGTCGCGGGGTAGGGTACACCTCCTCGAGGTGCCGCGGACCCGCCGGAATTACCGAAGCGAAGCGGAATTGTGATACTATGCGCAGCAGGTACCAATGCGCCGTGCGTGCAAACGCGACGAACGGTCGGCAAACGATACTGCTTGAGGATTTTCAATCCGGTCTCTGGTGGTTCTCATGCTCAAGACCACAGACAACCATATCCAGGAGTTGAACCCGGCTGAACTGGGTGCGATTGCGCATCTCTATCGTGGGGAGATTTATCGCAGCACGATCTGGCGAACGCGCCTCGACAACACGACCAATTGGTCGATCGTCACCATGGGCATCGCCCTCTCGACGACGTTCTCGTCCCGGGAGGCGTCGGCGCTGCCGCTCATTCTGATAGGCATGCTGCTTGCCGTTTTTCTCGGGCTTGAGGCACGTCGCTACCGCTATTTCAACGTATGGCGTGCGCGCGCGCGCTTCATGGAGACGCATTTCTATGCGCAGATGCTGAACGGCACGCGCGGAGTCGATGATGCCGGCTGGCGGACGACTCTGGCGGAAGATTACTTGCATCCCCGCCACCATATCAGCTTCGTTCGAGCCGCCGGGCGCCGCGTTCGGCGTACATACATCTGGATCATCGGGATCCAGACTTCCGCTTACTTCGGAAAGCTCGCGATTCACCCGCAAATGGCAAGCCACTTCTACGAATTTGTCGATCGCGCCGCCATTGGGCCGATTCCCGGTTGGGCCGTATTGGGCTGCGGCTTTATCTACAATATGGGCTGGATCGTGCTTGCGATCGGGACCTACTGGGCCGATCGGCGTTCACACAAAAATCGCACCAGTGCGACGGCCATGGGTTGATCGACGCAGGTCGCGGCGGGGTGACGCAGCCTGGATTGACCCGGTTTTCCGGAGCGACGCTCTGACATATTGTTCATCAGCCAACTGAGCCCGCGCTTCGGCCAGATGAGCCGCACGGTCGCCGCTTATTGTCCCGAGCCAGGTTGGCACAAGCCGACGCAAAACTGGGAGTCAGTACCATGACGATGAGACCGGATCCCACCTTTTACGCATCGCCCAAACTTGCGATGGAAGCTCCGCCGGAAAACTTCGCTTACACCTTGCTGCTCAGTCCGGATTTCTCCAAGCCCGACGCGCTTGCCGTTATCGACGTCAAGCCGGATTCCCCGAAATATAGTCAGATCGTCCACACGATCACGATGCCCAACAAGGGCGACGAATTTCATCATTTCGGCTGGAACGCCTGCTCGTCAGCCTTGTCTCCGCTCGGGGGCCACGCGTTCATCGAGCGACGCTATCTCATCATCCCCGGGCTGCGCTCGTCCCGCATCTACATCGTGGATACCAAGCCCGATCCCACCAAAGCGCGGATTCACAAGATCATCGAACCCGAGGAGGTGTTCAAGAAAACCGGCTACTCGCGTCCGCACACGATCCATTGCGGCCCGGAGGGCATTTACATCAGCACGCTCGGCGGCGGAGGCAAGGACGGCACGAACGGACCTCCCGGCGTCTTCATCATGGACTGCGAGACATTCGAAATTCTTGGCCGCTGGGAGATCGATCGCGGTCCGCAGAAACTGCACTACGACTTCTGGTGGAATTTGCCGCGCGATTACATGGTGACGAGCGAATGGGCGCTGCCGCCGCAGTTCGAAAACGGCATCGTCCCCGAAGATCTTCTAGCGAACAAGTACGGTCATCGTCTCCACTTCTGGAACCTGAGGGAGCGGCGTAACGTGCAAACCATCGACCTCGGCGCCAACCATCAGATGGCGCTGGAAGTGCGCCCCGCTCACGATCCGGTTCGCGAGTACGGCTTCGTCGGCGTGGTCGTCGACACGACCAACCTCGAAGCCTCGATCTGGACCTGGTGGCGCGAAGACGGGAAATTCCATGCGGAAAAGACCGCGACGATCCCGCCTGAGCCCGCTCCGAAAGAGAAGCTGCCACCACTGCTTCAGGGCTTTGGTGCCGTACCCCCGCTGGTGACCGACATCGACCTGTCCATGGATGACAGGTTTCTCTACGTCTCCTGCTGGGGGACGGGCGAAATGCGTCAGTACGACGTCAGCGATCCCCGCAAACCGAGGCTTGCAGGCTCGGTGCACATCGGGGGCATCGCACGCCGTACGCCGCATCCGAACGGCAAGGCCTATGTGGGCGGGCCGCAGATGGTCGAGATCAGCCGGGACGGCAAACGCGTGTACTGGACGAACTCGCTCTATTCGACCTGGGATGAGCAGTTCTATCCTGGTGGAATGCCCGGCGCCGAAGTCATGGCCAATGTAGGTTCCAATGGCGGGCTCGAGCTCGCCAGGAATTACTGGGTGAACTTCCCTGACGGATACCGGCCGCATCAAATTCGGCTGGAGGGCGGCGACTGCTCGACGGATTCCTTCTGTTACCCGTCGGTTTCGAATTGAGCCCAGGTTGGACAACGGCCGGACTGTGGCTGGCCGTCGTCGCGAGCGGCCTCTATCATGGGGTCAACCCGGGGATGGGGTGGCCGCTCGCGGTTTCCGCGGGGCTCATGGAAAAAAGTCCGCGTGCTCTGCTTCTGGCGCTCTGGCCGCTATCCGTCGGCCATCTGCTTGCAATCCTCATGATGCTTTTGCCGTTCGCATTGCTGCTTGCGCTCGCGCAATGGCAGCGCGAGATCCAGGCTGCTGCGGCGCTTCTCGTCATCGGCTATGGCGTCTTTCTGCTCTTGCGGCGACGCCATCCCAGAGCGCTTGCAAGGATACCGCCAACCCAGCTTGGCCTCTGGTCATTTGCGATCGCGATTGCGCACGGCGCCGGATTGATGCTCGTGCCGATCTATCTCGGTCTGTGCGGGACTACAGCCCGTGCTCACGAAGCGGCCGGCCCGCTTGTCGAGGCAAATCTCGGCATGGCGATGCTTGTGGCCGTCGTCCATGTCGTCGCTACCATCGCTGCCGGCGGATGCCTGGCATGGCTGGTTTACCGCTACCTCGGCCTGAAATTCGTTTCGCGGAGCTGGTTCAATCTGGATGCGAGCTGGGCCGCCAGTCTCGTTCTGGTTGGCGCCGTCGCACTCGCATTCAACTTCTGGATCATGCCTTCCGGATGAGAGGTTTTGCGAGGGTCCGCGCGCAAGACATGATCGACCAGGTTGACGGTCCTATCCGCTCTCAAGCAGCCCGAGCTTGCGAGCCACCCACTCGGTGGTCGGCGCCTGGATCAGGATCGTCATCAGGATCGCGACAAAGGTGACGGAGGCGATGACGTGCGCGCCGGGCGCCTGGCTGCTGAGCAGGAGGCCCGCGAGCGCCGCCGGGATCACGCCCGTCTCCCGCGTCCAGCACATGAACAGAAGTTCGGGCAAGCGCCAGCGCGCGCGCCGATCGGGCAAGGCGCAGAGAAATACGGTAATCGGTCGCGCGACCAGCATCAGCACGGTTGCGACCGCGACTGCACCGAGCCAATGCCTCCCGACTTCGGCAAAATCGACCTGGGCACCGAGCAGGATGAAGATGAAGAGACGCATGATGAACGAGGTGGTCAGCACGAATTCGGCGAGCTTCTGCGCCTCGCCTACCTTCATCTGGAAGCCGAACGTCTCCTGATTGCCGAGCACGATGCCGAACACGAACACCGCCATGAAGCCTGATGCCTGCAGGTCGCTCGCCGCGAAATAGGCGGCGATCACGGCGACGAGGGTTACGACGGGTGCATATTCGGCGAGAAACGCCCATCGCTCGTGAGCAATCAGGAGTGACGCAAGATAACCGAGCGCGAGGCCTGCGACGATGCCGAGCGCGGATTGCCTCAACAGATCGAACAGGCTCTGCAAAAACGAGACGTGGCCGTCGCCGGTTGCGAGCGCCAGCGCCGCGAACGTGATGATCGCGCTCATCGCATCGTTGAACGCGGATTCGGCGATCACGGTCTGCGCGACGCGCGCCTTGATCTTGACCTGGCGGAAGATCGGCATCAGCGTAGCCGGGTCGGTCGAAGCCAACACCGCACCGAGCAGGGCCGCAACGCCGAGCGGCAGGGCGAAGACATAGGACGCCGCAAGCGCGACGATCGCGGCGGTGATCAGCACGCCGAGCGTTGCGATCACCAGGATGGTGATCCACACCCGTTTCAGCACGTTGAGGCGCAGTGCGGCGCCACCGTCGAACAGGATGTAGCTTGCGCCGAACAGCAGGATGATCTGGTTCAGCGCGGAGTCGGCCGTGATGTTGACAAGGGAAAGCCCGTGCGGCCCGAGCGCGATCCCTGCCAGCAGGAAGATCGCGACGTCGGGAATCCGAATCCGCTGCGCGACGAACGCCGCCAGCGTGCCGACCGCAAGGATCAGCCCGCAGGAGAGCAGCGTGTGCCTGGCGATTTCGATTGAGCTTGATGCTGCCAACGCGCGATCAGTCCTGAATGTCGATGATCCGGCGTTTTCCGGATCTTCCCCGAGTCGACCGGGCCAAGGTAACCCGGATCGTAGCTTCCGATCGCGTCGCGTTTCAATCCAGTCCTTTCAACCAGGTCGCGATCTCGCCCACGGCGATGTTGGCCTGGTTCAAGAGCTTGCCCATCGTGAAGAAGCCGTGGAATTGGCCGGGAAAATGCCGGTAGGTCACGGCAACGCCCGCTTCCTTCAGCCGCGCGGCATATTCGTCGCCTTCGTCACGCAAGGGATCGGCGCCGGCCGTAAGCACATAGGCCGGCGGCAGGTCGGCGAGCGTCCTGGCGCGCGCCGGCGAAGCGCGCCAGTCGTTGATGTCGGCATCGCCTAGATAATTGTTCATGAACCAGGTGACGACCGTATGCGTCAGTAGGATCGAGGTTTCGGGTTCGCTGTGCGACGGATGCTTTCGGGAAAAATCGGTCGCGGGGTAAACCAGGAGCTGGCCCGCGAGCTTCGGCCCGTTTTCGCGCGCGTGGAGCGAGACTACGGCCGCGAGATTGCCGCCGGCGCTGTCGCCGCCGACCACAAGGCGTGACGCATCGATGCCGAGCCCTTTCGCATTGGCGGCGACCCATTTGGTGGCGGTGACGGCGTCCTCGACGGCCGCTGGAAATCTGTGTTCCGGCGCAAGCCGATAGTCGACCGACATCACGATCATCTCGCCCTCATGGGCAAGCTTGCGGCACACCACGTCATGGGTTTCGAGATTGCCGATCACCCAGCCGCCGCCGTGGAAAAACACGAGCCCGGGTGCAAGCCCGTCCGCCTTCCGGAGTTTCTTCGGCGTGTAGATGCGCGCAGGGATCCTGCCGTGCGGCGCGGGGATCGCAAGCGACTCCGCCGAAAGCAGCTCGGGCGGCTCCGGATTGGCGACCAGGCGCGCCTGCATGTAGTACTCACGCGCTTCGGGCGGCGTCAGCGTCTCGTAGGCGGGACGGCCGGCTTCCTGGAACGCCTTGTAGACGGCGACGGCATCGGGATCGAGAACAACGGCCATGCTGGAAAACCTTCTGTCGTTTGAACGTTGCACGATTGCTCACGCCGCGGTGCGCCCGCCGTCGACCGTGTAGGCGGAGCCTGAGACGTAGCTCGCTTCATCGGAGGCCAGGAACGCCACAATGGAGGCAACCTCGGAGGCGAGTCCGAGACGCCGCGCCGGAATCCGCTCGACGATCTTCTCCATCGGCGGCGGCGCGTTGCCGCCAAAGCGGCCCTGGAAGATCGCGCTCAGCATGCGGCTGTCGATCAGGCCGGGACAGACGCAATTGATCCGCACGCCGGTGCCGCTACATTCCGATGCCGTGCTCTTGGTGAGCCCCACCACCGCGTGCTTGCTTGCGCTATAGACGGCGATGTGCGGCGATCCCATCAGTCCGGCGATCGATGCCGTGTTGATGATGCTGCCTTTGTTTTGTTTGAGCATCACCGGCAGTACGTGCTTGAGCCCCAGGAACACGCCGATCACATTGACGTCGATCACGCGACGAAAGGCTTCGAGCGTGTATTCGGTGATCGGCTTGACCTCACCCTCGACGCCGGCGTTGTTGTAGAACACGTCGATCGTGCCGAACTTCTCGATTGCGGCGCGGACGTAGTCCTTCACTTCGTCCTCCTGCGTCACGTCGGCGGCGACGGCAAGCGCCTGTGCCGAGGCGGGAAGATCCGTGATCGCGGCGTCGAGATCGGCGCGGTTGCGGTCGACGGCGACGATGATCGCGCCGCGTTCGGCGAGCAGGCGGACGGTCGCGCTGCCGATGACGCCGGCAGCGCCGGTGACGACGGCGACCCGGCCGTCCAGGCGTATGCGATCTGGCATGTGGCTTCCTCTGTTGGCCCGGTTGTCCCGGATGCTCTGGTTTTGAGGCGCAAAGGCTTGCGCGCAGTCGCTGGGCGGGCGGAACTATTTCATTTGCGGGGCCGGCTGACCAGAGCCGGGGAGGGAACCGCCCTTTCGCCGCCTTATTCGGCGTGTTAACCGGTCTCCCGGTAATCGGCGGCAAGAATTTTGTCCCTGTACAATGCCCTGAGATCCCGATTCGCCTGGTAAAGCCGCGCAAGATGTTTCGAACCATTGCCCTGACCGGTGTTGCGGCCCTGTTTGCCGCCCCCTTTGCGATCTCGCTGGCGCCGCCGGCGCGTGCGCAGATCGGCACGATCTTTTCCGATCCGGTGCCGCGGCCACCGGCCGGTATTCCGCGCGGCCGCGAGGCGCCGCCGCCGGACGAAGAAGAAGAGGTCCCGGAATTGCCCCAGGGCCGCGTATTGCCGGCGCCGAACCGGCCGTTGCCGGGCCAGCAGGGCTCGGCGCTGCCCGGGCCCGTGCAGTCGCAGCCTCTGGCGCCTCCGCCCGGCACGACCGCAATTCCTCAGAATGTGCCGCCGTCCGCCTCCGTGAGCCCGCCGGAGCCGGGCCAGAGCGCGGCGCTGCCGCCAGGTGGCAACCAGCTCCTGCCCGGCTTGCCGCCCGGACAACGGCAACCGCGGGGGACGCCGGCTGCGCCGGCCACCTTGCAGCCGGGCGACGAGGTGGTGCAGGAGCCGCCGGCTCAGAAGATCATCAACAAGAAAGCGAGCTTCTCGGGTCTCGACAAGATCACCGGCCGCATCATCAATTTCGACGAAGACATCGGCGAGACCGTCCAGTTCGGCGCGCTGCGGGTGAAGACCGATGCCTGCTACACGCGCCCGGCCACCGAAGCCGCCAACACGGACGCCTTCGTCGAAGTCGACGAGATCACGCTGCAGGGCGAAGTGAAGCGCATCTTCTCGGGCTGGATGTATGCGGCAAGTCCGGGCCTGCACGGCGTCGAGCATCCGATTTACGACATCTGGCTGACCGACTGTAAGGGGCCGGAGACGACGGTGGTCAGCGCTGCGCCCGATACGCCCAAGCCGCAAGCTTCGCCTGCGCCGCCGCCGGCCCCCAAGAAGCCGCAGCAGAAGCAGGCGACCCCGCGTCCGCTGCCTCCGCCGCCGCAGCAGGTCCAGCAACAACCCCCGCCGCAACCGCAGCAACAGCCGGGCGGCCTGTTCGGGATTTTCCGCTGAGCGCTACGTGCGCGCGGCGATGATGGCGAGCGCCTCGCGGCCCGGGATCGGCCGTTCGGCAGACAATCGCGCAAAGTCCGCCGGAACTCCCTTGAGCGCATGGTCGAGCAGGGCGGTATAGCGGCGCCTCGGAATCTCGGCGGCGCCAAAGCTCTTCAGATGCTCGGTGACGTATTGCGTATCGAGCAGTTCGAAACCGCCCGCGATCAGCCGCGCCACCAGATGCACCAGCGCCACCTTCGAAGCATCGCGGGCGCGGTGGAACATGCTCTCCCCGAAAAAAGCGCGCCCGAGGCTTACCCCGTAGAGCCCGCCGACCAGATCTCCGTCCTGCCAGACCTCGACGCTGTGGCCGTGTCCGAGCGTATGTAATCCGCAATAGAGATCGCGGATGCGCTTGTTGATCCAGGTATCCTCGCGTCCGGTCTGTGGCGCAGCGCAGCCCGAGATGACAGCCTTGAAAGCTGTGTTGACGGTCACGGTGAAGCTGTCGGAGCGCACGGTGCGGGCAAGGCGCGACGAGATGCGGAAACCGTCGAGCGGGATCACGCCGCGCATTTCCGGCTCGAGCCAGAACAGCGTGGGATCGTCGGCGCTCTCGGCCATCGGAAAGATGCCGCAGGCATAGGCGCGCAGCAGAACTTCGGGAGTGATCTCGGAAGGGCCGGAGTCGCGGGAGGTCATTCGAGAAGGATAGCAGGGCGCAGGCGCGAGCGCGATGGTCACCTCGCCCGGGAAGGGATGGTGCGACAAGCCTACTTCGCGGCGGCGCTCGCGCCTTTCGCTGTTTTGGCGCGCTGGAACCGCAGCAGGATTCGGGTGCCCGCATGATTGGGGTCGCGCTCGACGCTCGCCTCGAGCTTGGACGCCATGGCGCTGACGATGCGCTGGCCCATGCCGGTCGAGCGCGGGTCGATCCGCCCATTGAGGCCGACGCCATCGTCCGAAATCGACAGCAGGAGGTCGTCGCCATCGCTGGTGAGCGCGACATGGATCGGGCCGGTGCAATCGGTGTAAGCGTATTTGACCGCGTTCATCACGAGCTCGTTGACGATGATCCCGATCGCGACCGCGCGGTCGGGATCGATCTCGATCGGTTCGGCCTTCAATGTCAGGCGCGACATCCTCTCGCCCTCGGTCGAGCGGCGCAGATCTTCAAGCAGCGCGTCGAGATACTGGTTCAGCAGCACGCTCTTCAGATCGTGCGAGGTGTAGAGCCGGCGATGGACCTGCGCCACCGCCGCGACGCGCCCCATGGCATTGGTCAAGGCCGCCTTGACGTCGTCCTGGGTCGACGAGTTGGCCTGCAGGTGCAGGAGCGAGGCAATGATCTGCAGGGAGTTGCCTACGCGATGGTTGACCTCGCGCAGTAGCAGTTCGCGTTCGGCGGCGAGCGCCGCATAGCGGTCGCGTGAGGCGTGCACCTCGGCCTCCGCCTCATCGCGGGCTCTTTGCAATTCGGCCTGGCGGAGCGCGCCGTCGATGGCGACCTGCAGCAGCGGGACGAAATCGCCCAGCGTATCCTTGACGAGATAATCGGCTGCGCCCGCCTTCAACGCGGTGACCGCGATGTTCGAATCCTGCGATGCCGTGACGAACACGACCGGAGGCGCGTTCGGGATGGCCAAGATCCGCTCGAGTGTTTCCAGGCCGTCGAGCCCGGGCATGTACTGATCGAGCGCGACCACGTCGATACCGCCTTGCTTGAGCCGATCGAGCCCCTCGGCCCCGCCGGGTGCGTGCACGACATTCAAGCCGAGCCGGGTCAGGCCGCGCTCCACCAGGCGCGCGAGCGCCTCGTCGTCGTCGATATAGAGCAGCGTGGGTTTTGGCTGTGTCATTTGGCCGTCGAAGGAACCTGAATCACAGAGAAGAACAGTCCGAGCTGGCGAATGGCGTTGGCGAAGCTCTCATAGTTGACCGGCTTGGTGATGTAGACGTTGCAGCCGAGTTCGTAGCAGCGCTTGATCTCCTGGGAATCATCGGTCGTGGTGAGGACCACGACCGGACTGCATTTCAGGTATGGGTTACCCTTGACCTGGCGCAGAATGTCGATGCCCGTCATGTCCGGCAAATTCAGATCGAGCAGGATCAAAAGCGCGTCGTCCTTGCGCTCCGCGCCGCTGCCGTCCTTGCCGAACAGATAGCGCACCGCTTCTGTACCGTTGGTGAACGGCACGATTTTATTGTTCACGCCGGAGCGGCGAATATTCCGCTCGATCAGGCGCGCGTGGCCGTCGTCGTCTTCGATCATGATAATTGTGACAGGCGTGGTCATCACTGTACCGTTCCGATTGTTCAGGATTCAAATTTCCAACTGAGGGGGAGGGTTACGACAAAGGTGCTGCCGCAATTAAGTTCCGACGAGACCGACATGGTTCCACCGAGCCGCCGCACCAGCGCGCGCACGTGGGCGAGGCCGATGCCCTGACCGGGTCTGTCCTGGGTTCCGGCGCGGCGAAACAGCTCGAAGATGCGCTGGTGGTCCTTGGGATCGATGCCGCGCCCGTTGTCGGTGATCTCGAACACCGCAAAGCCGAGCTTCGTGCGACCCCGGATCGAGATTTTGCCGGGTACGCCGGGCTTGAGATATTTAATGGCATTGTCGATCAGGTTGGAAAAAATCTGCTCCAGCGCCAGGCGGTCGCTCACGATTTCCGGCAGCGGAGCGACGCGGATCTCCGCCTGCGCTTCGGCTGCCTGATGCGCGAGGGTGGTGACGATCGCCTCGATCAGCTCGCGTATGTCGATCCTGACCGGCTCGAACTGACGCCGGCCTTCGCGGGTTAGGTTCAGAATTGCCGTGATGAGCCGGTCCATCTTGGCAATCGAGGATTTGATGAAGCCGAGCGCCTCGGAAAAATCCTCGCTGAGCTGCCTGTCCTGCTCGTCGAGCTCCGCCTCCGCGTCGCCGACCGGAGCGGAAGCCGGCACCGAGGCGTGACGCAAGGCGGCAATCCGCTTGAAGATATCGCCGCGCAACTCCTCCAGTTCGCTGGTGAAACCCATGATGTTGACCAGCGGCGAACGCAGATCGTGGCTGACGATATAGGCGAAGCGTTGAATTTCGTCGTTGGCTTCGCGCAGGTCGCCGGTGCGCTGATCGACGATGGCCTCGAGGTTGAGGTTGGCATCGCGCAGGCGCGCCTCGGCATCGTCGCGCTCGCGCGATGAGCGTCGCAACAAAAAAATCGAGATGCCGGCCAGTGCGACGACGAGGCCGGAGCCGGCAATCGTCACCGTGGACGCGAGCCGCTGGCTGCGATCGGCGTTCGCGGCCCGCAGCGCAAACAGATCGTCCTCCTCGGAACGCATGGCGTCGGCAACGTTGTGGATCGAGGCCGTGGTGCCGCCTGCAGCCGCCTCCCGCACCAGCGCGGTTGCCTCCGCATCATTGCCTTGCTTGACGAGATTCATCTCGCGCGAAAACTGATCGAGCCGCGTTTCGATCGCCGCGCGCATCTTGCCCACGTTCGCTACCTGCACCGGATTGTCGCGCGTGAGCTCGGCGAGCTTGTCGAGTTCGGGAAGAATCAGCGTCACCGCTTCCTCGTGATCGCCAAGAAACTCCGACCCCGACGTCAACAGGTAGCCGCGCGCCGCGCTTTCGGCGCGGCGGATCTCGAGCAAAAGCGCGTTAATCTGGTTTTCCACCTCGATGGTGTGGACTACACGCGCGTTGTCTTCCCTCGATTTGTCGACAAGCAGCACAGAGGCGGCGCTGATGACAACCAACACCAGAAATCCCGCCGCAAGCAGCAGGATTTGACCCATTGCGCGCCTGCGCTTGGCATCAGGCGCCACGGCAACCTTGGCTCCGACAGTAATAGGGTCGTTCCCCCGAACGGAAAGATATCGCTAAGCTTTCCAACGCCGCATGGAACGGTTGGTTCCATGCGGCTGCAGGGCGTGGAGTGGAGACCGGATCAGCCGGCCTGCTGGCCGGCCAGATATTGCTCGAGCCAGTGGATATGGTAGTCGCCGTCAATGATCGCGGGCTCGCGGACCAGTGCGCGAAATAGCGGCAGCGTGGTCTCTATGCCGTCAACCACCATTTCGTCCAGCGCGCGGCGCAGCCGCATCAGGCACTCGGCGCGGGTCTTGCCGTGTACGATGAGCTTCCCGACCAGCGAATCGTAATAGGGCGGTATCACGTAGCCCTGATAGACGGCAGAATCGATCCGCACGCCGAGCCCGCCCGGCGGATGGTACTGCTGGATTCTGCCGGGCGAGGGGCGGAAGGTCACGGGGTTTTCCGCATTCACCCGGCACTCGATCGAATGGCCGTTGATGACCACCTCGTTCTGCGCCATCGGCAGGTCGCCGCCGGCGGCAATCCGGATCTGCTCGAGCACGAGGTCGATATCGGTGATCATCTCGGTGACGGGGTGCTCGACCTGGATGCGCGTGTTCATCTCGATGAAATAGAACTCGCCGTCCTCGTAGAGGAACTCGACGGTGCCGACGCCGAGATATTTCAGTTGCTGCATCGCCTTTGCGACCGCAAGCCCGATCTTGGCACGCGCCGCGGCGTCGAGCGCAGGCGAAGGCCCTTCTTCCCAGACCTTTTGATGGCGCCGCTGCAGCGAGCAGTCGCGTTCGCCAAGATGGATCGCGCCGCCGCGGCCGTCGCCGAGCACCTGGATTTCGATGTGACGCGGCTTCTGCAGGTATTTTTCCAGATAAACCGATGCATCGCCGAACGCGGACTTGGCTTCGTTGGCCGCCGTGGTGAGCGCGAGCGCCAGATCGTCTTCGGTATGGGCAACCTTCATGCCGCGGCCGCCGCCGCCGGCCGCCGCCTTGACCAGCACTGGAAAGCCGATCGCGCGCGCGATCGCCATCGCGTCCTGATCGGGGCCGACCGCGCCATCGGAACCGGGCACAACGGGAATGCCGAGGCGCTTCGCGGTCTTCTTGGCTTCGATCTTGTCGCCCATCAGGCGGATGTGCTCGGCCTTGGGGCCGATGAAATGCAGATTGTGATCGGCGAGGATTTCGGCGAAGCGGGCGTTCTCCGACAGAAAGCCGTAGCCCGGATGCACGGCATCGACGCCGGTGATCTCGCAGGCCGCAAGCAGGGCGGGGATGTTGAGGTAGGAGTCCTTGGACGGTGGCGGACCGATGCATACGCTCTCGTCGGCAAGCCGCACATGCATGGCATCGTCATCCGCGGTGGAATGCACCGCCACGGTTGCGATGCCGAGTTCCTTGCAGGCGCGCAGGATGCGAAGTGCGATCTCGCCGCGATTGGCTATGAGGATCTTGTCGAACATGTATCCCTATTCGCCATTCGCTCCTACTCGATAATCACGAGCGGTTCGCCGAATTCGACCGGCTGGCCGTCCTCGACGAGAATCTGCGTCACGGTGCCGGCGCGCGGCGAGGGAATCTGATTCATGGTCTTCATCGCCTCGATGATCAACAGCGTCTGGCCCGCGGACACCTTCGTGCCAACTTCGATGAAGGGTTTGGCGCCTGGCTCCGGTGCCCAGTAGGCGGTGCCGACCATCGGCGAGGGCACCACGCCCGGATGGTTCGAGAAATTGGCGACGGGGGCGCTCGGCGTCGCGGTAGCGGAGGTTGCGGGAGCCGCGGCGGCGATGGCCGCCACGCCCGGCTGCATCGAGGCCGCGATCGAAATGTTGCGTGCGACGCGCACTCTGAGACCGGCGCGTTCGATCTCGATTTCAGTCAGACTCGTTTCGTCGAGCAGCAGCGCAAGCTCGCGGATGAGCGCGCTGTCGTCGCTCGTGAATTTTGCGTTCGTTTTGTCGTCTGGCTGGCGCGCCATGGTCTCTGATCCAAGCTCTTCCAGGTGTGGGCCGCTGACGCGTCAGGCCTTCGCCCTGGCGCCGATTTTGGCGGCAAGGCCATTGATCGCGAGCCGATAGCCGTCGATGCCGAATCCCGCAAGTACGGCAAACGCGGCTATGGCGGTGAAAGAATGGTGACGGAAACTCTCTCTCGCATGAATATTGCTGATATGCACCTCGACGGCAGGGACCTTCACGGCCTTCAGCGCGTCATGGAGCGCGATCGAGGTGTGCGAATAGGCGCCGGCATTGATGATGATGCCTGCGGCTTGCCTCGCATGCGCCTCGTGGATGAAATCGATCAACTCGCCCTCACGGTTGGATTGGCGGCAATCGGCCTTGAGGCCGAATTGCGCGGCGGTCTCCATGCACAGCTTCTCGACATCCGCGAGCCGGGCATGACCGTAGGTCTGCGGCTCCCGTGTCCCCAGAAGATTGAGGTTCGGTCCGTTGAGGACATAGATGGTTTGCTCGGCAGTCTTGTCTGGGGTCTTGGCCATCCCACTCCCGATAATGCGCTCGCGAACGTCAAATCCGCTCCACTCGTGTGGCGCGTTATAGGTAACAAAGCAGCATAGGGGAAGCCTTGAGACCTCGCCGGAGGTGGTCCAAATCCCTCATCCCGCTTGAAACAAGGCGCGTAAAACTTGTGGAAATCGCCGATTAACCAACGATAAAGCGGCCTGAGGCGGGGCTGGGCCCAGACAAAAAGGCGGGCCCGTCGGGGCCCGCCAAAATGCTCTCGTTGTTGCTCCTCGACCTTTAGGCCGGCAGCACGGCCACGATCTCAAGCGACCGCGGGTCGACCACCACGATCTCGTCCCGTACCAGGAAGAACTCATAGCCGCGCCATTCCGGATAGATCGTCACGACTTCCGAGGGAAGCGCCCGCAAGCTGATGCGCTCGCGCGGAACGCGCGTGCCGACCGAAATCGCGAAGTCAACATTGTTGACCGGCGAGACGTGTTCGTTGCGGATCACCGTCGAAATCCGGGTACGCTGCTCCGTCGACAGCTTGGCGCCTGCGCCGGCCTGACCCGTCGTGGTCTGCGAGCGCTCGTCGGTCCGGGTCTGCGCGTTGGTGTTGGTGTCGCGGCCCTCGGACTTCATGTTGTTCTCACGGCTCTCACGGCCCTCGGCCTTCATGTTCTTGTCGCGGTCGCCGCGACCTTCGGCCTTCATGTTCTTGTCCTGACCCTCGCGGCCTTCCGCTTTCATGTCCTTCGCACCGCCCTTGGTCTCGTTTTCGGTGCTCATGTTCTTCGACTTCTGACCCGGCGCATTATCCTCCGCATGCTGGCCCTTCGCCGCGCCCGGCGACTTCTGTTCGGACTGGGTCGACTTCATGCCCGAAGGTTCCGTGCTCTTTTGCGTCGTGGCGCCACCTGTGCTGCCACCGCCCGACGGGGTGCTCTGCTGCGCCGCCGCGCCGCCGCCCTCGCGGTTCATGCCGCCTTGGGCGTTCGCTGCGCCTGCGCCCGCAATCAGCGCAATGGCTGCAACCGAAACCAGAAAGCGATTCGTCATTCGAGTATCTCCTCACATGTCTGCATTGCCCGCGCCAACAACGATAGGAGATTTGAGATGTTCCACTTCTCTCGCTCAGTTCCGCCGGGATTGTTTGTCGCGGTGGCCGGAACAAAAGCGCGCAAAGCGAAAGGGCCGGCATTTTCGGCCGGCCCTTGCTTGCAACGTTTCAAAAAGAAGGATGCGCTCAGCAGGTCGCCTTGCCGCAACGCGCGATGCCGATCTTCTCCTTCAGCCCGTCGAGTCCGACCGCGCCGACCACGATCTGCTTGCCGATCACGTAGCTCGGCGTGCCGTTCAAGCCCATGTCTTCCGCAAGCTTCATGTTCTCCCTGATCGTGTCGTTGATCTCGGGACTTGCGAGATCCTTCTCGATCCTCGCGACGTCGAGGCCGGCCTCCTTGGCGGCGGCCATGGCGCGGGCCTTGTCCGCGAGCCCGCGGCCACCCAAGAGCTTCTGGTGGAAATCGAGATATTTTTTCCCGGTGGGGTCCTGCATGCGCACGGCCACCGCGACCTTCGCAGCCTCGACCGAACCTTCGCTCAGCACCGGAAATTCCTTCAGCACGACTTTCAGTTTCGGATCGTTCTTCAGGAGATCCAGCATGTCGGCCATCGCGCGCTTGCAGTAGCCGCAGTTGTAATCGAAGAACTCGACGAAAGCGACGTCGCCGTTCTTGTTGCCGAGCACGACGCCGCGCGGCGAGTTGAAAATCGCTTCCGCGTTCTCGGTGATGGTTTCCTCATGCTTCTTCGCTTCCGCCGCGGCCTTGCGCTTGTCGAGCTCGTTCGTCGCCTCCTCGAGCACTTCGGGATGGGAAATCAGATAGTTCTTGATGATGGCCTCGATTTCGCTGCGCTGGGGGTCGCTGAAGCTCTGCGCCGAAGCGGAGAGCGGCGCGCCACACAAAGCGAGCCCAAGCAGGGCAGGGACGAAGAGACTGGGCAGGCGCATGGGCAATCCTCTGATCAAGGCCGGATTATCGGCCGTGTTTGGGTTAAGCTCTATCGGAATTTCGATGCAACGCAATTTCGGTTGATTCCTGGCTGCTTTTCCCAACTCCCGGATGCATCGACTAGTTCTTCTGGCCCGGGAGCGGTTTGGCGGAAACGATGTCGTCGGCCTTGACCCATCCCGGCGTGCCGACGGCGAAGCGGGTTTTCGCCCGTGATGCGAGCTCGCGCGCGGTCTTGTTGTCGCCGCGAAGATAGGCTGCCTGCGCCGACGCCAGATCCGCCTCCGCATAATCTCCTTTTCTGCCGTAGGCCATCGCCAACTGGCTGAAACCAAGCGGCGCCTCACTTTCGCGCGCCACCGCGGCACGCAGGATGGTAATCGCTTCGTCGGTATAGGCCTTATTCTCGGTGGCCACCAAGGCCTGCCCAAGTAACATCTCGATGAGGGGTGCGCTATTGGAGAGCTGTAGCGCCTTGTGCAGCGGTGCGATGGCCTCCTTGGGCCTGCCGCCTTCGAGCAATGCCTGGCCGCGCAGTTCAAAGAGATAAGCATTGTTCGGCTGCGCCTGAATGAGGCCGTCGATCTGGGTAAGCGCGTTGTTCAGATCGCCATGCAGGTAGGTCGTGATCGCGCGCGCATAGCGCGCCGGCAGGCTGGTGTTCGATAGCGGGTAACGCCGGTAGACGGTGTCCTGCCGCTCCATGAACGCGGAAATCTTCGCGCGCACCATGTCGTGCCGTAGCTGCAGGGAGGGATCGTCCTTCTTGTCCCAATAGGGGCTTGCGCGTGCGAGGCCCTCGAGCGCTGCGACGCGTTCGGCTGGCATCGGGTGGGACTGCAAATAGGGGTCGGCACCGTGTGCGGCAAACAGGCTCTCATCGGTAAAGCGCTTGAACGTCTCGTACATTCCTTTTGCCGACTGACCCGTCGCGGTCAGGAACTTCACGCCGGCACGGTCGGCATTTTCTTCCTGCTGGCGCTGATAGGACAGAAGCGTGCGGCGGATCATTTCCTGCGGACCCGCGATCGCGGCGACGCCGACATTGGCCATCCCGTTATTGGGATTGCTGCTTCGTGAGCCCGCCACCATCGCGCCGGCACCGAGCAGCATGGCAATGATCATCTGGGTCTGCGCCTGCGCGAGCTGTTCGCGAAGTTTCGCAAGGTGACCGCCGGCAAGGTGGCCGGTCTCGTGCGCCAGCACACCGATGACCTGGTTCGGTGTCTCCGACTTCAGGATCGCGCCGTAGTTCACGAAAATACGGCGACCGTCGGCAACGAAGGCGTTGAACGAGGGATCGTTGATGATCACCATCTGAATGTTCTGCTTCTCGAGTCCCGCCACGCGCAGAATCGGGCGGGTGTACTCGCGAAGCAGTTGCTCGGTCTCGGTGTCCCGCAGGACGGGAGGGCCCCTGTTCTCGTGGTCCTCTGCGCGCACCGAAGCAAGCGGCGAGAGCGCAAGGGCGAGGGCCACCGTGACGGCGGTCAATCCGGATGTTCTTTTGCGGAGCGTGAGGTCAAAAAGCATGGACGGTCTTGGAAGCCCGGTCTTGTACTTGGCGATTGGCTACTTGGCGATTGGCCACTTGGCGATTGGCGGCAGGCCGAATACGGGATATCCCCTAACAAACCATGGAATGCGGCTAGTCTGGGGCGCCCCTCCCGAAGGCCGGTTCAAAAGCCGAAATAGCAGATATCGATGCGCGAAGCGACCTTAAGAGACCGTGTGGCGGGCCTGCTTGGGCCGTCCCGCCGCAGCAATGTTCCCCCATTCATGGTGATGGACGTGATGAGTGCGGCCGAGCGAATCGAGGCGGCGGGCGGTCATGTCATTCATATGGAAGTGGGCCAGCCGGCAGCGCCGGCACCGCGAACGGCGATCGCTGCCGCCCGCGCCGCGCTCGATGGCGGGCGGATCGACTACACGTCCGCGCTCGGTATCCCTTCGTTGCGCGAACGTATCGCCCGGCACTACCTTGATACTTACGGCTGCTCGGTGGATTCGGGGCGGATTATTGTCACGACCGGCTCATCGGGAGCGTTTATCCTCGCCTTTCTGGCCATGTTCGAGCCCGGCGACCGCGTCGCGGTTACCGTGCCCGGTTATCCGCCTTATCGTCACATTCTCACGGCGCTCGGCTGCGAGCCCGTGCTGATCGAGACCTCGGGCGATACCCGCCACGCGCTCACCGGCGAAGCGTTGCTCGCCGAGCATCGAAAGACGCCGCTGAAAGGTGTGCTGGTCGGCAGTCCCGCCAATCCGACGGGAACCATGATGTCGCGGGAAGCGCTGACGCACCTTTTGGAAGCCGCGCAAAGCGCGGGCATCCGGTTCGTTTCCGACGAAATCTATCACGGGCTGGACTATGCCTTTCCGGCGGTGACCGCGGCCGAGCTTTCGGACCAGGCGCTCGTGATCAATTCCTTCTCGAAATATTTCTGCATGACCGGCTGGCGGATCGGCTGGATGGTGGTGCCCGAGCCGCTGGTGCGCCCGATCGAGCGCTTGCAGCAGAACCTTGCGATCTCGGTGCCGACGCTGTCGCAGATCGCGGCCGAAGCCGCTTTCGACGGCTATGAGGAGATGGAAGCGATCAAGCGCGGCTATCTGGAAAACCGCCGTATCCTGATCGAGGGCCTGCCAAAAGCCGGTCTCACCAAGTTTCTCCCTGCAGACGGTGCCTTTTACCTCTACGCGGATGTATCCGATTTTACCTCGGACAGCTTCGAGTTTGCCAAGCGGATGCTGGAGCAGGCGCATGTGGCGGCGACTCCGGGCGTCGATTTCGATCCTTTCCACGGCAGGAGCTTCATCCGCTTCTCCTATGCGCGTTCGGCCGACGACATGCGCGAAGCGGTTGCAAGGCTGGCGCGCTGGCTTGCTTAGGGCTTGCCGGCAGGCGCGCGCGCTATCACCATTGACTTGGCAAGGCCAATTGATTTTGGCTGTGGCTGGAGGAACGGCCGTCCGCTGCACGCGAGCGTGACGGTAAAATTCACAGGGGGAACAGGTCATGGCGACAACGACCATCGCTCAAGCGCAGACGGTAAAGCCGGCGAAGCCCTGGTACAAAGTCCTTTATGTCCAGGTGCTGTTCGCCATTCTGCTTGGTGTCGTGATCGGCTGGCTGTGGCCCGGACTTGCCACCAATGACTGGATCAAGGCGCTCGGCGACGGCTTCATCAAGCTGATCAAGATGGTGATCGCGCCGATCATCTTCTGCACAGTCGTTTCCGGCATCTCGCACATCCAGGACGCCAGCAAAGTCGGCCGGGTCGGCATCAAGGCGCTGATCTATTTTGAGGTCGTGTCCACCTTCGCACTGGTGCTCGGTCTCATCATGGGCAACCTGTTCCAGATCGGCCATGGACTTGCCGCCAAACCCGACGCCGCTGCCGTCGCCACTTACGCCAAGCAGGCAGCAGAGCAGAAGTCGGTCGACTTCGTCCTCAATATCATTCCCGACAGTGTCGTCGGGGCGCTCGCGCGCGGCGACATACTGCAGGTCCTGTTGTTCGCGATTCTGTTCGGCTTCTCGATGATGGCCATGGGCGAGCGCGCCAATCGCCTGCGCGACATTATCGACGATGCCGCGCATGCGGTGTTCGGCGTCATCGGCATCATCATGAAGGCAGCCCCGTTCGGCGCCTTCGGCGCCATGGCCTACACGGTCGGAAAATTCGGTCCGGCCGCGCTCGGCAATCTCATCGGGTTGATCGCGCTGTTCTATGCGACGGCGGCGCTGTTCGTGTTCGTCGTGCTCGGCCTGATCGCGCGCTTCATAGGCTTCTCGATCTTCAAATTCATCGCCTATATCAAGGATGAGCTCCTGATCGTGCTCGGCACCAGTTCCTCCGAAAGCGCGCTACCGCAA
>Ga0318541_10000133_pt1 | contig 20431 bp, 17 predicted proteins | sample GRESIP166b4f26_FD_202503 | JGI IMG/M metagenome (GOLD analysis project Ga0318541, IMG submission 202503) | Tropical soil microbial communities from Luquillo Experimental Forest, Puerto Rico - GRE.SIPMG.166b4f26 | ecosystem: Environmental > Terrestrial > Soil > Tropical forest > Bulk soil...
CTCGAGGTCCTCGGTCCGCACCGGGTGCGGATGGAGCTCGAGGCACCCGAGGTTCGCGAGCCAGGCCAGCGCCGCCACATCACGCGGCACGACCTCCTCGGCCACCCGGCCGGAGGGAAAGCGCAGCTCGACCACCTCGATCCAGGGAGGCCGGCTCCCGGGCGCGCGCTTCTGGTAGAAGTGCTCGCCGTCGATCCCCTCCGGGTAGCGAACGAGCATGTTTGGACGGCCGCCGGCGCCGCGCAGCGCTCCCCCGGACACGGTGACGTAGTAGCGCACGAGATCGAGCTTGGCGTGCCCGGCCTTCGGAAACAGCAGCTTGTCCGGGTTGGAAATCGCCACTTCGCGTCCCGCGAGCACGAGCACCTCAACGCGGCGGTTGATAGCCACCTCGGACTCCCTACGGCCTGCCCGACGACTCGCCGTGAAGCTCAAGCCTCGTCTTCAGCATCACGCTGAGCATAAGCTGCTAGTGTTGTCTTCGATCAACCTCGTCCGGGGCAAACCATGATCGCCCATACTTCGCTCGCGGTAAGCAATTATCCCAAATCGAAGGCCTTTTATTGCAAGGCGCTGGCGCCACTCGGCTACAGCAACAACATGGAATATGGCGAGGCGGCGGGATTCAACGACGGCAAGAACACGGATTTCTGGATCAGCAGGCAGAAGGCGACCGTACCGATGCACATAGCTTTCGAGGCCCGCAGCAGGAAAGAAGTGCACGCGTTCCACGAGGCGGCGCTGGCAGCCGGGGGCAGGAACAACGGCGATCCTGGCTATCGCGACTACTGGCCGGGCTACTACGCCGCCTTTGTGCTCGATCCTGACGGCAATAACATCGAAGCAGTGTGGTACGACTACAGCAAAGTGTCGTGATCCCGCATCGAGTCCAGCGTCGGGAATAACGGGCGTCTCCACGGTGTTCACGCCTCGAGACAGCGAATTGTCGCAATCGAGGGAACAACGTTATGAGTGCACGCGAGCTGGTCCAACCGCGCAACGGCGCCCGAGCGGCTGCCGCGCTTTGTCAGTGGGAGCGCGCTCCGCAGGGCGGTCTGCGCGCCACCTGGCGCCAGGGCCGCCGGGGCGCCGCCGGTGCTGATGCCGCCGGTGCTGATGCTGATGGGCGCGGGCTGACGACCACGGACGCCGCGCCGCTCACTTGCACGGGGCACGTGCCCGCGATCTCCAGCTCCGGTGCGAGCGCGCGACAACGGCCGATCGGTCGCTGGCTCTCCGGCGGTTGCATCGCCGCGCTCTATCTGCTGGTAGCGTTCGCGGGGATCGCTATCGTGGTGCGGGTGTGACGGGTGGCGAAGGGAAGCGCGCGCCTTCGGTTGCCAGCCATTCCCGGAAGACAGCGACCTTTTCGAGCGCAAGGTGAGCGGGCGGACACACGAAGTGCCAGGCGTGAGCGGAGTGCACCGCCCGACCCGCTACCACGAGTCGACCTGTCGTTATCTCGTCGGCGACGAGCGACCAGCGGGCGAGCGCCAGTCCCTGGCCGGCCTGGGCGGCACGCACGATGGCGATCGCATCGTCGAATGCGGGGCCGGAATTCGGCCACACCTGCCCGGTGTCAGCTTCCAGTAACCAGGCGGTCCACGGCTCATATGGGCTGTGGAGCAGGTTGTAGCGCCTCAGGTCGCGCGCCTCGCTGATTGGCCCGTGGCGCTGCAAAAGCCGCGGCGTGCACACGGGAACCAGCCATTCATCGAGCAGTTTGTGCGCGTACAAGCGGGGCCAGTTCCCCGCACCAAAACGGATTCCGGCATCCACGCCGGACTTCACGAAATCGACGAGCTTCACGGACGTGTGGATCTGTACGTCGATGCCTGGGTGCTGGGCCGTGAAATCCGGTAGTCGAGGCAGCAGCCACTGGGCGAGGAAGAACGCGAGCGTCGTCACACGCAATGGCCCGGCGCCGCGGTCGGCACGTGCCTCGTCGATCGCGCGCTCGAGATCGGCAAGCGCCTGCTCAACCTTCGGCCGCAACCGCTCTCCGTCCGACGTCAGCTCGACCTGGCGACCGTTGCGGCTGAAGAGGGTCACGCGCAGGTACTCCTCGAGCGCCTGCACCTGCATGCTGGCGGCGCTCGTCGTAAGACCGAGCGCGTCGGCACCGCGGGTGAAGCTCTTGTGCTGCGCAACCGCAACGAACACTCGCAGGCTCGCCAGCGGGGTCCGTCGGTACGTCGATCGCGGCGGAGTCGCTGCTTTCTTTCGCCGGCTGGTCTCGCGTACAGGCACGGTCGTGATCCGGGGAATGGTCCCTGCTGCGCTCATCATACGCGGGCAACGACGCCAGCGGCGCCGCGCCGGCCCTTCAAGGTTGCTTAACCAACCTTCAGCTCTTTTGACACCACGCGTCCCTCAGCCGCTCATCCTTACATGCGGGTTCTATCCAGCGCTGTTTTCAGAGGAGAGTCATCATGAAGCGCGTCCGTTCTGCGAGCCTCATCGCCGCAATCGTCGTGACGGCAATCCAATGGGCGGCATTTTTCAGTCCCGTGCTGTACACACGCCCGGTGCACGCGGTTGGTTCCGCGGTTGCAGAGGGCGTGTCCGGAGTTGCCGGTGCTCGTTGTTACGGGACATCGTCAATATGACGGAGCGTCGTCACACGCGTCGCCCGCTCGAGTCGTGCCGCGATCTCCCGCAGTTCGGCGGTGCACTCGGGTGCCTCGAGAATGTCGAAATCGGCGCCGGTCAGGACGACTTGCGCCGCCAGCGCTTCGATCGAGTCGGCACCGGTGCTCAGAGCGCAACTCTCTTCATCGAGCACTTCCAGGACTCCGCACCAGCTCGGAACCCGCTTTGCGAGCTCCGCCACCGAGCCGTGCAGCCTGATGCGCATGCGGTAGCGATACGGAACCTGTCGCATGGAGCGGGACACGTACGCAGCGATGTCGCCGGGAAAGTCGCGCGGCGTGAACTGCGGCCCGGTCGACGCGAGACGTTGGACACGATCGACTCGAAATGTGCGCCAGTCTTTATGCTGGGAGTCCCAGGCGACGAGATACCAAAGGCGCCCGGTGTGCGCCAGCCGTATCGGCTCGACCATTCGTGAGGTCACGTTGCCGGCGCGATCCCGGTAGTTGAGACGAAGTTTCAGGTGGTCGCGGCACGCACAGGCGACTTGCGTGAGGACGTCGATGGACGGGGCCGCCTCCGGGCGCGCGAGAGAGATGGTAACGGAGTGCAAGGCGCTCGCGCGCTTGCGTAGTCTCAAAGGGAGCAGCTGATCGAGCTTCGCGAGAAGCCTGACAGCTGCCTCCTCCATCTTACCGATGCTACTGGCGGCAGCGCGCACGGCGACCGCAACCGTCACCGCCTCCTCATCGTCCAGGAGCACCGGCGGTAACGAGGAGCCTGCCTTGAGCTGGTAACCGCCACCGAGTCCCGGTGAGGCCTCGACGGCATAGCCCAGCTCGCGCAGACGATCGATGTCGCGACGGACCGTGCGCGCATCGACCTCGACGCGTTCACTGAGTTCGGCGCCCGACCAGTAGCGGCGCGACTGAAGCAGCCAAAGAAGCCGGAGCAGGCGGGCCGAAGTCTTGAGCATGCCGGGGCCAGTATTGGACTAGTCGCGGACAGATCCTGTCCTCAATGCATTCTACGATTCCGGCGTCGACTACCGCATCCGGATCGTGCGGCGTGCCCCACGTCGCCCTATCCAGGAGGGAGATCGGGAAATGAACCTCTCGAGCGCTATCGAGCCTGCCCCGAGCCCGACACTGCGTGCCGCCAGCGTGCGCCTCAGCCGGCAGGTCAGCGCCGCGCCCGGGCGTATCTTCGATGCGTGGCTCAATGCTGACGAGGCGCGGTCGTTTCTGTTCGCGGACCGGATCGGGAACGCGATCCGCGTGGAGATCGACGCGCGGGTCGGCGGAGAATTCAGGATCGTGCGTCACTGGGGCCGAGACGCTGTCGAGTACGCGGGCGAATGCCTGGAGATCCAGCGACCGTACCGGCTCGTCTTCAGCCTGTTCGTCGACAAATACGCGCAGCGCGATGACCGTGTGATCGTAGAGCTCGCACCGGTCGCCGCGCGCTCGCTCCTCGTCTTGACCCACGAGCTCAGCTTGCCGGACCCGGCGCAAAGGTCCCGTATCCAGCGCGGATGGGCGCTGGTCCTGGACCGGCTGGGGGCGCTATGCACTGCCGGCGCCGTCCCAGGGGCGCTGGCGCCGGCCCCGGACGGCAGGGCTCCGGATCATGAGATTCACCCGGTGCGCTGGCTCTCGCCAGTACGCGGACGCCTGCGAGCGCGGTAGCTACGCGAGGACGATCACTTCGAGCCGCGGGTCGGTCGCCGGCGTGGCGCCGGCCGTGGCGGTTGCCGCCGCTACCCTGATGCCAAGGCCCAAACACAACAGAACAACTGTCGCCAGAAACCAGAGCAAGAACCAGCGCGTGAAGCTCGTCAGCATCTCTTTCTCCCTGGATCGTCTGGTTCCTTACCTTACGTCCCGCTCAGGACGTCGAGCCGCAAGTGGCATCTCCGGTCGCAGTGTAGGTGCAGTGACTGGAGCAACCGAAGACCGCTCACTGCACGGAGCGGGCGATTCACTGCATCACTGACTTCGCACGGGTAATGCGCTGGCGTAGAGTGACCGCCATGATCGAAGTCCGCAGCGGCGGGCGCTCGACCCGTTGGCACTGGATTGCCGCGATCTGGTTAGCCGGCGCGCTATTCGACGCCAGCCAGACATTGCTCATGGCGCATGCGGAAGGCAGGCACCACGTATGGCTGGTGCTCTTTGGAACCGAGCTGGTGTCCTGGCTTCCGTGGGCGCTGGCCACTCCATTTGTGATTGGCCTGGCGCGCAGATACCCGATGGTTGGTGGCATGAGTTTGCGGACCCTCTGCATACACCTGGCGGCTTTCGTGCTCGTCAGCGTTGTCGCCGAGACATGGTCCACCGTGCTGCAGATGATCTTCAACCCCTGGAACAACCGAAAGTGGCCGACGTTCGTGGACACCTGGACCACGACACTCACCTTTCAGGTGCTCACGTTCCTGATCGTATACGCCCTGATACTGACCGTTACCTACGTGGTAGACGCACGGGAGAGCATGGCCCGCCAGGTCGCCGAGACTGCGCGACTCAACGAGGAGCTCTCGAAGTCACAGCTCGCGGCGTTGCGCCGGCAGATAGAGCCGCATTTCATGTACAACACGCTCAATTCCATCGCGGGCCTGGTGCGCGACCATCGAAACGACGCCGCGGTGAGTATGATCGTCGGGCTCAGTGAGTTTCTGCGCCGCTCCTCGGAGGATTCCCACCGATCACAGGTGGCGTTAGGTGAGGAAGTCGAGTATCTGCAGCGCTACCTCGAGATTCAGAAGGTCCGCTTTGGAGAACGTCTGCAGGTAAGCGTGGATATCCCGCCAGAACTGCTGTGCGCGCAGGTTCCCAACCTGCTGCTGCAGCCGCTGGTGGAGAATGCCATCAAGCACGGCATAGCCAAGCGTGTCGCCGGTGGCAACGTGCGCGTTGCCGGTGCGTGTCACAACGGCAACCTTTGCCTGAGTGTCTACAATGACGGCCCGAGCCTGCCGGCAGACTGGCAGGCGACGCCGACCGGTGTCGGCATCGCGAATATCCGCACACGTCTGCAGATCCTGCACGGCAACGTATCCGAGTTACGACTCCAACGCGCCAATCCCGGCGGGGTCGAAGTCCTGGTGACGCTGCCTTTCACGGAAGTGTGAATGGCGACCGTCGTGAAACGACCGGCTCCGATACGGGCTCTGGTGGTCGATGATGAATCATTGGCGCGGCGCAATCTGACCGTGCTGCTGAACCGTGATCCAGACATCGGATCCGTCGCCGAATGTGCGTCCGGCCTGGATGCCATTCAGGAGATCAGAAAATCGAAGCCTGACCTGGTGTTTCTCGATGTGCAGATGCCCGAGTGCGGCGGCTTCGACGTACTCGAGTTGTTGGGTAACGATCTGCCGCCGACCATCATCTTCGTGACGGCCTACGACGAGTATGCGCTGCGCGCCTTCGAGGCGGGAGCGCTCGATTACCTGCTGAAGCCGTTCGACGACGCGCGCTTTGGTCGTGCCCTGAGTCGTGCCAAGGAAAAGCTCGCCCACTACCTGCCGCCGCAACCGCGAGCGCCAGAGCGACTCGTAGTCAGAAGCCGCGGCCAGGTGTTGTTCGTGAGTGTCGCGGACATCGACTGGATCGAGGCTGCCGGCTATTACGCCTGCCTGCACGTGGGCAGCGACACTCACATCCTGCGTCGGTCGCTGTCGGAGCTCGAGCAGGACCTGGGTGATGAGAAGTTTGTGCGCATTCACCGCTCGCTCGTCGTGAACCTCGAGCGGATTCGCGGGCTGGAACTCCAGACCGGAGGCGAGTACGAGGTCGTGCTGAAGTCACGGGTTCGATTGCGGTTGAGCCGGCGGTATCGGAAGCGACTGCAGGATCGCCTCGGCACCATTTGATCGGTGGAGACAGTGTCTTTGCCTGGCGACAACAGCGGCGGCATCGCGGCTTCGATGCGCAGGCACGGGGTGTGACGCACGATGTAGGTTCTCTCCGATAGCATCGGTCGGAGGGAGGTGTTTAGTGTGCGGCCATAGCGAAAGGAGGTGTACCGTGAAACGAGCAGCATCAGCTTTAGCCGCACTTGCCACCGCAACCGTCGCTCTCGCGCAGCAGACAGCGCCACCGACCCCGGCAGAGCCGCGGACGAGCCCTGCTCCGCAGGAGCAGACGACTCCACCGGTGAACTCGAGCGCGCGCATGAGTGAAGCCGATAAGCAGTCCCTGATGAACAAATGCGTGACGCAGGTGCAAGCCGCCAACCCGAACGTCCCGCAGAAAGACGTCAGGACTTACTGCGAACAGGAGATCAAGAGCATCGCATCGCCGCGGTAACTGACCGCGGCAGCCGTCACACCCGCACGACGGCCGAACCGGCCCGTCGTGCGGGAGCAAACGCGTGCCACTCACTGCACGGCGGCGCCCGGGAGGACAGCCGTCGGAGGCTGGAGCGCGTCGATCTGCATCTCGAAAGGTCCCACGGGTTGACCGGAGCGGTCAAAGAGCGTGCAGACGGGACTGTCGGCCCAGCAGTAACGCACCCGCGTCGGCGAGAAACCCTCGGGAATACCGAGTACGACCTCGGTGCCATCGATGCGCGACTGTGCAAACCGGCAGCTACCGACGGTGTCTCCGCACAGCTCGAACCCGATCGGACTGTCGTGACTGTAAGCGACCAGGCCTGCTTCAACGTCGCCAAACCCCACGACGATCCGGTTGTCACGTCGTGCGGCAGCGCGCGGAGTCGGGCCGGACGGCGCAATCGCCTCACCATAGATCACGTGGCGCGCCGCGCGCGCGAGCCGCGCTCCCACGTCCTGCTTGTCAGTCGGATGCAGATTGCGCGGCTCACCAATGTCGATGGTCACGGCCAACCCTGCGTGCGAGTCCTGCGCCACCGCCCGGCGTTGCCCTTCGCGCAGCGCCGCCCAGCCGGACTCGGCCGGTCGTAGCGACGGACCGCCGTAGTTCGGCAGCTCCACTACGAGATATCGCAGCTCCGCACCGAATTGCCTGCGCCAGTCGGCCATGAGGGCCGTGAGCAGCGCCTGATAGCCCTGCGGCTCATTGGTGTTGGACTCTCCCTGGTACCAGAGCACGCCGCGCACGCCGTAACGGCCGAGCGGTGCGATCATGGCGTTATAGTGCGTCGTCATCCCGCCCACGGCCTGCCAGGGAGCCCACGGTGGGTAGCCGACGCGTGGGGGTACGACGCGGTACCGCCACTCTCCGCCGAGAGGAATCGTTTCTCCGCCCCGCAGATGTAGCGCGCGCGGCGTGGGGCCCGCCAGCAAACCGCCCACCCCGTACGTACTCGACGCATTGACGACGATGAGGTTGTCGCCCGCCTGCAGCATGCCTTCGGGAATTTGATAGTAGCGCTCGGCGTTGTAGCCGAACGTATTGCCCAGAACCCGGCCGTTGATCCACGTCTCGTCGACCTGGTTGATGGCGCCGAGGCTCAAGCCCACTGCGCTCCTCGCCTGCTCTGCGGTCAGCGTGACGCGGGTCCGAAACCACACAGAGCCCGTGAAGCCCTCGAGCTCCGGGACACCCCAGCTGCGCCAGTCCCCGAGCCCGGCGGGCGCGACACGCCAGCTGCCCTCGGCCTTTGCGGGAAGCGTCAGGCTCCAGGGTGCGGCCGCTGCGGTCTCACCGGTCTTGTCGAGCCACCACTGCTCCCATTGCGCGCCAAACTGCAGCTGCGCCTGCCCGGGATCTCTCGCGTAGAGCTGCAGCAGCTCTACTCCGCGCTCGTAATCGGCACCGCCCGGAAGCCCCGCGGCGCTGATCCAGGCACGAATGTTGGAGCCTGAGAAAGAGGCGTGGATCAGCCCGATGGGAACACGAATCGTTCGCTGCAGCTCACGCGCGAAAAAGAAGCACGCGGCAGACCAGTCGGCTACCGTGTCAGGCCCCGCGATCTGCCAGCTCGGCGGCTCGGCGAGGCTCGCGAGCGGCACGGGGCTCGCGGCGCGAGCCACCGTAAGCATGCGAATCCCGGCATTGGCCGAATTGGCGATTTCGTTCGGAGCATCGTCCGCGCGCCGCACCGGGAATTCCATGTTCGATTGACCTGAGCAGAGGAACACATCGCCGAGCAGAACGTCGCTCGCCGCAACGGCACCCGATGCCGAGCGAGCGCTGAGCACGAAGGGGCCACCGGCAGGCATGGCGGGCAGCGTCGCGCGCCACACTCCCGCGTCGTCGGCCCGGGCGCGCACGGACGAGCCCGCAAGCGACACCGTGACGAGCTCGTGAGCGGCGGCGTGTCCCCACACCGCGATCGGACGCTCGCGCTGCAAGACGGCGTGATCGCGAAACAACTCCCCGAGCCGAGGCACAGGCTGCGCACGCGCGGCGTTGATACAACAACCTGCGATCAGGACGATGAGCGCGACGCGGCGCATGCCCAACCTATCCCCCTCCCGAGAACGCGCCGACCGGAATTGCCGGCCGCGTGGCAACGCATATTGATATGCGGTTGCTGCCATGCATATACTCCTCCAACCACGATAGCGCTACCACACCGGTGCGGCGCCCAGCGTGACCCCAGTCATCGAAATCCATCAAGCGTGCTCCGGGACGCTAGCGCCCGTGGCAACATTGCGAACGTGCCCGTAGATCCCATCCGCAACATCGTCATCGTCGGCGGCGGAAGCGCCGGCTGGATATCCGCAGCAGCCTTAAGCAAGTTCCTGCGACATCTCAACTGCCGCATCCGGCTGATCGAATCGGCCGAGATCGGCACCGTCGGCGTCGGTGAGTCGACGATTCCCCCCCTCATCCCTTTTCTCGGGTCGCTGGGGATCGACGAGAACGATCTCATTCGCAAAATCCAGGCGACCTTCAAGCTCGGCATCGAATTCAAGGACTGGACGCGCCCCGGGCATTCATACATTCATCCGTTCGGTCCCACGGGCCGGCCGAAAAAGAACGTGGAGTTCTACGCGTACTGGCGCAAGCGCCGCGAGGGCGGCCACGCGCGACCGCTCGAGGAGTATTCCCTGCAGGCAGTCGCGGCGCGCCAGGCAAGGTTCATGCGGCCAGTCGATCTCGCGAAATCCCCCCTGCAAACGATCACCTATGCCCTGCATCTGGATGCGAGCCTGCTCGCCGCTTACCTGCGTAGCTACGCGGAGGCACGTGGCGTCACCCGCACCGAAGGCAAAGTCAGGACTGTTGCGCTCCGTCCCGAGGACGGCTTCGTTGACTCAGTGACCCTGGAGAGCGGCGAGCGCATCGAAGGGGATCTTTTCATCGACTGCAGCGGTTTCCGCGGCCTGCTGATCGAAGGAGCACTGAAGACCGGCTACGAGGACTGGACGCGGTGGCTGCCCTGCGACCGCGCATTCGCAGTCGCCTGCGAGCGGACGGGCCCCTTTTCCTCGCATACGCTGGCCGCGGCACGCGACGTCGGCTGGCAATGGCGGATCCCGCTGCAGCACCGCGTGGGCAATGGTTACGTCTACTGCAGTCAGTTCATCGACGACACGACCGCGCACGACACGCTCATGTCGAACCTCGAGGGCCGTGCGCTCCGCGACCCGCTGCCGCTGCGATTCACGACCGGGCGCCGGCGCCTCGCCTGGAACAAGAACTGCGTCGCCATCGGCCTGTCGGCGGGCTTTCTCGAGCCGCTCGAGTCCACGGGCATCCACCTGATCTATCGCGGCATTGCGCTCCTGCTCAGTTATTTTCCCGACCGCCACTGCCGGCAGGCGGATATCGATCGATTCAACCGGCAGACCGCGTTCGAATTCGAGCGCGTCCGCGACTTCCTGGTGGTGCACTACGCCCGCACCGAACGCGAAGGCGAGTTCTGGCGGCACTGCCGCAACCTGGAGCTCCCGGAGAGCCTGAAGGAACGGCTCGAGTTGTTCTCGAGCTACGGCCGGATCGTGCGCGATGAGAACGAGCTCTTCCCCGTACAGAGTTGGCAGTACCTGCTCACCGGCCAGGAGGTGCAGCCGAGCGGCTACGACCCGCTGGCAGAGGGCCTGACGCCGGAAGAAGCCCAGAAGGCCCTCGATGAGACGTGGGGCCTCGTCGCTCGGTGCGCGACGACGATGCCCCCGCACCAGGAGTTCATCGCGCAGCACTGCGCGGCGTCCCCGGGCTAGAGCTCCATCGACCGCCGCAGGCGGCTTTTGCCGGTGAATCACCGGCCGCGCAGCAGTTGCATGACCCGCGCGCGGATCTTGCCGTAGTTCTCCGGTTTCAGCGGCCCGAGCAGGCCATGCTGCTCGCGAGGCAGATGGGAGAGCGGGTGGCCGCGGCCGCGGAAGACGTAGTGATCGAAGAACGCCTTCCAGGCCTGCCGCTCGGCGGGCGGTCGTTCCGCAATGGTGATCATGGCGAGCAGCAGACTCGTATAGGGCGCATCCGGTCCGGTGGCGAACGCGTCCCACCAGTAGTTGACCAGCCCGTTGAAGGGCGCGAGCGACTCGACCTGGTGCCACCACAGCTTCGGCAGATAGAGCGCATCGCCGGGGCCGAGCTCGCAGACCCAGGCCTGGTCGCGGACTTCCCGGAAGAGCGGGAAGCGGTCATCGTCTTCCGGTGATGAGGCCGCGAGGCTCACGGGCGCCCCGGCCATCGTGTGGTCGATGGGCCCGACGTACAGTCTCTCGATGAGCTGCGGCGCATAGAGCGTGAAACGGCGGCGCCCCGCGAGCACGCAGGCCAGATTGTCGAACGTGTCGTAATGGCTCGACACGTTGGAGGCGGTACCGAGCCAGAGCCGTGGAGCGGTCTCGGGCGCCAGCAGCGGCATCGGATTACCGGCGGCAAACCCCGGCAGACAGTCCCTGCAGGGCATGGACCCGGCGTAGACCGATCTCTCGCCGGGGTCATCGACGGCATCGACTATCGCCTGCATCGCCTCGGTGAACTTCAGCATGCGTCGCTCGAAGTTGAATCCCTTCAGATCCTCGCCGTAGTAGTACTTCCCGGCGATCGCCGGGTCGCCGAAGAATGCCTCGACCCGTGCGCCGGAATCGAAGGCCGCCAGGTAGCTCATGAGCGCGCGCGGCGAGGCGCTCGCCGCCCGCACGGCGGGCCAGCCCTCAACCAGGCCGCGAAGGATGGCAGGCTGGCAGCCCTGCACCACTTCGTGGCGGAAGCGCTCGGGCGTGAGGTCCCGGCCGGCGATCTCCTGGGGTGAGAGACTCATGGGCGGGCCGCGACGATCGAGGGCCGGTATCACTCGACTGCGGATGCGCGCACGCCCGCGAGGCCTTCGGTCGCTTTGAGGATGCGGTTGTTCTTCCTGCGCGCGAGGATGGGAAACTGCTTGAGCGAGGCGATCATGAAATAAATGAGCCGCAGAAAGTCGCGACGGAAGAGCTCGAGCACGACCGCATCCGGTAGTTTGCTCACGGTTTCCTGGTTGATGGTGTAGAGGCCGACGCACTTGCGGGTCGTGCCATCGTCGAACTCCGCCTCGATGTCGATCGGCTCGATGAGCTTGAGCTCGAGGAGCTTCGCAATGAACAGCTGCGTCACCTCCATCCCCGATTTGAGGCTCTGGAAAGCGTACATGATGCTCTCCAGGTACCGGGTCGGTTGACCGCTTGTGGTAAACAGGGCCTTGCCCTCCTCGACGCCGACGCGCGGGTGATCGAGGTCGATCGCAAGATCAGGCCCATGCGCGTAGAAGGGAATGCGCTGCAAACTGAGCGGCCGGTAGAACTCCCGTTCCGTCCACTCCTCGAGGAACACGTTCTCGCCCTCATCGAACCCCAGCATCGCACCGCAGTAGAACTGGCCGGTCCGCGGATCCTTCGAGAAGAGGATCGGATAATGGACCACCAGATGCGGAAACTCGCTGACCATCACCTCTACGAAGCGCTGATTGTCACAGTAGGTGGCCGATGCCCGTGCATCCACCTTCAGAGACCGGTGCGTCTCGCTGTTGAGCGGAACGATCTGCGTCATGTCAGACGGGCTGCAGCCCGTACTCGTAGATCTTGTTGAGGAGCTCGCGGTTCCTGGGCAGGCGTGTGCCCATCTCGACGGTGATCCGCTCGTTCTCCTTGACGAGGCGGGAAGCCGCGAGGGCAGTATCCGCCGTGTCCTCGGCCGCCACCTCCGTCTCGAAGCCCATGCCGTAGAGCACATACTGATAGCTCGCCGCCGGGAAGACCTCCTCGAGACGATCGAACTCGTCGAAGAACCACGGCGACTGGTACCTCCAGAGCGTCAACAGGTCCTTCAGCCGATCCGGCACGGTCGCCGGGTCGACGTTGTCGCGCCAGAACGCGCTGTCGGTGCGCTTCGTGAGCACGTAGTGGAGTTTCAGGAAGTCGATGATCCGGCCCCAGCGATACATCGTCACCTCATTGAAACGCCTCGCGATGATACCCATCACCTCGCGGCAGGCGGGCAGCTGCTCCGAGAGCAGCTTGGCCGACAACTCGACGAGCACAATGGCGGAGGATTCGAGCGGCTCGAGGAAACCGCCGGCAAGACCCACTGCCACGCAGTTGTTCTTCCAGAAGGTCTCGCGATGCCCCGAGCGGATCGGAATCTTGCGTGCCGACAGGTGCTGGTGCCTGGGGCCGATGTACCGCGACAAGGTCTCGCGCGCGGCTTCCTCGCTCGTGTGGCGGCTCGAGTAGACGTAGCCGATGCCACGGCGGGTGGGCAGACAGATGTCCCAGATCCAGCCGGCGTCCTGCGCCGTCGAGATGGTCTGCGACGCCATGGGCTCTTCGGGCGAGTCGAAGGGCACCTGGACCGCGAGCGCGGTATCGCAGAAGAGGATGTCTCCGCAATCCTTGAACCCGACGCCGAGCGTCTTGCCGATGAGCAGCGCCGCGAAGCCGCTGCAGTCTATGAAGAGGTCACCGGGAATGTCCCCGGCCTGCCGGGTCGAGACACTCTCGATATCACCTGATTCGCGCTGATTGACCTTGACGACATCCGCCCAGACGTGGCGCACGCCGAGCGTCTCCGTACAGTGCCTCGCGAGGAAGGGCGCGAACTTGCCGGCATCCAGATGGTAGGCGTAGTTCGCGAGCCCCTTGTACTCGGCGCTCGTGATCACCTTCGGCGCGAGCCCCGCATCGCACAGCCGGCCCTGCGGCGTGACGAAATCGCAGAAGCTGCGTCCCTGCCCCTCGCGGAACCAGTGAGGCACGAGGTTGAGCTGCGAGAACCCCTGCGGAAGCATGAGGGGATGGTAATAGGCATCGTCGGGAGCGCCTGTCGTCCAGCCCGCGAACTTACCGCCCTGCTTGAACGACGAATCGCACTGCCGGAAGAACTGCGTCTCCGATACCCCCATTCTCTCCAGGGACGCGCGCATCGTCGGCCAGGTTCCCTCTCCCACGCCGATGATCTTGATGTCCGGCGACTCGATCAGCGTCACCGCGAAGCCGTTGGCCTTGATCCGCGCCTGGTGGCGTGCCGCAATGATGCCCGCCGTGAGCCAGCCGGCAGTCCCTCCCCCGACTATGACGACCGATCGTACTGGTTGAACCACTCTCGATGCTCTCTATATATCGCGCGGCACGTTATCACATCAGCACCAAAGACAAAGGGGCCACCCGCGCGGGTGGCCCCACGTGCCCAATGGCAGCGCTCCCGCGGCTATAGCTTGGCGCGCAGCTGCAGCGTATACGACCGCCCATAATCGACCACGTTCAGCAGCTGGTTGCTGAAGCGGCCGGTGGTGTGGTACTCGGCGTTGGTGAGGTTCAATGCCTCGAAGAACACGCCGAAGTGGCTGTTGAAGTCGTAGCTCGTGCTGAAGTCGACTTCCGTGGAAGATTCGAGGAAGGTCGGCTCCGTACCGAACTGCGCGCTGTTCTGCTCCTGACCGAACGTCAGGAACTGCCTGGCCTGCCACTGCACCGCGAGCCGCGCCTGGAAACCGTAGTTCTGGTAGAAGGCGATCAGGTTCGCGGAGTTGCCGATGCCGGGCAAGGCGAACTGCGTCGTATTCTGCTCGATATTGTACGGATCGAACGGCTTGTTCGTGTGCACGTACGTTCCGTTGACCTGGAACCCGAAGCCGTACTTCAGCATCTGCTGCCACGTCACTTCGATGCCGTTCACGTCGGCCGACTCGCCGTTCACGATCGTGGTGTTGTGGAACACCATGTCGTTGCCATAGTTGGTCGAGAGCGGATTTGGATCCTTGATCGGCACCGTTATCGTGTCCACGCCATTGATCGGGAACTGCGTGATGTGCTTGTAGAACAGGTCTGCGGCCACGTAGGTGTTCTTCGCGTAATACCACTCTACTCCCAGGTCGAAGTTGTCCGACAGGTACGGCTTGAGCGCCGGATTGCCCGAATTGGAGACCAGTGCGTTCACGCGCCCGCCGTAGGTCGTATTCGGCTTGAGATCGTTATTCGGCGGTGGCGATGAGGTCCGCGAGGCGTCGAACCTCACTTTGAAGTCCGGCCGCACCAACAGGTTGAGATCCAGGGACGGCAGGAAATAGCCGTACGAACTGGACACCGACTGGAGTGTCGTTGGCCCGAAATTGAAGCTGTACGCCGTCTTGTCACCTGCCGGAACGGCCGCGCTCACCGGTACCGCGAACAGGCCCTCGGAGGTGACGTCGGTCTTCTGATAGCGCAAGCCGAGGTTCGTAATCAGCGGCATGTCGCCCAGGCCGAAGGTGTGCTCCGCGACCAGGAACGGCGCGTAATTCTTGCGCGCCACGTTGTTCACGCACGAGGGGCAGAGGTCGATGGGCGGCAGCACCCCCGGGTTCGGATAAACCGGAGTCGGATAGCCGTTGGTCTGCACGAAGCCGGGATTGATCGGCTGGGTGGTGAGAAAGTTCAGCACTGCATAAGGGTTGTACAGATTCACGCCCGGCGGCAGCTTGTCGTTGCCTTTAAAGCCCGGAATGAAGTTCGGCAGATTGATCGGCGTGAACAGGTTCGACGGTAAGGCAACGCCCTGTCCGATGTTACCCGAGGCGGGTCCGTAGCCGCTCCACAGCTGCCAGTTGTTGTTCGAGCCGTTGAAGGAGAAATTGTCGTACTCGGAGGCATCGAACTCGTCATCGATGTACTGGAAACCGAGGTTGATCTTGGTGTTTTCATTCTTCCAGGTGACGTCGATCTTTCCCTGGGTGATCTTGTCCGTGTTGATCTGCTGCTGCATCGGGATGACGTGCGAGCCGATGATGAACGGACTGTGCCCGAAGAAGTTGGGATCTCTCGGGTTGGTCGCAAAGTTGCTGTTTGGCCCGAACGCCGTCCAGTACGGCAGAGTGTTGCTGCTCTGGCTGGTGGCGAGACCTCCCGTGTAGTTGTTGAGTGTATTGCCGTAGCCCGTATCCACGTCGACATCAGTCAGGTTGTGGTTCGGGTTGAGCTTCGAGGTCGATTGAGCGGCATCCAGCTCCGCCCGCCAGTTGCTGCTCATGTCCCACGTCACGTTGATGCCGGGCGTGTTGGTGACGAGGTAGTTTTCCGCGATGAACGAGTTGAAGTCGGTCGGTCCGGTATACTGGAAGTCGCTGAGGGTGCCGTTGTTATCCTGCGTCGCGTTGGGGAACGCGCCGAACCAGGTGCTGAACTGGAATCGGTCCTGCTTGTCTTCGGACGACGAGTAGTTGTCGTCGATCGTGACCATCACCGCATCCGTCGGGTGCCACTGCAGCGCCACGCGCCCGTCCTTGCGCAGCTCCAGGGCGCGCTCGTAGTACATCGCCATGTCCTGGGGGTACCAGGTCGGCACGGCGCTCGTGCCGGCAGCGCCGGTGCCCACGCTCGTACAACCGGAGCTGCCGAAATTTGAGGTGGGCGCGGTGGCGAACGAGGAGCAGGGCAAGTACGTGCCCTTCCAGCCCACCACGTCGACGTGGTGATTGGTCACGTGCGACTCGTGGTAGTCCCCGGAGAGCAGGATGCCGAACTTGTTGTCGGCAAATGTGTTGCTGATGAGAGCGGCGACGCCCGGCCGAACGCCGCCGTCGTTCTCGTAGACGTTGCCTGACACATTGGCCCGCAGTTGCAGCCCCGGGGCGTCGAACGGATTGGGGAACTTGACGAGGATCGTTGCGCCGAGCGCGCCGGTCGAGAGGCTCAGATCCGGCGTCTTGAGCACCTGGACCTCTCTCACCCAATCGGAGCTCAGCGCGCTGAAATCGAAGTTCTGCCCGAGGCCCGAAGCGATGCGACGCCCGTCGCTCAGTATCTCGTTGAACTGCGACCCGAAGCCGCGAACCGTGACACCGGTGACATTACCGGTCGACGTTGCAGCACCGGCCCCCCCTGAGAGCAGGTTGACCGAGCCGCGGTCGACCGTGACACCGGGGATGCGCGAGATCGCCGCGCCGAGTGTCGCATCGGGGAACTGACCGATATCCTCGGCCGAGATCGCGTCCACGACGCCGACCGCCTGCTGCTTGATGTCCAGGCTCTTCTGCAGCGACGCCCGGATGCCGGTGATCACCACTTCCTGCAACTCACCCGCTCCTTGAGTGTCCGTCGCCTGCGCCGCAGCGCTCTGCGCAAAGAGTGGAGCGGACGCAGCGGCCGATACACCGCCCAGGATGGCGTGCACGACGGTACGGATCTGATTGTTCGAGCCTGTATTCTTCACGTGGATCTTCTCCCAATTTTTACGACGGACGGTTCGTCCGCGGCTGCCTCGCGCACATGAACTGCAGGCGGCCGCGCGAGTCACGGCCTGTGACTCACGGTGATCGATGTGGCTGAGAAACGCTGCAAGACGACTCGTGGCGCAAGCGATCGCGCCTGAACCGGTCGTCAACGTTATTCGTGAAGCGAGCACGGCCCGCTTTCCCCCTCGCTACGCACAGACCCCCCCTTGGGTGCGCCTCGACACTCGCGCTCAGGGCCCGGTCTATGGCCGAGCGGGCGCCGAGCTACGGATTTTTTCACCCTGTCATGCTAGCGCTACCATAGTACCCGCGGTGCGCAGTGTGTCAAGAGGCTCACAGCGCCTTGGACTCACTCTATAGCGCGCGCAGTCATCCGTTGCGTGCGCGCATCGGGTAAGCGCAAGTGCATCGCCAGCACGTGCTCTTGCACAGGCTCAATCGCTGAGCGCCGCGGCGGCGTTGGCCGCCAGGATGAATGCCGTGGCGGCATCGATGACATATTCGTTCTCGTACCAGAGAAACGGCCAGGAGTCCTTGAGCTCGGGATAGTCCGGCTGGATGATCACGACGCCCGGTATCATGCCGCCCGGAATGAAGGAGTAGTCGGCCCGGTTGTTGCCGTAGGCAATCAGCTTCGAGGACGTTCCGACGGAGGAGACGTACGAGACGGCGGAGACCGGGTGGCGGCCGAGAACGTAGTCGAATCCGGCGAGCGTCTCCTCGATGCCCACGGCCGCCGGAAACGCCTGGTGCAGAAAGTACATGTGCACGGCGAATTCCGCCGCAACCCCCGAGCCGCCCCAGGTCCCGCCGCGGATCGGTACACCGAATGGATTGCGCGCCAGCTCCGCATTCTGTTGCGCCATGAAGGACGCGAGAGCCTGCGCGAGCGAGCTCCTGAAAGCGGCGTCCATCCAGGGAATGGCTCGCGCGGCCTCCCAGCCCAGGGCCGAGAAGTTACCGCGGATCGCAGGCAGCAGAGCACCTAAGCGATCCTGGTAGCGTCGCTCGCCGCGGGTAGCGATCAACAGCTCGACAGCCGCCCGCGTCTCCTCATCCGCGAGCTCGCCGCCGGTCGTGTTGAACGATCGGAACACGACCGGTGCATGAGCCTGCTCGTAGCCCCACGCGCGGATCGCGGTGTCGAGACACCGGGTCGCCAGGGCATCGTCGTACCCGCGCAGAGCGCGGCTCGCCGCGGCCAGCGAAGCCGCTGCCGCGTAGTTGAGCGGACTCGTATGAGAGGTGAACGCCCAGCGATCGTCGGGGAGGCCTGAGAAGACCCCGTCGCTCTCCGTGGGCTTGAGACGCGCGGCGTAGATGCGGCCGTCAGTCTGCGAAGCGGCATCGCCGAGATGGGTGTATTCCTGCAGGGTCGGCTCGATGATGCCGGGAATGGCATGACCGAAGGCCTCGTACTGTGCGAGCAGCGCGAGGACCCCATGCCTCACCTGCTGCAAGACGTCCGGAGAACCGTCCGGCCGGTGGATCTGCACCAGACGTTGTTCCTCATCGACCGTGGTCTGATCCCAGTCCACGTGAAACACCTCCCAGGCGAGCGCCAGATCGGTGATCACGCGCGCGTGCGTCTGGGTTCGCAGGTCGTAGTCTCCGGCGTCGTACCAACCACCGCGGTTGAGGCCCGGAATGTGCTCACCCGCGGCAAAGGGTGAGTCGGAGGTCGCGCCCATCGAATAGCCGTCAAAATGCGTGTAATTCACCGGGGCCTGGCGCGCATCGTCCATGTGCGAGACGCCATGCCAGACACGATAGTTCTCGCGCACCGCCACGTGATCCATCTGCACGGCGAGGTACGTGTCGAGCGTGGGTTGCCAAACGCCGTTGCGGTACACATCCGCTGCGATCCGGAATGGCGCCGTCCGTTGCCCGGCGTACTCGATGGCGTAGACGCCGCTCTCTCTGACTGCCGAGAAATCGAATGACGCGTAGCGATAGCGGAGCCACTGTCCCCACGGCTTGATGGCGCCGTGGAAGACTTCTGCGAAATCGCCGGCCGGATTCAGGCGCAGGATCCTGGCCGTGCCGGGCGCCGCGTAATGCGGATCCAGTTCCAGCAACGCCACCTTGCTGCGCGCCGGCGTATACCCCACCTGGTTGTACGACACGACCGGTGGACGGATCCACCCGGGCACGATGTGAGGATGGATGTGCCAAACGAGCGCGTTCTCGGTCCGGCCCGATGGGATCAAGCCGCGCACGACGAACCAGCCGTTCTGCGCCCTGCTGCGAGCGTCGAACAGCACGAGCGAGCCGCCCTCGGAACTGATGGCCACGCGTACCAGAGGATCCTCCGGGGCGAGTACCGCCGTCTGTCCGCTCGCGAGCGGCAGGGGTTGCGTCTCGCGGCCGGCGTTGCGTTCCATAGGACCGTTCGGGTGACGCGGGAAGAGCCCGAACCTGCCGTCGAACACGTAGCTCTTGCCGAAATAGGCCGTCGGCAGAAAATCGAGATTGAAGCCCGCCTTGCCGGCAAGAGTCGGCGGGAGCGGCCGATCGAGGTGCACTGCGACGCGTACACCCTCACCCTCGGCGGTGATCTCGAGACGATAGCTGAAGGACAGATCCGGGTATCCGGAATAGGCAATCAGCTGGTCGGGCACCGCGCCATGCTTGCGCGCGGTGAACGTCGGAACCGGATCCCATTGCTCCGGAGTCGCAGTGAGTCGGACCTCGCCGTCGGTGGCGATCCGCTCGCCGTGCAGGATCAACTCGATGCCGCCGAGCTTCTGATCGCGGAACACCGGATGAAAGGTGTTCTGGTATGCGAGAACGCTCAGCCCCTGCGTCTCGAAGTAGTCGCGCTCGTTCAGGTGCAGCTGCGCGGCCAGCACGGCATGGCCACACAGCGGCGCGAGGACGGCGAGACCCACCTTGCAGCGCATGGACACCTCCCTGGGATGTCCGGCGGCCGGGATCAGTACCTGCAGTGCCGCGCGATGATGCTTTCCGCCAATTCCTGCCGCCCGGAGCGCGGCGCGGGATCGAACCCGCTCTGCGTCGCCAGGTCGGCAAGGCCCGCGAGATCGAGTGCCCCGCTCGTGATGCGTTTGCCGAGCTCGCCGTCCCAACCGTGGTAGCGCTCCCGTTTGAGGCGCTGCAACGCCCCCTCCTGTACGACGTCCGCGGCCGCGAGCAATGCGCGCGCCAGCGTGTCGATGCCACCGATGTGCGCGAGGTACAGATCCGCCGGATCGACCGACTGACGCCGCAGCTTGGCATCGAAGTTGAAGCCGCCGGTCCTGAAGCC
>Ga0318541_10000136_pt1 | contig 20313 bp, 15 predicted proteins | sample GRESIP166b4f26_FD_202503 | JGI IMG/M metagenome (GOLD analysis project Ga0318541, IMG submission 202503) | Tropical soil microbial communities from Luquillo Experimental Forest, Puerto Rico - GRE.SIPMG.166b4f26 | ecosystem: Environmental > Terrestrial > Soil > Tropical forest > Bulk soil...
ATCTCCGCGTCTAGTTCGACAAGGTTCAAAGAGGAGCACGATTTGCAGTGTGAATCCGCGGTTGGCACGGTCGTTCAGCTTTCCAGGTCACATTCTCCCTCCGCATTTTAGAAGTGGCCAAGTCCGAAGTCGGTGACGGACGTCACATTGACTCGAAGAAAAACCATATCAGATGATATCATTCTTCTATGAGCCGCACCGCGCTCCTCATTCACTGTTCACGACGTGAAGCAGAAACGATTCGCGCTCGCGCTAGGCAGGAGCGTCGAATTATGAACGGATACGTGTTGAACTTGCTGGACTCCTTCCTGGAATTTGACGAACGGCTCTTTCACAAACTGACTAGCTTCACGCATTTGGCTGCGTTGAGCCGGAAGGACCCACGGCAGGGACCGCGTACGGCTATCCTCGTGCGATGCTCAACCGTGGAAGCGTCCAGAATTCGCGTCGCGGCAAAGCGAAGGCAGACTACCATCAGCGGATTCGTAATGCATTGCCTGAGACAAGCCTGGCTTGTGGAAGATCGTTTGGCTTCACGCCGTGCGGGGAGAAGCGAGTCTCGAGCGATATGAACTATTGTTCGCGCCCGTGGAGCACCTCCCAGGAGCGAGCCCTGCGCCGTCTGGCAAGTATGGAAACTCCTTTGGCGTTATGTGAGTGACCCAGGGGCCGGGCCTCAGAGGGTGTGCACTTCTGCGCGAGTTAGAACTGCGCTTCGGTGAGGCGAACTTGGACGGGACTGTTACGCGCTAAGACTGCGCCCTACAACTGCCGCAAGCTGGAGTTGCGCTGGCGGGCGGCTTCGTAGAAGACGACCGCGGCGGCGGCAGCGGCGTTGAGGGACTCAACGCCGCTGGCCATGGGAATGTGGATGCGAGCGTCGGCGGAGCGCTCGATTTCTTCGGGTAGGCCGGCGCCTTCGTTGCCAACAAGAAGAGCGATGGGCTGGCACCAGTCGACTTCCCAGGGGGCGAGCAGGGTAGGGGCGTTGGTGGTAGATGGCTCGTTCGTCTCGGCATCTTCGTTATGCAAAGGGGGCGCGAGATTTCGCAACCCCGAGGAAGAAACGACTTTCTTGGGCGGAAAGGCTCCGGGCTTCTCGTGCACGCTCGAGGCGAGGGTGTGGATGCCGGCGACTTTGAATTGCGTCAGAAGAATGGCGAGAGACACTCCGGCGAGGAGGGGGAGATGGAGGGCCGCACCGGCGGAGGCGCGTAGCGCCTTCGGCGAGTAGGGGCTCGCGGTGCCGCTGACGCCGGAGGCGGCAGTGGCACCGCCAGTCACCCCAAAAGCGGCGGCCGTTCGCAGGATGGTGCCGACATTCCCGGGGTCTTGCACGCCGGCCAGCACGACAAGAAGTGGCGCGCACGCAGATTCAGGAGTGCGGACGAGATCGTCGAAGGAGGTTTCGCGCGGTTTCACGAGCGCCGCGACACCTTGCGGGTGCTCGGTGTCGGCAAGACCCTCGAAGAGACGGTCGGTGGTGCGTAGCATGGGGAAGGCTATCTCGGGGCCATCGATGAGCGCCGCGAGACGTTCGTGATGCCGCTGGCCGGCCTCGCTGAAGAGCACGGCTTGGATCGGACAGCCGGAGCGCAGCGCCTCTTCGACGAGGCGGACGCCTTCGACGCCGACGAAGCCGCTTTCCGTTGGCAAGCCACCGCGGAGGGCCATGCGAAACTCCTTGAGCCAGCGATTGTCGCGGCTGGTCAGGAGCGCGGGCTCCCCGGCGGCACGCACGTTACGCGGGGGTCTGCTGGGCATGGCTTCTGGCTTCATAACGTGCAAGTCTTGCACACTATTGCATGTCCGGGGAAGGCGCCAAACTTACGCTCGAGTCGCTTCCTTGTCAGTTGGACATACAGGGCGAGGAGGGCTTCGCTGCGGGGAAGACGACCGTCCGGGGAGTTGTGCACGGCATCGAGTTGGGCCTCGGTGAGATTCGTGATCACGGCGGAACAGAACTCGAAAGAGTCGCTGAGGAATTTGACCGCGGCGTCTTTTTCGGTCGGCGAAGGCAAGGCCGGAGGAACGCAATCTTTCAGACCAGCGCAGAATTGGTAGTTGGCGGTCGCGATGTGCGACAACAGTTGGCCGAAGTCCATGGATTCGGGGTGGGGGCGCAAGCCGTACTGGTCGGCCGGCATGGCCTTTGGCACGTCGACCGATAGACCACTAAGGGCCGCAAGGTGCTTGGCATATTCGCCAGCGGCATTGGACGCGGCCGGAGCCGCGACGGCTGGGAAAAGAGAAAGGGAGATCAGAACAGCGAGAGTCAAAACGGAACGAGACTGCATGTCGCCTCCTTGAAGAATGTTGTTGCCGGCCTTAATCCAAAATGTCGGATCCTTCCCGCGACAGGCGGGCTAAAGATCCGATCCCAGTTGCGTAACAAGACCCGTAAAAATCTCAAGCGAAGCAGCACCGAGGTTCCTTTATCTGAAAACAGAAAAGCGGTCTAGGACAAAAAGAACCACCGAAGGCATGCCAAATCCACTCAAATCAGCCAACTCATCGGCCGCCACGCCCAACTTTGCGAAAATGACTGCAAGCAGGGCCCTGGTGTTGCGCCGGCCGGAGGGGGTATGGTAGCGTCGGCCAAAGACAGGCAGCGCGAAGGGAGCGCTGCGAACACGCCGCCCTGACCCTTCGCTGGAGGGAAAGCTGGCGGCGCTACAGGTGGCGGTACGACTTCGCCAAAGGCCAAAAAATTGCCGGCTGAATTGCTGCGCGTCAATCCCATCAACCCCGAACGGGAATTGCTGCGATACGCGGCGGGTTTTCTCTCGCGCGGGGGTGTGATCGCGATACCCACGGATACTTTTTATGGACTGGCGGCGGACCCGTTCAATTTGGCGGCGGTGGATGAGATCTACCGGGTGAAGGGGCGGCCGGAAGCGCGAGCCCTCCCGATCCTAGTGAATTCGATCGAACAGGCGGTGGCGCTGTCGCGCGGAACCCCGGGAAGCTTTATGCGGCTGGCCCAGAAGTTCTGGCCGGGCGCGCTCACGCTGGTGGTGAATGCCGCGCACAAGATTCCGCTGAAGGTGACGGCAGGAACGGGGCGGGTGGCTTTGCGTTGGCCGCGGAGCGAGGTGGTTCGATGCCTGATTGAAGAGTTCGAGGGGCCGGTCACAGGAACGAGCGCGAACATTTCGGGATTTTCTTCGTGCGCCAGCGCAGCGCAGGTGATGAAGCAGCTGGGTTCGCGCGTGCCGCTGGTTTTGGATGCGGGCGAGACCGGAGCGACGCTGCCGTCGACGATCGTGGAGTTGAATGGGGACGCCTGGAGGATTGGAAGGGAAGGCGCGATTGCGGTCGAGGAGATTGCGAAGGCGATGAAGGAGAGGGGAGAGAGATTGTGATCAGGGATCGGTGCCGAATGATTCTGGACCAGCGACTCGTGGAATAGATCAAAACAACCGAGGGCCCGGAGGACGCGGAGTTAACCACAGAGAAGACAGAGATAGATCCCTCGTTCGCCTCGGGGTGACAACGATCGGTATCTTTTGGAACGCGCCACTCGATGGAAGTCGACTGCGTTGGGATGCCATACGGCAAGGGAAGAAATAGTCGCCGCGGGAGGAAGGATCAGAGGGGCCGAGAGCGCGTCGGTGGACGGAGACGACGTCGTTGAACAATAGTGGCAGGTTAGGGAGATCTTCGGCAACGATTTTTGGGACTTCGCTCGACAGGGCTTTCCGCTTTTCCTTCCATTTCCATGCGAATCTGACCGGTAAGCGCGTCGATAAAGCGGATTGCGGTAATGTCTGCGATTGGCTGCCATCGGGCGGGAAGTGCTTCGGGGAGAAGGCGAACTCGAAGAAATCGGGATCCGTGTTGGCACCGACCCGGCGCTGGTACGTCAACGCAAAGTTGACGCGACAAGCCAAAAAAAAGAAGAGAAAAACATTCAGCGCTCAGGGTTCGGAGGCCGAAACAAAAGGGCCACGGAGGAGAAAGGCAAGCAAACCGACACACGCTTCGCTCGGTGTGACGCCGTCGTCTGCGCGTCGCCACCGCCAAACAAGGCCAGCTCCGAGAATGTTGACCGTTCAGGCGGCCGGGGCATAGGAGATTTTGCCGAGGATGGCCGGACCGCTTGCGCCGGTGGCCGAAGGCAGATTTGCCGGGCGCTGGTGAAACGTTTCATAAGCGAGGAGAGCGAAGGCGAAGGCTTCCTTCGCGTCCACGGGCATCCCGAATTGGGAGGAAGCAAGGACGGACATGAATGAACCTTGCTTTGTTTGACGTGGCAAAACCTGGGCCGGTGCGGCGAGCGTCTGCGCAAAGTCTTTCTTGAGAAGCGCAGTGAAATTCTCGGCAGGCGATCGAACCTTGGCAAGAACCGAAAGTTGCCCGAAGAGCAGGGGGTTGTGCGCGCCGCCGCCAGAGACGATGAGCTCGTGGATCCTGTGAATGGGCAGCACGAAACGATGGAGAGCGTCGGCGACGGAAGCCGCCGTGAACGCAGTGGCGGTGTGAATGAGGTCATTAGGCTTAGCCTGGTAACGTCGCCCGAGAACGAGAAGCTTTTTGATGTAGGCGGCACCGAAGTATTCGCGCCCGGTGGATTTCGGTGGTTTGAGTTTAAGGTACGGATCTTGGAGAAGAACCTTCAGCAAGGGCGGATTGATTTGGCCGCTTCGTGCAAGGCGAGCGTCTTTGTCGAAACGCTCGCGGCCACGGGTGAAATGTTGGACAAGGGCGTCGATCAGCATGTTGGCGGGGCCGGTGTCGAAGGCAAAAACCTGCGAAGGTTTCGCATTGGCGGGGATTACGGTGATGTTGGCGATGCCGCCGAGATTGAGGGAGACGCGACCGAGTTTTGGATGGCGATACAGAAGATAGTCGACGTAGGGAACCAGCGGAGCGCCTTGGCCGCCGAGGGCCATGTCCGCGGGGCGAAAATCGGAAACCGTGGTGATGCCGGTGCGTGCGGCGATGACGGAGCCGTCGCCAATTTGGAGAGTGGAGGCGGTAGATGCCCCGAAATACCTGGTGGCGAGGCCTTGGTGAAAGATCGTTTGGCCGTGAGAGCCGATGAGGGAAACGCGCTTCGGTGAGACGCGGAAGCGGCCGCAGGCGGCGAGAGCGGCTTCGGCAAAAATCCTTCCCAGGCGAAAGTTGAGCTGACTCAGCTCTCCAGCACAGATCGGCTGCTGCTCGGCGACGCGAAGGATTTCCTTGCGCAGCGGGTGAGGAAACTCGAACGAAGTCTGACCGAGTAACCTCGCGTTCAGGCTCGGAGGCGCACCGGAGATGCGAGCGAGGGCGACATCGATTCCGTCAGCAGAGGTGCCGGACATGAGGCCGAGGACGAGCATGTCCTCATTATCAGAGATCACCACTGCCTCGTTCGCTCGAAAATCCAGCGTTCGTCCTCATCTTCGAACTAGCCCAGCCTGCCTTCCACGCCGGACGGTAACCTTGTCGAAACCCCGATTCCTTCGAGGGCCACTGCTGTGCATCCCCTTGACGTCGATCTCTCCCCACTCAGAACCACCTGACAGACATCCCTAGCCCCTTGGATGGCAGGATTCGAAAGATCCGGGAAGGGCTCTGTTGCGAAGGGGACATGGGTAACGCGAATCCCGTGTCCAGGCGCTTGAAGCGGGCGTCAGACCTGCATATTGGCGTTGCAGGTAGCTCCCGATGCCTTTCCTCGGGTTGCGGAACGACAAAAGCTCTGATTAAAGCTTGCTCGCGGTCGAGCGGTTTGCTCATGAAATTTGCCTCTTGAGTTCGGCGAGGAGGTTGAGGGCGTCGAGAGGCTTCAATTGGTCGAGGTCGGCGTCGCGCAGCTTGTCGAGGACGGCACGGTCGAGCGCGGTGAAAAGGACTTGTTGATGGCCGTCGCTGCCGGGGACTTCGCCGTTGGCGCCCGGAGAAAGCGTTTCGCTAAGCTCGTGCTCGTTTTGCTCGTGACGCTTCAGGACTTCGCGGGCGCGCTCGATGACGGAGCGTGGCAGGCCGGCGAGGCGAGCGACTTCGATGCCGTAACTTTTGTCGGCGCTGCCGGGCTCGACGCGGCGGAGAAAAATGATTTCGCTGGGAGTTTCTTTCACCGATACGTGGACGTTTTTCACGCCCGGGAGAAGATCGGCGAGTTCGGTGAGTTCGTGATAATGCGTGGCGAAGAGCGTGCGCGCGCGAGTATGTTTCTGGAGATGCTCGACGACGGCCCAGGCGATGGAAAGGCCGTCGAAGGTCGCCGTCCCCCGGCCGACTTCGTCGAGAAGCACGAGGCTCGAGGGGGTAGCGTAATTGAGGATCGCGGCGACTTCGCTCATCTCGACGAGGAAAGTGGAGCGGCCGCGTGCAAGATTATCACTTGCGCCGATGCGCGTGAAAATGCGGTCGGTGATGGGGAGTTTAGCTTGGCGCGCGGGAACAAAGCAGCCCACCTGGGCCATGAGAATGATCAGGGCAGCCTGGCGAAGATACGTCGATTTGCCGCCCATGTTCGGGCCGGTGATGAGAAGCAGTTGCTGGCGGCCGGGCTCGAAGCAGAGATCGTTCGGAACAAAGCGCTCCCCGCGCTGGCGGAGAAGTTCCTCGATCACGGGATGGCGGCCGCCGATAATGAGCAGTTCGCCGATGGAATTGAATTCGGGGCAGGTGTAGCCGCGGTCGGCGGCGAGCTTGGCGAAGGCAGCGAGAACGTCGAGCTGAGCGACGGCGGAAGCCGTGTGCCGCAGGCGCGCGGCGTTGGCGGCGACGGAGGAGCGGATGTCGATAAAGAGCTGGTGCTCGATTTCCAGAATGCGTTCGTCGGCAGCGAGGATTTTGCGCTCGTAAGCCTTGAGTTCGGGGGAAGTGAAGCGCTCGGCGTTGACGAGAGTTTGCTTGCGCTCGTAGTCGGCGGGAGCGAGATGCAGATTGGGTTTCGAGATTTCGATGTAGTAGCCGAAAACCTGGTTGAAACGGATTTTGAGCGAGGCGATTCCGGTGCGTTTGCGCTCGCGCTCTTCCATGGCGGCAATGATTTGCTTGCTGTGCTGGCTGAGGTCGCGCAACTCGTCGAGTTCGGTGTGATAGCCGCCGCGAATGACGCCTGGCTCGGTGGCGAGGGCGGGAGGTTCGTCCGAGATGGCTCGTTCGAGGCGTTCGCGGACGTCAGAGAGTTCGTCGATTTCTTCGTGGAGGCGGCCGAGGAGTTCGCTGCCGCCCACCGGCGGAGGTGTGACAAAATTCTTCAACACCGGGAGCTGGCCAAGCGATTTGCGGAGGGCGACGAGTTCGCGCGGAGTCGCAAGACCCAATGTGATGCGACTCGTGAGCCGTTCGAGATCCAGGATTCCGCGGAGCTCCTTGCGGATTTCGCCGCGAACGACGGTTTGCTGCACGAGATGAGTGACGGCGGCGAGGCGGGCTTCGATCGAATCGCGATCGATAAGCGGCCGAAGAAGCCAGGAGTGCAGCAGGCGCGCCCCCATGCCGGTGACCGTAACGTCCAACGCGGCGATGAGCGTGGTTGGTCCTGCGGAGCGACCGGTTTCCTCGGAAAAAATTGGCGTGAGCAGTTCGAGATTGCGCACGGAGACAGGATCGAGAACAAGTGTGTCGCGGTGTTCGTAATAACGGACGCGATCGAGATGGCCGAGGGCCCCGACGCTCGGAGCATCTGTTTGTTCGCGGGCTTCGCCGGAGCGATCGCCGCGAGCCGCGTTCTCGCGCAGGTAATGAAGGATGGCTCCCGCAGCGGAAAGGGCCTGCGGATGAGCATCGAGGCCGAAGCCGGTGAGTTCGGCCACGCCGAATTGTTCGCGAAGAATGCGTTCGCCGTAGTCGCGCTGGAAGGTCCAGTCTTCGAGGCGGGACTCGATGCCGCCGGTGCCTTCGGGAAGGGAGGTCTTCGCGGTTTCGAATAGCTGCGGGGGACGAGGGAGCAGGGTTTCGCGCGGACGAAGAAGCTGGAGTTCGTCGCGCAGCGCTTCCTCGGCGCGCGGTCCGGAAAACTCAGTGGCTTGAAACTCGCCGGTGGAGAGATCCACGAACGCGAGGCCAAGGGGTGAGCCGGATGGATGAGGCGCAACAGCGGCAAGGAAATTGTTTTCGCGGATATCGAGGACGCCAAGATCGGTTGCAGTGCCTGGAGTGATGACGCGCACGACCTCGCGGCGTACGAGTTTCTTGCCGGGGCCCGGCTGGTCCATCTGGTCGCAAATGGCGATCTTGAAGCCGGCGCGAATCAATCTGGCGAGATAGCCTTCCGCGGCGTGATAGGGAACGCCGCACATGGGGATGGGCTGGCCTTTTTCCCGATTGCGGGAGGTGAGGGTGATTTGCAGTTCGCGCGAGGCGATCATGGCGTCTTCGTAAAACAGCTCATAGAAATCGCCCAGGCGGAACAGCAGCAGCGCGTGGGGATAGCGCGCCTTGATGGCGTGATACTGCTGCATCAGGGGTGTTGTCGGCTCGGTCATTCGGAAGTGTCAGGCGTCAGTCTTCAGGCTTTCCTACAGAGTCCCTAATGATGGCGTATCGGAATAAAAACGCAAGTGGTCAACTTACGGCAGAGTCTGTGGAAAAAGATTTCCTCCTTTTCAAGCAAGACTCGCCGGGAATTCAATCGCGAATGCCCAACTGCGTGAGCAGAAATGCATAATCCAAAGCGATTTCGCGTAGGTAATCGTAGCGGCCGGAAGCTCCGCCGTGTCCCGCGCCCATGTTGATTTTGAGCAGCAACGAGCTCGAGTCGGTTTTCAACGAACGAAGCTTGGCCACGTATTTCGCGGGCTCCCAGTACATCACTTGGCTGTCATTGAGGGCGGCTTTTAGAAGCATCGCGGGGTAGGTCTTCGGTTCGAGATTCGTGTACGGACAGTATTCTTTGATGCGGAAGTACTCTTCGGGGACTTGCGGATTGCCCCATTCTTCATATTCGCCGACAGTAAGGGGAAGCCCAGCGTCCAGCATGGTGTTCAAGACATCGACGAAGGGCACCTGGCTGAGTACCACACGGAAGAGGTCGGGACGCTCGTTCGTAACTGCACCCATGAGCAGGCCACCGGCACTGCCGCCCTGGATGGCGAGTTTTTGCGGAGAAGTGTAACGCTCGGCGATTAGATGCTCAGCGGCGGCGATGAAGTCGGTAAAGGTGTTTTGTTTTTGCTTCATGCGGCCGGCGTCATGCCAGGGTTTGCCGAGCTCTCCGCCGCCCCGAACGTGTGCAACGGCATAGATCACACCACGATCGAGGAGGCTTAGGCGATTCGAGTTAAAGTTCACGGGCACGGAAATGCCGTAGCTGCCATACCCGTAAAGGAGTAGCGGCGCCGCGCCATCGAGAGGCGTGTCGCGGCAGTAGACGAGGGAGAGCGGGATGCGCGTGCCGTCAGAGGCAGTGGCCTCAAGGCGCCGGCTTACGTACTGCGAAGGGTCGTAGCCGCCGAGGACGGGTTGCCGCTTGCGAAGGACCCGGTCGCGGGTCCCTACGTCGTAGTCCAAGACGGAGCGAGCCGTGACAAACGAGTCGTATTGGAAGCGCACGTGAGAAACGTCGAATTCAGGATTGTCCCCGAGCGAAACATTGTAAGCGGGTTCCGTGAATTCGATCCGGTGCGAGGAGGCCAGCGCGTTTCGAGCATCCGCGCGTAAATCCACGATGCGCAGGTGAGGAAGGCCCCCTTCGCGCTCGAGTAAGACAAGGTGATCTTCGAAGACTTCGGCCGTGGCCAGCATCACGTCGGCACGGTTGGGAATCGTCTCGCGCCAGTATTCGGGACCCGGTTGCCTGACCGGGGCAGCGACGAGGCGAAACGTGCGGCCCCCCGAATTGGTGCGGATGAAGAAAAGCTCTTCGCCAAAGTCTGGTAGGGGCCCGGGATGGTGGTCGGCGTAATACTCGTGATTTTCCTGGCGAGGCGCGATCAATTGGAATTGCGCGGACGGGTCGCGAGCGCGGAGGAATCGGACTTCGCTAGAGGTGTGACTGGCTGAGGTGGCCAGAAGGTAGCCGCCGCTCCGTGTCCGTGCGATTTTAACCTGGAAGCGCTCGTCGGTTTCTTCGTAAAGGAGCGCGTCGGGATCGCTTGAGCCAAGGATATGTCGATACAGGCGATACGAGCGCTTGGTGCGTTCGTCTTCGATGGTATAGAACAGCGTCTGATGATCGGCAGCCCAGGCGACACTCGCAACTCGCTCGAAGCGCCCGGGAAGCGTTTCGCCGGTGCGAAGATCCTTCAAGTAAAGCGTGTATTGACGGAATCCGGTCGTATCGGTTGAGAACGCCAGCCACCGGCCGTCATCGCTGATCTCGAAGGCATCGAGTCCAAGAAAGGAGTGTCCCTCGGCGAGCTGATTCAAGTCGAGGAGAAGTTCTTCGCGCTCGGCCTCGCGCACTCCGCCCGGTTCCATAGGGGGTATGGAGTCGGGGCGTCTGTAATGGTAAGGATACTGCTTGCCTCCGACCGTTTTGGTGAAGTAGAGATAGCCGCGCAAGCGATAGGGAACGGAAAGGTCGGTCTCAAGGATGCGCCCGAGGATCTCTTGATAGAGCTTCTCCTGGAAATCTTCGGTGGGCTTCAGAACGAGGTCGGTGTAGGCGTTCTCGGCCTCGAGATAAGCCAGGACTTCCGGTGCGCCCTTGTGCCGGAGCCAGTCGTAGTGGTCGATGCGGCGGTCGCCGTGAACGATGTGCTCGACAGGTTCACGCCGTGCCAGGGGCGGGGTGGCGGCCGCCGTCGCAGCGTGCTCCTCTGAAATCGCTGGGGATATTTTCCTAGGGTCTCGGTTCACAGGGCTCTTTTGCGCATCCGCACTGTAAAGCGGTAAATGGAAGATCGGGCTTGCGATGCGCCCGGCAGAACGATTCGATTCCTTCGCTATACTAATACTAGCGGAAGTCGGCAAGCGACGAAAGTAACGGGCCAGTCGGTGGCCAAAGATTGGAAACAGCGTGGCGCACGAAAGAGAAATCAAGCTAAAGATCGAGGATCGAAAGGCCTTCCGGAGGCTTTTGAAGAAGCTGGGGGCGCAGCCCGTCGGCGCGGGACTAGGCAGAGTACGTGAGGAAAACGTCATTTTCGACACTCCGCAGGGAGGGTTGGCGAAACATGGCCAATTGCTGCGGATTCGCACCGAGACACGCGAAGGCGGCGGAAAACCACGGACGCAGCGGCCGAGACCGCGCGTGGTGCTGACCTTCAAGAGACCCGTCTCGAGGCCAGCAGCTGCGGACGCATTTGCGGATGGCCCGCACAAACTACGAGAAGAGATCGAGATGGAAGTCACGGATGCCGCAACGCTCGCGGCGATTTTTGAAGGGTTGGGGCTGGCCGGTTGGTTCCGCTACGAGAAGTACCGAACCACATTCCGACTTCCGGCTTCGCTGGCCTGGGCGCGGGGGCTGCTCATTGAGCTGGATGAGACGCCGATCGGGACCTATGTGGAACTGGAAGGGCCGGCCGGCGCGATTGACCGGGCCGCCGCGGAGTTGGGCTATTCGAAACGCGACTATGTCTTGAAGAACTACCTCACTCTGTACGTGGAAGAGTGCCGCCGCAAGGGTGTCGAGCCCGTGCACATGCTTTTCTCCTAGCCGTGCCGGCGTAGCTGAATCGAGAGAAAATTTTGGCGAAAGGTCATTCTGCGCTTGACATTACGATAAGCGCAGCTTATCAATGCATTGGAGACCGCAGAAGCGGTCACGAATGGCACGTGGACCCTCTCGATGACCACGAGGAACGAACTAGAGCCTGGCCCTAAAAGCTGTAGCAAACGGTCTGCCCGACAACGGATCGAAGGGTCGACGATCCCGATTGAGTCGCGCGCGGCCCAGGCCAAGACGCAACCGGTCGGCTGGGGAGCGTGCAACGGCGGCTAACGGTAAGTCAAATTCTTTCAGACACTTGCCCGCCGCCGAGGTTCGGTGAGCGGGTTTTTTGTTGCCGGATTTGGCTTGCCGGCCAACTCGCCGCCGCTTGGCCCGGAACGAAGGCAGGAGGTGAAATTCATGGAGCTCTACGCCACGGAGTTGATGGGCGTCAAGACCTACGACGTCAAAGGGAACTATGTGGGGCGCGTCCGCGAATTCTTCATCGAGCCTGCGGAGGCCCCGAATCGCATCTCACACTTCTTGCTGTCGCGCGGCCGCTTTCAGCCTTTAGTAGCCAGGCACAATCAAGTGGCTTCGGTGTCCGATGGAAAGATCCTGCTGAACGTAGGAGAGAAGGCGCTCGAGATTTATCAGCCCAACGAATCGTGGCTGGCGGTGCAGAAGGACTTGCTGGACCAGCAAATCATCGACACGCGCGGACGAAAAGTTGTGCGCGTGAACGACCTCGACCTGGCCGAACAACGTTCGAACGGCAATGTGGAGTTACGCCTGACACAGGTAGACGTGGGGCTTCCCGGGGCGATCCGGCGGCTGCTGCAAGGCGTGGTTCCCTCCAAGGTGGTGCGCAAGCTGCAAAGCCAGTTGCCCCAGCGTTCCATCCGCTGGGAATTTGTCAACCTGATCGAACCGGATCCGCTGCGGCGCGTGAAGCTGCGGATCACCCACGAAAAACTGGAAGACCTGCATCCAGCTGATCTCGCGGACATCATGGAAGAACTTTCCGCATCCGAACGCCAGAGCATCATTGCGTCCTTGGACGAACAAACGGCGGCAGCGGTTTTGGGCGAATTGGACGCACGGCTGACGACGCAGATCGTCGAGGACCTCGATCCGGAAAAGGCCGCGGACATACTGGAGGAAATGGCTCCCGACGCGGCCGCCGACGTCCTTGCGGACCTGCCCAAGGAAACCTCGGAGGAATTGCTGGAAGAGATGCCCGGGCACGAGGCCAAGGAGGTTCGCGAATTGTTGGAGTTTGACCCGGCAACCGCGGGCGGCATGATGAACACGGAGTTTGTGTTTGTAAGCGAATCCGCGACACGGGAAGAAGTACTTGAATGGATGCGCAAGCAGGACCAGAGCTTTGACCAATTGGACGCTATCGTCTTACTGGATCACAAGGCCCAGTATTCCGGTGTGGTTCCCGTGGTGCGGATCCTTCTGGCGGAGCCAGAAGAGCGCTTGGCGGCGCTGAAGATGGAGCCGTTGGTCAGCTTGGCGCCGAATGCTGACGGGAAGGAGGTGTTCCAGCTCTTTGACAAGTACAATTTACGGACGCTGACGGTAGTGGACCAGGACAATCGGCCGATCGGGGCGATTGCCGTGGACGACGTGGTCTCCCATCTGTTGAAGCGCTAGCGGAACGGCAGCGAGGCGAAGTGAACTGGCCGGTATTATTGAGATCGGGCGTAGAAAACCTGCAGAATCACGGCGCCAGCCTGCAGAAGCGCTTGCGCAGTCTGCGGCGGCGGCTGTTGTTGTTGCTGGCCGTAATCGGGCCGGGACTGATCACCTCCAATGTGGACAACGATGCCGGTGGGATCTCCGTTTACACCCAGGCCGGCGCGCAGTACGGCTATGCTCTTCTGTGGGCGCTCATCCCCATGACCATTGCGCTGTACGTTACCGAAGAGATGTGCGCGCGGATGGGGGTGGTGACGGGTAAGGGGCTCTCCGACCTGATTCGGGAAGAATTCGGATTCCGCCCCACGTTCTTCGTGATGATCACGGGTTTTTTTGTGGATTTGGCCAACGTGGTGGCGGAGTTCGCCGGCGTCGCGGCGGCGATGCAAATTTTTCATGTTAGCAAATATGTTGCGGTCCCGCTCGCGGCGATACTGGTATGGATTCTGGTGATTCAGGGAACCTACAGGCAGGTGGAAGTCATCTTTCTCTTTGCCTGCATACTGTATTTGTCCTATGTATTTTCCGCGCTTCTGGCCAAGCCCGATTGGCTGATTGCCGCAAAGCACACGGTGATTCCGAACGTGCACTTGGATTCGGGATATCTGGTGATGTTGACGGGGCTGATTGGTACGACGATTGCGCCGTGGCAGTTTTTCTACCTTCAGGCGGGTTTTGTGGAGAAGAAGGTTGGGCCGAGGCAGTACTCGCAGGCTCGCGCGGATGTCATTCTTGGCAGCATCAGCTGCATGTTGATCGTTTTCTTCATCATCGTTTGTACGGCGGCAACTCTGTATGTCTCCGGCCACCGAGACATCAACGACGCAGCGCTGGCGGCTCAGGCGCTGATTCCGCTGGCGGGAAAATGGGCGGGTACCCTGTTTGCGTTTGGTTTGTTGAATGCCTCGTTGTTTGCGGCGTCGATTCTGCCGCTTTCCACGGCGCATGTCATTTGTGAAGGACTCGGATTTGAGGCCGGGCTTGACCACAAGTTCAACGAAGCGCCCATCTTCTACTGGTTGTACACGGTGTTGATCGTGGTGGGGGCGGGAGTAGTGCTTTTGCCTCGTGCCCCGCTGTGGAAGATTCTGATTTTTTCGCAGGTGGGCAACGGAATTTGGCTGCCCGTGGTGGTCATTTTTATCTTATTGTTGGTGAACCGGCGGGACTTGATGGGCGAGTACGTCAACACGATGACGTACAACATCGTGGCGTGGGTGACCGCGATTGGGATGATCGTGCTGACACTGATTCTCACCTATACGGGACTGTTTCAGCCATCCACCTGATGCGAGTCCCGATGTTGCCTAGGACACGCTCCCATTGCGCCACACCAACAGCGTGTGCTAACTTTGCGGCGTAAAGGGATTTTCGAGAAAAACCATCTGCAGACAGGCTTGTGTCACAAACCCAAATCCATCAAACGCTCGCCAGGCCGACGCTTGAGTCGCTCGGACCCGTAACTGCGGAAGAAGCCCAGCTTCTCGAGCGGCTGGACTTGTCGCGCCTGCCTAGGCACGTAGCCGTGATCATGGACGGCAACGGCCGCTGGGCTCAGAAGCGGCACCTGCCCAGAATCGCCGGGCATCGTTCGGGAACGCAGTCGGCGCGCACGACCATCGAAACCTGCGCGCGATTGAAGATTGAGGCGCTGACACTGTACGCGTTTTCGGTGGAGAATTGGCGGCGGCCGAAAACGGAAATTGACTTCCTGATGCAGCTCTTGCGGGAATACCTCAAAAAAGAGATGCCCGTGCTCCAAAGGAACGAAATTCGCATGCGTTTTCTCGGCCGCATCGATGAGTTGCCGGCTGCCGTGCAAAAGGACGTGCGCGAAGCGACGGAGAAGACGGCAGGGAACAAGGGCATGGTGCTTTGCGTGGCGCTGAATTATGGCGGGCGCGCGGAAATTGTGGATGCGATGAACGCCATTCTCAGGGAACACAACGGGCATGGGGCGGCATCGCGAATTACCGAAGAACGGATCGCGCGGCATTTGTACACCGGGGGCCTGCCCGACCCCGACCTGTTGATTCGAACGAGTGGCGAGATGCGCGTGAGCAATTTTTTGCTCTGGCAAATCGCCTATGCGGAGATTTTCGTAACCGACACGCTGTGGCCGGATTTCAACCGCGCGCGGCTGCTCGAAGCGCTGGCGGAGTTTCAAAAGCGCGAGCGCCGCTATGGAGGGATTCAAGACGGCCAGCCCACGAATGAGAAACCCGCCCGAGTAGCCGGCCAGTGATTTTTGATATCTTGTTTTTCTGCAGTCCGCACGCCTCCGCAACGTGATTTTTGTCAGTCATGGTGACAAGATGGGGCCTGGGCAGTCGGTAGGGGAATCCTCTTTCATGACTTGGAAACGTGTGGCGACCGCGGTGCTGTTGGCTCCGCTCGTGGTGGGACTCGTGCTTTGGGGTTCCACCGCCATCGTGTCGCTCGTGATCGCCCTGGTCACGTTGCTTGGGCTATTTGAATACTTTGCGCTCGGGGAGGCCATTGGACACCGCGCCTACCGCTTTTGGACGGCGACCTGCGCGCTGGTTCTTGTCTATGCGCAGTGGCGAGCGTCATCGGCTCCAGCGTATAACCTGACGGGAGGCCTTATCGCGCACGAAAACGGCAGCTGGTTTCCAGGCGGGGCACCGACCCTGGATGCGGTGTTTTTTCTGTTTGTTCTGGGGGTTGCCGTACTCACTCTCGGAACTCGACGCCCTCTCGTCGAGGTGCTGCCGGCAGCGGGTATCAGCGCGAGCGGACTCCTTTTGGTCGCGTTCCCGCTCTCGTTTGCCATTCGACTGCACGGCGCCGGGGCGCAGGGGCCCGTGCTGCTGTTGTTTGCACTGGCCATCGTTTGGGCGAGCGATACGGTGGCCTACTTTGTGGGAGGCGCCGTCGGCAAGCATCCGCTGGCGCCTCAGCTGAGTCCTAAGAAAACCTGGGAGGGAACCGCTTCGGGGTTTCTGGGCTCGGTCGTGGTGGCGCTGGCGTTTATGCCTTGGGTGAGCGTGCCTCTGGTTCACCTGATGGCAATGGCCGCTCTGGGAAACATTGCGGGACAAGTGGGAGACCTGTTGGAGTCTGGCTACAAGCGCAGCGCGGGAATCAAGGACTCCGGGAGCCTGCTTCCCGGTCACGGTGGCGTGCTCGACCGAGTCGATGCCCTTATCCTGGCGGTTCCGGTTGTCTGGTATTATTGGATCCTGATCTATTCGCCGCGACCTTAACCGGCGGCAAAACTCTTCCAGTCGCGCAAAAGGGAAGCAGAAACCTCGTGAAGCAGCTTTCTATCCTGGGCTCGACGGGTTCGATTGGGCGGCAATGCCTTGCGGTGGTGGAGTCGCTGCCGGGCAAATTTGGCGTGGTCGCGTTGGCCGCCGGGGCGAACCTCGAAGAACTGATGGGGCAGATTCAACAGTTTCAGCCGGAAGTGGTGTCCGTCGCGGACGCACGTCGCGCCGACCAGCTTGCTGAATTGCTCGGCGAAAGGGGCGTCGCGCGCAAGCCCGAGATTCACCATGGCCGGGAGGGAATGCTGGCGGTCGCTACGCATTCGAAAGCAGATCAGGTGGTCTCTGCGGCAGTGGGCGTGGTGGGTTTGGAAGCGACCTACGAGGCGGTGAAGCTCGGAAAGACGGTTGCGCTCTCCAACAAGGAAGTCCTTGTTGCGGCGGGAGAGCTGGTGATGGCCGCAGCCAGCAAAGCGGGGCGCGAACTTCTTCCGGTGGATAGCGAGCACAACGCGCTGCATCAGTGTTTGCGCGGCGGAACGCGCGGAGAAGTGCGGCGGCTGGTGCTGACAGCTTCGGGAGGACCGTTCCGCAAAACGCCGCTCGCACAACTAGCGAGCGTCACCCCGCAACAGGCCCTGGCGCATCCCAACTGGCGGATGGGCAACCGCATCACCATCGACTCGGCAACGATGATGAACAAGGGGTTCGAGGTCATCGAGGCGCACTGGCTGTTTGGCGTTGGACGGGAGCAGATTGACGTCCTGATTCATCCACAATCGACGATCCACTCCATGGTGGAGTTCCTGGATGGTTCCGTTTTGGCGCAACTCGGACCGACCGACATGCGCATGCCCATCCAATATGCGTTAACCTATCCGGAGAGGGTCGCATCCAACCAGGTAGCCCTCGATTGGACCAAGTTCAAGCGGTTGGATTTCGAGAAGGCGTCGACGCGGCGGTTCCCCTGCCTGCGGCTAGCGCGGGAAGCCATGAGAAAGGGCGGGGCGTATCCCTGTGCATTGAATGCCGCTGACGAAATCGCAGTCTCCGCATTTCTGGAGCAACGGCTCCCGTTCCTGGGGATTCCGGAAGTGATCGAGGGCGTACTGTCACGCACAGCACGGGGGCGTTTAGAGAGAATCGAAGATGTGCTTACGGCAGACGCCGAGACGCGTCGCCTGGCCCAGGAAGAAATCACCAAGCTAACGGGAGGCGTGGCCGCCGAAGTCCGCGGCGCGTAATCCGAACGGTCGTGTGAAAGAGAAAGAAGAGGCTTCGTCGAAAGCATGAACATTGCAATTGGTTTCGTCCTCGTCCTGGGCATCCTGATCTTGGTGCACGAATGGGGGCATTTTATCGTCGCGCGTTTTTTTGGAGTGCGCGTAGACGTGTTTTCCATCGGGTTTGGGCCGCGGCTTTTTGGATGGAAGCGTGGCGCTACGGACTATCGTGTGAGCGCGATTCCACTCGGTGGCTACGTCCGGATGGCGGGGCAAGATCTGAGCGACATCGACGCTGGGGAGCACAAGCCTACAGGTGCTCCCGATGAATTGATGAGCAAGAAGCGCTGGCAGCGCGCGTTGATCTCTTTGGCCGGGCCGGTGGTCAATCTGATATTTCCGCTGTTCTTGCTGACGGGCTATTTCGTCATCAAAGGTAATCCTTATCCGAAGTACATGGACGACCCGCTGGTGATTCTGAGCTTGCCGAAAGACTCGCCGCTCACCAAGGCGGGTGTCGAGCCTGGCGACCGCATCGTTTGGCTGAACGGCGTGTCCTCTCCTACCTGGTGGAACATCCGTGACGCCGAATTTGGCAAGGGCATTGCCGGACAGAAGTTTCAAATCCGCTTTGAGCACCAAGGCGAAATCCGCTCCGCTGAGGTGACGGGCTCCGGTATGCAGGTGCCGGAGCTGCTTTTTGGCTATCCACCGAATCGTCCGATTGTTGGTATTCCGGATCGCGACAAACCAGCGTATCGCGCGGGCCTTCGGCGGGATGACGTCATTTTGTCCATCAACGGCAAGCCTATCCACAACTGGCAGGAGATGGTGACGGCCATCCAGGAATCGGCCGGCAAGCCCATCGAGACAACCGTGCGGCGCAAGAATCAGCCGCTGTCTTTCACGGTGACCCCGGTTGCCGATAAAAATGATAAGGGGGAACCGGTGTGGATTATCGGCATCCGCCCGGGACAGGAATACTCTTTCCACAAGGTTGGGATCACCCAAGCAGTTACGACCGCGGGGGATTTCACGGTCGGCGGAACCTGGCAGGTCATCGACATCGTGGGCAAGCTCGTTACCGGCAAAGTGGCGGCGAAACAGCTTCAGAGCGTTATCGGAATTGCTAGCGAAGCCGGGCAGGCCGTGCAGGAAGGCACCTTTGCCGTGGTCACACTGATGGCGGCCCTAAGCCTGAACCTTGGTATCCTCAACCTGCTCCCGATTCCCATCCTTGACGGGGGTAACATCCTGCTGCTCGCGATGGAAGGGATTCGCCGCCGGGACTTCAGCATGAGCTTCAAGGAACGCTTCGTGCAAGTCGGCTTGGTGTTCCTCTTGGTGCTCTTCGCTTACGTTATGTACAATGACGTAGTGCGGTTGCTTCCATTTCATTCCTAGTCTGAAGCTTCCGCATCACTTGGGGATGAATCATGCCAGCTTCGCCGGCGCACCGCGTGTCCAGCGGTGAGCGCCTCAATAGCGCCGAAACCACCGGAAAACTACAGCAAGCGGTAGCGGCGCGCGGCATTCGCATGACCCGACAGCGCCGCGTAATCCTACAAGTGATGGACGACGCCGAGCAACATCTCGACGTGGACCAGATTCTCGAGAGGGCGCAGAAAATTGACGCGGGCGTGCACATCGTCACCGTCTACCGCACGATCGACTTGTTGAAAAAAGAGGGCTTGATCGATGAGCTGGATCTGCTGCACCTGCGCGGAGACCGCCACTACTACGAGACGCACGGCCCGCGGGACCACATCCACGTGGCCTGCCTGCGGTGCGGCAAAGTCCGCGAATTCGAAAGCCGCCTCTACGAACAACTGAAAAACCAGATCGCGCGGGATTTCAATATGAAAGTGACCGTCTCGCGGACCGAAGTTGGCGGCTACTGCGCGGAGTGCCTGGGGGCACTCGAAAAGTAAATTCAGACCGGCTGGCGAATGGAGCGAACGCGCCGGAGGCGCGAAAAGAATTTGTCGGCGCGGGCGATGTCGCGGGCGATTTGCGCACGCAGTTCTTCCGGTCCGTTGAATTTCTTCTCGTCGCGAAGGCGTTCCCAAAACCTCACTTCGATTCGTTTTGGCGGGGAAGAGAGTTGCGCATCCAAAAGGTGCGTCTCCACGCTGAGCGCCGATCCACTAAACGTGGGGCGCATCCCGATGTTGGTGACCGAGCGGCGGCTCGGCTGCTCGCCGTCCAACCAGGTCCGCGTGACATAAACCCCGCGCCGGGGGAGCAATTCCTGTTCGGCGGAAAGATTCAAAGTCGGGAAGGTGAAGCGATGGCCAGCACCCGTCCCGGAAACCACCTCCCCGGTGAGGACGAATTGGCGTCCGAGCAGCCGCGCTGCGCGCGCCACGTCGCCCCCGGCAATTTCCTTGCGGATGAGCGTGCTCGAGACAACCTCGCCTCGGCAAATCACCGGAGGAAGGACCACCACCTCGAACCCGTTCTCCGCGCCCAGCTTCCTGAGCGAATTCACATCGCCTGCCTGCTTGTGCCCGAAGCGAAAGTTTTCCCCGACAAAAAGGGCCTTGATACGCAAGTTGCGCAGCAGGATCCGCTGGACGAACTCATCGGGAGCGAGACGCGACAATTCCAGGGT
>Ga0318541_10000137_pt1 | contig 20310 bp, 19 predicted proteins | sample GRESIP166b4f26_FD_202503 | JGI IMG/M metagenome (GOLD analysis project Ga0318541, IMG submission 202503) | Tropical soil microbial communities from Luquillo Experimental Forest, Puerto Rico - GRE.SIPMG.166b4f26 | ecosystem: Environmental > Terrestrial > Soil > Tropical forest > Bulk soil...
GTGCTTCTCTGGTACTGTCACGGCACAGCAAAAGGAGGTGATCATCGGCGGCATGTGCGACCGCACCGGGCCGACGCAGGTCAACGGCGCCGGCATTTGTCCGGGGATCCAGGATTATTTCGACCTGATCAATTCGAAGGGCGGGATCGAGGGATACAAGATCAAATACGAAGAGATTGACCACGAATACAAAGTGCCGCCTGCGGTCGAGGCCTATCAGCGCGAGAAGGGGGACGGCGCGACCTCGATCCTGGTCTATGGCTCGCCGCAGGTGCAAGCGCTCAACAAGAAACTGGAAGAAGACAAAATCCCGGGCACCTCGCCCGGTTTCGGAATCGCCGCCTCGGCTGACGGCAAGCGCTTTCCGTATCTGTTCCCGGTCGCCGCGACCTATTTCTCGCAGGGTGCAGCGGCCGTCCAATTCGTCAAGGAGAAACTAGGCGGCAGTCTCAAGGGCAAGAAGATCGCCTACATCTTCTATGACAACCCGGCCGGCCGCGAGCCGATCCCGGTCATCGAAGATCTGCAGAAGACCGAGGGGTTCGAGCTGCGGACCTTTGCCGTGCCGCCGCCTGGCGTCGAAATGGGCGCGCAGGTGCTCGACATCGCCCAGCGCTACAAGCCCGACTTCGTGATCGACCACCTGTTCGGCTCCGGGCCCGGGGTGGCGATCAAGGAATTCAAGCGCCAGGGTTATCCGCTGTCCAAGGTCGTCGCTCTCGTCTGGGCCTCGGGTGAACATGACATCGTCGGCGGGGGCGGCTGGAAGGCGGCAGAGGGCTATCACACGATGTCCTTCGCCGGGGTCGGCGACGACTATCCGGTCCGCCAGGAAATTCGGGACATGTACAAGGCGCAGGGCAAGGAGCCGCCGAAGGCAATGGACGACACGGTCATGTACAACCGTGGCATCCTGTGGGCCGCCCTCCATGTCGAGGCGACCCACAACGCGCTCAAACTGAATGGCGGCAAGCAGCCGACCGGCGAGGATGTGAAAAAGGGCTTCGAGCAGATCAAAGACTTTAGCCTGGGCGGGCTGGTGCCGCCGCTCCAGGTGACCGCGGCCGACCATCAAGGCGGCGGCTGGGTCCAGATCTTCCAGGTCAAGGGCGGCAAGTTCGTCAAGGAGACCGACTGGTTCCGCGCCTATCCGGAAGTGGTCGCCGAGGCGGTCAGTAAGGCCGAATAGCCGGAAGAGTCGTTGCCCGATGCTGGCGCTCAACAACGTTGAAGTCGTCTATGACGGCGTCGTTTTGGTGCTGAAGGGCGTCTCGTTGAACGCCGAGGAGGGCCACATCACCGCCCTGCTCGGCGCGAACGGGGCTGGCAAGACGACGACCCTGAAGGCGATCTCAGGGCTGTTGCGCACTGAGCGCGGCCAGGTGACCAAGGGCAGTGTCGAGCTCGACGGCGAGCGGCTCGACCGGCTACCACCCCACGATGTCGTCAAGCGCGGCGTGACGCAGGTGTTCGAGGGAAGGCGGGTCTTCGAGAATTTGACGGTCGAGGACAATCTGGTCGCCGGTGCACACACACGCAGCGATTTTGCGGCCGTGCGGGAAAGCATCGCGCGCGTGTATGACCTCTTTCCGCCGCTAAAAGAGCGCCGTCATCAGACCTCAGGTTATCTCTCGGGCGGCGAGCAGCAGATGCTGGTCATCGGCCGGGCGTTGATGTCGGACCCCAAGGTGATCCTGCTCGACGAGCCCTCGCTCGGTTTGGCGCCGCTACTCGTCGAGGAGATCTTCGGTATCATCCGCCGATTGCGCGAAGAACGCGGCCTAACCGTGCTGCTGGTCGAGCAGAACGCGACTATGGCGCTCGACATCGCTGACCACGGCTACGTCATGGAGAACGGCCGCATCGTTCTCGAAGGTCCGGCGGAAACCTTGCGTCAAAACTCCGATATCAAGGAATTCTATCTCGGACTCAACGAAGTCGGCGCGCGCAAGTCCTACCGCGATCTGAAGCACTATCGACGCCGCAAGCGCTGGCTGTCGTGAGTCGAACCGCCCCGGCCTTGCGTAAACAGGGGCGGGGCAAGACCGGTGTCAGACGATCCCTTCGGCGCGGAGGGCTTCGACCTCGCCGGCACCGATGCCGAGCCATTCGCCGAGGATTTCGGCGTTATGCTGGCCGAGCATTGGCGAGGGCTTGACGCGCGGTGGCGCACCGTCGAAACGAACCGGCCACGCCGGAACCGTCAATTTGCCGGTGGTCGGGTGCTCGATCTTCTGCATGATCCCGCGTTTGGCGAGCGAGGGATCGTTCAGCAGCTCGAGCGTATCGAACACGGCACCCGCCGGCACACCGGCCTCGCCGATGATCTTCATCGCCTCTTCTTTAGTGTGCTGGCGGGTCCAGGCGGCGATGATCTCGTCGACCTCGGCGGCGCGCGCCGCGCGCCGGTCCGGTATCGTAGCGCGGGTCGCCGATCAGGTCGTCACGGTCGATCGCCTTTAGCAGGCGCGTCCAATGTTCGGGGTTGGCGCGGCTGGTGAAGACATAGACGTAGTCGTTTGGCCCACCGGGCTTGCACGGGTAGAGCGCTGAGGGCGCGAGCAAGGGGTTCGACCGACTGCTGCCGCCACGGATCTGAGCCTGACCGCTCAGCTGGGTGCGCGAGAACGGCACCCGCATATAGTGGACCATCGCGTCCTGCATCGCCACCTGTAGCCGCCGGCCCTTGCCGGTGCGATCGCGGCGGTAGAGTGCAGCCAGGATGCTGACCGCCATCAGCATCCCGGTACCGGTGTCGCCGAACGAGGGTCCGGGCTTGACCGGCGGACGGTCGGCATCGCCGGTGACGCTGATCGGACCACCGGCGGCTTGGGCGATCATGTCGAAGGCGAGATTCTTCTCGTACGGGCTGCCCTCGCCAAACCCCTTGACCTGGCAATAGATGATACGCGGGTTGAGTTCGCGAACCACATCCCAGCCGAGCCCTAGCCGTTCGATCGTACCAGGCGCCATGTTTTCGACCGTGACATCGGCCATCTTCAGCAGATTCTTGACGATCTCCAGCCCGCGCGGGGACTTCAGGTTGAGCGTGATTGACTTTTTGTTGGCGTTGAACTGGTGGAAGTACCAAGGGTCGTTGTCGGGCTTACCGGGGGCTAACCGCCGGCCAGGATCGCCGGTTTTCGGGTTCTCGATTTTGACGACCTCGGCGCCGAGCCAGGCGAGCGACTCGGTGCAAGACGGTCCCGCCTCGAATTGCGTGAAATCGACTACCCGAACGCCTTCGAGACAATCCAGCTCGACGCCAATTTCATCCATCTCGTCACTCCTCCCGCGAAGGATCTCACTATACCCCGCAAGAAACACGGGGCCACGATGTTTAGGCTAGTTTCACCCCGGTGGGTCGCGCTCGAGCACTTCGGCTATGCGCTTCGGGTCGACGCGAACCTCGATCCCGGCGCGCTCCTGCTGCAGGATCATCGGCGAGCGCGAGTCGCGGTCACCCCAGCCGCGGTTCAGCGCCTCGCTGAGTTCGGCCAATGCTAGATTGGCGATCCGCATCGGCACGTTGAAGTCGCGCCCGAGCTGGGTGGCGAGCGTCATGTCCTTATGCGCCAGGCGCAGCGCAAAGGCGGCAGGTTCGTATTTGCCGGGAAGGAACTGATCGACCAGACCGTCGAAGGTACGCCGCCGACCGCCGGCACCGTCACGTACGGCCTCCCATATTGCCAGCGGCTCGACGCCGGCTTTGATGCCCACCGAAAACATCTCGGCGAGCGCCGTCTGTATGCAATAACCGGCACCGTTGTGGACGAGCTTGGCGACCGACCCGGCGCCGATCGGCCCGACATAACGCGCCTTGTCACCCATCGCGTCGAGCACGCTCTTGTAGCGGTTGAAAATCTGCTCGTCGCCGCCGACCCATAAGGCCAGCTTGCCGCTCCACGCCCCGCGCGGTCCGCCGCTGACCGGCGAGTCGAGCATGTAGACATCCCGCTTCGCGAAGGCGGCGTTGATCTTGCGCACCATGGTCGGCGAGTTGGTCGACAAGTCGAAATAAGCCTTTCCGCGGCTCATCCCCGAGAGCAGGCTGTTTTCGCCCAACGCCACCGCTTCAACTTCGGGTGGCCCGGGGAGCGAGGTGAAGACAACCTCTGAGGCCTCGGCGACGGCGCGCGGCGTGTCGGCCCATGTCGCTCCGGTGGCCAGATACGGTTCCGCCGCGACCCGGCGCAGATCGTGGACGACCAGCTCGTGACCCGCCTTCTGCAGGTTCGCGGCCATGCCGGAACCCATCATGCCCAACCCGATAAACCCTATCTTCATCTCGCCCTCCCGCTATTGTCTCCCGGCGTTGAGGCTACCGCTTGTCGAACACGTCCTTGGCCACCTGTGCAGCGGTCATTGCTGCCGGCCAGCCGGCATAAAAGGCGAGATGGGTGATGACCTCGCTGAGCTCTTTCTTGCTCAAGCCGTTGTCGAGCGCCCGCCCCAGATGACCGACGAGCTGCCGTTCGCGGCCGAGCGCGATCAACGTCGCACAGGTGATCAAGCTACGGTCGCGTTTGGATAGACCGGGACGTTCCCAGACCTCGCCGAACAGAACCCGCTCGCTGAGATCGATCAAGCCTGGAACGATGTCGCGGACCTGCTCGCGAGCGGCCGACGGTTGCGATTGAGCCATGGTTTCCTCCTGTTTCGATCCAGCGGTTGGATCCGCCGCGACCGTAACACGGTGCCGTCGCGAAGGGCGAGCGGGAATGAACCCTTTGCGCCGCGCCGACTACGGAGGCGCTCGACCAGTTCGGACGCAGGGCTTGGCTTTGCTGAAATTATCTGAGCCTCCACAATATGCGGAGCTTGCTCATGCGAACCTCTTCCCTTTGCCGGGACTGTGGAACACCGGCTGACCAAAGCTGTACGCACCTTTAGCGCCAGGGTGAGCGGACCCATTTCTGGATCGGCCGAAAAATGAACTTCAGTCAACTCCAATATTTCCCCCTCGCCCTACCCCACTTTTCTTTGTTGATCCTGATCTTCCTCGTATTGGTTGCATGGATCGAGGTGCGGGCGCTGCGATCGGCCTACATGCACATCGGGCTCGGTCCGCACGCCGCGGTTCTGCTGCTGCTGGCCTCGCTGGGCGGCAGCTATCTCAATATCCCGGTCGCCCGGCTGTCCGCGCATCACATCATTTCGGGGTAGGAGGTCTCGTTTTTTGGCATGCATTACGTAATCCCGGTGGTGGTCGATTGGCCCGGCACGATCATCGCCGTCAATGTCGGGGGTGCTGTAATCCCTGGGTTGCTCTCACTCTATCTTCTGATCAGGAATGAATTGTGGATTCGCGGTCTTCTCGCTACCGCGGGTGTCACCGTGGTGTGCCATATGCTGGCTCAGCCTGTTGCCGGAGTGGGTATCGCGCTTCCTGTATTCGTGCCGCCGGCATCGGCGGCGATCGTCGCATTGCTGCTGTCACGGCGCTACGCGGCGCCGCTGGCTTACATCGGCGGCAGCATGGGCACCTTGATCGGCGCTGACCTGCTCAATCTCGATAAAGTGCAAGGACTGGGTGCGCCGGTTGTCTCGATCGGCGGTGCCGGGACGTTCGACGGCATCTTTCTAACCGGCATTCTGGCGGTCCTGCTCGCCAGCATGTTTAGCCAGCCGGTTCGTCTCAGGATGGGAACGATGCAAGCCCCTCGCTGACTGGCTCACTCCGCTGTCCCGTCACCGATACACCGCGCGAGCCACGCTTCATCCTGTGCCGACGGCCGTCGGCCGAGCCGCGCGCGCAGCAATGGTGCGGCCTTGGCGGGTTGCCCGGAGCGCAGACAAGCGACGATCAGCGAGTCTTCGAAAATCTCGCGCTGCGCGTGACTGCCGCCGATCCGAGGCAGGTCGGCGAGTGCCGGTTCGAGGATTTGCGCAGCCTCGGCATTGTCGCTGTGGCCGAGCGCCGCTACACCTGCGCACAGAGCGGGTGCCACCTCGCCCGGCGGCAGGCGGCCGTCACGGGCCAGGCTCTGCAACCCGTCGATGCGGGACTGCAAACCGTCGTCGTCGCCGGTCGCGGCCTCGGCAAGAGCGACGTGGATATCGGCAAAGCCGAGACCGGCATGCGGGAAATGCCGCCGCGCATGGGCGGCCACCTCGGCCCATTCTTGGTCGAGAGTCGGACCCATGTCGTAGAACCGCCACCGCCACAGAAACGATGCCGCGTCAGCGAGCACCAGCATCGGCGGCGCCCGCGCCACCGACGGCCTGATATTGTCGAGGTAGACCGCGCGAGCGCGCTCGGTATTGCCGCGGGCCAACTCGAATAACGCGAGGTGCCACCACAGGTGGCAGTGCAGATGACCCGCCCGGTCGTAACCCTGCAGCCAGTTCTCGACAAAACCCGCGCCGCCGGCGGCATCGCCCGTCTCGAAAAAGCCATGGACCCGCTGGTGCGCGGCGTGTGGGCACCGATCTTCGCGCACACGCCGGCGAGGCGGTTGCCCAGCATTTGGTGCAGCCGGTCGACCGTGTCGGTCTCTCGCGCCAATGTGCCGCTGGCGAGAATGAACACCGCCCGCGCCTCGACTCGGTCAACCTCCTCCGCGAGCGCCTCGACAAAAGGCTTGCCCAAGACGACGCTTTCCATTGCCGGAAACCGGTAGACACCACTCAGCATGTCTCCTCCTGCGGCTTTCGCTGCTGCCGCTAACGCGCGAGGTAGCCTCCGTCGACCGGTAGGGTAACGCCGGTGATGTAGCGGGCCATGTCGGAAGCAAGAAAGACGGCCGGACCGGCGATGTCCTCCGGCGTACCGATACGGCCGAGCGGAATGCGGGTGGCGAAATTGGCCATGTAGGACGCGTCCTCGCGCGCCGTGGCATTGAGCGGTGTTGCCGTAAAGCCTGGTCCGATCGCATTGACACGAATGCCTAGTGGCGAGAGCTCTATCGCCAATGCCTTAGTCAACAAGCGCACGCCGCCTTTCGAGGTCGTGTAGGCCGCCGAGTTCGGCAGTGCGACAAAAGATTGGATCGAGCCGATGTTGATGATCGACCCTTTGGTCTCCGTCAGCTGATCGAGAAAGGCCGTCACCATGTTGTAGGGGCCGCCGAGATTAACAGCCAGGGTTGCGTCCCAATCGCTGCGGGCATTCGGTTCCATCCCCGTCCCGCGGCGGATGATGCCGGCATTGTTGACGAGAATCGAGATGGCGCCGATCCCCGATCGTATGTCGCCCGCCAAGCCATCGCACCGGCCCCGGTCGGTCACGTCACAGGTAAAACTAGCGGCCGCACGGCCGATCGCTGCTGCCGTGCGCTCGGCGGCCACACCGTTGATATCGACCGCCACGATCCGTGCCCCAGCGCCCGCCATTGCATGGGCGATCGCTTCGCCGATCCCCGAGCCAGCACCGGTAATCGGTGCCAGGCGGCCATCGAGCAAGCCGGTCATTCGGCGAGATTGAACCCCTCGGCCCGCCTTCCCCCCGCTGAGCGGGGAGAAGGCGATGCGCAAAGCGGGAAGTTACATCGCGGCCATGCGGGCGGCGCGACGCTTGGCCAATGGCGTGGCGGGCTCTACCGCGGCGGTCGTCTGCAGCTTTTTGGTCGAACGCGGCAACGTCCAATCCCACTCGTCCGCGCCCATTTGATAATGGCGATTGTTCTGCGACGGGTTGCGGTTGACCATGTGGCGATTATGCAGCGGGTGGGTGACGCTGCGGACCTCGTGCTCGATCGTGAACAGGAGCTTGCCGGTGTCGAGGCAGACGATGTCCTGCCAGCGATACTGGTACTGATCGCTTTCTTCGGTGATCAGCCCGCGCTCTTCGAGCGCCTCATGCGGCCCCGAGAACTCCTGCGCATAGACCTGCAGGTGATGGCCGTCAAACTCCGGTATTTTGCGGTCGGTCTCGCGAAAGATCAGTTCCTGCTTGTGGCCGGCACAAACATGCGCAGCGCGGCCTTCGCCGTTCTCCTTAACGCAAGCAGGCGTGTAGAAGATCTCGCGATAGAAGCGCGCGATGCCGTCGGCGGTCCCTTCTGGCACCGTGAACTCGACATAGCCCATACCGAGATTGATCGCGCCGAATCTGTCTTCGTCTGGCTCGTATAGGCGGAACTTGTTGCCCCACGGACATGTCGCCGAGACATAAGAGTTGTGCTGCTTGCAGTCGAATTTGGTGTCGGCGAGCTTTTTCTTGACCTCGCTGAGGCGCTCGCAGAGTTCCTCGAGTGTTGGAACAACAAGGCCAACATGACCGCGCAACACATTCGGCTCGCCGGTCGGCAGATGGAACTGGCTCTTACCGACATTGACCCACATGTTGTTGGTGCCGGGGAACATGTAGGGGTCGCGGGTCAGGCCGAGCCCGGATAGATAAAACTCGGACGCCAGCCCCTGATTGTTGATCCTCAGATTGACGTGTTCGAGACCAACGAGATTGCCGAGATCCTCGGCCGTACGATCGTAGAGTTGTTGTGCCATCAGGGCCCTCCAAAGTTGCCGATCAGCCGGTGCTGATCCGCCGTGCCGTAGTCGGCGTGTAAACGCCCTCTATCAAAACAGTTTTTCGAACCTTTCGTCCACTGGGACGCGATAGCCATTGGCTAAGCTGTTGGTTTCGTTCGCCATGCCGACGACCGCCAGGACCTCGCCGAGCATCTCGGGGGTCATCCCTGCCCGCTTCGCGGCGGCGCCGTGCGAGGCGATGCAATAGGTACAGCCATTGCTGACGCTGACCGCGAGGTAGACGAGCTCTTTGGTCAGGGGATCGAGCACGCCGGGCGCCATGACCTTCTTGATGCTCTCCCAGGTGCGCCGCAAGGTCGGCGGGTGGTTGGCCAGCGCCTTCCAGAAATTATTGATCCAATTCGTCCCACGCGTCGCCATGATGTCGTCGTAGACGGCGCGGATTTCGGCGCTCGCTTCGTCGTACTCGATCAAGCGCGCCATCGTCATTCTCCTCTCCTCAGCTCCCGGTCGAGCCGTCCCGACAGGTCAAGTCACCGGCGGCGATGCTTGTAATGGGCCCGCCGGCACCGTAAGTCAGCCTTTGCCACCCCCTATCCGCCCTGGGAGCATCGATATGGGTTATAAAGTAGCGGTGGTCGGCGCGACCGGCAATGTCGGACGCGAGCTGTTGACCACTTTGGCCGAGCGCGATTTCCCGGCTGACGATGTCGTCGCATTGGCTTCGTCGCGCTCGATCGGCAAGGAGGTCTCCTTTGGCGAAGACAATATCCTGATGGTCCAGGGCCTCGACACTTACGATTTTCGCGGGATCGACATCGTCCTTTCCTCGCCAGGCGCCAAGGTTTCCGGGGTATTTGCGCCCCGCGCGACCAAGGCCGGTGCCGTGGTTATTGACAACACCTCGTGCTTCCGCATGGAACCGGACGTGCCGCTGGTGGTGCCGGAGGTCAACCCGCAGGCAATCGCGCAGTGCACCAAACGCGGCATCATTGCCAACCCGAATTGTTCGACGATCCAAATGGTGGTGGCGCTAAAGCCGCTGCACGACTTGGCGAGGATCAAGCGTGTGGTCGTCGCGACCTACCAGTCGGTCTCCGGGGCGGGCCGCGCCTCGATGGATGAGCTCTTCAACCAGACCCGCGCGATTTATGTGAACGATCCGGTTAAACCCGAGCATTTCACCAAGCAAATCGCGTTCAATGTGATCCCCCATTGCGACGTCTTCATGGACGACGGAGCGACCAAGGAAGAGTGGAAGATGGCGGCCGAGACGCGCAAGATTCTCGACCCGGATATCCCAGTGACGGCGACCTGCGTGCGGGTTCCGGTGTTTATTGGCCATGCAGAGGCGATCAATGTCGAGTTCGAGCGGCCGCTCGGTGAAGACGACGCGCGTGCCGTCCTACGGCGTGCCCCCGGTATTACGGTAGTCGATCACCGCGCTGACGAGGGTTATGTTACGCCGGTCGAGGCGGCCGGCGAGGATCCGGTTTATGTGTGCCGCATCCGGCGCGATCCGACCGTCGCGCACGGGCTCAATCTATGGGTCGTCGCCGACAATTTACGCAAGGGTGCTGCACTGAACGCCGTCCAGATCGCAGAAGTTTTGGTGCGCGATTATTTCGGCAGTGGGCGCCTCGGCCGGCGGTCGAACGTCGAGCCTCTACGCCGCACGACGCATTAGCACGCTCCGCCGGGGGATGACGGCTTCGTCGGAACCGGCTCGATACGCGGTCCCGACGGCCGCCCGCTTGCTCGGGCATAAGATTACCCCGCTCACGCGACGTCGTCTCAACAGCTTTCGCCGCAACCGGCGCGGCTTCTGGTCATTGTGGATCTTTCTCGCGATCTTCATTGTCACCCTGTTCGCCGAATTCATCGCTAATGATCGGCCGATTCTCGTGCGCTTCAACGGCGCTTGGTATTTCCCAGTATTCGCCGATTATCCCGAGACGACATTCGGCGGCGAATTTCCCACCGCGGCCGACTACCGCGATCCGGCGGTCAAGACGCTGGTCGCGGCGAAGGGCTGGATGCTCTGGCCGCCGATACCGTTCAGATATAGCACGATCAATTACGACCTGCCGAGCCCCGCGCCCTCGCCGCCGTCGCAGGTCAACTGGTTCGGCACCGACGATCAGGGGCGCGATGTGTTGGCGCGCCTAATCTACGGCTTTCGCGTTTCGGTGCTGTTCGGCCTTCTCCTCACTGGCCTTTCCTCGATAGTCGGGGTCGCAGCCGGGGCGGTTCAGGGTTATTTCGGCGGCCTGATCGACCTCGGCTTCCAGCGCTTCATGGAGATCTGGGCGGGGCTACCGGTCCTCTACCTGTTGATCATCATGGCGAGCTTTATCGAACCCAATTTCTGGTGGCTGCTCGGTCTGATGCTGCTGTTTTCGTGGATGAGCCTTGTTGATGTCGTGCGCGCCGAGTTCCTGCGCGCGCGCAACTTCGATTATGTCCGAGCGGCTCGAGCGCTAGGCGTCTCCGACCGGGTCATCATCCTGCGCCACGTGTTGCCGAATGCGACGGTGGCGACGATTACTTTTCTGCCGTTTATCTTGAACGGCTCGATCACCACTTTGACCTCGCTCGATTTCCTCGGTTTCGGCCTGCCGCCGGGCTCCCCATCGCTCGGAGAATTGCTTGCCCAAGGCAAGGCCAATCTGCAAGCGCCTTGGCTCGGTCTAACCGCCTTTTTTGTGCTGGCGTCAATGCTGAGCCTCTTGATCTTTGTCGGTGAGGCGGTGCGCGACGCGTTCGACCCGCGCAAGGTGGTGCTTTGACGTCGGGGAAAGCTGTCACCTCCCTCCTTGAAATCCGCAATCTTGGCGTCACCTTCGTCGGCCGCGGCGAAACTCCGCCGGTTGAGGCAGTTAGGGGTGTGTCATTTTCCCTCGATCGCGGCGGGACCCTGGCGTTGGTCGGCGAGAGCGGGTCGGGCAAGACCGTCACCGCGCTCTCGATCCTCCAGTTGCTGCCCTACCCGATCGCAGCCCATAGCGCGGTGAGCAGCATCCGCTTTGCCGGTGAGCAACTGGTCGGCGCCGCGCCGGAGCAGCTGCGCCAAGTGCGCGGCAATCGCATTGCGATGGTCTTTCAGGAGCCGATGACCTCACTCAACCCACTGCACACGCTCGAGCAACAGATTAGCGAGACGCTTCTCGTCCACAAGCACATGGCGCCCGCAGCAGCGCGCGTGCGCACCCTTGAGCTCTTGCGTCTGGTCAATCTTCCGGATGCCGAGAGCCGGCTTGGTGCGTATCCTCATCAACTCTCGGGCGGCCAGCGCCAGCGGGTCATGATCGCGATGGCGATCGCCAACGAGCCCGACATGCTGATCGCTGACGAGCCAACGACGGCCCTCGACGTCACGATCCAGGCGCACATCCTGCAGCTGCTGAAGGATCTGCGTGATCGCTTTAGCATGGCGCTGCTGTTGATCACCCATGATCTGACGATCGTCCGCAAGATGGCGGACGATGTTTGCATCATGACAGCGGGCGAGATCGTCGAGGCCGGCCCGACCGCCGATATCTTCGCCCGTCCGCGCCACCCCTATACCCAGCGCCTGCTCGCCGCCGAGCCGAAGAGCCGACCGCCGGCTGCCAATCTCGCCGCGCCGGACCTGGTAAGGGCGGACGACCTCAGGGTGTGGTTTCCGATCCGCAGCGGCGTGCTGCGCCGGGTTCGGGGTCACGTCAAGGCGGTTGATGGCGTCTCGCTCGCGGTGCGAACTGGCACCACACTTGGAGTTGTTGGCGAAAGCGGGTCGGGCAAGACCACGCTCGGCCTGGCATTGTTGCGGCTGACCGAGGCCGAGGGGGAGATTCGCTTTGCTGGGCAGGACCTCGCCGGACTCGGCCAGCGCCAGTTGCGTCCGTTGCGGCGTGAGATGCAGGTGGTCTTTCAGGACCCGTTTTCGAGCCTCTCGCCGCGGCTCTCGGTCGCGCAGATCGTCGAGGAGGGTCTCAAGGTGCACCGTCTGGCTGCGACCGCCGCCGAGCGGCGGCGACTAATCGAGACGGCACTCGCCGAGGTCGGGCTCGACGCGCAAGCGGCCGAGCGCTACCCGCACGAATTCTCGGGCGGCCAGCGCCAGCGCATAGCGATCGCCCGGGCACTGGTGCTCAAACCGCGCTTTGTTGTACTGGACGAGCCGACCTCGGCTTTAGACATGTCGGTGCAGGCGCAGATCGTCGAGCTGCTGCGCGAGCTACAATCGCGCCACGGACTGGCCTATCTGTTCATCAGCCACGACCTTCGGGTCGTGCGAGCTTTGGCACATGCGATCCTGGTCATGAAGGACGGCCGGATCGTCGAGGCTGGTTCGACCGAACGCGTCATGACCTCCCCGAAACACCCCTATACGCGCGCCCTTATGGCCGCCGCCTTCGATCTCGCCGCGGTGCCGACGTAGGGCACGGGCGAAATGATGATCATCAGCGCCATCTCCACATCCACGCCCGGGAGCGGCCCCTATGATAGGACCTTGTCTGAAGGATCTTGGGGGTTCCCGGTTATCGGCGCGCCAATTCCCGACTCGGCGAACGGCGAAACCGGTCGGTAAATATTCGAGAACTCAGTTTTTATAACCGATAAACTCCGCAAGCGCGCATCCGGGATCGCTTTTCCCGGTCTTTCCCGCGTAACCATGAGAGAGAGGCATATCCGTCCCTCGAGCGACGACCTCTGTTGCGTCAGACCGCGGCGTTCGACCGGCCTGGGGTTTGCGCGTAAACTTCGGCGCTGGCCAGCAGAGAGCAGTGCAACATGAAGCTTGTCGATCCAATCGTGCTCGGTCTTGGTGTCACGGGGTGACGCAGACCGGTGGGCGCTGCGTGAGCTTGCCGACGGCGGGCATGGGAGACCGGCCCACGAGGCAGCGTCTCGGACTGCGCAGGAGTCTCGACGGTGACCACCGACGCTAATTACCCGCCGCCGGCTGCCCGTATTTTCAGCAGGTTGGCCCGCGGCGGCAGAAACCAGTCGGAGACGATCCAAGCGAGGCCAAAGCGCGGACTGACTTGGCCGCTGCGGGGGCTTCTTGCGGCCTCTCTCGCCGTGCCGCTGTTGCTGCTGGCGATTGCCGCCTGGCAGAATTTTCGATTGGTTCGGAGCCAGGCCGAAGAACGGGTGATGATCGAAGTCGGCGAATTGCGTGAGCATGCGCTGGATACGGCCAAAACGTATGCCATCGTGCTCACCTGGATCGATGCCCGGACGCGCGGTCTCGATTGGGACCGGATCGAGCACGACGAGGAGCTGCATCGCCTCTTGGCGGATCTCGACACGCTGCCGCAGATCGATGAAGTCTGGATGGCCGATGCCGCCGCGCACCCTCGGGTCAGTGGTGGCTCTTCGCCCATTCCGGTTATCGACGTCTCGGATCGCGACTGCTTTGCCGCTGAACAAAAGCAGGAAGTCGGCATCTTCGTCGGACGGGAGCAGATCGGGGCGCTGACTCACGTCCCCGAATTCGACATCTGCGAACGTCGCTCGACGGCGGACAAAGCCTTCGACGGGATTATCGTCGTATCCGCACGCCCGGCTTACTTCACTGAATTCTACCGAACGGTCTCGGAAGACAAGCGTTTTGCCGCCTCGTTGGTGCGCAGCGATGGCTCTTTTTTGGTGCGGTATCCGACAATATCGGCCCCGTCGGTGCTGGCGCGCGACAGCCCCTTCATGCAAGCCGTCGCGGGCAATCCCGATCGCGGATTGTTCGGAGGCAGGGGAGAGACAGACGGGGTCGAGCGCATTTTTGCTTACCAGCGGATCGAAGGTTACCCGCTCTATGTCGCCTACGGCATACCCAGGAAGGATGTGATCGCTTCGTGGCTCGCTAATCTTGTGAACTACTCGCTCTTTGCGGTACCTGCCTCGCTAGCGTTGTTCGGCATGACGCTCCTCGCCGTCCGGCAAATCCAACGACACACGATCGCCACTTGGCGCTGGCGGACAACAGCGCGACGCCTGAGGCGCGAGATGAATCGGCGAGCCATTGCCGAGGCCGAACTTCGCCAAGCACTGAAGATGGAGGCGCTTGGTCAGTTGACAGGCGGGGTCGCCCACGACTTCAACAATCTGTTGACTGTATTGCAGGGTTCCCTCGAAATGCTGAGTGGGCGGCAGCAGAGCGATCAGCTGCAGACCAGGGTCGAGACGGCGCTGCGCACGGTCGAGCGCGGCGAGAGGTTGACTGAGCAGCTTCTCGCCTTTGCGCGGCGTCAGCCGCTTGCCAAGGCGACTATCGACCTGAATGCCCAGCTGCGTAGAATGGCCGAGTTGCTGACCCGGACGGTCGGCAGTGGTATCGCGATCCACACCGATCTCGCTCCCGATCTGTGGCCGGTGGATGCCGATGCAACCCAACTCGAGCTTGCCGTAATTAACCTCGCGATCAATGGGCGCGATGCGATGCCAGCTGGTGGCAAGCTGGGCATCCGCACCTTCAATCGGCGAGTGCCGCCCGAGGGAGCGTCGGAGCACCAGGCAAAAATCGGAGATTTTGTCAGTCTGGAAATCTCCGACACCGGGCACGGGATGCCCCCCGAGGTGGCGGCACGCGCGTTCGAACCGTTCTTCACCACCAAGGAGGCAGGCAAAGGCACCGGTCTCGGGCTCAGCATGGTGTACGGGTTTGCCAGACAATCGGGCGGCTCGGCGTTGATTCGCAGTGACGTTGGCCGAGGAACTGCCGTGACTTTGCTGCTCCCCAGAGGAGCCCTGGCGCGCGAAGCCGAGGGATCCGGCGCGACGGACTTGCCCCCGGACGCTTCGACATGAAACTGTGCCGGCGTGGGCCGGTGTCGCCGCTCGCGAACGGCGCAACACTACTTGAGGGAAATCCGTCGGAGGGCAGGAGATGCGTATCGTTATTGTCGGTCAGCAGGCCTTTGGCAAAGCCGTGCTCGAAGCGTTCATCGCACGCGGGGACGAGATCGCGGCGGTTTTCGCAGCGCCGGAACGGGCGGGCGCCAGACCGGATCCGCTCGTTGCAGCCGCTCAAGAACGGAGCCTAACGGTCCATCGGTTTGCCAAATATTCGAGCGAGGAGGCCCGGCGCGCCCTCGCCGACCTCCAGGCGGATCTTGGCGTGATGGCATATGTTTTATTGTTCGCGCCGCCTGAATTCTGCGCCATCCCGAAGCACGGCATGATCCAATTCCATCCCTCGCTGCTGCCGCTTCATCGCGGGGCCTCGTCGATCCCGTGGGCGATCCTCCGCGGCCGAACCGAGACCGGGCTGTCGATCTTTCGTCCGACCCCCGGGCTCGACGAAGGGCCCGTCATTCTGCAAAAGCGTGTAATGATCGGTCCCGACGACACGGCCGGATCGCTTTACTTCGACAAGATTTTCCCGCTCGGGGTCTCTGCGCTACTCGAGGCTGCCGACCTTGTCGTCTCGGGCCGGGCGACCGAAAGCACCCAAGACGAAAGTCGCGCGACCTATGAGGGCTGGGTACGCGAGGCCGAGTCACATATCAATTGGGCTAACCATGTCGATTTCGTCTACGACCTGATCCGCGGCTGCAACCCGGCGCCCGGCGCCTGGACGAATTACGGCGAGCGGAAACTCTATCTGTTTGACGCGCGCAAGATCGCCGCGGGAACTTTTGGCATGGTGCGCGGGCGCAAGATCGGCGAGGTGATCTCGGTCGGCGATCAGGGGATGCGGATCCTCGCGCAGGGCGGCTTCGTCGAAGTTTCGCGTATACGCCTGGAGGACGGCCCCAAGATCACTGCGACCGAAGCCGGCATTGCGGCGGGAACGATCCTCGGCGCTTAAGGGCTCGCTCTAACGCCGAAGATCCGAACGCAGCGTTCGGTAGACGGCGGCGTACTGGCGTGCCGCCGCCGCCCAGCTGAAGTCGCGCGTCATCGCACGCCGCACCATGCGTTGCCATATCTCCCGCTCGCGAAAAAGCGCGGTAGCGCGCCCGATCGCCGAAGCCAGGGCGGAAGGGGTGTCGTCGTCGAAGGCAAAGCCGGTCGCCACGCCTTCGGCCAAGTTCGTCGCGGTCGCGTCGACAACTGTATCGGCGAGGCCGCCAACCCGGCGCACCAGCGGCAGGGCGCCGTAACGCAGCGCGTAGAGCTGGGTCAAGCCGCAAGGCTCGAAGCGCGAAGGGACGAGGATCACATCCGAGCCGGCATAGATTAGGTGCGCCAGGTTTTCATCGTAGCCGATCATGACACCGACCCGCCCTCGGTATCTTTCGGCCGCAGCCTTGAAGGCCTGCTCGAGATCGCCGTCTCCCGAGCCGAGCAGCGCGAGCTGGCCGCCGCTGGCGACGAGGTCGGGTAAGTCCGCGAGGACGAGGTCAAGGCCCTTTTGCGGGGTGAGGCGACTTACCGTGCTGAGAAGCGGTGCACCCTCGATCGGCTCAAGGTTCAGGTGGCGTTGCAAGGCAGCTTTTGCCGCCTGCTTGCCGGCGGTCGTGTCCCCCTCGCCGTAAGGCCGCGGCAGGATGGCATCGTACCGGGGGTCCCACACGCGCGTATCGACGCCGTTCAAGATCCCGGTCAATAAGCTGGCGCGGGCGCGCAACAGCCCATCCAGACCCCAGCCGAAGGCCGGGGTCTGGATTTCGCGCGCGTAGGTCGGGCTCACCGTCGTCAGGCGGTCCGAGTAGAACAGCCCGGCCTTGATAAACGACACCATGCCGAAAAACTCGACTCCGTCGATCGAGAAAAACTCCGGCGGCAATGCCAGCTCCGGGAAGAGCGCGCCAGGGAAAGGCCCCCGATAGGCGAGGTTGTGGACCGTGAATACAGTGGGTATGTGCCCTTCTATTGGCGGCTGGGCGGCGAGGTAGGCGGGGACGAGCCCGGTGTGCCAGTCATGACCGTGCAGGATGTTCGGGCGCCAGTCCGGATCGGCGCCGCGCGCGAGTTCTGCCGCGATCCAGCCGAACAGTCCGAACCGGCGATGGTTGTCGGGCCAATCGCTGCCGTATGGGCTCGCATATGGACTGCCCGGGCGGTCGTAGAAGGCGGGATGATCGACAAGATAGGCGAGGCTTTCGGTACCGGGTAGGCGAGCGAGACCCAGCCGCACTCGCTCGCCGGCGAACGGAGTGGTCAGCCGGGCGATGTCGGTGATGCCGGGGAAGGCATCGAGAAAGCCACGGAAACCGGGCAGCAGAAGACGAACGTCTACACCCTCTGCGATCAGCGCCGGCGGCAATGCCGCGGCGACATCACCGAGCCCGCCCGACTTGACCCAAGGGTAGAGCTCGGCCGTGATGTAGAGGACGCGCATCTAGGAAAAATGTGGATGGATCTGCTCGCCCGCATCCGCCAAGAGATGCTGCCCTTTGCCGAGCTGCTTGGCATCGAGTTCATCAGCGCCGCGCCGGACAAGATCGTTGCCGAGATGACCGTGCGCGACGACCTGTGCACTCGCCCTGCGGTGCTTCACGGCGGAGCCGTTATGGCGTTCGCCGATACCCTCGGAGCCACCGGCACCATCGTCAACCTGCCGGAGGGTACAGGGACGACGACGATCGAGAGTAAAACCAACTTCGTCGCACCGGCGCCGGTGGGAACGCGGGTGATCGGTGAGGCGACCCCCGTCCACCGCGGCCGGCGAACCATGATCTGGCAGACCCGCGTATCGACCCCCGAGGGGCGGCTGGTCGCACTCGTCACCCAGACCCAGCTCGTCCTTTGACGCGGGTCCTATAGGAAGTCGCGGGCACGTTCGATCTCCTCGAGCGAGTTGGTTTGCGAGACGAGGAGTATCTCGTCGAAGCCCAGCTCTGCGACCCGCTTCAACCGCCGCCTGGCTTCATCCGGCGGACAGATCAGAGAGACGTGGGCTAGTTGTGCGAGGCTCGCGGATTCCGGCCGCTCGGCGAGATCGATCGTGACATTGGCGAGGACCGCGTTGTCGCCGCCGTACTCGCGATAGATACGCATTCCCGCCTCGAGATCCTCCCAGCTGCTGAACCGGCCGGAGGGGGTCCAGCCCTGGCAATCTTTTGCGGCGTAGGTGATCCACCGGGGACTGCGCCAGGCGCCGAGCAGTATCGGCGGCCCGTCCTCGCATCCGGGCCACGGGGACAACGCCCCGCCATTGACCGTCCGTCCGGCCCAGGCGTCACGCATCGTGTCGAGCGAGGTCATGAAGGTGCGAAAACGCCGGTCATAATCGCCGCCCAATAGCTCGAAATCCGCTCGCGTCGAGCCGCTGCCGACGCCGAGGCGCAGCCGGTTCCCGGAGAGCATTTGGACCGACTGCACGCGATGCGCCAGCTCGACCGGATGGCGTAGCGGCACCTGCAGCACGGCAATGCCCAGCTCGACCCGCTCGGTCACCGAGCACAACGTTGCCAGCGTAACGAGCGGATCGAGGGTCGGCCGACCGCGACCGAGGGAATCTCCGACCCAGATCCCCGGGAACTCGGCGGTTTCTATCCGGCCGGCGTAATCGACGATGCGGTTGACCGGCGGATCCTTGGATGCGGCACTGGGGCTCACACGAATCTGGACGCTTACCTTCATCATCACCTGCAAATCTTTAGTCGGTCAGAGAAAGTCACGTACCCGCTCGATCTCGTCGAGCACGCCGCCGAGCGAGACGACGAGCACCTCGTCGAAGCCCAGCTGATCGATCCGTTTCAACCGCACCCGCGCCTCGTCCGCCGGGCAGACCAGCGAGATCGTTGCCCGCTCGGCGAGGCTCCCCGGTTCCGGTGTGTTGCTGAGATCGACGAGGACGTTGGCGAGGACGGCGTTTTTGCCGCCGGCCTCGCGGTAGAGCCGCATCCCCGCCTCGAGATCTTCCCAGCTGCTGTAGAGGCCGGAAGCGATCCAGCCGGCGCATTGCTTGGCGGCGTAGGCGATCCAGCGCGGGTTGCGCCAGGCGCCCAGCAATACCGGCGGACCGCCCTCGCATCCGGGCCACGGCGACAACGTCCCGCCATTGAGCGGTTCGCCGCTCCAGGCGCGGCGCATGATCTCGAGCGAGCGCAGCAAGGTGCGGAAGCGCTGGTCGTAGTCGGCGCCGAGGAGATCGAAATCGGCGCGCGTCGAGCCGCTGCCGACGCCGAGGCGCAGGCGCCCCCCCGACAAGGCCTGAACCGACTGCACACGATGGGCGAGCTCGATCGGGTGGCGCAGCGGCACCTGGAGCACCGGTATGCCGAGCTCGACCCGCTGGGTGGCGACGCTGAGCGCGCCGAGGACGATGAGCGGGTCCAAGGTGGGCCGGCCGCGCCCGAGCGAGTCGGTCACCCAGACCCCCGGAAAGCCTCGTTTTTCGATCTGCCGGGCATAGTCGACGATGCGACCGAGCGGCCGGCCGCGGGGCTCGTTGCCGGGGCGCATGAAGGTCACCACGCTCAATCTCATGAGCGCCTGCCGAATAAAAGTGTCGTCGTCACCCGTCCTCCTCTCTCGGCTAGCGGGTTCTCGGGCGAGAATGCAACACATCGGCCGCGGCGGCCAACAGCCGATTGATCCGCCGAGTTCTACCGAGGCCCCGTTTTCCCTCTTACACGGAAAGATACTGGCAAAACTCGGTTCCGGACCGCCCAGAAGGCCACCCAGCTCCCGATAAGCCATTGAAATGACGTCTGGCCAGGAAGATTTCCCTAGCCGACCGAACAGGGAAATAAATCGGCTGATCAGGGAATTAATTCGGTCGAACAGAGAGGCACCGGGAAAGCGCCCTTTAGAACGAATCAGAAACTTGCAAGATGTTCGTCGAGGGCCGTTGCGGCAGGTTCACAGAGCAGTCGGGCCGGAATAAAGCGGCGGCAGGCTGGTCCAACATCGCGGACGGCAATTCCCGGCGCACACCAAGGGAGTCTCCGAAATTGCGGCGGACACCGCGGAGAGACACTTATTTGGAAACGCTTCGAA
>Ga0318541_10000140_pt1 | contig 20253 bp, 20 predicted proteins | sample GRESIP166b4f26_FD_202503 | JGI IMG/M metagenome (GOLD analysis project Ga0318541, IMG submission 202503) | Tropical soil microbial communities from Luquillo Experimental Forest, Puerto Rico - GRE.SIPMG.166b4f26 | ecosystem: Environmental > Terrestrial > Soil > Tropical forest > Bulk soil...
CCCCGATCAACCTGGTCTACAGCCAGCGCAACCGGTCGGCGTGCGTGCGTATCCCGATCACCGGCAGCAACCCGAAGGCCAAGCGGCTGGAGTTCCGGAGCCCCGACTCGTCGGGCAACCCGTATCTTGCGTTCTCCGCAATGCTGATGGCGGGCCTGGACGGTATCAAGAACAAGATCGAGCCGCAGTCGCCGGTCGACAAGGACCTCTACGAACTGCCGCCGGAGGAGGCCGCGAACATCCCGCAGACGCCGACCCAGCTGGCGGATGTGATCGATCGTCTGGAATCCGACCACGAATACCTCACCGAGGGCGGCGTTTTCACGCCTGATCTGATCGAAACATGGATCGCCTTCAAGCGTGAAAGGGAGATCGAGCCGGTCAACATCCGGCCGCATCCGTACGAGTTCGCGCTGTACTTCGACGTATAGGCCGGCTGACGCCTGCGAGCTGCGGAAACGTCTCTGATCTGGTCATTGCGTCCGCAGTCCGTCCGCAGTAGATCCGATTGAGTCCATCCGTTCCGCGATCACAACACCGATCGCAGAGCGGGTGGACTCATCGGCGTCCGGCCACAAATGCCCGTAGGTGTCGAGCGTCGTGCGCGCGCTGGCGTGGCGCATCCGCGCCTGCACCGCCAGGCCGCCGCAGCTTCCATCAACACGACGTAGGTGGTTAGCGCGGAGATCCCTTCGGCCGCTGGCTGAATGGCCGCGGCCGGACGTGGGTACGTTACGGTGGCGCCATGCACACCCTTAGGGGCGTCGCCGTCGCCGTCGCGATGCTCGCGGTGGTCATCGGAATACTCGCCGCGCTCTTACACGTCGATGGCGGTCTGATCGGCCATGGGCTGGCCGCTATCGGCTTCAACTAGTCCGGCCGCCGACCGGGCGAACCGGTCGTGCCGCCGAATGCCGGCTAGCACCTTCGGTTTGCAGGTCTGTGCGTGCGGAATGCTTGGTAGTACGGGCCTTCCTGGTCTGCGCCCTTCGTGCTCTACGCGGCCATGGTAGCCACTGGCATCGGTGCCGACGCCGGCCATCACGGCGCGAGCCGAGCGCACACCCCTGGCGATAAAAAGCAGTGCTGGCTCAGCCCCCCAGAAGGCCGCCTCCCCCCAGAAGGCCGCCTCCACCCAAAAGGCCACCTCCACCCAAAAGGCTGGCGATCAGGGCGGGAACGATGCCGCCGACCTCCGTACCGGGGATCGGGAAGGTCGTTGGCGGCGTCCCAGGAATCGCAACGGTCGCCGAAATGGGTTGGAGAGGAGCGAGAACACCCCCAACGGGGACGTCGAGCGTCACTGACACACCCGGTAGCGACAGCGGCACGGCTACCGTGTCTTGGCCATAGAGGAACGCGCTCCCGACGCTGGGGGCGGCGTTGATGAGTGCGGCCGTGGCCGCCCCCAAGTTCCCTGCCTGCAGGGCATTGACAAACCCTGACTGGCTGTTTGCGAGCGCGGACTCTGTGACGACCACCGGGCCTTCCGCATCAAAGATGAGTTCAGTCTCTTGCACACCCGGTATGTTGCTGACCAGCTCGGACAGGAGGAGGTTGCCGATGGACTGGCCGATGCCGCGGGACGCAGCGGCAGCAAGCGCATTGGCGGCCTCGGTGCTGGAATACGCACCGGCGCCAGCCATTAGGTCTTGCACAAACTGGTTATGAAACTTCGCCGCCTCCTCGGCGAGATCCTGATATTCCTCGCCGTATGAGGCAAACAGTGCCGCGACGATTGCAGACACCTCGTCCTCCGCGGCGGGCGCCACGGCGGTGGTCGAGGCCGCGGCTGCGCCGTTGCTGCTGGCCAGGCCCGCGCCGATGGTCTCCAATTGCCTTGCCGCCTGGCTCATAAACTCCGGCGCCACCATCACAGAGGACATGGCCTACTCCTATCAAACTCATGACGAATAACGAGCCTATCTGAGGGAACTGCGCGCGCGGGGGTCAATCGGCGGATTCGGGCGCGGGGCGACCACGCCGAAATCCCCTCGCGTTAGGCTGAATTATGTCCGCGGACGGTCCGGTGACCGAGCTCAGCGAAGACGAGTGCTGGAGCTTTCTGTCCAGTGTGTCGTTGGGTCGATTAGTCACGGTCATGGGCGGGCGGATCGAAATCTTCCCGGTCAACTTCGTCACGCAACGGCGGACGGTGGTCTTCCGAACCGCCCACGGCACCAAGCTGTACGACGCTGTGATGAGCGACGAGGTAGCTTTCGAGGCCGACGACCACACTGCCGCCGAGGGGTGGAGCGTCATCATCAAGGGCAGGGCGCATCAGCTATTGGCCCACGCCGAGATCCTGGACGCCGAGGACGCGCCGTTGCTGTCGTGGCCCGCGACGTTTAAGCCTTACTACGTACGGGTGATCGCCATGGAGATCACCGGCCGGCGGTTCAAGTTCGGTCCTGAGCCGGATGCGGCTTCCTCAAGGTAATGGCGATCCGTTTCTACGCCGTTGGTGGCGCGTCACGTAGCCCGAGATACCGACGCACGCTATTGGTTGCGATCGCGTCACGCCCAAGCCTGGTCATCCCGACATGAGTCCATCCGTTCCGCGATCAGGGCCCGATCGCAGAATGGGTGGACTCATCGGCATCAGGGTCGCGACGGTCGAGCTCTATAAAAATCGAGCCTGTGTCAACCGCCTGAACACATAAAGGGAAACCCACACCACGGTCTCTGAAACGCCTCCGGCGGAGGCGGATCAGGCCCGTCCCAAATAGACGGGGCAACGTTTCCATGGCCCCAGTAGACGCCCCACCAGGTGTGGCAGCGGCCCATGTCCCACTGAACTCCCGGCCCGGGACCTCCGCGACCGGTAGTTGTATCAATCCCGGACATGGGTTGCCCTGGGCACCATGTCCATGGGCCGCCGTCCGACAACGGGCCATGTATCGGCGGCACAGAGCCGGGCTGGGCCTGCGCGATTCCTGCGGTGAGCCCTAATCCGGCGACCGCGACGCCGCCAGATAGCAGTGCTCCGGCAATGATTCGCTTCAGGGCCCCGGTGATTTCCATCGCGGCCTCCTGCATGCCTTGCTTAGGCCGCAGCGTAGTGCCGATCGCTTGCGAGATTCTTGCGCTGCTTTGGATTTGATCAGCGATCCAGTTCTTTACCGTTGGTGGCACGCCACCAAGCCCGAGGTGTTGGCGCACGGTGTTGGCCTGGGGTGCATTCACCCCTAGCCGGGCTAATCCGACGGTGGCTAGGGCCAGGACAAGACCGTCCACGGCCCGCATAAGCAAACCCGCACATTCAAGAACCTGTATTGGATTCGGCGGTGTCAGCGGCGGCCTGTCCAGACGACGATGCCGACGACAGCTGCCAGGACTGCCACAACCACGGCCACGACAACGCCGGGTGATGGCACCGCCGCTGTCGCCCGAACGTCGAGCTGCTTCACCCGAGTCGAGTTCTCGCGGCACCGAGAAATCGGACCAAAAAACCTTCCGAAAAAAGTGTCCGCTTCCACGGCGTCGGCGCTCTTACCTATGAGCGCAGCCCAACAGGGGCCGCGACCACCTAACAAAGGAGAAACCAATGAACACCAACCGCAACAAGCTGGCCCTGCGCCGGCAGAGCATCCGCGCCCTGAACGCCGACGAGCTGCGCATGGCCCATGGCGGCGACGGCGGCAACGGCACCGGCACGGGCACCGGCAACGGGACCGGCACGGGGACGGGCAATGGCACCGGCACCGGCACCCGGCACAACACCAAGTTGCAGCAGGTGCCGACTGCGACCCACCCGAAGAAGGTCTTCTGAACCGGCCAACGCCTTGACGAAAACCACCGCCTCATAACCGATTCGACGTCGGTTATGAGGCGGTGGCCGTCAAAACGTGTAGCTGGATTGTCTACGGCTGGCGCGTAAGTTCATGTTCGACCCGGGTGCCGATGTCCGCACTGGTGAGGATCATCGCGACCATGAAGTCGCCGAGCTGTTCGCGGCTTACGTCAAGGTCTCCCCGCCACCACGTCGCACCGAGTTCCAGGAGACCGTTGACCACCGTGAGCCCCGCCATCTGATAAGTGGGATCGTCGGTGATGTGTTCGCCGAGAACTTGGCGGCCCTGATCGAGCATCATCTGCGCGAGCAGATTGACCAAGTTGTTTCTTCGGTCTCGCAGTGCGGCAGTCGATTGCCATTCCTCTAATATTCGACGCCGCCGGGGATCGTCAAGGCAAAAGTCGATGCCGGCGTCGATGACCGAGCGGATTCGCGGCCCAAGCTCCGAGCGGGCGGTCGTTTCAATGACGCGGCTCAACTGTTCGATGAGTAACGCCGCCTGCTGGTCGTAAATGGCCAGTAGCAGTTGGTCGCAGTCGGAAAAGCTTTCGTAGAAATAGCGATCGTTGAGACCGGCCCGGACGCAGACCGCACGCACCCGCAGCGCGGAAAAGCCCTCCTCGTCGGCCATCGACAACGCCGCGTCGAGCAGCCGCTGTCGACGCTCATGGCGTCGCTCGTCGGCGCTTCGCCCGGCATACCTGCCGCCCGGCAACACCACCATCTCTTGCCCTTGCCATCGCCGCTGTTTTGGTGAAGACTATCACCACACTATCTGGGGACAGCTATCACCAGATGATGGCCGGCCCGCTGACCAGGCAAGTCCTGGCGGTGTGCTTGTTCAAGGGAGAACACGATGACCTCGCCGGTCCCGACCCGCCATCGGAGGCAGCCAGCCCGCGTCGGCGCATTGCAAACGCTCGCGATCGCGCTGGGCATCCCTAAGCCAACACAATCGGAATGGCAGACCATGGGCGAAGCCCTCCTGATCGGCGACCCGCCAATGGACCGATTGCTCGACTGGATGTATCAGGAAGGCATCAGCGAGACCCGTCCATTGTTCGACACGGCCCTGCAAGCGGGCATCGCCAGCATCCCGGATGCCCCGCAACCGCTTCGCGACTTCTTCACCCGATACGAAAGCCCACCGGCGTGGGTCGATCAGAACAAGCTGCGCCTCGGCGAACGAATGATGCGCTTCGCCGGACGCGATGCGATCTATGCCGCCCGCGACGTACCGTTTCTGAGCGGCTATGCCGTTTCGGGCATCAACCGCACATTGCTGCTGACCAAGAATGGTCAAAACGGCCAGACCGGCTCGGCACAACGATTCGCCGAGACGATGCGATGGGCACTCGATGTCATCCACGAAAACGGCATGGCGCCAAGAGGTCCCGGATATCGTTCAACACTCCACGTGCGGCTCATTCACGGCTTCGTGCGCCAACACGTCGGCCAGTTACCGGAATGGAGTAGCGAACAGTGGGGTGTGCCGGTGAACCAACTCGACATGGCGGCGACCATGCTGGGGGCTCTCATCAGCCCTGCCATTGCATGTCTGCCCATGGGCGTGCTTCTCACGCCGAACGAGCTCGACGCCATTGCGCATGTCAGCCGCTACACCGGCTGGCTGATGGGTATCGAAGAACGCTGGCTTCCTGACGGATTCCGCGACGCCGTCAAGCTCCTATATCACGGCCTGACAACGTTGTACGAACCCGACGAGACCAGTCGCCAGCTCGCCGCTCCGATGGCCGCTGACCCGCTGACGTGGCACTATCCGCGCGCTCAATTCCTGCGGCGGCGCATTGCATGGGCGGCACACCTGTCCATTACGAGCGGCTTCAACGGTCCACGCGGCATGCGTCGCCTCGGGCTGCCGGCTTACATGCCGCCGTGGTATCCCGTTCTACGGGTCCCAATCAATGTGGTTCGCACGGGCTTGCTTCGCGGACTGCCCGGTGGAGTCGACCGAATCGCCCGCTCGGGCTATCGCCAGCAGAAAGCGTTCTTGCACACACTGGTCGGACCCGCCGCCAACTCGGCAATTGGCACCTCCGCCAACTACTTTGGTCACGCCGCCTGATCAACTCCGGATGGGCGCCATTCCCGACGGATTACCGCGTGTGTCTTGTGACGAATTCGGCGATGGCATCCTGCATTTGTTGCAGGCCGGGTTCTTCGAGTGGGCAGTGGCCGGCGTTGGGCAGCATACCGTGTCCACCGGCACCCGGGTGACTCGCGACAGCACAGGCTGGCTCAACTCGAGCGGGGACCAGCGGTCCTCGGCCGGCTGCGTCAGCAAGATCGGGCAAGCGTCGAACCCTTCTGGTTCGACTGCGGGGACGTAGTTCAGGTAGCTGGCCAGAAAGCGAATGGGAACCCAGTTTCCGGCCGACGTCCTGTCTGCGGTCATGACCTTTAACGCGGCGCGATTATTCACCAGCGCTGACATTTTCGACGCCAACGTCATGGGAAAGGGAACGCGAGCCGCAGGTGTGCGCGCCACCACGCCCATCAGAGGTGCGCCCAGCCGGGATGTGAGCTTGTCGTGCGCGGTGTCATCGCGGACCTTTTGGTTGCGCTGATCCAAGAACGTCATGCCGACGATTCCGCGCAACGTTCCCTTGGGGACACGGGCCGCCACGTGATAGGTGAGCATTCCGCCGGCGCTGAGGCCATACAACACAATCGGGCGCTCGTCGCGGGACAGTTCGTACGTCAGAAAATCCACGACCAGATCAACCCAGTCCTCATAGGAAGGAACCGTTCCGGGCTTGAGCTGAGTAAGGCCATAGCCGAGGTTGTCCAGAGCGACAGTCTCAAATCCTCGCTGCGCCAACCGTGCACCGACGATCAAGCTCATTTGTCGTCCGTTGGTGCCCACCCCGTGGTGCTGCACGATCTTGGCGGGAGCATCGGGGTTGACGTAACGGTCCAGGTGGACGCGGTGGCCACGCCATTCCCAGAACTCCTCGGCTGGTGCCGTTTCGTCGGTGAGGCGCAACCGCTCGGGCAGGTACTCCTGCAGGTCCCGCCATGCCCGTTGGTCGCGGTACAGCGCATCCGCCGGCTTGCGCATGGGTCAGCTCCTTATCTGTAATCAGATCTAGTATTGGAATCTAATCTAACGATGGAGTGGAGTAAACTCTTTCTTTGTGAGTGAGACCAGGCCCACTATCAAGCCCACTCGGACCGCCCGACGTGCGGCCGCGAATCGCGAGGCCATCATCGACGCTGCCGAAGGATTGCTCGTCGAGGGCGGACTCGGCGCGGTCACGGTGGAGGCCGTTGCCGAGCGCGCCGATGTCGCGATTCAGACCGTCTACAACCGCGTGGGTCGCCGGCCGGAGGTCCTGGTAGCCATCGCGGAACGCGCCGTGGAGGAAAACCGTCGATACATGGAACCCGCGTTCGCCGCTGACCGGGCGCCACTCGACCGGATCGTCGCGGCGGCCCGTGCCTATGTGAGCTTTGCGCACGACCTACCGGAGCAATTCCGGTTGCTTAACGCCCCACCCGACGAACCCGAGGCGCTGGAACGGATCGCCGACAAGGTCGATGAGCAGATCGGCAAACTCGCCACCGCCTTGGCGGCCGGCGCGGCAGACGGGACTATTGTCTCGACTCCCGAACCCGACCTCGCGGCGACGGCCCTCTGGGCGATGATGGAAGGAATTCTTGCGCTCGGCTGGCGGACGGACCGCAAAGTGGTTGAGGCTGAGTCGCTTCGCGGGATCACCGAATTCGCGCTTTCGACAATCCTCAATGGACTACGACCGCGTTGATTGATAATCGTCCTTGTTAGCGAAACGTTAACGTTTGAGTGCCTTGCGGCCACGACGGATTCGGCGTTACGTTTCGGCCATGATGAAGATCAGCACCGTGGAAATGATGGGTGGCGGCGGCGGCTTTGTTGGCGGCGGCGGCGGCTTTGTTGGCGGCGGCGGCGGCTTCGTTGGCGGCGGCGGCGGCTTCGTTGGCGGCGGCGGCGGCTTCGTTGGCGGCGGCGGCGGCTAAGCCAAACAACCGTCGGTTCTCCCCTCCATCCCGCGATTGCGCGACTTACCTCGCGCCGCGGGACGAAGACATGCGGCCTTGGTTCTTCGCGTGCCGATCAGATTATCGGACCAGGGGGTCCACCCTGGTCGGCGGTGCCTAGCAGATCGAGTTGCATCCATACGACGTCGTGCCAGCTGTCGTGTTTCCATTCCACGCGCCGGTACAGGCCAGCATCCTCGAACCCGAGGGACCGATGAAAACCGTTGCTGGCCTCGTTGGGTTGGGTGATGCCCGCCAAGGCTGTCCGATAGCCGCGCTCGGCGAGCCGGCGCAATAGTTCCGTGTAGAGTTTGCGGCCGCCGCCCGCGCGATGATGGTCGGCGTCGACGTAGATACCGGTCTGCACCGACCATTGGTAGACGGCCAGGCGATTGAATGCGTGTGCGTAGGCGAAGCCGACGACCCGATCATCGCCTTCGAGGACGAGCCATTCATGTTTCTCCTGCGCCGCGGCGATGCGCGCGGCCATCTCACCCACGGTCGGGACTTCGATTTCCCAGCTGATCGCCGTGTCCTCGACGTAGGGGCGGTAAATCGCAACGCAGGCGGCCGCATCCTGTGGGGCCGCCGGACGCACCAGGCTGACGCTCGCTTGCATGCCAAGCATTCTTCCAGTCGCTGTCGATGGGGCGAGCGCTACCGGCGCGCGGCCACCAAAACTGTTCCGCCATAACCGATCTGCTACCGGGGACGATAGCCCATGATCCCGCGGGACATTGTGATCGGCTGTCCCTCGGCCATCTCGACAACCTCGAGCCAGCCATGCGGCGCGACATAGTGCCGATTGACATCTCCGCGCTGCATCTGGATCACCAGCACGCCCGCGTCGGTGACCTCATAGCTGTCGAATGCCCCGTAGTCCCGCGGTTCGCCGTTGCTGAAAACCACCGTAAACGCCATGCCTGAAGTATGGCAGGGTGCACCGGGTTCAGCGTCTACCCGTCGAGACCCAAGTCCTTGCGGAAGCGTTGCATGCCATCGATCCTGTCGGCCAACGTGGCATCCGGTCCGGCGTAGAACAACCACGGCATGGTGATGATGCCGGAGATACCGGCATCCGCGGCGCGGCGATAATCCGCGGCGGTGAAGGCGTCGGTCAGTGGCGTCAGAATCGTGAAATCGTCTAGCGAGAGCCCGTTTTCGATCCGCAGTTCCCGCAGCCGGCCGACCGCCTCGATGGCGCGATCGGTCGTGATCAGGTCGCCGATCCAGCCGTCGTTGCGAGCAGCACGGCGCAGTGCGGCATCACTGAGGCCGCCGACATAGACCGGTATTCGCGGCGGAGTCGGTTGCATCTCGAGCCGCGGTGCCCGATAGAACTCGCCGTCGAACTGCGTCCAGCCCGGTTCCCACAGCGCCCGCATCAAGTCGATGATCTCGTCGGTGCGTTTGCCGCGAGCGTCGAATTGCTCTCCCATTAAGGCGAATTCCTCTCGGCACCAGCCGACGCCGATGCCGAGCTCCACCCGGCCCGACGCCAAAACTGCGGCCGTACCAATCGATTTCGCCGCAGCGTAGGGGTTGCGCATAGCGGGGATGTACACGGTGGTGACGAACCTCAGCCGGGTGCTGACCTGGGCCAGCGCGCCGACGAGAACCCAGGGATCGGGCCAGTCAGTAAAAGGCTGCCATCGTCGTTGCCCGTCTTTGGTGTACGGATAAGGGGTTTCGAGGGTCTCCAGGTTGACGACGTGGTCGGGGATTCCGATTCCGTCGTAGCCGAGCTCGTCGGCGGCCTTGGCGATCTCGATTATCTCCCGGGTGTTCAAAAAGGCGCTGCTGACATAAAACTTCATTCGGCTTCCCTCGCCCACGCCGGCTCGATGAAGACGCCTTCGGCCTCCACGGTGACCCCTGCGGCATCCGAAATAGACCCACGCGCAAAGACTTTGACACCCTCCTTGCGGTCAATCCAAGCGTCGGAACGAAGCGGCCCCAGCGGAGTGCCGCGCAGGTACTTCACGGTGATGGTCCCGGTGAAACGCGGCTTGGACAGCCCCTCGCTGGCCGCCTCGCCGAGCATGTGGTCGAGCACCAGGGCGCTCACGCCGCCGTGCACCAGTTTGGGTGGGCCCTCGTATGCCGACCCGAGGACGAATTCGCTCCAGCAGCGACCGCCGCCATCGTGGTGAACGACGACCGGCGGGGCGATCGGGTTGCAGACACCGACCGCCGCGTTGCCCAACGGCAGCGGCCGCCCGTCGACGCGGTAGCTCACGCCGACCGGCCGGGTCCGTTGCCGCAACGACCGAGTGACGGCCTCGATCGCGGAGCGCGCGTCGGCGACGACGCCGTCGTCGACTTCGGTCCGGATGGTGGCGTCGACGAGTTCCCTTACGGCCCCGGCCAACGGAGCGTAAAGAGCCGTCACCCGATCAGCCTCCGCCGCGCTGAGCACCTCGAATATGGCGTCCAGCGCGCCCGGCTCCTGGCTCAACTCCCGAACACCTTGCGCACCACAGCTTTTGCCCGCCGAGTCACCCGCAGATAGTTGTCCAGGAACTCGCCGCCGTCGTCGGTTCGCCAGCCCGCGGCGACGGCGACCGCGTTGAGTTGGCGCCCGGGCCCCGGCAGCTGGTCGGTCGGCTTGCCGCGTACCAGCACCAGCGCGTTGCGGGCCCGTGTGGCGGTCAGCCAGGCGTGGCGCAGAAGCTCCACGTCGTCTTCGGGGATCAGCCCGGCCGCGGCGATCGCGTCCAAAGATTCCAGCGTCGAGGTGTTGTGCAGGGCCGGCACCTCGTGCGCGTGCCGCAGTTGCATCAACTGCACCGTCCATTCGATGTCGGCCAGTCCCCCGCGGCCGAGCTTGGTGTGGGTGTTGGGGTCGGCGCCGCGCGGCAACCGCTCGGACTCGACGCGGGCCTTGATGCGACGGATCTCCCGCACCGCCTCGGCTGACACGCCGTCGGGCGGATAGCGCGTCCGGTCGGCCATCGCCAGGAACCGCTGACCCAGCTCAGCGTCGCCGGCAACCGCGTGTGCGCGCAACAGGGCCTGGATCTCCCACGATTGCGCCCACTGCGCGTAGTAGGCGGCATAGGACGCCAGCGTGCGAACCAGCGGACCGCTGCGGCCCTCGGGCCGCAGGTTGGCGTCGAGGTCCAGCGGGGGGTCGACGCTGGGCGTCCCCAGCAGTGCCCGAACCTGCTCGGCGATCGACGTCGACCACCGCACCGCCCGTGGATCATCGACGCCACTGGCCGGCTCGCAGACGAACATCACGTCCGCATCGGACCCGTAGCCCAGCTCGGCGCCGCCCAGCCTGCCCATGCCGATGACCGCGATGGCCGCCGGTGCCTTGCCGTCTTCGGGGAGGTTGGCCCGGATCATCGCGTCCAACGCGGCCTGCAGCACCGCCACCCACACCGAGGTGAGTGCCTTACATACCTCGGTGACCTCGAGCATGCCGAGCAGGTCAGCCGAACCGATGCGGGCCAGCTCCCGACGGCGCAGCGAGCGCGCGGCGGCGATCGCCCGCACCGGGTCGGAGTGGCGACCGGCCGAGGCGATCAGCGCCCGAGCCACCACGGCGGTCTCGGTCTCGAGCAGTTTCGGCCCGGCCGGACCGTCGCCGTAGTCCTCAATCACCCTGGGCGCGCGCATCAACAGGTCGGGCACATAGGCGGAGGTCCCCAGGACATGCATGAGCCGCTTGGCCACCGCCGGCTTGTCCCGCAGGGTGGAGAGGTACCACCTCTCCGTGGCCAGCGCCTCGCTGAGTCGTCGGTAGGCCAACAGGCCGCCGTCGGGGTCGGGCGCGTACGACATCCAGTTCAGCAGCCGGGGCAGCAGCACCGATTGCACCTGACCGCGCCGGCCGCTTTGATTGACCAACGCCGACATGTGGGTCAGCGCGGTCTGCGGTCCCTCATAACCGAGGGCGGCCAGCTGCCGCTCCGCGGCCTCCGACGTCATGCCGTGCGAGATCTCCAGGCCGGCGGGGCCGATCGACTCCAGCAGCGGCTGATAGAAGAGCTTCGCGTGCAGCTGGGACACCCGGAGGTTCTGGTGCTTGATCTGCTCGCGCAGTACCCCCGCCGCGTCGTTACGGCCGTCCGGGCGAATGTGGGCGGCGCGGGCCAGCCAGCGCACCGCCTCTTCGTCGTCGATCTCGGGCAGCAGATGGGTCCGCTTGAGCCTCTGCAGCTGCAGTCGGTGTTCGAGCAGTCGCAGGAATTCATAGGAGGCAGTGAGGTTCGCCGCATCCTCGCGCCCGATGTAGCCGCCGTGGGCCAACGCGGCCAACGCATCCACCGTGGAAGCCACGTGCAGCGACTCGTCGCCGCGGCCGTGGACCAACTGCAACAGCTGCACGGCGAACTCCACGTCCCGCAAACCGCCTGTGCCCAGCTTGATTTCGCGAGCGCGGACGTCGGCCGGTAGTAACTGCTCCACTCGCCGCCGCATGGCCTGCACCTCGACCACGAAGTCCTCGCGCTCGCAGGCGACCCAGACCATGGGCATCAGCGCGGCCAGGTAGCGCTCGCCGAGTTCCGCGTCGCCGGCCGCTATCCGGGCTTTCAGCAATGCCTGGAACTCCCAGGTCTTCGCCCAGCGCTGGTAGTAGGCGACGTGCGACTCGACCGTGCGGACCAGTTCGCCACTGCGCCCCTCGGGCCGCAACCCGGCATCCACCGCGAAACATGCGGCCGCAGCCACCTTCATCATCTCGCCGGCGACCCGGGTACTGAGTGGGTCGGCCCGCTCGGCGACGAAGATGACGTCGACGTCGCTGACGTAGTTCAGTTCGCGGGCACCGCATTTGCCCATCGCCATGACCGCCAGCCGCGGTGGCGTGCGGTCACCGCACACGGTTGCCTCGGCCACCCGCAGCGCCGCCGCCAGCGCGGCGTCCGCGAGGTCCGACAGGTGCGCGGCCACCACGGTGAACGGCAGAACTGGCTCGTCCTCGACGGTCGCGGCCAGATCGAGCGCGGCGAGCACCAGCAGCTGGTCGCGGTACAGGGTGCACAATCGTGGCACCACTGAACCCGGCGCGGCCGACACTTCGTCCTTGGACTCGTCGACGAACTCGTTGAACGCCGCGCTCAGCTGCTCGCGAGAGGGCAGTTTGACCTTGCCCCGCAACAGTTTCCAGGACTGCGGATGGACGGCCAGGTGATCGCCCAGGGACAGCGACGAGCCCAGCACCGCGAACAGTCGCCCTCGCAGGCCACGTTCGGTGAGCAGCGCGGCGTTGAGCTCATCCCATCCGGTGTCCGGGTTCTCCGACAGCCGAACCAGGGCGCGCAGCGCAGCGTCGGCGTCCGGCGCTCGCGACAACGACCACAACCGGTCGACGTAGGGCTGGTCGTCGTGGTCATACCAACCCAGCCGCGCCAGGCGCTCACCCGCTGGGGGGTCGACCAGCCCGAGCCGGCCGACGCTCGGCAGCCTCGGGCGCTGCGTCGCGGGTTTGGTCACGACCACGACGGTAGCGCAAGCCGCCGATCTCCCCGGCAAGACGGCGGCCCCAACAGGGGCCGTCAGCTACAACGACAGGTAGGTGCTCAGCTCGTACGGCGTGACATGACTGCGGTAGTTCGCCCACTCTGCGCGCTTGTTGCGCAGGAAGAAGTCAAAAACGTGCTCCCCCAATGCTTCCGCTACGAGCTCGGAGGACTCCATGCAATGAAGCGCACTGTCGAGGCTGCTCGGCAGCTCGCGGTAGCCCATCGCGCGGCGTTCTTCAGGTGTGAGGTCCCAAACGTTGTCCTCGGCCTGCGGCCCAAGCACGTAGCCTTTCTCCACCCCGCGCAATCCGGCGGCCAGCAGCACGGCGAACGCCAGATAGGGGTTGCACGCCGAGTCGGGGCTGCGTACCTCGACCCGTCGCGACGATGTCTTGTGTGGCGTGTACATCGGCACCCGCACCAGGGCCGACCGGTTGGCCGCCCCCCATGAAGCGGCCGTGGGCGCCTCGCCGCCCTGCACCAACCGCTTGTAGGAGTTGACCCATTGATTGGTGACCGCACTGATCTCGGAGGCGTGCTCGAGGATTCCGGCGATGAACGACTTGCCCACGTTCGACAACTGCAGGGGATCGTCGGCGCTGTGAAAGGCGTTGACGTCGCCCTCGAAGAGGCTCATGTGGGTGTGCATGGCCGAGCCCGGGTGTTCCCCGAATGGCTTGGGCATGAATGACGCCCGCGCGCCGTTCTCGATCGCGACTTCCTTGATGACGTAGCGGAACGTCATCACGTTGTCGGCCATCGACAGCGCGTCGGCGAAGCGCAGGTCGATCTCCTGCTGGCCGGGCGCCCCCTCGTGGTGGCTGAACTCCACCGAGATGCCCATGAACTCGAGCGCATCGATCGCTTCCCTGCGGAAGTTCGACGCGGAATCGTGCACCGCTTGGTCGAAATAGCCGGCGTTGTCAACGGGAACGGGCCGCGACCCGTCGTTGGGACCTGGCTCCAGCAGGAAGAATTCGATTTCCGGATGCACATAGCAGGAAAAGCCGAGATCGTTCGCCTTCTGCAGCTGGCGCCGCAACACGTGCCGGGGATCCGCCCACGACGGCGAGCCGTCGGGCATGGTGATGTCGCAGAACATCCGCGCCGAGTGGTGGTGACCCGAACTGGTGGCCCAGGGCAGCACCTGGAAGCTCGACGGATCCGGGTTTGCCACCGTGTCGGATTCCGACACCCGCGCAAAGCCCTCGATCGAGGATCCGTCGAACCCGATGCCCTCCTCGAACGCACCCTCGAGCTCGGCCGGGGCAATGGCGACCGATTTGAGGTAGCCGAGCACGTCCGTGAACCAGAGCCGTACGAAGCGGATGTCTCGTTCCTCCAGCGTGCGGAGGACGAATTCCTTCTGTCGATCCATAACCCGACAGTAAGCAACCGCTGTTAATTTTGTGTTACCGACGCCCGCTCAGAACCGTTGCGGTCTTCCCTACGACCGGCACTGTAACGACGCCGCCGGCAACGTCCCCGCGACGAAGTAGCGCATCACCGCTGTATCCACACACTGGTCACCGTTGAACACCGCAGTGTGCTGGGTTCCGTCGTACGTGATTAGCGGAGCGCCCAGCTGGCGGGCCAGGCTCACGCCGGCCTGATACGGGGTGGCCGGGTCGTGCGTCGTCGAGACGACGACGACCTTGCCCGGCGCGACGGGCGGCGCGGCGTGCGGTCTGGACGTGGCGGGCACCGGCCACAGCGCGCACAGATCGCGGGGGGCGTTCCCGGTGAACTGCCCGTAGCTCAAAAACGGGGCGGCCTGCCGGATTCGTTGATCGGCGGAGATCCACGTCGCCGAATCCGTCGGCGTCGGCGCGTCGACACAACGCACGGCGTTGAAGGTGTCCTGGTCGTTGCCGTAGTGCCCGCTTTTGCTACGGCCTTCGTAATCGTCGGCGAGCACCAGCAGGTCGCCGGCATCGGTGCCGCGCTGCAGCCCCAGCAGACCACTGGTCAAGTACTTCCAATGCTGCGGGGTGTAAAGCGCGTTGATGGTGCCGGTGGTCGCGTCGGCGTAGCTCAGGCCGCGCGGATCCGACGTCCTGCCCGGCTTGGCGACCAGCGGGTCGACCAGGGCGTGGTACCGGTTCACGAATTGAGCCGGGTCAGTGCCCAGCGGGCAGGCCGCCGAGCGCGCGCAGTCCGCGGCGTAGTCGTTGAAAGCCGTCTGGAACCCCGCCATCTGGTTGACGTTTTCCTCGACCGGACCCACGGTCGGGTCGATGGCGCCGTCGAGCACCATCGACCGGACGTGGCCACCGAATGCCTCTAGGTAGGCGGTGCCCAACTCGGTGCCGTAGCTGTAGCCGAGGTAGTTGATCTGATCCTCGCCCAGAGCCTGGCGGACCATGTCCACGTCGCGCGCGCCGGATGCGGTGCCGGCGTTGGCCAGGAACCCCGTCCCCATCCGGTCGACGCATTGCTGGGCCAACTGCCGGTACAGCTGCTCGATGTGCGCCACCCCGGCCGGGCTGTAGTCGACCATCGGCTCGCGCCGGAAGGCGTCGAATTCGGCGTCGGTGCGGCACCGCAACTGCGGGGTCGAGTGGCCCACACCTCGCGGGTCAAACCCCACCAGGTCGAAGTGGCGGGCGACGTCGCTGTTTTCCAGGTCCGATGCCAGGCCGGCCACCATGTCCACCGCGGATGCCCCGGGCCCGCCCGGGTTGACCAACAGCGATCCCATCCGCCGCCCGGTCGCGGGAACTTTGATCACCGCCAGCTTGGCTTGCGCCCCACCCGGGTTTGCGTAGTCAACGGGCACGGACACGGTGGTGCACTGGGCGGTGGGAACGTCGCTGGTGTCGGTCAGGAATTGGCTGCAACTCCCCCAGTTCTGCGGCCCCGCAGCCGCAGGCGGCGGGGCCGGACTCGGCGTCTGGCCGGCACCTGGTTCCGGTGTCGCGCCGGCCATCGGCAGCGGCAGCAGCAGCCCGAACGACAGCAGCGCCGAGCTCAACGGTCTCAGGCGCGGCATGGCAGTCATCGTTGCAGCTTCGAATACCCGTGGTAGCGCGAAATGGTCACGCCTTGATCTCGTATCGGCGTGTCGCCGAGCGTGTACTCAGCGCGAGAAATCCGGCCGGCGATTGCGCGGCCAGCCGCACATTCGCGTTCGAGTGTGCGGCCAGCCGCACGCTCGGCGAAAGGCCGAGGTGTAAGCGCTCTAGCACTTTGCGCCGCTCGGCGGCGTGGAGCCCCCGAGCAAGTACTCCGTCACGTAGTCGTCAATGCAGCTGTCGCCCTGGAAGACCACAGTGTGCTGGGTCCCGTCGAAGGTGAGCAGCGACCCGCGAAGCTGATTCGCCAGATCCACCCCGGCCTTATAAGGCGTCGCCGGATCATGCGTCGTCGACACCACCACGGTCGGCGCCAGGCCGGGCGCCGAGATGGCGTGCGGCTTGCTCGTGGGTGGCACCGGCCAGAAAGCGCAGGTGCCCAGGGGCGCGTCACCGGTGAACTGCCCGTAGCTCATGAACGGGGCGACTTCGCGTGAGCGGCGGTCTTCGTCAATCACCTTGGCACGGTCCGTAATCGGCGGCTGGTCGACGCAGTTGATCGCCACCCGCGCGTCGGTGGCATTGGAGTAATGGCCGTGCGGGTCGCGGCGCATGTACATATCGGCCAGGGCAAGCAAGGTGTCTCCGTGGTGGCCGACCAGTTCGGTCAGGCCGTCGGTCAGGTGATGCCACAAGCCCGGCGAGTAGAGCGCCATGATGGTGCCCACGATGGCGTCGCTGTAGCCCAATCCGCGCCCGTCGTTCGTGGGCACCGGCCTGCCGACCATCTGGTTGTCCGGGTCGACCAGCGGGTCGACCAGGCTGTGGTAGATGTCGACGGCCTTGGCCGGGTCGGTGCCCAGCGGGCAAGTCGGCTGTTTGGCGCAGTCGGTGGCGTAGTCGTTGAACGCGTCCTGAAATCCCTTGGCCTGGCGCAGGTCTGCCTCGATGGGGTCGGCGTTGGGGTCGACGGCGCCGTCGAGGATCATCGCCCGCACCTTGGTGGGATACGCCTCCGCGTAGGCGGAGCCGATCCGGGTGCCGTACGAGTAGCCGAGGTAGGTCAGCTTATCGTCGCCCAGCGCCGCGCGGATGGCATCCAGGTCCCTGGCGACGTTCACCGTCCCGACGTTCGCGAGAAAGCCTTTGCCCATCTTGTCGATGCAGCGGCCGACGAACTGCTTGGTCTCGTCCTCGATATGGGCCACACCCGCCGGGCTGTAGTCGACATTCGGCTCCTTGCGCAGCCGGTCGTTGTCGGCATCGGAGTTGCACCAGATCGCCGGCCGCGACAGCCCCACCCCACGGGGGTCGAAGCCGACGAGGTCGAACCGTTCCCGGATGCGCTTGGGCAACGACTGGACGACACTCAGAGCGGCCTCGATACCGGGTTCGCCGGGACCGCCGGGGTTGATCACCAGCGACCCGATCTTGTCGCCCGTCGCGGGAATGCGAATCATCGCCAACGTTGCCACGTTGCCGTCGAGGTGGTTGTAGTCGACGGGCACGGCGAGCCTGCCGCACAGCGAGCCACTCGGGAGCTTGGCCTGCGGGTTAGACGAGCGGCAGGGTGTCCACTCGACCGGCTGGCCCAACTTGGGCCCCAACATGCCGGCGTGTCCCCCGACAACGCGGACGCAGCCGCCGAGGAGGAGCGCAACGGCACCTATCACCGTACAGATCAGCAGCGTGCGCGCGATCTTGCCGCGGCGAGACAGGCCCATGCCAACCTATGCTGCCAGAGCCAACCTGAGATTCTGATGAGCGGGACCAGCGGCCGGGCGGGTCAGCCCAGTTCGTATGGCAGCGGATTGCCCCGGAGAACGCGGTCTCGCCATAGTCGAGCGTCTTCAGGTCCGCGCTGCGCAGGCTGTCGCCATGGCAGGCCACTCCGGCTGGCCCCCTGCGCGAAGGTGAATCGGTCGCCCCGGGCAAGGTGGCAGGCCGGCGGCGCGGCCGAGACGCTAACGGCGCGCGTAATCGCCCCGCCCGCGTTGAGTGTGCGCTCAGGGCTTCGCGTGTGCGGCCTGGGCGGTATTTTGGCGAATTTCCCGCCCTGAGCGCACACTCGAGCAGCGCAAAGTCACACGGGAGCGTCGGCACCGAACATGAGGTCTCATTCAGTGCGCGCTCGGCTGCTGGGCCGGCTGGGCACGGCGCTGGCGGGACTGTCTGCTGCTGCTGTCGTCGGCGCAACTCCGTTGCACGCCAACATAATCGGGTGCTCGCCTGATGATCCGTCCCAGCCGCATGCGGAACTGTTCGCCACCACCAACACCGCGCTCATCAGTAACACTGACGATCCCCGATTGCGAGATCGGCTGGAGCTGTTTGAGTTACAGGTTGACGCAATGGTTCTGGCCAATGCCGCGGTGCCGACGGGATCGACGTTGGTCGACGGCGTTTCCTGGTCGGCCGCGCAGCGTCAGATGACATACGAGCGTTCGCGCGATTTCCATCTGTCCTGCGCGGACGACTTCGAGCTACACCGCATCGCCGATCAAGTCCGCCAGCAGTTTCACCAGGGGTCGGTGCTGACGTTCCGGTACTTGCCGCACGATGCGCCCGAGGTAGACGCCGTGACCGTCGAAATGCCTGGCGTCGACATGTCGCGGTTGTACGCCGCGCTGGCGGGCGATGAGGAGGCGCGAGACCGTTTGGTCGGCGGGTCGGTGACCGAAGATCGCACGCTGATCCTGGTAGCCGACGTCACCGACCTCGAACTCGCCCGTCGAGTCGCCGTCGAGGCCGGCGGCCGGGCGCAGGCCGCAACTGTGCAGTACGGGCGGCGCGAATTCGTCGAATAGGGCCGCGTGGTGTCTCACACCACACCGCACCGGCGGTGCACCTGCGCAGAAGAAATGGCAGAATGTCTGGGTCAGACGAACCCGGGGACCCTTGGGGCCACGAGGATCGACCCGACCACTACCAGGGACAATGATGTCTGAGCAGAACGTTTACGGTGCGAACTCGTCCGGGCACGGCAAGCCGCTCACAAAGATTCGCACACACCACCTGCAGAAAATGAAGGCCGAAGGCCACAAGTGGGCCATGCTCACGGCCTACGACTACTCCACCGCGCGCATCTTCGACGAGGCCGGCATCCCGGTGCTCCTGGTCGGTGACTCGGCGGCCAACGTCGTCTATGGGTACGACACCACGGTGCCCGTCTCGGTCGACGAACTCATTCCGTTGGTCCGCGGGGTGGCGCGGGGCGCCCAGCACGCCATGGTCGTCGCCGACCTGCCGTTCGGCAGCTACGAGGCCGGACCGGTTGCCGCGCTGGCCGTCGCCACCCGGTTCATGAAGGAGGCCGGCGCGCACGCGGTCAAGCTCGAGGGCGGTGAGCGGGTGGCCGAGCAGATCGCCTGCCTGACCGCGGCGGGCATCCCCGTGATGGCACACATCGGCTTCACCCCACAAAGCGTGAACACGCTCGGCGGCTTCCGGGTGCAGGGCCGGGGCGACGGCGCGGAGCAGACGGTCCACGACGCGATCGCCGTCGCCGAAGCCGGAGCGTTTTCGGTCGTCATGGAGATGGTGCCGGCGGAACTGGCCACCCAGATCACCGGCAAGCTGACCATCCCGACCGTCGGGATCGGGGCCGGTCCAAACTGCGACGCCCAAGTCTTGGTCTGGCAGGACATGGCCGGCCTGAGTGGCGGCAAAGCTCCCCGCTTCGTCAAGCGGTTCGCCGACATCGGGGGCGAACTGCGCCGGGCCGCAATGCAATACGCGGAAGAGGTGGCGGGCGGGGTTTTCCCCGCCGACGAGCACTGCTTCTGACGAGGCCCGGTCACGCCAGATTTTGCTCAAACCCGTTGAGTGACACGGTGGTACGAGTACGATCGCTCCCGTGATGGCCGCGTGAACCGCCGGACGGTCTTGAAGTCGCCGCTGCTGTTGGCAGCAGGCGCCGCCCTGGCCC
>Ga0318541_10000159_pt1 | contig 19379 bp, 16 predicted proteins | sample GRESIP166b4f26_FD_202503 | JGI IMG/M metagenome (GOLD analysis project Ga0318541, IMG submission 202503) | Tropical soil microbial communities from Luquillo Experimental Forest, Puerto Rico - GRE.SIPMG.166b4f26 | ecosystem: Environmental > Terrestrial > Soil > Tropical forest > Bulk soil...
TGGGCGCATTCATGTTTGTTGCACCGACCGGGCTTAGTCCGCCGCTAGCACCGCCTGGGCAGCTTGGGCCCGAACTCTCGCAGATATCGACGGTCATAAAACTCGGGAAGTTGGTCTCGGTAAAAGTATTGAAAGCCGCCGGCGTTGCGCTGCCTGTTACACCGGTAGCATCGGGTTGCGTGTTGAACCCAAGTGCAGTTGCGCGAATGCTGTCCCAATCGGACGCGCTCAACGTCCCCTGAGGCGTCGTGTTGGTAAAGACGATCTGAAAGGTCAAAGTGCTACCGCTGTTCGAAAACACAAAGTTTTCGAAACTCGCTGTGGCCTGGAGGTTGGCGGTTGTGCTCCCCGCGGTCGTCGCGTTGAAGTTTACCGTGAAATTTTCTGTACTGCCCAAATTACAATTAAGACCGGTCCCACAGGTGATCAGGTTGGCGTGAGCCGCCGGGACAGCAAGGGCGATGACGCCCAGAGCGACGGCGCCGGCGAGAAGGGCAGATAATTTGGCTTTGAACATGCGACAGCTCCGTCTGACACAGATCTCACAAACTCGGCTAGCACTTTCCATGCCAACCGTCGCGGTCGGTGGGCAGTTAAGGTTAAGGCGCCGACGGTCGCCTCTCGCGCTGAGACAAGTGTAAAGAATGCCGACGCGGGTGAGATGGCGGCGAGGCCACAGCCGCTAAAATTCGCACGAAAACTCAAGGAGTTACGCCAAACGACGTGCCTCCTTGAGGGTCATCGGGCTGTAAAGAAATCCGACGCCAAAACAGGGCGTCAGAGTAGGGATCGTGAGCAATTTACCTAAAATATGGACCGGTTGGGCAAGGAGCTGCGGCTGGCCGGGGTCCGCACCCTCGCAGAAGGCAACGCCCTGCTACCGGCGTTCAGGGCTGATTACAATGCACGCCTTGCCAACCGCCGGCGAATCAGAAGAACCAACATCGGCCATTGCGCGCCGGCGATGGCGATCGGCAAGTATGGAACAGTTTTCGACTACCCCGATGGCCGGCTTTCGCCACAACAGGTGCGAGTTCGCCTACCGCACCTTCGACAAGGTTCGCCAGGTCTCGCAGACCGCGATCGAGCACAAACAGCTCGGGGCGGCAGAAACCCGACCTTCGCCAATCCTGTGACGCCAGCCTCGGCGACAGGTGATGTCGGAAAATCTTACAGCGCGAGCGGGAGGTAATTTCTTCTGAGACGCGAGTTAACCTAATATGGGTTGCAAAACGCACGGAACACGCCGCGAAACTGCCAGCAACGGGCGTGTCGGCAAATTTTACAACAGTGAATTCTCCAGAAGAACGTGTCGTCTACACATTTGATAATAAACATACTTTTTGTTTGGCATGTGAATTGCTCGGACTCGGTCCTGCGATGCGGGGGTCGTGTCGCGGAGGACGAGGGAGAGTCCCAACATGAGACGAAAGGGTAGACAACTCCTACTTGTAGCGGCGTCGGCAATTGGCTTGGCCGGATTGAGCGCCAATGCCAATGCGACTTACAGTGTCAACGCTTGGTTCACCACCAATACCGTTGCGTCAAACGTACCGGCGCCTGGATCGGCCGGTCTCGCCGGCTTGGGGGCGCCCAGCTTTACGGCTGTGGTCACCCAACTTCAGTTCAACAGCTACGGGAATACCTCCAACACCGGGAGCCCGAGTACGGACTATACGGTTGGGACCTGGCTCAACAGTCTGGGCAGCTTGGTATCAACTACTGCTACTGCTGCGCAACAGGCCACAATTTTGAGCAACGGTAGCACTACCGGTATGGTGTTCGAGTTCACCGGGACCGCATCCTTCACGAGTGGGTCGACATTTACGCTTGCCCATGATGACGGAGCGGTAATGGTCGTCGCCGGGCAGACCGTAATTAATGCTCCCGGTCCGACGCCGCCGACTACCAGCACCGGTACCTACACCGGTCCGAGTGGTAACCAGCTGTTCGACTTCACCTACGGTGAATGCTGCGGCGCGCCGGCCGTGTACGAGACCACGCTTGTTCCACCAACAACGGGCGTTCCGGAACCGGCCTCCCTGGCCCTGCTCGGCACTGGCCTGGTTGGGATGGCTGCCGCCTTTCGGCGCCGCCGGCAGCAGCAGGCGTAAAGAAACCCGACACCGGCAATCGGCCGCTCACGGGTGGCGGATTGCCGGCGGGCTTTGGGGCAACTGAGAGACCCGGAGGACGAGACGGCAGCCTCCCCCGCCGGACGACGCGCAACCCATCCTCGGTGCTGTCGCCAATGATCGGCATTTCTCGCCGTCGCGGTTGCCTGCAACGAGTGACTCCTTAAGGTCGAGCTTGGCCCGGTAATCCTTCCATTTGAACATCACGCGCTCGCCGTCGAAGGCGACGAGCCGGCTGTTGTGCAATAGCGAACCCGTGCGGGTAGCGCGACAGGCAGGCGAGCACAGCGTTGGATCCGCCATAAGGCCGCTTGGCATAGACCACCCATTCGGCCTGTCGCAGTGGGGCAAGGTAGGCTTTGAAAGCGGCCGGCTCGGCCAGGGCGGCCTGGTCGGCGAAGAACTGTAGGCGCCCGGCTGGGGAGCGGCGGTAAGTCTTTCTAGGAGAGACGGCAGAAGAGGCGTGAGAGCACCCGAACGGACAGAAAGAAGGCGGGGCGGCAGGCGATCCAGTGCTGGCCGTCGAGGCCCCCCAGAAACGCCTCGGATTTACCGCTCGCCGAGGCCATTGTTCGAGAAATTCGGAGCCGCCGCGCTGGCGATGCGGAAGACCGGGCTGCGCTAGTTGCCATCAGCACTCCCCTCTTCCGCATCGTCAGTTTTACAAGGCTCATGGTACCATTTTGGGGATCGGCCGCCACCATCCGTGACACAGCAATGGTCCGCCCCCTCGACCGTCTCCTCTCGATCATGGCCCGCCTGCGCGATCCGCAGCGTGGCTGTCCCTGGGACCGCGAGCAAAGCTTTGCGACGATCGCGCCCTATACGCTCGAGGAGGCTTACGAGGTGGCCGATGCGATCGCGCGCGGGGACAAGGTCGCGCTGAAGGACGAGCTCGGCGATCTTCTCTTCCAGGTCGTCTTTCACGCCCGCATCGCCGAGGAAGCCGGTTTATTCGGCTTCAATGACGTTACCGCGGCTATCGCCAACAAGATGGAACGGCGTCACCCGCACGTGTTCGGCGATGTCCGGATCGACTCGGCGGCGGCACAAACCGCGGCCTGGGAACAACACCAGGCAGCCGAGCGTCGGGATCGCGCGCAACGAGCCGGAGAGGGTCATAGCGTTCTCGACGGTGTCGCGCTGGCCCTGCCCGCCCTATTGCGGGCCGCGAAGATTCAGGCCCGCGCCGCGCGCATCGGCTTTGACTGGCCGGAGGCTCGGCCCGTGTTCGACAAGCTCGGCGAAGAAATCGCCGAGTTGAAGACCGAGTTCGAGGCGGGCGCCGATCTGACGCGATTGGAAGACGAACTCGGTGACATTCTCTTTGCCGCCGCCAACCTCGCGCGCAAGCTCGGCATCGATCCCGAAGCGGCGCTGCGGCGCGCCACCGCCAAATTCGAGCGGCGCTTCAGGCGCGTCGAAGCACTCGCCGTCGAACGTGGGGTGGGCAGTGATCTCGACGCACTCGAAACCCTGTGGCAAGAGGTCAAGCGCGTCGAGGGCGAACCGCAAGGCCGGAAGCACGAGTTGCCCCGGTCTTGAGCAGCTGTCACAGATGCAAATATTGCGTTTTTACTGATAATGGTATCTATAATTTTGACACATTCACATAGTATTGTGTTCCCGCAACCGTGTCTAGGGCGCGGACCCGAACCACCGCAGGAAAAGTTAATGCCTGTAGATTCACTGCAAAAACAGGAGAGCCGCCCGAAGGCCCTTTCGCCCGCCGTCCGCTGGGCGGCCGATCCGCGCCCTCCCGGCGCGCTGATCAGTGCAGGCGCTGGCGGTGCTGCAGACGCGCGATGTCTGCTTCGGAGAGCCGGACTGAAAGATGAGCCGCCTCGTTGTCGTCGCGCCGCCCGATGACCTCGCCGCGCCGATACAGCCAAGCCAATGTCCTGCCGTCGGTCAGCGGGATGTCCAGCCGCACCACGCGGTCCGCGCGCTCGAGTCGGTGATCGAGAAGCTCGAGCAACGTATCGCACCCCTCTCCTGTCGCCGCCGACAGGGCAACACTATGCGAATTGCGCAGCCGCTGGTTTTCGAGACTGCGGCGCGCCGTCGCGTCGAGCAGGTCGATCTTGTTCATCACCTCGATCAGCCCGTCTTCGACCGCCTCGCCCAGGCCGAGATCGCCGAGCACGTTCAGCACGTCGACGCGTTGCGCGTCGCTGTCCGGATGATCGGCGTCGCGGACATGGACGACAATATCGGCTTCGGTAACCTCTTCCAGCGTCGCACGGAAGGCGGCGACGAGATGGGTCGGAAGCTGCGAGATGAAACCGACCGTGTCCGACAGGATGACCTGCCGCCCGGACGGCAATTCCAGACGCCGCATCGTCGGGTCGAGGGTCGCGAACAGCATGTCGCCGGCCGCCACCGTCGAGCGGGTAAGCCGGTTGAACAGCGTCGATTTCCCGGCATTGGTATAGCCCACCAGCGCGACGACCGGATAAGGGACGCGCCGGCGCGCTTCGCGGTGCAATCCCCGCGTTCGCCGCGTCGCTTCGAGTTCGCGCTTCAAACGCGCGATGCGCTCGCCGATCAGACGGCGGTCGATTTCGAGCTGGCTCTCGCCGGGGCCGCCAAGAAACCCGAAGCCGCCGCGCTGGCGCTCGAGGTGGGTCCATGACCGCACCAACCGCGACCGCTGATAGGACAGCGCCGCCAGTTCGACTTGCAGGCGGCCCTCGTGCGTACGCGCCCGCTCCCCGAATATCTCGAGGATCAGCCCTGTGCGGTCGATGACTTTGGCCTGCCACCGCCGTTCGAGATTGCGTTGCTGGACCGGGCTCAGCGGCCCGTCGATAACGACCAGGCCGATATCGTTTTCTCTGATCAGTTCGCTGAGATTGTCGAGCGTACCGGGGCCGAGAAGGCTGCTCGGGCGCGGATGCGTGATGCGGGCGATCTCGGCGCACACGACATCAAGGCGAATGGCCCTCGCCAGCCCGACCGCCTCCTCCAGACGAGCTTCAATGGTGCGGCCGGAGGGCGTGGTCCCATGCCGCCCGGGCGCGGTCTTTTGCGCAGGATGAACAACCAGCGCGCGGCCGGTCGAGGCCCCGTCGATCGCCAAGATTTCGGCGTGGCTCAGGGTTCGGCCATCTCCTTGTTCTGCTCGAAGAGCTGGATCGGCTGTGCCGGCATTACCGTTGAAATCGCGTGCTTATACACGAGTTGCGAATGGGCGTCGCGTCGCAGCAGCACACAGAAGTTGTCAAACCAAGTAATGATTCCTTGAAGTTTTACGCCATTGACAAGAAAAACAGTTACAGGTGTTTTGTTTTTGCGGACGTGGTTCAGAAAAACGTCTTGTACATTTTGTGATTTTTCCGGAGTCATGGGTCTCCCCCACTCCCTTCTTGGAACCGAGTCGGCCCAGTTCATCTCGATATGCTCGGCTGGCAGGCCGAAGCGATGTAACGAAGATGGGCGCGTGTCGGCGAATCACAAGCCCTGCACAAAGTGAAACAGGGACGCACAATCAGAGAACACCAGACGCGGTCGGCACCCGGCAAACTCGTCATCCGTCGCATCGTGACCAAGCAGCACTGGGACACAACTGCTATTGTGCGCGCACTCCATGTCGACGCCGGTGTCGCCGACGAGCCAGACTGCCTCTCCGGCTTCGATCCCGCTGGGCATCAGAGCCAGCGCGACCGGCGCAGCGTCGGGCTTGTCCAGCGCGGCGTCCCCAGCGCCCACCACACCGCCGAACAGTGCGGACCAGCCGAGCGCTTCGACCTCGCGGCGCAGCAGGCCGCCCGTCTTGTTACTGACCACGCCGAGGTAAATTCCGGCTGTGGTCAGGCTTTGCAGCAATTTGCCGCGGCCCGGGAGCGGGTTCAATCTCTCGAGATGAATGGCGCGAAAGGCATCGAGATAGATCCCGCGGGCCTCCTGCCATCGATCGCCGAAATGAATGGGAAAGCTCTCGCGCAAGCTGAGCCGGACACGCGCCCTGGTCTCCTCGAAGGACCACGCCGGCTTGCCCATCGCCGCCATCGCGATATTCAGCGCTTCGTGGATGGTCGTCCAGCTATCGACCAGCGTGTTGTCCCAGTCGAACAGGATCGCCCGTGGCCGGACGCGAACGAGCGATGCCGCCGGCGCCAGTCTGGCGGCACTCACGCTGCGGCCGCCGCATGCGCGAGATAAAGCTCTCGTAACCGCAGAGTAATGGGGCCGGGAACACCGCCGCCCACCGGCTCGCCGTCGATTTTCACCACGGGCAGCAGTTCGGCGGTGGTGCTCGTCAGGAAAGCTTCGCTCGCGGACCTTGCCTCTGCCACCGTAAAAGAGCGCTCGACAAAGAGGTAGCCCTCGCGGCGGATGATATCAAACACCGCGAGACGGGAGACGCCGTTGAGGATCGCAGCATCGGCTCGGCGGGTAATCACGGACCCGTCGGCTGTCACGATCCACGAATTGGTCGAGGTGCCTTCGGTCACGTGCCCTTCGTCATCGACCAGCCAAGCCTCGTAGGCCCCCGCCTCCCTAGCCTGTTGTTTACCGAGCACGTTCGGCAGCAACGCAACGGATTTGATGTCGCAACGGCGCCAACGAAGGTCGGGAAGCGTGATCACGGCGACGCCGGCAGCGGCAACGCGCGGATCGGCGGATCTTCTCGACCGCGAAGTCACGGTGAGGACAGGCCTGGCCGCCTTGGGGAAGGCATGGTCGCGCGGCGCGACACCGCGGGTGATCTGCAGATAGACGATGCCGTCGTGAACGCGGTTGCGGCGGACGACCTCGCGGATGACGATCTTCAACGCGGAGTCACCGATCGGTGGTGCCATCCGCAGTCCGGCGAGCGAGCGCGCCAGCCGCGCGAGATGCGGCCCTTCGTCGACGAGGTGGCCGCCGACTACCGCCAATACTTCGTAAACACCGTCGGCGAACTGGTAGCCACGATCCTCGACATGAACTGCCGCAAAGCGATGCGGCAAATACTGGCCGTCGACGTAGGCGACACGAGACATATTCGCCCCCTAGCACATGTGTTCCTCACTGCAGAGGGCCAAAGCGGGGCGTCAAGCCCCGATCTTCAACGGGCGATCATTGCCGAAGACACCCAAGGATTTCAACTTTCGGTGCAAAGCCGAACGCTCCATCCCGACAAAAGCCGCCGTACGAGAGATGTTGCCGCCAAATCGCGTGACCTGCGCGAGAAGGTATTCACGCTCGAAGACCTCCCTCGCGTCGCGTAGCGGCAAAGTCATGATTTCGCTGCCCTTGTCCCATTTGACCACCGCCGGGGCTATGGCTGTGATCTCGTTAGGCAGCATATCGGCGCGAACCGGCTCGCGCGCATCGCCCGGTGCCATAATCAACAGCCAATCGACCACGTTGCGGAGCTGCCTTACATTGCCCGGCCAAGTATAGGCTTGCAGCGCGGCCATCGCATCTTCGCCGAATTCGCGGGGTGCAAGCCGCGCCGCTTCGGATGCGCGAGCCATGAAGTGGCGCGCCATCAACGGAATGTCTTCTCGCCGCTCGCGCAACGGTGGGATGCGAATCGGCACCACACTCAAACGGTAAAACAGATCCTCGCGGAAGCGGCCGGCGCTGATTTCTCCGCCCAAGTCACGGTTCGAGGAGGCGGCAACGCGCACATCGACTTCGACGCGACTCGAACCTCCTACCCGCTCAAACGTCTGCTCCTGCAACACCCGCACGATTTTGCCTTGCGTCTCGGCGGGCATGTCCGCGACCTCATCGAGGAAGAGCGTGCCGCCATGCGCTCGCTCGAACGTGCCGACCTTTCGCGGCGCACCGTCGATTCGGGTTTCCGTGCCGAACAATTCGATTTCGAGCCGCTCCGGCCGCATCGTTGCGCAGTTGACAGGGACAAACGGCCCTTTGGCCCGTCGCGAGCGTGCATGCAGGAGACGGGCAACTACCTCCTTGCCGGATCCCGGCGGCCCGGTGATCAGAACGCGGCTGCCGGTGGGCGCGACCCGATCGATCTGCTGCCGGAGCTGGTTTGCTGCTGGCGAGGCGCCAACCAGATCCAGCTCGCCGCCCGCCCGCAACCGCAACTCCTCGTTCTCGCGACGCAGTTGAGCTGCTTCGATGGCGCGCTCGACCACAAGCAGCAAGCGATCGGATTTGAACGGCTTTTCGAGAAAATCGTAGGCCCCGATCTTGATCGCCTCGACCGCCGTCTCGATTGTTCCGTGCCCGCTGATCATCACCACCGGCACCGAGGGCATCTCGGCGCGCAGTTGCTTGAGAATTTCGATACCCTCCAGTCCACTACCCTGCAACCAGATGTCGAGGATGACGAGGGTGGGCTGTCGCGCCTGAATTGCTGCCCAGGTCTGCGCGGTGTCTGCCGCGTCGCGAGTCGCGTAGCCCTCGTCCTTGAGCACACCCGCAATCAGCATGCGGATGTCGGCTTCGTCGTCGACGATCAGAATGTCATGCGCCATGACCGACCGGGCTCAATTCCGTCGACGCGTTGGTCGCGCCTGAACGCTGCGGCGTGCGTATCTCTGACGTGGCGAAGATTAGGCTGACCCTAGCGCCTTCCGGCTCTCTGTCTTCCAGCATCAGCTCTCCCTCGTGATCCTCCATGATTTTCTTGACGATGGCGAGACCCAAGCCCGTCCCTCTGACTCGAGTCGTCACATAAGGTTCGGTCAACCGCTCGCGGCCTTGCTGCGGCAAGCCCTTACCGTTGTCTTCGACGACAACCGTCGCCTGCCCGTTTTGTTCGATGACCGACACCCGAATCTGTCCGGGCGGAGCAGCCTCACCTTCGGCGGTTCGCGCCTGGATCGATTCAATTGCGTTCTTGACGATATTGATCAGCGCCTGACTGACGAGCCGTCCATCGCAACGGATCGGCACAGGAAGCTTCGGGAAGACAGTCTCGAAGCCGATCTCGGGATGGGCGGTGCGCTGCAGAAACGCTGCTTGTCGAACGATCTCGGTAAGATCTTCGGGCTTCAGCACCGGGGCCGGCATCCGTGCGAAGGAGGAAAATTCGTCGATCATGCGACCAATATCGGCGACGTGCCGAACAATCGTATCGGTGCAGATCGTAAAGCTCTCGGCGTCGCTCTTGATCTCCTTCAAATACCGCCGCCGCAACCGCTCCGCTGCGAGCTGGATCGGGGTCAGCGGATTCTTGATCTCATGCGCGATCCGGCGAGCGATGTCAGCCCAGGCTGCCTTGCGTTGGGCCGACAAGAGCTCGGTAATATCATCGAAAGTCACGACGAAGCCGATGATGTCGGCGCCGTTGTGCTCGGGCGCAATGCGGACGAGCAAGGTGCGGGTGCTGTTGCCGCGGGTGAGCTGCAGTTGGGATTGCGCCAACCGGTCGGGGCGGCGCTCCGCTTCGTCCAGTAATCCGGCCATTTCCGGGACGATCTCGGCGAGATGCAGTCCGATTGCGTGCTCGACATCGACCCCGAGAAGCAACGATGCGGAACGGTTCGGCAGATTGACCTGGCCCAGGCGATCCAGCCCGATCACTCCGGCAGACACCCCCGTCAATACGGTCTCGGTAAACCGGCGCCGCTCGTCGAGCTGGCGGTTTGCCTCCCTGAGCTCACCCTGTTGGCTCTCGATTTGAAAAGTCATGCGGTTGAATGCGCGGCTGAGCGAAGCAAGTTCGTCGTCCTTTTCCCCTTCGGGCACTCGGGCCGCCAAGTTCCCTCCGCGTACTTGCTCGGCCGCGGCGATAAGACGGCTGACCGGACCTGAAAACTGAGCGGCGACATGGATCCCGATCGCCACCGCCGCGACCAGAAAGAGCATCGCCACCATCATGAAGATCAGCGCAAAAGTGATTTGAAAACCGGAGCGCTGTCCTTCCATCTGTTCATATTGAGCAACGGCGCGCTGGGTCTCCTCCATGTGGTTCAAAACCCGCGGCTCGATATAGCGCCCGACATAGAGATAAACGTCGCCGAACTGATTGAGACGAACCAGAGCGCGCACCCGATCGTCGCTGTCATTGGTCATTATCGCGACGTCGCCCTCGTCCGCGCGGCGCATCGCCTCTTCGGGAACGGGCTCGAATCCGAGCACGAAAGAAAGGCTCGAACGGGCCAGCACGTGGCCCGCACGATCGAAAACCATAGCCTCTGTGAGCCCTCGCAACGCCGCTTGGGCAGACACCACCTGCTCCAAATGCTCCGGGTTTAGCGCCAGCTTCACGGCATCGCGATTGAGGTCGTTCGCCATCGCCAAGACATCGGCACGTATCGCTTGCTGATGCTCATGCAAATAAGCTTCGGCGACGGCCAGCGATTCGGAGAGCGCCGTGCGCACCTTGTCGCTGAACCAATTCTCCACCCCAAAACTGAAGAAGAGATATGAAAAGCCGGCGACTATAATCGTCGGCAATACCGCGATCAGGCTGAACAGCATGACCAGCCGGATTTTGCAGTCGCGAGCCGGCGAGGCCGCGGCGCCGCTCGGCCCAGACTTCGACGAGCCGCTTCGCAATTACCGCGCCGAGCGCCAGGAGTAATATAAGGTCGAGATTTAGAAGCGACAGGACGGCATTGGGCCGTGGGCCGAAGGGTGGCGCTCCGGTCAACGCGAGATAGGTAGCAATTCCCGAGCCGAGCGCCGCGATTGCAAGCGCGATCGCGATCTTGCGGCCAAGACCGACACGGCCGGCCCAGATGCGTACTTGCCGCATCAGGTGCATTCAAACCCTCTACCGGACACGCCGCAAGTGCTCCTTGCCGGCTTTCCCCGCCCCGCCGGACCCGCGAAGGGATCGTCCGCAATCGGGAACGCGAATTGTTGCGGCCTTATTTTAGGCCGCGGACCACCGGGATGTCCAACTCGCGGATCTTCTTGCGCAATGTGTTGCGATTAAGGCCGAGTAGATGCGCGGCCCGGATTTGGTTGCCGCGCGTTGCCCGAAGGGTCAGCACGATCAGGGGCCGCTCCACTTCGTGCAGCACCCGATCATAGAGCCCGGCCGCGGGGAATCCCCCTTTATGCGCAGCAAAATAACCTTTGAGGTGGCGTTCGACCGCTGCCGCAAGCCCTTCCCCGCTCGGCGCCTCGGACAGATTACCGGGTGGCGTGGCGTCGGCGAGTTCGGCATCGATAATCCCGATCCCGATCACTTCCTGTGAATAGAGCGCCGCTAGCCGCCGTAACAGATTTTCCAGCTCGCGAATGTTCCCGGGCCAGCGATAGCTCTGCAATCGCTCCATAGCAGCATCGTCGAGCCGTTTCATCGGCAAGCCCTCACGCACTGAGAGCGATACGAAATGCCTGACGAGCGCCGGTATGTCGGAGGTTCGCTCCCGCAGCGGCGGCAGCCGGAGCGGCGCTACGTTCAGCCGATAGAATAGGTCCTCGCGAAACAGGCCTTGGCGAATCAGTTGCCGCAGATCGTGATGGGTTGCGGCGATGATGCGGACGTCGGCACGGATCGGCACGCGGCCGCCGACAGCAGTGAACTCGCCTTCCTGTAGCACCCGCAAAAGCCGGGTTTGCGCTTCGATCGGCATATCACCGATCTCGTCGAGGAAGAGGGTTCCACCCTGAGCCTGCTCGAACCGCCCCATGCCACGCGACGTCGCACCGGTGAAGGCGCCTTTCTCATGGCCGAAGAGCTCACTCTCGATCAGCTCGCGCGGGATCGCGGCCATGTTGATCGCTACAAAAGGTGCGGCTCGGCGCTTGCCGTAATTGTGCAGGGCGCGGGCGACCAGCTCTTTGCCGGTACCGCTCTCGCCCATGATCATGACCGTGAGGTCCGTGCCCATTAGCCGGGCGACGACGCGGTAGATTTCCTGCATTGCCGGCGAACGGCCGATCAGCGGCAGCTGGTCTTCCGTATCGTCTTCAGCCGGCGGCGTTGAGCCATCGCGAGGGGTCGCCAACGCCCTCTCGACGACGCTGACAAGCTCCCGCAAATCGAACGGCTTGGGCAGATATTCAAAAGCGCCACGCTCGGTCGCTTTGATCGCGGTCAGGAGAGTGTTCTGGGCGCTCATGACGATGATCCGCAGCTCCGGGCGGAGCTTCTTGATACGCGGGATCAGGTCGAGACCGTTTTCGTCGGGCATGATCACGTCGGTAATGACGAGATCGCCCTCGCCCTCCGCAACCCAGCGCCACAGGGTTGCCGCATCACCGGTCATTCGCACCTCGTGCCCGAGCCGGATGAGAGCTTGGTTGAGCACCATCCGGATCGCGCGATCGTCATCTGCCACCAGGATCGTCGCGGGCATCACCCAGTACCCTCTTCCGCGACCACTGGCAGAAACACCCGGAACGCAGTTCGCCGGGGCTGGCTCTCGAACTCGATAACGCCGCCGTGGTCGCCGATCACCTTGGCGACCAATGCAAGACCGAGGCCAGTACCGTAGCGCTTTGTGGTGACGAATGGTTCAAACAGGTGAGGACGCAAATCCTCCGGTATGCCTGCCCCGTTGTCGGTAACCGAAACCATCAGCGGCAAATGTTGCCGGCCCTTGCCACCGGGGACCGACAAACGCAGACCGTGGCGGTAAGCGGTGGCTAGGATGATTTCGCCGTCAGGGTTGTGCACGGCCTCGGCCGCGTTCTTGACCAGGTTGAGAAACACTTGAACGAGCAAGTCGCGGTTGCCATGGACGAGCGGCAATGAGGGGTCGTATTCCTCGAGGAAGCGGGCGTGACCGGCAAAACCCGATTGTGCCGCTTTGCGCACCCGCTCCAGCACTTCGTGGATGTTGACCGCTCCGCGCTCGATCGGCTGATGGTCGGAAAACGCCTCCATGCGATCGACGAGAGCGACGATCCGGTCGGTTTCATCGCAGATCAGCTGGGTGAGCTCGTGGGCAGCCGGGCTGGCGTCCTGTTCCAGCAGCTGCGCTGCGCCGCGGATCCCGGACAGCGGATTTTTGACCTCGTGCGCCAGCATTGCCGCCATCCCGGTGATCGAGCGGGCGGCACTGCGGTGGGTCAGATGGCGATCCATCAGATCAGCCATCGAGCGCTCCTGCAGCGAGAGCACGAGCATTTCCGCCCCCTCTCCGATCAATGCTCCCTTTATCGTTACCGAGCGGCCGCCGAAGCGGGGGCCTTCGACGAGGACGTCGTACTCGGAAATCGTGTTGCCAACTCTCCATACCGAATTGACCAGCGACAGCAGAGGGCTGTGCGGCGCCAGAAAATCGGCGAGCGTGCTGCCGCACAACGCGGCCGCTCCGGAGCCAAGGAATTGTTCGGCCGCGGGATTGACGAAGCGGATGCAGCCGCCGCGATCGACGAGGATGACGGGATCGGGGAGAGCCGCCAATATCGCCGCCGGCTCCGGCTCGACCACGATCTCGGAGGGCGGTTTTGGGCGCGATGCCGGCGCGCCGCCGCGCCGGCGAAGGGGCACCCGGATCATGCCGTTCCGAGGAGAAACTGCAAGCCGTAAAAGGATCGGATCAGGTTCCGAACACGCGCAATATCGACGGTTTCATTGATTGCCGCTCGGAACTCGGCCGATCCCGGAAGGCCTTTCGAATACCAGCCAACGTGTTTGCGCGCGATCCGCGCGCCGACCTCGGTCCCGTAATGCAGCAGCATCTCCTCATAGTGCGAGAGCACGATATCGAGCCGCTGCTCAATCGGGGGGTCTGGAACCCGACGACGGCTTCTGAGCCACTCGATGACCTGATGGACGAACCATGGCCGTCCATAGCACCCGCGCCCGATCATCAGCCCGTCGGCGCCGGACTCCTGCAATGCCCGATCGGCATCCTCGAGGGTGAGGATGTCACCGTTTGCGACGACCGGAATGGCAACGGCTTCCTTCACCCGGCGGATAAAGCTCCAATCGGCCGAGCCGGCATAGAATTGACAGCGGGTGCGGCCGTGCACGGTGATCATGCGGATGCCGCATGCTTCGGCAATGCGGGCAAGTCGCGGCGCGTTGCGGTTGCGGTCATCCCACCCGGTGCGCATCTTCAGTGTCACCGGCAGGTCGACCGCCTTGACGGTCGCCTCCAGAATGCGCGCGGCGTGGGCCTCGTCGCGCATCAGCGCGGAGCCGGCATGCCCGTTGACCACTTTTTTGACCGGGCAACCGAAGTTTATATCGATAATCCGCGCCCCGCGATCGGCGTTGAGCTTCGCCGCTTCGGCCATGACCCTCGGCTCACAGCCGGCGAGTTGTACGGCCATCGGCTGCTCGTCGGCGCAGCTTTTCGCCATCGTCATCGATTGGCGGGTCTCGCGGATCATCGCCTCGCTGGCGATCATCTCCGAGACGACGAGCCCCGCACCGAGGCGCTTGACGAGACGTCGGAACGGCAGGTCACTCACTCCGGACATTGGCGCGAGGAAAACCGCCTCCTCGAGGGCGACTGTGCCGATCGAAATGCCCATCGATTGCGCAAATAGACCAATTGCTTAGTGATTAGGCAGATGTTAGATCTTTTCTTTTTGCGGTGCAATATCAGCCAGCGACGCCGCGGCAATGACCCATCGGCCTTTCCCGGGATAGATTGAGCGATGCCGTCCGTCCACGCTCTAGTGGTTGCGGCTGGTCAGGGGAGTCGCTTCGGGGGTCCCCTGCCCAAACAGTATCTCCCGCTCGCGGGCGCCACAGTTCTTCGCCATGCAGTCTCCGCACTCGCCGGCCACCCGCGGATTGCCAAAGTGCTGGTGGTGATCCGGCCTGAGGATCGCGCGCTCTTCGAGGAAGCCGTCGCCGGGCTCACCGTGCTGCCGCCGGTTGGCGGCGGCGCGACCCGCCAGGATTCGGTTCGGCTTGGGCTCGAGGCCCTGGCGCCGCACCGTCCGGGTCGCGTTTTGATACATGACGGCGCGCGGCCGTTTCCCGATGAGTCATTGGTCGACCGGATCATCGACGGACTCGACCGCGCAGCGGCGGCGATCCCCTGTTTGCCGTTGAGCGATACGATCAAGCGTGCGGAGAACGGCGCGATCCGGGAAACCATCGACCGGTCATCGCTGTGGCGGGCGCAGACGCCGCAAGGCTTTCAGTTCGATGCGATTCTTGCCGCTCACCGCGCCGCTGTCGGGCGCCGGCTGACCGACGACGCGGCGGTAGCGGAGGCGGCGGGGCTGGCGCCGCTCGCGGTCGCCGGCAGCGACGACAATCTGAAGATTACGACGCCCGATGATCTCGCCGCCGCCGAGCGGTTGATTGCGGCGCGGCTCAGCGACGTCCGGGTCGGTCAGGGTTTCGATGTCCACCCCTTCGCCCCGGGTGATCATGTCTCGATATGCGGCGTCAAAATCCCGCACGGCATGAGCCTCGCCGGGCACTCCGACGCCGATGTCGGCCTTCATGCCCTGACCGACGCCGTGCTCGGTGCGATCGGGGCCGGCGATATCGGCATGCATTTTCCGCCGGGCGAACCGCGCTGGCGCGGCGCCGCTTCCGACCGGTTCCTGCGCCACGCTGCCGATCTCGTGCGAGCCCAGGGTGGTGTCGTCGCCGCCGTCGATGTCACGATCATCTGTGAGCGGCCCCGGATCGCACCCTATCGCGGGGCGATGATCGAGCGCGTGGCGGCCATTCTCTGTTTGGCGCCAGGGCGGGTCAGCGTCAAGGCAACGACGACCGAAAAGCTCGGCTTCACGGGCCGCAGCGAGGGCATCGCCGCCCAGGCGGTCGCCACCGTGCGCCTTCCGTTGTGAATTTCGCCTAGGCAGCGTGCGCCTACCATGTCGGCCCGGGCTGCAATCTGAGATTGCGCGATCCAATGACATTTTGCTTATTTGCAGCGAATCTGCAGCAAATTCTCCTTAAAGCTGTAATTCACTGGGCGCGTGCCGTATATTCTTTATAAAATTAATATGGCATACAAATAAGGCAATTCTACGGTCGTTAATACCACCGCAACAACAATTGCTTATTTGGGATGATTTTTGCCGCTAACTGACACTCTCACGGGTGATCGTTCCAGGCGGGACGGAGCGACATGACCGATCGTAACTCGATCGGGCTGCCGTTCTGGCATCCTGCAGTTTTATTCGCCACCTGGTTCGGCACCGGTTTGTTGCCGGTCATGCCGGGGACCTGGGGCTCACTCGTCGCGCTACCTTGTGCCTGGGCAATACGCGCGCTGTGGGGCCCGGCCGCACTCGTCGCCGCCGCCGGCATCACCTTCGCCATTGGCTGCTGGGCGGCTGCAAAGTTCGCAAAAGCGAGCCCGGTCGAGGACCCTCGAGAAATCGTCATCGACGAGGTCGCCGGGCAGTGGCTGGCGCTCTTGCCGGCATCTCTCGATCCCCTGCCCTACGCCTTGGCTTTCCTGCTCTTCCGGATCTTCGACATTTGGAAACCATGGCCGGTGCGCTGGGCAGACCGCCAGCTCCACGGCGGGCTCGGCATCATGCTCGACGATCTGCTGGCGGCGATTTACGCTGCCCTCGCACTCTTGGTCCTGCAGGCGATCGCTGGAGCTTTTGGTGTTCGAAGGTGAAATCCTGACCCTTGCGCAATCGGTCCTCGACGCCTGCCGGGCGCGCAATTGGCGACTCGCAACGGCGGAATCCAGCACCGGCGGGCTGGTCGCTGCGGCGCTGACCGCGATCGCGGGTTCCTCCGATGTTGTGGAACGCGGCTTTGTGACCTATTCGAACGAGGCAAAGTCGGAGTTGCTCGGGGTCTCCCCCCAAATCATCGCTGCCCATGGCGCGGTCAGCGCCGAGACTGCCGCCGCGATGGCGCAAGGAGCCATCGCCCGCGCACCGGTCGACCTCGCGATCTCGGTGACTGGTGTTGCCGGCCCGGGCGGAGCTACGGCCACAAAGCCGGTGGGCCTCATGCTGTTCGGTCTGGCGCGGCGCGACGGGACGTGCCGCACCGAACGCCGTGTCTTTGCCGGCGACCGCTCCGCAGTGCGGGGCTCTGCGTTGAAGGCGGCGCTGCAACTGCTCGATGCGGAGACGCGTTGCTGAGCTTGAGTCGGCCGCGTCAGGTCACCACGCCCATGAGCACCCTGTAAGCATTACATCGATCGCGTCGACCTCTATACCATAAGGTCAGCCGCGAGCTCGACGGGCGGGCCTTTCTCAGCGTCTGCCGTCCGCTGCGCAGGAACGCCCGGATTCTAAATTCCGGGTAGGCCGTAGATGTGCGCGAGCCAAGCAGCGCCGTAAGTGACGAGCGGCAGCAGGACCGCTTTGACGATCGGCTGGCTCGTCAACGGCGCGAAGGCTCCCTCCCTAAGGCTCTCGATCTCGTTCAATATCCGCTCCAACTGTCCGACCCTTTTCTCGTCGCCTTGCGCCGAGACGATCCTCGCGGTCAAATGAGTGCGAGCTGCCTTACGAGCTTTTTCGGCTGCCGAACGATAGGCCAGTACCGATGCGACGATCACCGCCACGCTGATCGCCTGCGAAGCCAGCAATGTCCAGGGCATCGTAAAGTCGTCGAACAAATGGCTGCGAGACAAGAATAACACAGTCAATGAGAGAAACGGGAAGTAGATAAGTTGCGTTATGCACGCGGTTCGTTTTGCCAGATATTGCACGTCCATCCAATCTTCCCGAGCACCGCGAGGTAAATCATAGCGTGCGAATTTGTCTAAGGTTTTATCTGGCCATACCGTGCTTATCTGAGTCAGACGAGATATGAACTTTCGCGAGTAAAGCGTCGCATCAGCAACCAGAAAGGTCAAAAACAACGTGGGAATGACGTCGAGGAACGTGACCCACCAATATATGTGCCTGGCGCGGTCGCCGCGGGCCGGTACGGTGAGATCGCCAAATACTGGCGCGAGGACCAGAATCCATAACAGTATCATACCGATGGTGCCGACCGCGGCGCGGAGGCAGCGGATCCTTGACCTGAGCGACATTCGGGTAACGATGTGCAAGAATGCTACCTTCCGACGATCGCTCTCGTCACATCCTTGTGGATTCTTGTAGCTGCTGTCGGGCGGGAACCAAAGCATCGCAGAGAGTTTGGCGCGGCGAGTGGGCAAATCCAGATTGTTCATCATTTCCTTGTAGTCTTCGGTAATGCCCGTGGTTCCAGTTCGAAGTCGAAGCCCCATATCGCGCTCGGTCTCGAGTCTATTTATCTCCAAGGTCCGTAGCGTCCACCAGATCAGCAACAGCGAAAGGATGCCCCCGAAAACGCGTAACGCGATCGTCGGCCAGATGCTGATCCCTTCGAACAGCGCCATCGGATCGCCGTCGTTTTTGGGATACTCTGTCAGCCAGCGCGCGGTAACGGGCCAGTACAGGGTAACTAACGCCCAAGTAATGAGCGTCACCACGACGAGCGGCGCGAGCCACCTAATGCTAGGCTCAATCGGCGGCGCGCTCAGTTCGCCCTGACCCACTGACGCAGTCGGAGATATTCCGGAAGAGAAAAACTTTCGTATCGGCGTAAGGCTAAACAAAATGCCGAACAACGCTATGGGGATCAGGAAGATTCCAAACCGCGCGCCCAGTGTAAACTCTGGGTACAGCTTATCTACGTCTGGATTGATCGAGGCGTATGTTAAGAAATCGGCTGTCGCATGTGCGCCTCGTCCCTTACAAGCCCAGTCGGCGCCACCGACTGAACTGGTCGGCAGGCCTCGGGCGATGGTGCGGCCGATTTGAAAGAGAAGCGGCTGTTTCGACCCAGCAGCCAAGGGCCGCCGTCGTGTCGGGCCAGGGGTCGCTCTTCGCCTCGGTCTTCGGGTGGGCTAGGTCATTATTTTTGATCGCCAGGGTCGTTGCGAGAAAAATCGAGGTCTGATAGCTGCTGCGAAAGGGCAGAACATCCTTTTGCAGCTCGGGAATAAGCGTGACGCCGTAGCCAGAGGCGACCAAAAGGTTGCGCGTGTATCGAAGCTTGTCTTGAGGAAGCAACAGTTCATCGAGATCGGTGGTGAAAAAAGTGACGTCGGGGAATTCCGGCCGCAGCGCTTGCAAGAGAAGAAGCTTATCGTAAACATCGCTGCCGAGAACCCCTATTGCCGCAATCCTTCCAGCTCCTTCGAAGTGGAGTTTCTCATTGCATTCCTTGAGAGCTTCCGTGATGCGGCGCAGGTAATCGAATTGGCTCTGGCCCTCGGCGCTCTCGAACCAATTGGCGGTCTCCGGGGTAGCGCTCGGTTCCCCGCCGTCCGTCTGAACGCCGACCACACCAGGAACTTGCCCCCCGTGCTCACTGCCGGGCGCTTGTCCCTCCTTCGCGGTCCGACGGCTAGTGCACTGACTTAAACAGAAGATACAGGCAGCCGGTCGAGTTTGGCGAGGATGACGTCAGCCGGTTTGGTCCAGATGAAGGGTTTGGGATCATCA
>Ga0318541_10000166_pt1 | contig 19218 bp, 15 predicted proteins | sample GRESIP166b4f26_FD_202503 | JGI IMG/M metagenome (GOLD analysis project Ga0318541, IMG submission 202503) | Tropical soil microbial communities from Luquillo Experimental Forest, Puerto Rico - GRE.SIPMG.166b4f26 | ecosystem: Environmental > Terrestrial > Soil > Tropical forest > Bulk soil...
CCTACGACGATCTCGTCGACCATTGTTGTGCGGCATGGAACAAGCTCGTCGATCAGCCTTGGCGCATCATGTCCATCGGACTGCGCCAATGGGCCCACGGGTTCTGATCAATGGGATTTGGTATAAATCCGCATCGATGCCGCCGCAAGATGGTGGCTGGTTGAACAACTCGGGTCAAACCGAGCAGACTTGGCCACATTCTGATCATCCAAACCATCAGGGCACGGTCACCAGCCCGAAGCCGGAGAGGTTGCGGGCTCGCCTCAGGATGACGTTGAGCTGATGACGAAGAAAGAGGTTCTCGACTTCAAGCCGGCGACGCGACTTGATGCGCTGATTCTGCCTCACCCCGCGAATCGTGCCGGATTGAATTTTCGGGAATCACAACTGTGCAGCGGGCCGATGCGTGTCAGGTCTCCGGCACAAATTGATTGGTGAAATAATCCTCTATCGGAAGCTTCTTCTTGATGCCACCGTACTGGATAAGGATGTCCTGCGACTTGGCAATCACCTCAGGCGACATCCACGGGAGCGACTTGCCCTTCGCCCAGTCGGGTTCGAGCAGGTCGAAGGACATCTTGAGCGTCCGCAGCACCACCGCGCGATCGAGTGTCGGCGAGCGCTTCATGAGCGAGTCGATGGCGCCCTCAGGATCCCTCCGCGAAGCCGCGATGGTCTGCTCCATTGCGGCAACAACCTTCCTGACGAGAGCCGGATCCTTCTTGACCATGGCGTCGCTGGTGACCAGCGAGAGCCCAGGCACGTTTATGCCTGCGCTTGCATAAGGGAGCGTCGCGACTTTAAGCCCCTTGCCTTCGAGAATCGAGACCATCAGAAAATCGAAAGAGTCGATAGCGTCGACCTGGCCCGTCAGGAGCGAGGTCATTTTGGCGGCAGGCTCCATGTTGACGAGTTCGATCTTGCCTTCGAGGCCGGCGGAATTGAGCAGCGCGGGCAGGAGTTGCGAAGAAGCGCCGCCCGCCGACCATCCGATCCTCGCGCCCGCCATATCTGAGAATCTCTTCCAGCTCTTGCTTGCCGGGAAGATAATGGCGAGCGGGCTCTGACGTAGATACCCGCCGACGATCTTGATCGGCAGACCTTGAGAGACCAGGCCCATGACCGCTGCCGTGTCGGCGGTGCCGAACATCACGGAGCCGTTGCCGACGGTCTGCGCCGTGACGGCCGAGCCCTTGCCTTCGAGTACCTCCAGATCGATTCCAGCATTTTGAAAGGTGCCCTTGTCGATGCCGAAGTACCAAATGGCGTGATACCCGCTGTTGACCCAGTCTAGGCGCAGCGAGACCTTTTCGGCAGCAGCGGCGGGAAATACGGTAAGCGCGATCCCAGCCGCGAGCAGCATGGCGCATGCATGTTCCAGAATCCTATTGAACCTCTCGACCATGGTGTTCACCTCCCTTGCCTTCGTTTCGCTATCAGCGCGGATGCTCCCGTTGCGAAGCGTGCCACGGAATCAAAATGCGCTCCAGCGCCTCAACTAGATAGAAGAATGCCATTGCCATTGCCGATAGGATGACAAGGGTAGCGAAGAGTAGCGCCGTGTTGAGGTTGCCCGACGCCTGCACCAGGAGATAGCCAAGGCCCTTGTCCGAGCCGACGAATTCACCCGTGAGTGCACCTACAACGGCGAGCGAGGAGGCAACCTTGAGGCCCCCGAAGACCATCGGCAACGCATGCGGCAGGCGCAGCTTGAGAAAAATGCGACGTGGCGGCGCCCCCATCGAGCGCGCTAGCTGGATCATCGCCGGGTCTATGCTCCTCAACCCGACGATCGTATCGATCACGATCGGAAAGAAGGCGATCAAGAACGCTACCGCCACCTTCGGCGCGACACCGAAGCCGAACCAGACGATGAACAGCGGCGCCAGGGCGATCTTTGGGATGCTTTGCGTTGCCACCATGGGCGGATAGAGGAGCCGCTCAAGGGCGGGCGAAACCACGATCAGCATGGCCAGGGGAATAGCGAATGCCGCCGCGAGGATGAACCCGACCAGAACGGTTCCTGCCGTCCACACGGCTTGACTTGCCAGAGTCCAGATATTCTGCGCCAGGGAAATGAAAACCGGGGCTGGCCCTGGAAGGAGATATTCCGGCATGGCGAACAACCTAACTGTGAGCTCCCAGACCGCAAACACGATCGCGAAGGAGGCCAGGGTCCAGAAGAAGGGATGGTTGCGCGCACGCATGGACGTAGACTAGCCCCGGATGACCCCCATGTCTTGAAAGAGATGATTGACTCGCCGGATCGCGTTGGCAAAGACCGGGCTGTCGCGCACATCGAGCTGGCGCGGCCGGGCCAGATCGATCTCGATCACCTCACGCACGCGTCCGGGCCGCGGGGTCATGACGATGATGCGATCCGAGAGGAAGACCGCCTCCTCGATACTGTGTGTGACGAAGACGACGGTCTTGCGTGAAGATTGCCAGATGTTCTGAAGGTCGATCTGCAATTGCGTGCGGGTGAGCGCGTCGAGCGCGCCAAACGGCTCGTCCATTAGCAGAAGCGGCGGCTCGTGAATGAGAGCGCGGCAGATCGCGACTCGCTGGCGCATGCCGCCTGACAGCTCCCATGGATGCTTCGTCTCGAAGTCGCTGAGCCCGACAGAAGCGATAAGCGCCTGTGCCCGCGTCCTGTGCGGTTTGGTCGGTAAGCCCCGCATTTCGTATTGAATTAGCACATTGCCCAGCACGGTACGCCAGTCCAGCAGCAAGTCGTTCTGAAAGACGATGCCGACGTTCGTGTATGGCCCGCGGATCGGATGGCCATCGATGCGGATCTCGCCGCTTGATGGTTCTATCAGTCCGGCGATAATGGATAACAGCGTGCTCTTGCCACATCCGCTCGGCCCCAGGAGCGACACGAACTCGCTCGCGCCGATCTTGAAATCGACGCGTTCGACAGCGAGCGTCGTCGAACCGTCGCGCGCGACGAAAGATTTTGAGATGCCGCCAAGCTCGATGAACGCCGTCCGCTCGCGGCCCTCGATGGTGTTGGCAGCCTGCAACACGGTTAGTGGCGCCCACGCTGGTCGTGGTCCGTTGGCGGCTCGACCAGACATGATCTGACGCATAGCAAGGCTGGGTCAAGTGCGCAACTTTGCCGCGCCTGCCATCGCCTCGACGAGTGCGTCCGGACGCAAGGGCGTCGCAAACACCTCGAATCCGACCGGACGCAACGCGTCGCACACGGCATTGGCGATGACTACGGGCGGCGCGATCGCGCCTCCCTCACCCAAGCCCTTGACCCCGAGTGCGTTCAACGGCGAACGCGTCTCGCGGTGGAGGACCTCGATCGGCGGCACGTCTGCGGCCGTAGGCATGAGATAATCGGCAAGCGAGCCGGTCAGGAGCTGTGCGTCGCTGTCATAGACCATCTCCTCAAGCAGCGCCCCGCCCAATCCTTGGCAGACGCCACCCAGGACTTGGCCCTCGGCGAGTTTGGGATTGATGAGAACGCCGGCGTCATGGACCACCACATATTTCTTGATCCACGTCATGCCAGTGGCGCGATCGAGCTCGACAATCGCAGCGTGTGCGGCATAAGACCAAGTGACGGTTGGCGGCTCGAAATACGCGGTCGCCTCGAGCCCGGGGGCCATTCCCGGGGGTCTGCCATGATCCCAACCCGGCCGTGCCGCCTGCGCGATCTCCTTGAGGGTCATGCCCAAGCTCGGCACGCCGCGGACCGTCGCGCGGCCGTTGCGAAGCTCAAGATCGTCTACATCGCACTCGAGCAGGTGGCCAGCGACCGCCAGCACCTTGTGCCGCAATTCTTGGCTCGCGAGCGCGATCGCCGAGGAGGAGTTGACTGCGCTGCGGCTCGCAATCGTGCCGTAGCCCATGGCGATCGAAGCGGTGTCGGATACGACGACCGTCACCTGATCCGGGTTAACTCCCCACTCATCGGCTGCGATCTGGGCAAAGACGGTTTCGTGCCCCTGCCCTTGAGCGCAGGCGCCGGTTGCGACATAGATCGTTCCCGACGGATCGATACGAACGGTTGCGCCTTCGAACGGCCCCGCGCCTGTGCCCTCTACATAGCAACCAAGCCCAAGGCCGATGAAGCGTCCTTGGCGCCACGCCTCCTCCTGCTCGCGCCGGAATCCCGCGAGCCCGCCCAAGGCATCGACTGCCTGCTGCAGCGCCGCCGGATAATCGCCGCTGTCATAGACGATTGGGATACCGTCGCGATAAGGCAGCCCAACCGCGTAGGGAATTTTTTCCGGCGGGATCATGTTGGACAGCCGCACTGTTACGGGATCGACATCGAGCGCATGTGCGACGAGGTCCATGAGGCGCTCTATCACGAACGCCGCCTCGGGCCGCCCGGCGCCGCGATAGGGTGCGTTGGGCGTTTTGTTGGTGGCGACGATGGTGATCGAGACATCGTAGTTGGGTACGTGGTAAGGGCCAAGCAAATGCACGGCAGTGTTAACGGGAGTGCCAACGCCGACCGGCATGTAAGCGCCCGAATCTTTCAGCAGTCGGTCGCGGATCGCAAGAATGCGCCCCCCGTTATCGAAAGCGATCTCGACCTCATGACGGTCGTCGCGTGCATGTGCAGCGTTGAGAATATGCTCGTGCCGATCTTCGATCCATTTCACTGGTCGCATGAGGCGGCGCGCGAGATAGGGGATCAGTACGTCCTCAGGATAAACGTGTCCCTTGACCCCAAAACCGCCGCCGACGTCCGGCGCGATGCAGCGCACGCGCGCCTCCGGCAGAGCGAGACGGGCAGCGACCTCTCGGCGCACCCAATGCACGACCTGCGTCGCCGACCAGACCGTCATCGCGTCGGCAGCGCCGTCGTACTGGGCAACGACACCGCGGCACTCGATCGGCATCCCGGCGTAGCGATGATTGTCGAAGCGGTGGCGCAACGTGCGCACTTCTGAATCGAAGATCGAGGCAGCATCGCCCTTCCGCATGCGCAGCCGCGCGATGACGTTGCTCGAAAGCGCCTCATGGACCAAGGGCGCGGCTGGATCGAGCGCAGCATCGATGCAGGCGATCGGCGGCAATGGCTCCAATTCGAGCTCGACTAGTGCCACTGCATCTTCGGCGAGGTACCGATCAGCTGCGACCACCACTGCAATCGCCTCGCCAACATAGCAGACCTTGCCGGTCGCAAGGATGGGCTGATCAGGAATGCTCAACTCATGCTCGACCGCCTCGCGCCAAGCCTTGGGCGGTCGGTTCTGCATGCCCGGAATGGGTTGTAGATGCGCTCGGATATCCGCACCAGTGAAAACAGCGACCACGCCAGGCGACGCGATCGCACGATCGATACCAATCGAGCCAATGCGGGCATGTGCCAAGGGACTACGGACGAAGGCGACATGCAGAATGCCGGGGAGGTCAATGTCGGCAATAAAGCGGCCACAGCCCAAGAGCAGTCGCCGATCCTCGCGCCTCGGAATTGATTGGCCGATGAAGTGTCGGGCTCGCGCTTTCATCCTTTTCCCATCCTCAGGCGGGCGAGCCGCCACGGTTTCTGTGTGAGTCAAAGCTGCAGGGCTTCACCACCTCTTCATGTCGCCCGCATCGCCGCCGTCCGTAAGCGCCCCCACCTGTGCCGCTGACTGTCCTCGGTGTGACCAATATTGTCAAAACTTTCTCGATTTTATCGTGCCTGCCAACATCAGCACCCACCGCACTCGCTTTCAGCGGATAATCGTAGATTGTGCCGTTGCGCAGTCCACCTTGCACCGGAGCAAGCTGCTCTCCTATCATCGCAGGGGTTGTCCGCGGCAGAGACCAACGACGCGAATTCTCCTTGAGCGAGAGACGCTGTGAAACCAGCGCTATTCGAGTATCACGCACCGACCACACTCAATGCGGTAATCGAATTGCTTGCGCGATACCAAGGCAATGCGCGACTTCTCGCCGGCGGGCAGAGCCTTGTGCCGATGATGAATTTCCGCATCGTCTCGCCTGCGGCGATCATCGATCTCAATCGCATTCCGGACCTCGCCTACATCCGTACCGAGAGCGGAGTGGTGCGGATTGGGGCGATGACTCGGCAGCGCACGGTCGAATTCTCGCCCATCGTTGCTGAGCAACTGCCGCTCCTCGCCGAGGCAGTCAAGCACATTGCGCATCTGCCGATCCGCTCGCGTGGCACGATCGGCGGCTCAATCGCGCACGCGGACCCTGCGGCCGAGCTACCGATGGTGTTGCAAGCGCTTGAGGGCGAGGTGGTGGCGCGCGGCCCTGCGGGGGAGCGCCTCATCAAAGCTGCTGATCTCTTCAAAGGGCTCCTTGCCACCAGCCTTGCCGACGACGAGTTGATTGTTGAGGTGCGTCTTGCCTTGATGCCGGGGCGCGCCGGATTCGCGGTTGAGGAATTCGCGCGCCGGCGCGGAGATTTCGCCATTGCTGCTGTAGCGGCCGTCGTTGAACGCGCCGGCGAGCGTTGCACCAAGGCGCGACTCGCGACGGCTGGCGTCGAACCGGCCTCGGCCCGTCTCACCGCTGCGGAGGAAATCCTCGAGCGCAACGGTCTTGGCGACAGCGCCATCGAGGAGGCTGCGGCGACGGCGGCGCAGATGGTCTCGCCGCTCTGCGACCACCAGGCCTCGGCTGAGTACCGCCGGCATCTTACACGCGTGCTCACCGAGCGCGCACTCCGTCGCGCTCGCTCCGTTCACTAAAAAAGGGTCACATGCCCGAGCCGATCCCGATCCGACTAACCGTAAACGGCGAGCGCTTCGAAAAACGGTGCGAGCCGCGCAAGCTGCTGGTCGATTTCCTGCGCGAGGATCTGAGCCTTACCGGCACCCATGTCGGCTGCGAGCACGGCGTCTGCGGCGCCTGCACGATTCTCTTCAATGGCGAGGCCGTGCGCTCATGCATCATGCTGGCGGTACAGGCTGACGGCGCGGAACTCTGTACCATCGAGGGACTCGCCAGGAATGGCGAGTTCCATCCGCTCCAGCAGGCCTTCCACGAGAATCACGGGCTGCAATGCGGCTTTTGCACGCCCGGCATGCTGATGGTGGCGCTCGATTTCCTGCGCCTCAATCCGTCACCGACGGAGCAAGAAATTCGCGAGGCGATCTCGGCGGTATTGTGCCGCTGCACGGGTTATCGCGACATCGTCCGCTCGATTGCGGCCGCAGCGGACAAAATGCGCATGAGCAGCGCGGTGACAGGCTGATGGCCGAGCCGGGAACGATGCGCCATATCGGGCACTCGATGCTACGTCGGGAGGACCGACGGCTGCTGCTCGGCAAGGGACAATATGTCGGCGATCTTGAGCTGCCGCGCATGCTCCATGCCGCGTTCGTCCGCAGCCCCGTGGCGCATGCGCGTATCCGCTCAATCGATCTCGTGCGCGCCTCTGCCGCTCCCGGAGTCGCGCTTGTCTTGAGCGGGATCTCACTCGCGCAACTATTACCGAATGTTCCCGACCACCAAGTCTCACTTCCTGGCAAATGGCGCACAGCGGTGCGCCACCGCATTCTCAACCCGCAGCAAGCCTTGCTGGCCGCCGATAAGGTACGGCATGTCGGCGAAGCTTTCGCGGTTGTCGTCGCTGAGAGCCGCTATGCCGCCGAAGACGCGGCGATGCTGGTGGGGGCCGAGTTCGATCCGTTGCCGGCGGTGGTGGATCCGAAGGAAGGACTGCGCCCTGGAGCGCCGATCGTACATGAGCAGTTCGGGACAAACCTCATCTCCGAACTGGCCGCTGCCAAGGGTGACGTCAGAGGAGCGCTGCGCGGCGCGCCGCACCGGCTACAGCGGCGCTTCCACCATCACCGCTACGCTGCCCTGCCAATTGAATGTCGAGGTGTGGTTAGCGCCTATGATGCGCGGACCCAATCTCTCACAAGCTGGTCGGCGACGCAGGTCGTGCACTGGGTGCGGCGCGAGATCGCGGCAACGCTCGGCATGACGGAAGCGCGCGTGCGCTGCGTCGCGCCCGACGTCGGCGGGGGCTTCGGCGTCAAGGGGCATGTCTATCCAGAAGATTTGCTGATTCCGTTCCTGGCGCGCCGGCTGGAACGGCCAGTCAAATGGATCGAGGACAGGCACGAGCATCTCATGTGCTCCTGCCATTCCCGCGATCAAATCCACGACGTAGAGATCGGGTTTGACGACGACGGCCGCATCCTTGCGTTCCACGACCGTTTCCTCGTCGATTGTGGCGCCTTCAACCCGATCGGGAGTGGCGCAGTGTACAACACCATCGCCCACCTCGCCGGCCCGTATCGTATCGATCACTTCGCCGCCGAGGCCAAGATCGTTGTCACCAACAAGGTCCCGAACGCACCCTATCGCGGCGCCGGCCGCCCAGAGGCCGCGCTCGTCACGGAGCGGGCTATGGACCTCATTGCCAGACACCTGAGGCTTGAGCCTGCAGAGGTACGGCGGCGCAATATGATTCGGCCGGAGGAGATGCCCTATAGCGTCGGTATCCTCTACCGCGACGGCGAGCCCATCGTTTATGACGGCGGCGACTATCCGGCCGCTCTAAAGAAAGCGCTAGCAGCGGTGGGCGGCCTCGCCGCGTTCCGCTGCCGCCAGAGCGAGGCGCGTCGAGAGGGCCGCCATCTCGGACTAGGCATCGGCTGCTACACCGAGGGGACGGGTGCAGGTCCCTTCGAGGGGGCGACGGTGCGCATCGAACCCTCGGGCAAGATCCTTGTCGCGTCGGGCGCCTGCCCGCAGGGTCAGGGCATGGAGACGATCTTCGCACAGATCGCGGCCGACGCGTGGTCGGTCGATCCAGAAGATGTTGTGATCTCGCTCGCCGACACCGCAGCGATCCCGATGGGCTTCGGCACCGTGGCGAGCCGCAGTACCGTGACACTCTCGGCAGCAATCCATCATGCCAGCGAGCGATTGCGCAAGAAGACCTTCGACATCGCCGCCAACCTGCTGGAATGCGGACCCGAGGATCTCGAACTCCGCCATGGTACGGTGAGCGTGATCGGCGTTCCGGGCATGGCGGTGCCACTCGGCAAGGTTGCACAAGCGGCACGCCCGGGCTGGGATCATGGCCGCCCCCCTGGCGTCGAGGCGGGGCTCGAGGAGACCTATTACTGGGAGCCGCCGACGGTCACCTGGAGCTATGCTGTCCACGCCGCCGTCGTTGAGGTTGATATTGCTACAGGCGGAGTGAAGATCGAGCGCTACGCGGTGGCGCATGACTGCGGCGTCGTTGTTAACCCGATGCTGGTCGAGGGCCAGATCATCGGCGGCACCGTGCAAGGCATAGGCGGTGCCCTCCTCGAGCGCTTCGTCTATGATGCCGAAGGCCAGCTCCTCACGGGGTCGCTGATGGACTATATGATGCCGACCGCGAGCGACGTACCCGACATCACGCTTGTGCACCAGAGTTCGCCGTCGCCTCTCAACCCGCTTGGCGTCAAGGGCCTGGGCGAAGGTGGCGCCATCGCCCCGCCAGTCGTAATTGCCAATGCGGTCACTGACGCCCTGGCGCCGTTCCAGGCGGAATTCAACCACACGCCGGTCATGCCTGAGCAGATTGTCACAGCCGTTCGCGTAAGCGCGGCAAGAGCGCAGCATCCTGGAGTCCAGCGATGAATAAACTTCACGTTCGCGACAAAATCGATCCCGCCGTGGCCAGCATGCCGATCGAGACGATTCTCAAAAAATATGTTGCCCGCTTTGGCGAGCGGAAGCCAGATTGGCACGCCTTCGCCGATGCTGCGATCGATGGCTGGCGACGCGCGCAGCATCGCTTTATCGGCAATACAAGCGGCAAGCCCGACGAGAACATCATTCCCGCCGGGAATTTCACTCTCAGTATCATGGCCGTCCCTCCGGGGCAGGGCAATGCCGCGCATACGCACGAAGTCGAAGAAGTCTTCTTCGTCCTCAAGGGCCACCTCACCGTCTTCATGGAAGACGAGTCGAAGCGTCGCGTCGAGACAGTGCTGGGTCCGTGGGATTGCGTCTCCTGCCCCGCCGGGGTCATCCATGGCTATCAAAACAACACGGTCGAGATGGTCTATCTCAATGTCATGGTTGGAAAGGGCAAGCCAGACCTGATGGGCTACACCGATCCCGAATTGTGCAAGCGCCGACGCGAGCATATAGGCATGACGGAAAAGCCGAAGGAGGCCTGAATCATGGGGTTGATCGCACGTCATCCGCGCCCAGCGGAACTTGAAAATGTGAGCATCGAGGAGATCGCACGGCGCTATGTGGCGCGTTTCGGCGAGCGCAAACCCGACTGGCACGCCTTCGCCGATGCCGCGATTCCCGGTTATCGCCGCGCTCAGCACCGCTTCATCGGCAACACTAGCGGCAAGCCTGACCACAACTTCATCCCGGCGCGCGCCTTCACATTGAGTGTCATGTTCGTTGAGCCCGGTGAGGGTAATGCCTCGCACACGCATGAGGTCGAGGAGGTGTTCTTTATCCTACAAGGCAGACTCATCGTTTTCTTCGAGGAGGAGGATGGGCGCCGCATCGAGGTGGCCTTGGGGCCGTGGGATTGCGTCTTCTGCCCGCCCGGCGTGATCCACGGCTATCGCAACGACAGCGTCGAGCCTGTCTATCTGCAAGTAATGGCCGGAAAACCGAATCCAGAATTCATGGGCTACGCCGATCCCACGCTTTTCGCCCATCGCGACGCGCATACACGCTCCGCGTAAGGACGCAGGAAGCCGAATCGACGCGCTCGACTTTCTCCTCGTGGAAGTGCTGGCGCCGTGGGCTTGCACGGTCTATGATATTCGCACACTCGTTGCGGAGTGACAGTGCGCAGCAGCGGTGGGCGCCAGGGCCTGAGTTTGAAGAGACAAAGGAGCGCTAATGGCACGGCTTCGACATTTCGCGATCGTGGTGCGCGATCTTGAGAAATCCGCCAAGTTCTATGAGAACGTCTTCGACCTAAAGCGAGTCGGCCAGGAGACACTTGACTTCGCCGCCGCGATTTATTTGAGCGATGGCGTCATCAACCTCGCGCTACTCAACTACTTTGGCAAGCGCGGCTCAGGCATCGAGGACGCGAAGAACTTCGTCGGCGCTCATCATTTCGGCTTCCAGGTCGACGATCTCTCCGCCGCCCAGAAACGGATCGAAGCGGCCGGCGGCACCTTCTTCTTCGATCTCGGCAATGATGCGGAGAAGGAGAATTTCGAGCGCAAGTTCAAGGATCCGGACGGGATTATCTTCGACATCTCCCACAAGGGCTGGCTCGGCGCCACCGGCTGAGATCAGTGGGTACCGAGAGCTCCAGCCGCGGTGAGCTGAGCGAGCGGGTGCTTATACTTGCCTTGAGGACGCCAGCGCCAGCAATTTCGAAAGAAACTTCGAGATCTGCGAGGCGAGCCGCAAGAAACGCTATACACGCGTGCAGCATGCCTCGCTCGCCAATGGATTCATGCGCCAGCCGGCGAGGGCGAACTGGCTTTCCGGCTAAGACGCGTGATTTGAAACACTCACCCTAGAGGAACCCGTATCATGACCCCTACTAAAGCAGATACGACGGAAGCGTCATCGACGCCTCCAAACCTAGATGCCTTCTTCCGTGATATTGCCCGCGCGTATCTCGATACCCCCGGCTCGGCCGGCAAGCCCGTCGTCGCTCCGAAGGAGCAACTGGCCGTGCCGCATATATGGAAGAACGAAGAGGTGCAGCGCCTCCTAAAGATGAGTGAGCACGTCGCGCTGGGTGAGCGTCGCATGTTGCGCTTCATCAATCCCGGCACGCCCGATTGGAAATACGTGACGCCTACCCTCTCGATGTCGATCCAGCAAATTCTGCCCAACGAATTCGCCGTACCTCATCGGCATACGGCGAGCGCAATCCGCTTCTTCCTCAGTGGCCGGTCCTACACGACTGTCGAAGAAGACAAATGTGAGATGCAACGTGGCGATTTAATCGTCACGCCCGGATGGGAATGGCACGACTACGGCAATGAGAGCAACGAACCCGGCATATGGATCGATGCTCTCGACCTGCCGATGATCCAGTATCTCGATTCCTGCGGGTATCTAAAGTCGATCGATGAGGAAGTCGGTTACGAACTGTCGAAGGAAGAAAAGCTCAAGGTGCGCGGGTCCGGCATCACAGAACAGCGCTACAGCGCCGTCGGCCTTCGGCCGATGACGGAGACCGCCGGCACCTCGCGCCGGGCTGGTCTCATCCACTATCGCTGGAAGAATACTGAAACCGCGTTGAAGCGCCTCGCGGCTTCGGGTGAAGCTAACCCTCACGACGACATAATGATGGAGTATATCGATCCGGCTACTGCGAAGTCGGTATATCCGACTTTCGCGTGCTGCATTCAGATGATCCGGCCGGGGGTCAAGACGCTTGCGCATCGGCAGGCGAGCTCCGCCGTGTACTATGTATTCGAAGGATCGGGGCGAAGCGTCATCGCCGGCCGCGTCTTCGACTGGAGCGCCGGCGACTTCTTCGTCGTTCCGTCCTACTTCTGGCACGAGCACGCCAATCTCAGCCGAGAGCCAGCCATTCTGTTCTCCGTCCAGGATTATCCTCTCATGAAGAACCTCGGCATCTACCGGGAGGAAAAACATCCGGATGGCCATCAGAAGGTGCTCAACTGATCACGCCAACCTGCTACAGCTGAGGTGAAAGTTCTTTCACCTCGGCGAATCAGTGTCTGGAGAAGTCTCAAAACTGATATCGATGCCTGGGGGGATTGTTGCGCGTTACTTCGATGCGGTCGTCGCCGATCCAATCAATATCAAAGCCGCCAACATTGCGTTTCATCTGCCTTGCTCCAGCATTCTGCCTCGGTGGGGGCATCACGGTGGATAGGCGCGCGGCCTCACGCCGACCCCGCAAGCTTCCATTTTATCCTGCCAAACTCTAATCCGGCCCCGCGTTTGCGGCGGTGGAACGGCCGACCAAGTGCCACTGGTCCCATACGCCGTCCCAGGGAACGGATTCGGTCGGCACCAGCCCCCGTCTCCCAGCACCTGGGCTCGGCACTGATCGGGCGTCGCATAACCGCAGTTCTCGCTGCGCTTTGGACTATATGCACACCAGCGATTACTGGCAGCGTCGGCGTCCGATACCATCAACGTGATCATCGCAACGCTGGCTGAAGCAAGACCTGTCGCGCGCATGATTGGCGCTCCCGTGTAACTAGGTTTGAGCCGCCATCTTGCTTGCCATGTAGCGCACGAAGCTGACCTGGAGATGAATTGCTGCCATTGCTCCAATAACGGATGCTCTTGCTCGCGGCTTAACGGCGATGAGCAAGCAACGAAATGAAGTCGCCGCCTCGATGATTCGCTCGGCGGCTAGGCATGCGTCGTTAGCCGTGGTATCAGATGTTGCTCCCTGATTGGGGCGTTTCTTCTTTACTGGTCACCTCGGCCCGGCGCGCACCGCCGGGCCGTCATCAGTCTCGCCGACGTCGGCCGCATCGGATATTTCCGACAGGACACCTTGCCTGCCGACTTCGATGTGCAGCTTTCAGTCACCGCGAGCTTCGTCGCCAACGACAAGATGTGCTACATGGCGAATGGCGTGCAGGCAAGCTATGTCGAAGTCGACTGCGACACCGGCTTCATCAAGATGTTGGGCCAATGGGCAGTCGATGACTGCGGGCGCGTGATCAATCCGCTCTTGGTCGACGAGCAGGTGCGCGGCGGGATCGTGCAAGGCATCGGAGCCGTTCTTTTCGAAGAATGCATCTACAGCGACGACGCCAACTTGCTGAACGGAACGATGGCCGACTATCTCGTCCCTATGGCCGCCGAGATGCCCGATATCGTGCTCGATCATGTCGAGACACCCGAGGCATCGACTAGGCTCGGCGCCAAAGGTATCGGCGAAGGCGGTCTGATTGGGGCGATGGGCTCTGTATGGGTTGCGGTAAACGATGCCTTGAAGCCGCTCGGCGCCAAGATCCGCCACCAGCCCTTTACACCAGAGCGGATCCTCGATGCATTACTGCGGAAAACGTAGGGAACGCGCCGCGTGTAGCAGAGGCACTCCGGCGTGGAGTGAGCGACTAATCGCGAATATATTGGACAGAGCAATATCGTGCGCGAACAGCTTTGAAATCTGCCGGGCGGTTTTCACCGGACACCAGGAATCGGCGGCTTCGTTGGCAGCGGTCCCGTGTAGCGGAGTACGGTCAAGCCGCCGCCATTGCCGTCGGTGACGTAGATCAGATCCGAGTCCCAGTCTGGATAAGGCTCGCGCGTGTGACGACCCTTCTGCCCCGGCACATTGATGCTGAAATCGGGCGAGATGTAATAGCCCACCTCACGCGGCCTGAACGGATTCGAAATATCGATGGCACGCAGCCCTTGATTGTACCATGCCTGGTAGAACAGGTTGCCGGTTTTGACCCGGTGATCGAATTCGACCATGTGAGTCGATTCCTGAGATCCCTCCGGACAAATGAACTGCTTTTTCTCGAAATCGTATTGATCGTCAACGCCGCTGATATGATAGGTCGATAGTGGCGTGATGTGCTGCGGATCGCTGATGTCCAGGATGCGGCCGAAGCCCGGCGGACAATTGAAGTGCTCGTCGGTCAACACCCCGATCGTGGGATAGGGCCCTGGATGATGCCCCGGCATGAAGGTGTGGGCACCTGGGCAGCAGCCCTCCCGTGGCAGGCCCGGATCACCGTTGAAGGGGGGTGAATAGTCGTAACCGCCGTCGATCCGGAGGGGTTTCGCCGGGTTGGTGATGTCGAGAATCACTACGCCCTCGTCGCGATAGGCCAGATAAAGGCGATCATTGTCTTTTTCAATCTCGTGGCAAGTGATCATCTGATCGCTTCCATTCGGATTTTTGCGGTTGGCTTGCCCAAAGGTCTCGCCAACATGCTGGCCGACAATATGGAACCGCGACACGAGCTCCGGCTTCGATGGTTCGTCATAATTGAGGATGTTCAACTCCTCGACCTGGATCTCCTTCTTCGATTCGGCCGATGTGCCGCACACGTAGACATAGCTGTCGTCCATCTCCATGCCATGAGTGAGGCCGCCTTCATTGTGCCACTCACCAAGCAGCTTCGGGTTGCTCGGGTCGGACACCTCGTAAAACGAAACGCCCGACATGAGCGGCTCACCGGGCTTGGGCTTGTTGGGATTGGACGATACTGCCCTCACGCCAGTGAGGTTGTTCGGCTGCTCGCCGCTCTGATCGAAAGCGAGGATTTGGCGAGCACAGCTGACCCGCAGATACGTAGTTTTCATTCCGGGATGGGCGGGAATGAACGACAACGGCTTCATGTCGGCGGGATTGCTCACATCGACGATCAGCACCCCGAAAACGATGGGATTGTATCCGGCGAGATAGGCGACTTTGCTGTCGCATACGCGCATGGTGTTCATCGCCATGCCGACATGGGCGAAAGAGGGATTGATCCAGGGACCGCGCAGATAGGCGTGGCCGACGATCTCGAAGTTCTTCACTCGGGAGTATCTCTTGAACGCCTCGAGGTTGTTGAGTTGGAACATGTCGGCGCCAGCCGGCGGAACGCTCAGAACCTGAGCGGATTGCCACTCCTCATCCTGGGGGGAGGCAGCGGCAGAGAGTGCCCCCGCGGTTGCGATGCCGGCAAGGATGGCCAACCCGATCCTGAAAATGGCGATCATGCTTCTTCTCCGAAATGCCTTCTCTTGGGATCCCTCCGCGCAGCTGAGATCCGGCCCAATCGGCAATGCTCTTCATCTTCATTGCCGCTATGGGCGAGGTCAAGCTTCGGCACCCGCAAAGCGTCTGGTGCCTCCTTGCGGTCCGGCCCAGGTCGCCGCAAGGTAAGTGCAATTTTTAGGAACAAGCTGATGCGGCATGTAAGCGGCAGGCAGCCACGCGCGACGATGCTCATGCTAATAGCTGCGCTCTCGGCCCTTCCAGTCGAAGTGGCGGCACATGCCCGCGTCAAGCGCGCCAATCCTGCCGTAGGCGGTGTTATTATCGCCGCCGCTGTGCCGACAGAGCTGCAGGTGTGGTTCACCGAAAAGCTGGAGCCCGCGCTCAGCACGATCGAGGTCGTCGATGAGGCCGGTACCCGCATGGACCGCGGTGATGTGCGCATAGATCCCGACGATCAAACGCAGCTACGGGTCACGCTCCTTCCGTTGCCCCCAGGGCGTTATCGCGTGATCTGGCGGGTTGTCTCCATTGACACGCATTTCAGGAGCGGTTCGTTTCCGTTCCGGGTTGATCCATGACCATTCGGAAAGTGGGTCGAGCAGATCTGAGCGGGCCGTGCTAGCGCTCACAGCCATCCGTGCAGTTCACTTTGCTGCCGCCATCCAGATTGTCGGGGCTCTGCTGTTCGTCTGCATGATGGGGCGGTTGCCCGCGCTGGCGGCAGACCGCCAGCGTCGAGGCTTGCTGCGTGCCTCTGCTGTTTTAGCCGTGATCGCGTTTGCCTCGGCGCTTGCATGGCTGCTAGGGCAAGCGACCAATATGACTGGGCATACGCTCAGACAAGCCTGGAATGACGGCGCGGTCGGTCTGCTGCTGTTCAAGACACATGCGGGCGTTGTCTGGTGGGCGCGTTTCGGCATCGCGGGGGCGACTGTCACGGTAGTGTGGGCGCTGGTCTGCCGACGCGGCCTGCCGAGCGAAGCGACGCTGTTTGCTGCCCTTCTGCTCGCCATAGCCAACTTCGTTTCGTGCGCGTGGCTCAGTCATGCTGCGAGCGATGGAGGTCCGTATGGATCGCTGCACTTGGCGGCCCAGGCGTTACACCTGTTCGCGGTATCGCTTTGGTTGGGCGGGCTCATTCCGCTGGCGGCGTTGGTGTCTCGAGCCTTCTGTCGTCGCGATCGCAGCGTCGCCGCCGCGGTCCAGGCAGTCTGCATGTCGTTCGGCAATATCGCCATACTCGTAGTCGGCATTATCGTCATAAGCGGGATCTCGATCACCTGGCTGGTGGTGCGCGACGCAACCGACCTAACGACCGGCAGCTATGCCGCACTCCTGGCGCTAAAACTCGTCCTGTTCGGCCTTATGCTGATCGTGGCCGGCGTGAACCGATTTCGGCTGGTGCCTCGCTTGGCGGACCCCGACCACGGATCTGCCGCGGCCCGATTGTGGTGGAGCATGCTTGCAGAAGCGATATTGGGATCAGCGGTCCTGGTAATCATCGGTGCGTTGGGCATCACATCGCCAGGTGCAGACGAATAGCGGCTAACAGGCCGCCCACGGCGCTCATCATCGCGGCCAATCCCTAAAACTTGAGCAGCGGCAGGTTTCGACGCATCGGAGGAGCGGGCTATGTCCGCTTCACTCTTTATGTGCGACCGGGCGAACACCCTTTTGTGCCGATTACGGGTTTACGCTATCGCAGCAAAGCAGTTCCAAATTCGGAGATGGATGACCCTGCCGGCCGACCAGAGTATCGTCCGTTCGGTTTTGGATACGGGAGACAGGTCATGGAGATCACGAGACGCACTATGCTCGCCGGTGCTGCCGCGGCGACGAGCTTCACCACAACCGCCCTTGCCGACTGGGCGCCGAGCCCTCGCTATCCGGACCCGACCATCAAGGTACTCCATCCAACCTTCCTCAAATACCGACCCAACATCGTTGGCGTGGAGCGGCTCGCCACCGGCATGACGTGGAGCGAGGGCCCGGTCTGGTTCGGCGACGGGCGCTATCTGTTGTGGAGCGACACCCCCAACAACCGCATCATGCGTTGGGACGAGGCGACCGGCGCGGTCGGCGTATTTCGCAGTCCCTCGAACCAGGCAAACGGCAACACGCGAGACCGTCAGGGCCGCCTGATCACCTGCGAGCACCGCACGCGACGCGTGACCCGCACGGAATACGACGGCGAGATAACCGTGCTGGCCGACAAATTCGAAGGCAAGCGGCTCAATTCGCCCAATGACGTCGTGGTGAAGTCCGACGACTCGATCTGGTTCACCGATCCGCCCTACGGGATTTTCAACAACTACAACGGCAGCCGCGCCGAGCAGGAGCTGCCGATGAATGTTTATCGCCTCGACAAGACCGGCAGGCTCACTGTGATGACGGATGATATCAACCGGCCGGATGGTCTTGCCTTTTCGCCTGAGGAGAAAACACTCTACATAGTCGAGGATGGCTCGACGCCGCCCGCCATCCGCGCCTATGACGTAGCCGCTGACGGCACTCGGCTTACCAATGGGCGCGTTTTCATCCGCGCGGAGAAGGGTGGCGGTGACGGCTTGCGTGTCGATGTGGATGGCAATCTGTGGTGCGGCTGGGCTGGCGGCGAGGGCCTCGACGGCGTGATGATCTTCAACAAGGGCGGGGAACCCATCGGACGCATCGACCTGCCGGAGCGCTGCGCTAATGTCTGCTTCGGCGGCTATCGTAGGAGCCGCCTGTTCATGGTGGCAAGTCGGTCGCTCTATGCGCTTTGGGTCGGCACCTCAGGCGCACTCGGAGGGTGAGGCAAGCGTTTGCAAGTGCTCTTCGGCCTCCTCGCCAGCCTCAACAGGCCCGGAGGTAACTTCACAGGCGGGAGGCATGCGAGCCAAAGGGCGGTGCGCAGCTGCGACCAATAGCGCCTAATGCAACCGAGCAGCGACGCAGTACCGAACTGGAATACGATAAAGCCGTAAGGCTCGCACACGGTGGCGAGCGACGATACGGCATGTCTCCACATGGACGCATCGTTCTGGGTGGCATCGTTCTGGGTGGTCCGCCATTGGGCGCGCGCCGTCGCGCGCTATGCGCACCAGCATTTCCCTCGAAGCAACTGTCTATACTTTGGGCATCTACAGGACAGCGACCCACAATCTGCAATTTCAGTCACTCTGCAGCATTTTAAGCTACACACTATTTCGGCGTGCTGGCGGTCACGTCGACCTCGATGAGCATTCCTGGCCATGCGAGCGCGCTTATGACGAGAAACGTGCCGGCAGGTTGGGTCGCGCCCGCGTACGCCTCTGCACGGCATTTGCCGGCATCGAAGAAATAGCGAATGTCGGTCACGTAGGTGATGACCTTGTCGATATTGTCCACGGTCGCTCCGTGCTTTTCCAATAGCCGCTTGATTTTGTCCCAGGCATAGCGGCACTGCGCGCCGAAATCGCCGAGGTGCCGTATAACGCCACCCTGAGCGCTGTTTTCATCTTCCGCTCCGACCCCGCCCAGGTAAATGATCTTTCCCGCGTTTCTCACGGTCACGACCTCGGAGAAGCGCCCCTTCGCCCATTCGGCATAGTTGTAGCTCTTCTTCTCGTAGGCCGTGTTGCCCGTTTGGGATTGGGGCATCGCTG
>Ga0318541_10000170_pt1 | contig 19021 bp, 17 predicted proteins | sample GRESIP166b4f26_FD_202503 | JGI IMG/M metagenome (GOLD analysis project Ga0318541, IMG submission 202503) | Tropical soil microbial communities from Luquillo Experimental Forest, Puerto Rico - GRE.SIPMG.166b4f26 | ecosystem: Environmental > Terrestrial > Soil > Tropical forest > Bulk soil...
GCGGGCCTTGATCGCGTCGGTCAGCTGCGGGGCGACCTTGAACAGGTCGCCCACCACGCCGTAGTCGGCGATCTCGAAGATGGGCGCCTCTTCATCCTTGTTCACCGCGACGATGGTCTTGGAGGTCTGCATGCCCGCGCGGTGCTGGATCGCCCCGGAGATGCCCAGCGCGATGTAGAGCTGCGGCGACACCGTCTTACCGGTCTGGCCGACCTGGAACTGGCCCGGGTAGTAGCCGGAGTCGACCGCGGCGCGGGAGGCCCCGACGGCCGCACCCAGCGAGTCGGCCAGCGCCTCAACCACGCTGAAGTTCTCCGCGCTGCCGACGCCGCGACCGCCGGACACCACGACGGTGGCCTCGGTCAGCTCCGGACGATCACCGGCGACCGCCGGCTCGCGGGCCATGATCTTGGTGGCGTTCTCGGCGGGAGCGGGCACGGCCACGCTGACCTGCTCGCCGGCGCCGGCGGCCGGCTCGGCGTCGACGGCGCCGGCCCGCACCGTGATCACCGGGGTGTCGCCGTTTGCCTGCGCCTCGACGGTGAACGCGCCACCGAAGATGGAGTGCACGCCCTTGGCGCCTTCCTTGACCTCCACCACGTCGACCAGCAGCCCGGATCCAAGCCGGGCCGCGAGCCGGCCCGCGATCTCCTTGCCGTCGGCGCTGGCGGCCAGCAACACGGCGGCGGGCCCGTTCGACTCGGCGAGCGCGGCCAACACGTCGACCACCGGGGTGATCAGGTATTTGTCGACGTCGTCGGACTCGGCGACGTAGATCTTGGCGGCGCCGGCCTCCTTCAGCCCGTCTACCAGCGGCGCGGCCGTTCCCGGCGCGCCGACCACGACGGCGGCCGGCTCGCCCAGCGCCCGGGCGGCGGTGATCAATTCGGAGGTGACCTTCTTCAACGCGCCTTCAGCGTGCTCGACGAGCACCAAAACTTCAGCCATGGGTTATTTCGCTCTTCTCGTCTGTGGGTTTGTGCTCGTCTAGATCAGTTTCTGGGCGACCAGGTACTGCGCGATCTGGTTGCCGCCCTCGCCTTCGTCGGAGACCTTCTCACCCGCGGTCTTGGCCGGCTTCGGCGTCGACGAAAGCACCGTCGACCCGGCATTTCCGAGCCCGACCTCGTCGGGCTCGACCCCGATCTCGGCCAGGGTTAACACCGTGACCTCTTTCTTCTTGGCGGCCATGATGCCCTTGAAGGAGGGAAAGCGCGGCTCGTTGATCTTCTCGTTCACACTCACGACCGCGGGCAGGCTGGCCTCGAGGGTGAATAAGCCCTCGTCGGTCTCCCGCTCGCCGGTGACCTTGCCGCCCTCGACCAACAGTTTGCGCAGGTGAGTGAGCTGCGGCAGGCCCAAGTATTCAGCGATGATGGCCGGCACCGCCCCGCCGACGCCGTCGGTGGCCTCGTTGCCGGCGATGACCAGCTCGGTGCCCTCGATGGTGCCCAGCGCACGCGCGAGCGCCCACCCGGTCTGGATCACATCCGAGCCGTGCATGCCGTCGTCCTTGAGGTGGACGGCCTTGTCGGCGCCCATGGACAGGGCCTTGCGGATCGCCTCGGTGGCGCGCTCGGGGCCCGCGGTGAGCACGGTCACCGACCCGTCGACGCCGTCGGCGGCCTCTTTCTCCCGGATCTGCAGCGCCTCTTCGACGGCGCGCTCGTTGATCTCGTCCAGCACCGCGTCGGCGGCCTCGCGGTCCAGCGTGTAATCGCCGTCGGTCAGCTTGCGCTCCGACCAGGTGTCTGGGACCTGCTTGATCAGGACCACGATGTTCGTCATGAGTTTGCTTCGTCCTCCTCGAAGGGGTCCGACAGCGGTCGACTGCGGGACCTCGGTGCCCTCACACCATAGCGGGTCGTAATGCGGGTTCTGTCGGCCCGGTTCGCGAATCAGACACTTCGCGTTAGCCTGCCTATGCAATGAGCGCATTCCTGTCCCACGGTCCCGAGCACAGGTCCGGCGACCGCTCGCCCGCGGTTGACGCGGCGTTGACGCTGACGGGCGAGCGCACCATCCCCGATTTGGACATCGAGAACTATTGGTTTCGGCGCCACCAGGTGGTTTACCAGCGACTGACACCCCGCTGCGCGGGCCGTGAGGTGCTCGAGGCCGGCTGTGGAGAGGGCTACGGCGCCGACATGATCGCCGGCGTCGCCCGCCGCGTCGTCGCGGTGGACTACGACGACGCCGCGGTGGCCCACGTCCGCATCCGCTACCCAAAAGTGGAGGTCATGCGGGCAAACCTGGCCCAGCTGCCGCTGCCCGACTCGTCGGTGGATGTCGTGGTGAACTTCCAGGTCATCGAGCACCTGTGGGACCAGGCGCAGTTCGTGGCCGAGTGCGCCCGGGTGCTGCGTCCCTCCGGGTTGCTGATGGTGTCCACCCCCAACCGAATCACCTTCTCACCGGGCCGGGACACCCCGATCAACCCGTTCCACACCCGCGAACTCAACGCCGACGAGCTGACCGAGCTGCTGGTCGACGCTGGTTTGTGTCAGGTGTCGATCAGCGGCCTGTTCCATGGGCCGCGCCTGCGGGAGATGGATGCCCGCCATGGCGGCTCCATCATCGACGCGCAGATCGCGCGGGCGGTGGCCGACGCGCCTTGGCCGCCCGAGCTGGCCGCAGACGTCGCCGCGGTCACCACCGACGACTTCGAATTGATCGAGGCGAACGACGGCCGTGACATTAATGACAGCCTGGATCTGATCGCAGTCGCGGTGCGCCCGTGAGCACGCTCGGCGACCGCGTGCCCGGTCTGTTCACCCTGGTGCTGCACACCCACCTGCCGTGGCTGGCCCACCACGGCCGCTGGCCGGTCGGCGAGGAGTGGCTTTACCAGTCCTGGGCGGCGGCCTACCTGCCGCTGCTGCGGGTGGTGAAAACGCTGGCCGACGAGGATCGGCACCGGCTTATCACCCTCGGCGTCACACCCGTGGTCAACGCGCAGCTCGACGACCCATACTGCCTCGACGGGATGCATCACTGGCTGGCCAACTGGCGGCTGCGGGCGGCCGAAGCCGCCAGCGTGCGGTCCGCCCCCCGATCGAAGTCGGCCAACTACCAGTCGTGCGCACCGGAAGCGTTGCGTGCCTTCGGAATTCGCGAGTGCGCTGAGGCGGACGCGGCGCTCGACGACTTCGCCACCCTCTGGCGGCACGGCGGCAGCCCGCTGCTGCGCAGCCTGCTGGACGCCGGCACGGTGGAGTTGCTCGGCGGCCCGCTGGCCCACCCGTTCCAGCCGCTGCTCGCGCCGCGGCTGCGCGAGTTCGCGCTGCGCGAAGGCCTGGCCGACGCGCAGCTGCGGCTGGGGCAGCGCCCGACCGGGATCTGGGCGCCCGAGTGCGCCTACGCCCCGGGGATGGAACACGACTACGCCGCAGCGGGAGTCACCCACTTCATGGTCGACGGCCCATCGCTGCACGGCGACACCGCCCTGGGCCGGCCGGTGGGCGACACCGACGTGGTCGCGTTCGGGCGCGACTTGCAGGTCAGCTACCGGGTGTGGTCGCCGAAATCCGGCTACCCCGGGCATGCCGCTTACCGCGATTTCCATACCTACGACCACCTGACCGGGCTCAAGCCGGCGAGGGTCACCGGCCGCAATGTGCCATCGCAGGCCAAGGCGGCGTATGACCCCGAGCGCGCCGACCACGCGGTTCACGTCCATGTCGACGACTTCGTCGACGTGGTCCGAAACCGGTTGCTGTCCGAGTCGGAGCGCATCGGGCGGCCAGCCCACGTGGTCGCCGCCTTCGACACCGAGCTGTTCGGCCACTGGTGGTACGAGGGCCCGACGTGGCTGCAGCGCGTGCTGCGGGCCCTGCCCGCGGCCGGCGTCCGGGTGGGCACGCTGCGCGACGCGACCGCCGACGGATTCGTCGGCGACCCGGTCGCCTTGCCGCCCAGCTCATGGGGTTCGGGCAAGGACTGGCAGGTGTGGGCCGGTGACAAGGTGGCCGATTTGGTCCAGCTCAACACCGAAGTGGTCGACACGGCGCTGACCACGGTCGACAAGGCGCTCTCGCAGACGGCGTCGCTGGACGGGCCGATCCCCCGCGATCACGTCGCCGATCAGATCCTGCGCGAGACGCTGCTCACCGTCTCCAGCGACTGGCCGTTCATGGTGAGTAAGGACTCGGCGGCCGACTACGCCCGCTACCGCGCTCACCTGCACGCACACGCCACCCGGGAGATCGCCGGGGCACTGGCGTCGGGCCGGCGCGACAGCGCGCACCGCCTGGCCGACGGGTGGAACCGCGCGGACGGTCTGTTCGGCGCGCTGGATGCGCGTAGGCTGCCCCGGTGAAAGCCAGGTTGCCGTTGCCCACGCGAGACTGCATTGGTGGCGCCCATCCTGCGACCAGCGCGTGGTCCGGACGCGAATCCGCGCCGTGGCCGCAGTCTCGGCGACAAAGAGGTTGCGCGTGAGAATCCTCATGGTGTCGTGGGAGTACCCGCCGGTGGTGATCGGCGGCCTCGGCCGGCACGTGCATCACCTGTCGACCGCACTGGCCGCGGCCGGTCACGACGTCGTCGTCCTGTCCCGCCATCCCTCCGGTACCGATCCCAGCACGCACCCGTCCTCCGATGAGGTCAGCGAGGGCGTCCGGGTCATCGCCGCCGCGCATGATCCGCACGAATTCACCTTCAGCGACGACATGATGGCCTGGACCCTGGCGATGGGTCACTCGATGATCCGCGCCGGGCTCACCCTGAAGAAACCGGGCACCGAGCGACCGTGGCGTCCCGAGGTCGTGCACGCACACGACTGGCTGGTGGCCCACCCGGCCATTGCCCTCGCCCAGTTTTATGACGTGCCAATGGTTTCCACGATTCACGCGACAGAAGCCGGCCGGCATTCCGGCTGGGTCAGTGGAGCGATCAGCCGTCAAGTGCACGCGGTCGAGTCGTGGCTGGTGCGCGAATCCGATTCCCTGATCACGTGTTCGGCGTCGATGTCCGACGAGATCACCGAGCTGTTCGGTCCCGGCCTGGCCGAGATCACCGTGATCCGCAACGGCATTGACGCGGCGCGCTGGCCCTTCGCGGCCCGCCGGCCACGCACCGGGCCGGCCGAGCTGCTATACCTCGGGCGGTTGGAGTACGAGAAGGGTGTGCACGACGCCATCGCCGCGCTACCGCGGATCAGGCGCACACACCCGGGTACCACACTGACCATTGCCGGGGAGGGCACCCAGCAGGACTGGCTCATCGAGCAGGCCCGTAAACATAAGGTAATCAAGGCAACTCGCTTCGTCGGGCACTTGAATCACGCCGAGCTGCTGGATCTACTGCATCGGTCCGACGCCGCCGTGCTGCCCAGCCATTACGAGCCATTCGGGCTCGTGGCTTTGGAGGCCGCCGCGGCCGGCACGCCGCTGGTGACCTCGAACATCGGCGGTCTGGGCGAGGCGGTTATCAACGGGCAGACCGGAATGTCTTGTTCGCCACGCGATGTGGCGGCGCTGGCCGCGGCGGTACGCACCGTACTCGACGATCCGGACGCCGCGCAGCGGCGCGCCCGCGCCGCCCGCGAACGGCTCACCTCAGACTTCGATTGGCAGACCGTGGCCAGGGAAACCGCGCAGGTCTATCTGGCGGCCAAGCGCCGCGAGCGGCAGCCACAGGCGCGCCTGCCGGTCGTCGAGCACGCGCTGCCGGATCGTTAGATGTCTGGCGGTTCAACCGCTGACGCAAACATCGAATCATGCCGACCCTGTTATGGTTTCGTCGCGACCTGCGGTTACGCGATCACCCTGCGCTGGCCGCCGCCGCTGAAAACGCCGAAGTCCTCGCCTGCTTTGTCCTCGATCCGCGGCTAGAGGCCTCGTCGGGCCCGCGCCGGCTGCAATTCTTGGGTGACACGCTGCGGCAACTGCGAGACGACCTGGGTGGTCGGCTACTCGTTACCCGCGGGCTCCCCGAGAGGCAGATTCCGGGCATTGCCAAGGAAATCAATGCCTCGTCGGTGCATATCTCCGAAGATTTCGCGCCGTTCGGAAAGCGCCGTGACGAACGGGTGCGTGCGGCGCTCGGTCCGGTGCCGTTGGTTGCGACGGGCTCGCCGTACCTGGTTTCGCCGGGCCGCGTGACAAAGAAGGACGGCTCCCCCTACCTCGTGTTCACACCGTTTCTCCGCCAGTGGCGCGAGGTCGGCTGGCGGTCGTCGGCGAAATCGAGCGCCGAGTCCGCACGCTGGCTCGATCCAGCGCCGCTGCGGATCAAACAGTGCAGGATCCCGGATCCCGGTCCCGCGCTCGATGTTGTAGCCGGTGAGGGCGCGGCGCGCGAGCTTTGGAAGTCGTTCGTGGACAACGGATTGACACGCTACGACGAAGACCGCAACAGGCCCGACCTGAAGGGCACCAGCCGGATGTCGGCGCACCTGAAGTTCGGCACCATCCATCCGCGCACCATGGTCGCCGGTCTCGACTTGGGTGGCACCGGGGCGCGAGCGTATTTGCGGGAGTTGGCTTTTCGAGACTTCTACGCCGACGTGCTGCACCACCGGCCGGCCAGTGCCTGGCGCAACTGGAACAGCGAGTTCGACGGTATCCAGACCGACACCGGAGCCGAAGCCAAACGCCGCTTCGAGGCATGGAAGGCCGGCGAGACCGGGTTTCCCTTCGTCGATGCCGGGATGCGTCAGCTCCGCGAGACCGGCTTCATGCACAACCGGTTGCGAATGGTCGTTGCATCGTTTCTGGTCAAGGACCTTCATCTGCCGTGGCAGTGGGGCGCCGAATGGTTTCTGGATCAACTCGTGGACGGCGACATCGCCAACAACCAGCACGGGTGGCAGTGGTGCGCGGGGTGCGGCACCGACGCCGCGCCATATTTCCGGGTGTTCAACCCGGCCAAGCAGGGCGAGAAATTCGATCCGGCGGGCGATTAGGTCCGGCGCTGGGTTCCCGAACTGCGCTCGGTTGACGACGCGCACCTTCGTAAAGGTGGACGGCCACAAGGCTACCCGGAGCCGATCGTCGACCATGGTGCCGAGCGCGCCGAGGCGCTGCGCCGCTATCGGAGCATCTGAGCAGCCCATCAGTACATCACCGACGTTCGGTGCACGTTTAGCGATTCCTCGTACCCTAAAGCTGTTTGCCATGTAATTATCAGCGCACTCACAGTCGCTGATTGCCGGGAGGCGCCATGGCTCACTCGAAAGTTCGGACCTTGCTTGTTTCAGGCGCAGCTGTCGGGCTGATGGCCAGCGCGGGCGCCTGTTCGTGTTCGGTCGGAACATCGTCGCCCGCGGTGGGCAAGAGCGACGTCGCCAGCCAAATCACCTCGAAGATGACCGACGCCGCCGGCAACAAGCCCGATTCGGTGACATGTCCGAGCGACCTGCCGGCAAAGGTTGGGGCGCAACTGAATTGCGAGATGAAGGTGAAAAACCAGACCTTCAACGTCAACGTGACAGTGACCAGCGTCAATGGCAACGACGTCAAGTTCGACATGGTGGAGACCGTCGACAAGAACCAGGTCGCCAGCGTGATCAGCGCCAAGCTGACTCAGCAGGTGGGCAAGAAGCCCGATGCGGTGACCTGCCCCGACAACTTGAAGGGCGTCGAGGGCGCGACGCTACGGTGCCAGCTCACCGACGGCAACGAGAAGTACGGCATCTCGGTGACCGTCACCAGCGTCGACGCCGGCGATGTCAACTTCGATTTCAAGGTCGACGACCACGCACAATAGGCCCGAATAGTCCGAAAAGTCGGGGCTATCTGGCCGCCTTCTTGCGTTCGATGTCGGCCAGAGCGGCGGCCAGCTCGGCGCGCTGCGCGGCCGAGGTCTCCCAGGACAGTTGCCGGTTCTTTACCACCTTGGCCGGTGCGCCGACCGCGATCGAGTAGTCGGGAATCACGCCGCGGACCACCGCGTGCGACCCCAACACGCAGCCGCGCCCGATGGAAGTGCCGCGCAGTATGGTCGCCTTGACCCCAATCCAGGTGTCCGGCCCGATCCGGACCGGGGACTTGACGATGCCCTGATCCTTGATCGGCATATGGATGTCGTCCATGCGGTGGTCGAAATCGCAGACGTAGCACCAGTCGGACATCAGCGCCGCATCCCCGAACTCGATGTCGAGATAGGTGTTGATCACGTTGTCGCGGCCCAGCACCACCTTGTCGCCGAACCGCAGCGAGCCCTCGTGCGCGCGGATGGTGTTCTTGTCCCCGATGTGCACCCAGCGGCCGATCACCAGCTCCGACAGTTCGGGCGTCGCGTGGATCTCCACGCCCTTACCCAGAAACACCATCCCGCGGGTGATAATGTGCGGGTTGGCCAGCTTGAACTTCAGCAGCCGCCAGTAGCGCACCAGGTACCACGGGGTGTACGCGCGGTTGGCCAGCACCCACTTCAGCGAGGCCAGCGTGAGGAACTTGGCCTGCCGTGGGTCGCGCAGCCGCTGTCCACGCCAACGGCGGTGGAGCGGAGCATTCCACATGCTCGTCATGGCCAAAAAGCCTATCGGAGCCGCCACGCGTTACCCTCACCTGTACTCGATCGCTGCTCATGCCGAACCCGCGGAAGGATTTGGAAACCCGAGGTGCTTGCCCGACATCTCCTGCGTGGGCTTCGGCGTTGGTCGGCTGCGGTGCTGGCGGCCGGGCTCGTGGCCGGGCTCGGTGGCTGCGGCAACACCGACTCGTGGGTCGAGGCGTCACCCGCGCAAGCCTGGCCGGCACAGTACGCCGACGCCGCCAACAGCAGCTACACCGCGACCACCGGCGCTAGCAAGCTGTCGCTGCAGTGGACGCGGTCGGTCAAAGGCAGTCTGGCGACCGGGCCGGCGCTGAGCGCGCGCGGTTATCTCGCCCTGAACGCGCAGACCCCGGGCGGATGTTCGCTGATGGAATGGCAGAACGACGACAACGGCCGGCAACGCTGGTGCGTTCGACTGATGCAGGGCGGCGGCTTCGCCGGCCCGTTGTTCGACGGCTTCGACAACCTCTACGTCGGTCAACCGGGCGCGTTCCTTTCCTTTCCGGTGACGCAGTGGACGCGGTGGCGGCGACCGGTGCTCGGCATGCCCACCACCCCGCGATTTCTCGGCGGCGGCCAACTGCTCGTCACCACCCACCTGGGCCAGGTGCTGGTCTTCGACTCGCACCGTGGCGAGGTGGTCGGCACCCCGCTGGACCTGGTGGAGGGCGTCGACCCCACCGATGCGACGCGCGGGCTGGCCGATTGCGCACCCGCCCGGCAGGGCTGCCCGGTCGCGGCCGCGCCCGCCTTCTCGACCGCCAACGGGACGGTGGTGGTGGGCATCTGGCAGCCGGGCGCTCCGGCCGCGGAGCTCGTCGCGCTGAAATACCACCCGGGGCAGAACCCGTCGCTTGTCCGGGAGTGGACCAGCGATGCCGTCGGCGCCGGTGTCATCGCCAGCCCGGTGTTGTCCGCGAACGGGTCGACGGTTTACGTCAACGGCCGCGACCAACGGCTGTGGGCGCTGGGCGCCGCCGACGGGAAGGTGAAATGGTCGGTGCCGCTGGGCTTTCTGGCGCAGACGCCGCCCGCGGTCACCCCACAGGGGCTGATCGTGTCGGGCGGCGGGCCCGACACCCGGCTGGCGGCGTTCAAGGATGCCAGCGATCACGCCGATCCGGTCTGGCGCCGTGACGACGTCGTTCCGCTGTCGTCGGCGAGCCTGGCCGGGGCAGGCGTCAGTTACGCGGTGGTCAGCGGCCCATCCGCCGACGGCGCACCCGGCATGTCGATGCTCGTGTTCGATCCCGCCAACGGCCACACGCTGAGCAGCTATCCGCTTCCGGCCGCCACGGGCTATCCCGTCGGGGTGTCGGTCGGGAACGATCGCCGAGTGGTGGCCGCCACCAGCGACGGTCAGGTCTTTAGTTTTGCACCAGCATGAAGCCCGGCCTAAAAATCAATGAGCGCACGCAGCCAGCCGGCGAACATCGCCGCCACCCTCGTCCTGCTGATAGTCCACGGACTCTTGTTGGGGGCGACCGTTGTGCTGCTGGGCCTGTTCGTCATGGCCACCGACCCCTGCGGTTCCGTGAAGTGCGGCGATCCCGAGTGGATCGACCGGGCCATGAAGTTGGGGATCTGGTTCGGCGCCGCCATCTTTTTCATCGACTTCGTCGTCGCCGTCTATCTCCTCACACGGCGCAAAGCGGCCTTCTTCGTCCCGATCATCGGTTGTGTGACGCAGGTCGGGCTGGCGATCGGCGCTGCGGCGATGGAGTCGTTGGCCGGCCCGGTTTAGACAGCCAACGGCGGAATGGCGTTGCGGGGAACCTGGGCCTGGACCGCGCCGGCGAACGCGGCCAGCATCTCACCCGGGGCGAAGTAGAAGATCAGCTGATCGTCGGTGATCGCAAAGTTCTGATAGTGCGACGGGTCCAGCCCCGTCGAAGGCAATATCGCTGCGCCCAAAGCGCTTTGACGTTGCAGCTCGCGCTGGACGATCGGAAAGATGCTGTCCAGTGGGGTAGTGCCGGGCGCAAACAGATTGTCGAAAGTGATGGGCTGTTTGGCCCCGAGGTTGTAGTTGAACGCCTTGTACCAGGTCGTCGGCGCTGTCCCGCCCAGATCCTGGAAGAACTTGAGCACAACGCTGCGGGTGTTGTGGGGCGGCTGGCCCGCGGTGTGTTGCTCGGTGGTGGCTTGCATCTGGTAGGGCTGGTCGCGTCCCCGCGAACTCTGTGCGACGTTGACGAAGCCGTCGCGGTTCTGCGTGATGTAGTCCGTCAGCGCCTGCTCGTCGGGATAGTCGGCGGGAAACGTCATGTTGAGCGTGTACGTGGGCCCGCTGGCTTGCAGGTGACACATTTGTCCGGCGTCGAGGGTGCCGCCCAAGCCGACGCACGACGGCGGCTCGGCGGCCGCCGGCCAGCCCAGCAAGACCGGAGCGGCCAGCACGACGGCCGCCATCAGGTAACGCATCGTCGAATTGTCCTCGCAGACTAAATGGGCTGGGCGGCTGGAAGAGTGACCGCCGCCAGCCTACCCGCGCACTACCGGGAGGCGCGGCAAACGAAGGCCGTCGCACGACCGGCGGGCCCGGAGCCGATGCGGGTGATGACCACCGACAGCGGTCGGCTGCCGCGCGGCCGCAGCCGTCGCCGCAGCGCATCGGGGTCGACCCGCACACCGCGGACCAGGATCTCCAGCGGCCCGCAGTCCAGCGCCGACAATGCCTGCCGGAGCCGGCGCTCCTCGAACGCCACCTGCTCGAGCACCTCGAATCCCCGGATCCCGGGCGGCAGCCGATCACCCGACAAGTAGGCGATGTCGGGGTCGAGTTGCCAGAGCCCGTGCCGCGCACCGTAGTGGCGCACCAGGCCGGCCCGCACCACGGCGCCGTCCGGATCGACGATCCAGCGCCCGGCCGGCCGCACCGGGCACTCGTCGGGTTCGGTGTCGGTGATCTCTTCGTCGCGATCAAGGACGCTCGCCCGTCGGCGAACATCCGGGCTCGCCAAGCCGGCCGACCACAGGCAGGCTTCCCGGACCGAGCCGAGGTAGGACGTCACCTCGATTTCGCCGTCGAAACCGAGGCGCCGTAGATGATCGAAATCCATTCCGGGAGCGCACTTTACGACGAGATCGCGGCCACGGTAGGTGTCGATCAGCTGGCCCAGGCCGGGCCGGTGCTCGTCGAGGCGCAGGCGCCGCCGCCCGCCAACACCACGCGCCGGATCAACGACCACCACGGCGCCGCGGGTCACCGGATGCAGCGCGTCGGCCCGGCAGAGGTCGGCGGCCCCGCCGAGGTTGTGGCGCGCCATGGCCAGCCGCAGCGGGTCGATATCGCTGCCCACCGCGCGAATCCCCGAGCGGTGCAGCGCGGCCAATTCGGTGCCGATCGAACAGGTCGCGTCGTGCACCAGATGCCCGGCAAGCCGCCTGGCACGGTGCAGGGCAACCGGCGCCGCGGTGGCCTGCTGCAATGCCTCGTCGGTGAACAGCCAGTTGGACACCTCGAAATCTGGACCCAGCTGGTCCAGCTTGTCTCTGGCGCGGCGGCGCAGCAGCGTCGTCTCGACCAGCACCGGGGCCCGGTCACCGAACCGGGCACGCACCGCCGCGATATCGGCAATCCGGGTAGCGTCCGTCAGCTCGAGTTCAGCGACCGCGGCGAGCGCCACGGCACCCGATTCCGACCGCAGGTAACTGACGTCGTCGATGCCGAAGCGCAGCCCACTAAAACCACGGTTCAGGAGGGTTTGACCCCGGTGATCATCACGTTGTAGAACCAGGCTTTCGGCAGCACGTGCTGCCAGACATTAGCGTCCACCCAGCTCAGCGCCTTCCAGCTGGTGAACGCGAACTTCGCCCAGCCCCAGCCCAGGCGCCCCGGGGGTACCGCGCATTCAAACGTGCGAAGCGGCCAGCCCAGCATCGCGGCGGTGAACTCCACGGTGGCGGTCTCGACCTCCACGGCGCCGGCGTTGGTGGCCATCCGCTCCAGGTCCTGCGGTGCGAAGGTGTGCAGGTCGACAAGGGCTTCCAACGCGGCGACGCGCGAGGACTCGTCGAGCTCGGCCTGCGGACGCCGCCAGCCGCTCAGGCCGGGCAGCCGGGTGGCGTTGGTGATAACGCGCCAGGTCAGCGTGGACAGCGTGCGGGCATAGACGTCGCCGACCTCGGTCGGCTCGCCGGCGAACACGAATCGCCCGCCCGGGCGCAGCACCCGAATCGCCTCACGCAGCGACAGCTCGACATCGGGAATGTGATGCAGCACGGCGTGCCCGACCACCAGGTCGAATGTGTTGTCGTCGTAGGGGATGCGCTCGGCGTCGGCGACCCGGCCGTCGATATCCAGGCCCAGCGATTGCCCGTTGCGGGTGGCGACCTTGACCATGCCGGGCGAGAGGTCGGTGACCGACCCGCGCCGGGCGACTCCCGACTGGATCAGGTTGAGCAGGAAAAAGCCTGTCCCGCAACCCAGTTCGAGGGCACGGTCGTAGGGCAGCTCCCTGATCACCTCATCGGGCGCGATGGCATCGAAGCAGTCCCGGGCGTAATCGACGCAGCGCTGGTCGTAGGAGATCGACCATTTCTCGTCGTACGTCTCGGCTTCCCAGTCGTGGTAGAGCACCTGGGCGAGCTTGCTGTCGTGCCGCGCAGCTTCGACCTGCTCGGCCGTGACATGCGGCGCGGAAGCGGCATCAGCACCGATTTTCGAACTCGTCGTCATGCAGGGCAGCCTAACCGTCGCCGGGACCCGCCTTGTCGCCACCGCTGTGACCAGCGGCGGGTCGGTCGGTCGGTCCCAGTTCAAAAACGGCGTTGATGCCGGCCTTGGCGGCGGCCAGCGCGTGTTTCGGGCCGTCGAGGAAGCGGCGCGCCCACGCCGCGGCGGCGTCGTAGACGTCGTCGGGGGCCACCATTTCGTCGATCAGGCCCAGCGCCAGCGCCTCCTCGGCGTCGACGAAACGCCCGCTGAACACCAGGTCCTTGGCCCTGCTCGCCCCGGCCGCACGGGTCAGGCGGGCCATTCCGCCGCCGCCGGGGATCAGGCCCGCCAGGATCTCGGTCGCCCCGAACTTCGCGTTGTCGCCGCTGACCCGCCAATCGGCGGCCAGGGCCAGCGTGAGGCCGGCGCCCAATGCGTATCCGGTGATCGCGGCCACGGTCGGCTTCGGGATTGCCGCGACGGCGTCGACGGCTTGCTGCCGGACCCGGGCCGCGATCTCGGCTTCCGCGGCCGACAGCCTCCGCAGCTCGGGCATGTCGTCGCCGGCGGAGAAGATCTCGTGGCCGCCGAACAGGATCACCGCGGCCACGTCGTCGCGGCGCCCCAGCTCGGCGGCCGCGGCCGCGATCTCGCGGTAGACCTGGCGGGTCATCGCGTTGGTCGGCGGTCGCGACAGCAGCAGCATGGCCAGGCCGGCATCCCGCGAGCCGTCGCTGACCACGAGGCTGACGAACTCGCTCAATCCCACCACCCCAGCCCGCCCGATTCCCGTGCCTGGTGATAACGGTCGGAATCGAAGAACTCGAAAATCCAGTTGTCGCCCTGGATTTCCAGGTGCGGCTGCACGGTGACGATCTGGCGCTCAACGGCCAGCACATCGGCGACGGTGCGACCGGCCAGCGAGTCGAGCTGAGTCCACGTCGGCGGCAGCAGGAAGTTACGACCGGCGGCGAAGTCGTCGATCGCGGCCTGCGGCGTCGTCCAGCCGGCGCGGTCGGACTCGGTGTTCTCACCGTCCGCCCGCTGACCCTCCGGTAGGGCTCCCACAAAGAAATAGGTGTCGTAACGGCGGGTGCGTTCGGCCTCCGGGGTGACCCAGTTGGCCCACGGCCGCAGCAGGTCGGACCGCAACTCCAGCTTTTCGCGGCGCAGGAAGTCCGCGAAGGACAGCGTGCCCGTCGCGAGCTGGTGGCGGGAGTCGCGGTATACCGAGGCGTCGCCGACGATGCCGTCCGGATCGTCAGCCGGCCCGGCGAAAAGCACCCCCGATTCCTCGAAGGTCTCCCGGGCAGCGGCGCAGACCAACGCCTCGGCCAGGTCGGGTTCGATGCCGAATCGCTGTGCCCACCACTGCGGTGGCGGCCCGGCCCACGCAATGTCCGCGTTGCGGTCGCGGTCGTCGACGCCGCCGCCCGGAAACACCATCGTCCCCGCGGCGAACTCCATCTGGGAGTGCCTGCGCATCAGGAAGACGGCGATTCCGTCCGGGGTGTCTCGGATCAGCATCACGGTCGCGGCCGGCCTCGGCGTCAACGGCGGGGGTTGATCCTGCGGCGAAGTCATGCGTGCCTCCGGTGGGCCGCGCGAGTGCGAAGTCGCCGGGCGAAATAGCGCCCATCGACGACGTCCAGGGCGATCGACTGGCCAAACGCGGTGGACAGGTTCTCGGCGGTCAGCACGTCGGGCAGCAGACCCGCGGCGACCACCCGGGCCTCCGACAGCAGCATGCAGTGACTGAAGCCGGGCGGAACCTCCTCGACGTGGTGGGTGACCAGCACCAGCGCGGGCGCATCGGGGTCGGCGGCCAGGTCGGCCAGCCGCGCCACCAGCTCCTCCCGGCCGCCCAGGTCCAGGCCGGCGGCGGGTTCGTCGAGCAGCAGCAATTCCGGGTCGGTCATCAACGCCCGGGCGATCAGGACCCGCTTGCGCTCCCCTTCCGACAGCGTCCCGTAGGTGCGGTCCGCGAGGTGCTCGGCGCCGAGGCTCTCCAGCATGTCGATCGCCCGCTGGTAATCGACGTCCTCGTAGCGCTCCCGCCATCGACCCAGCACCGCATAGCCGGCCGAGACGACCAGGTCACGCACCAGTTCGTCGCCGGGAACCCGCTGCGCCAGGGCCGAGGAACTCAGCCCGATCCGCGAACGCAACTCCGACACGTCGACCCGGCCGAGCCGCTCGCCGAGCACAAAGGCGACGCCCGATGACGGGTGCTCGGCCGCCGCGGCGATGCGCAGCAGCGATGTCTTGCCGGCGCCGTTCGGTCCGATGATCACCCATCGTTCGTCGAGTTCGACGGCCCAGTCCACCGGCCCGACCAGGACATTGCCGCCGCGCCACAGCGACACGTCCCTGAAGTCAATCAGCAGATCGGGGTCGGCTGCGTCGCTTCCGTTTTCGGGCACCCGACCATCGTGCCGTACCGCGAGGCTCTCATACCTGCCGGGTTAGTCCGGCGGGATTTCCACGCGACGCACCTGGCCGTCGACGGCGTCGGCGGCCTCGATCTCACCGCGCGTCACGCCCAGGAGGAACAGCACCGTGTCCAGATATGGGTGGCTCAACGACGCATCGGCGACCTCACGCAGCGCCGGCTTGGCGTTGAACGCCACACCGAGCCCCGCCGCGGCCAGCATGTCGATGTCATTGGCGCCGTCGCCGACAGCGACGGTCTGCTCCATCGGCACCCCGGCCTGCTCGGCGAATTCCCTGAGGGCCTTTGCCTTACCGGCCCGATCGATGATCGGGCCGACGACCCGGCCGGTGAGTGTCCCGTCGACGATCTCGAGCTCGTTGGCGGCGACGTAATCCAGCATCAGTTCCTCCGCCAGCGGTTCGATGATCCGCCGGAAGCCCCCGGAGACCGCACCGCAGCGAAAACCCAAGCGCCGCAGAGTTCTTAGCGTGGTCCGGGCACCTGGCATCAGTTCCAGCTGGCCGGCGACCTCGTCGACCACCGTGGCGGGCAAGCCCGTCAGAGTCGCCACCCGCTGTTGAAGCGACTGCGCGAAATCCAGCTCACCACGCATCGCGGCCTCGGTGATCGCGGCGACTTTCCCCTGGGCGCCCGCGTGGGCTGCCAGCATTTCGATGACCTCACCCTGAACCAGCGTCGAGTCGACGTCGAACACGATGAGCCGTTTGGCGCGCCGTTCGAGGCTGTAGCCCTCGACCGCAACGTCGACGCCCTCGTCGGCGGCCACCCGTGTCAGCGCCTTCCGCAGCGGACCATCGGCTCCGGGCGGCACCGAAACCCGCAATTCCAGGCCGGTGACCGGATAGTCCGACACGCCGCGGATGAGGTCGATGTTGACGCCCAGCGTTGCCGCCTCCCGGGCCACCGCGCCGAATGCCCGGGCCGTAATCGGCCGTCCCAGAACGTAAATGGTGTGCGTCGACGGTTCCCGGATGATCGGCACGTCGTCGCTGCGCTCGATGCTGACTTCCAGGCCCAGCCCGCGGATGGCGGATTCGACGTCGTCACGCAACACGCCGCCGTCGACGACTTCCGGCGCACAGCACAGCAGCACACCCAGCGTCAGGCGGCCGCGGATCACCACCTGTTCGACGTTCAGCAACTCGACCCCGTGCCGGGAGAGCACCTCGAACAGCGCCGACGTCACGCCTGGCTGATCCACGCCGGTGACGGTGATCAGCACCGACACCTTGAGTGGTGAGTTCACTCGCGGCAGCCGCCCATAGAGGCCGTCACTCGTGGGAGCGTCCCACGTGCGCTTCGGCGCGGAGCCGCTCCACCATGTGCGGGTAGTGCAACTCGAATGCCGGGCGCTCCGACCGGATCCGGGGCAGTTCGGTGAAGTTGTGCCGCGGGGGCGGGCAACTGGTCGCCCACTCCAGCGAATTGCCGTAGCCCCATGGGTCATCGACGGTTACGACCTCGCCGTAGCGCCAGCTCTTGAAGACGTTCCACGCGAACGGGAACATCGACGCTCCCAGGATGAAGGCCCCGACCGTCGAGACGATGTTCAAGCCCTGGAAGCCGTCGGTCGGCAGGTAGTCGGCGTAGCGGCGCGGCATGCCCTCGTCGCCCAGCCAGTGCTGCACCAAGAACGTGGTGTGAAAGCCGATGAACGTCAACCAGAAATGCAGCTTGCCCAGCCGCTCGTCGAGTAATCGTCCGGTCATCTTCGGGAACCAGAAGTAGATGCCGGCGAAGGTGGCGAACACGATGGTGCCGAACAGCACGTAGTGGAAGTGCGCGACCACGAAGTAGCTGTCGGTCACATGGAAGTCCAGCGGCGGGCTGGCCAGCAGCACACCGGTCAGACCACCCAGCAGGAAGGTGACCATGAATCCCACCGAGAACAGCATCGGCGTCTCAAAGGTCAACTGGCCCTTCCACATTGTGCCGATCCAGTTGAAGAACTTGATCCCGGTCGGCACCGCGATCAGATACGTCATGAACGAAAAGAACGGCAGCAGAACGGCTCCGGTGGCGAACATGTGGTGTGCCCACACTGCGACCGACAGCGCGGCGATCGACAGCGTCGCGTACACCAGCGTCGTATAACCGAAGATCGGCTTGCGGGCAAATACCGGAAAGATCTCCGAGACGATCCCGAAGAACGGCAAGGCGATGATGTACACCTCGGGGTGGCCGAAGAACCAGAACAGGTGCTGCCACAACAGGACTCCGCCGTTGGCCGCGTCGTAGACGTGCGCCCCCAGGTGACGGTCGGCGGCCAGCCCGAACAGCGCCGCGGTCAGCAGCGGGAACGCGATCAGAATCAGGATGGACGTCACCAGGATGTTCCACGTGAAGATCGGCATCCGGAACATCGTCATCCCGGGTGCGCGCATGCAGACCACCGTGGTGATCATGTTGACCGCGCCCAGGATGGTGCCCAGACCGGCGACGATCAGGCCCATGATCCACAGGTCGCCGCCGAGACCCGGCGAGTGGACGGCGTCGCTCAGCGGCGTGTAGGCGGTCCAGCCGAAGTCGGCCGCGCCGCCGGGCGTGATGAAACCCGCCGCCCCCATCGTCGCCCCGAACACGAACAACCAGAACGAGAACGCATTCAGCCGCGGGAACGCGACGTCGGGTGCGCCGATCTGCAGCGGCAGCACCAGGTTCGCGAAGCCGAACACGATCGGGGTGGCATAGAACAGCAGCATGATCGTGCCGTGCATGGTGAACAGCTGGTTGAACTGTTCGTTCGACAGGAACTGCAGACCGGGCGCCGCCAACTCGGTCCGCATGAGCAGCGCCAGCAGCCCGCCCAGAAAGAAGAACATGATGCAGGCGACGCAGTACATGATTCCGATGAACTTGTGATCGGTGGTGGTGATCAGCTTGTAGACGAGGTTCCCTTTGGGACCGGTCCGGGCCGGGTACGGACGGACGGCCTCGAGTTCTCCCAACGGGGGGGCTTCGGCTGTCAACAGCTCCTCCAAACATCCGTATCGGACAGGGCCTGAACCCAGTAATGACAGGAATCTTAGCCTCCGAACAAGCCGACGGAAGGGCTGGTCCTACAAACTGTCGTAAATCACCGACAGCCGCCGGCGGACCGTTTCGGCGGACCGGTCCGAGCTGGCCGGATGTTAGCGTCGGACGCGTGCTCGGGAGGCAATCGATCATGGCCGCCGCCGTGTCGGTGGCGGTCGCGGTGGTCGTCACTAGCACCGGATGCGAGTCAGGATCCGGGTCCAAAGCGTCGACGCGGTCGCTGATCACCCCGACCACCCAAATCGCGGGCGCCGGGGTGCTCGGAAACGACCGCCGGCCGGACGAGTCATGCGCGCGGGATGCCGCCCCGGCCGATCCGGGGCCGTCGACACGACAGGCCCGCAACGCGGCCGGAGTCACTCCCGACC
>Ga0318541_10000173_pt1 | contig 18924 bp, 19 predicted proteins | sample GRESIP166b4f26_FD_202503 | JGI IMG/M metagenome (GOLD analysis project Ga0318541, IMG submission 202503) | Tropical soil microbial communities from Luquillo Experimental Forest, Puerto Rico - GRE.SIPMG.166b4f26 | ecosystem: Environmental > Terrestrial > Soil > Tropical forest > Bulk soil...
GGCATCGGCGGCTGGGTCTTCGAGCCGTGGCGCGGCGCGTTCTACCCCAAGGGGCTGCCGCAGGCGCGCGAGCTCGAACACGCCAGCCGCAAGCTCACCACGATCGAGATCAACGCCACCTTCTACCGGACGCAGAAGCCGGAGAGCTTTCGCAAATGGGCGGCCGAGACGCCTGATGATTTCGTATTCTCGCTCAAAGGTCCGCAGTTCGCGACCAACCGCCGGGTGCTGGCCGAGGCCGGTCAATCGATCGAGCGCTTCTTCGCGAGCGGCGTGCTCGAGTTGAAATCGAAACTTGGCCCGGTGCTTTGGCAGATGGCGCCGACCAAGAAGTTCGATGCCGAGGATTTCGCGGGCTTTCTGGCGCTGCTGCCGCCGAGGCTCGATGGCCGTTCCATTCGTCATGTGGTCGAGGTGCGGCACGAGAGTTTCCTCGTGCCGGCATTCATCGAGCTGCTGCGCAAGTTTTCGGTGGCGGTGGTGGTCGTGGAATCCGACAAGCATCCGCTGATCGCCGACGTCACCGGCGATTTCGTCTATGCCCGCCTGCAGCGCACGTCGGAGAAGGAAAAGACCGGCTACCCGCCGCGCGCGCTCGAGCTCTGGGCCGAACGCGCACGCGGTTGGGCCGCCGGCGCCGCGCCCGATGATCTTGCCACCATCACGGCGCCCGTGCCGCAACAGGGCAAGCGCGATGTGTTCATCTACATGATCTCCGGCGCCAAGGTTCGCGCGCCCGCGGCGGCGATGGCGCTGATCGAGCGGCTGAAGGACGAGTGATCGACCTATCGCGGTCAGCCTCGGCACCCCATCTATGCTAGAAGGCCGCGAGGCATGGTCCTTTCGATGCGATGACCGAACCGCTTCAAACCCCCGACCTCTCCTCGACGCCGCCCGCCGCGGCGTCCACGGCGTTCGTCGAAAAGACGCCGCTCGAGCGCTATGTGCCGCCGGACAAGCCCTCGCTCGTGGGGCTCTCGCGCGCGCAACTGACGCAGGCGCTCGCGTCCATCGGCGTGCCGGCGGCCCAGCGCAGCATGCGTGTGCAGCAGCTCTGGCACTGGCTCTACGTGCGCGGCGCGCGGGGCTTCGACGAGATGACCAGCGTGTCGAAGGACCTGCGCGCGGAACTCGCGCGGCACTTCACGCTCGCGCGCCCCGAAGTCGTGGCCGAGCAGGTTTCGGTCGACGGCACGCGCAAATGGCTGCTGCGGCTGCCGGGCGAACATTCGGGCGAGGCTTCGGCCGAGCGGCCGCACGAGGTCGAATGCGTCTACATCCCCGAGGCCGACCGCGGCACGCTGTGCGTTTCCAGCCAAGTCGGCTGCACGCTCACCTGCTCGTTCTGCCACACCGGCACGCAGCGGCTCGTGCGCAACCTCACGCCCGGCGAGATCGTCGGCCAGATCATGGTCGCGCGTGACCGCCTCGGTGATTGGCTGGGAGCCGCGCGCGCCAGTGGGGGCCGCGAGCGCTTCGTCTCCAACATCGTCGTGATGGGTATGGGCGAGCCGCTCTACAATTTCGAGGCGGTGCGCGACGCGCTCCTGATCGCGGCGGATGGCGAGGGGATCGCCATCTCCAAGCGCCGCATCACGCTTTCGACGTCGGGGGTGGTGCCGAATATTTCGCGCGCGGGTGCCGAAATCGGCTGCATGCTCGCGGTATCGTTGCACGCCGTGCGCGACGAGCTGCGCAACGAGCTCGTTCCGCTCAACCGCAAATATCCGATCGCGCAGCTGCTCGACGCCTGCCGCAACTATCCCGGCGTTTCCAACGCGCGGCGCATCACGTTCGAATACGTCATGCTCAAGGGAGTCAATGATTCGCTCGCCGACGCCAAGGCGCTGGTCAAGCTGCTCGCGGGCATCCCGGCGAAGATCAACCTCATCCCGTTCAATCCGTGGCCGGGCACCAGGTACGAGTGCTCGGACTGGGAGAGAATCGAGAAATTTTCCGAGATCATCTTCAATGCCGGCTACGCCTCGCCGGTGCGCACGCCGCGCGGGCGTGACATCCTGGCCGCTTGCGGCCAGCTCAAGAGCGCGACCGAAAAGCTCTCCGCGCGCGAGCGCCTGGCGCTGCGCGCGATGGCGATGACGGATTGAAATGGACAGCCTCGGCCGGCTGCTGCTGCGCTTCGTGCTGGTGCCGCTCGGTTACGTCGTGGCGGTGGTGGTGGCGACGCTGGTGATCGTGCTCGGCTCATGGAAGCTCGGCGCGGCTGCCGCCCATCCCGACACGCAGGCGTTCGCGATCTTCGGCTTCGTGTTCGCCGCGCCGGTGCTGCTGGTGATGCTGCTGAGCCTGATGTGGCTCCCTGCCGCCATCGGCATTCTCATTTCGGAGGCGTTCGCCATCCGCTCCTTCATCTTTCACGCTGCCAATGGCGCGGTCTCGGCCTTTATCGGCTGGAGCCTGTTCGGCTACGTCGATGACACCCGCGTTCCGCTGAACGAGCCGCTGCCGGTCCTTGCCGCCGGGCTGGCCGCGGGTCTCGCCTATTGGCTGATCGCGGGCGCGAGCGCCGGCTTCTGGAAACCGCTGTTTCGCCGGCCCGCCGGCGCGGCGCTGCCGGCGAATCCGGCCTCACATCCGCCGGAAATCCGTTAGGGAATCTGCTATAGGATGTGCGGGCGCGCGGCTGCGACGGGAGCGCGCGCCGTCGCCGGCGGGGGTTTCATGAAGGCAACGTCGAGAGCCGAGGGACGTACGAAGCGAAGCGCAGGTGGCCGCATCGCCTTGTTGATCGTGCTCGGCGCCATGCTCGCCGGTTGCGACAAATGCGGCAACTTGTGGTCGCCGTGGGGTAGCAATGCCCAAGGCGAGACCCAAGCCTGCCGCGAGCTGCCGCCGCCGCAGCGGTAGGCGTTCATCCCCATCACTTGTCAAAGTTTTTGCCGCGCGGCGCCGATTTGAACTCGCGCGCCGCCTCGGCTAGACCCGCTTGGGATCAACCGCATGAACCGAACCGGCCTCGTGATCGCGTTAGCCGTCGCCGCCGCGGTTGGCCTCATCTTCGGTATCCGGCCCGACCTCGACCTCAAGCTCGCCGCGCTGTTCTTCGACCCCGAGCGCGGAGGATTCTGGCGCGCCTATGATCCGACCTATCTGCGCGCGCGCGACGTTGCCGTCTGGCTCACGACGCTGGTCGCGATGCCTGCGGTCGTCGCCCTTGTGGTAAAGTTCATCCGCCCGCGCCGGCCGCTGCTCATCCCCGGCCGCGCGATCGTACTGATGCTGGTGACGCTCGCGCTCGCGCCGGGCGTCGTTGCCAATCTCGTGCTCAAGGAGCACTGGGGCCGTCCGCGCCCCATCGACGTGGCCGAGTTCGGCGGCGACGAACATTTCCGTCCGTGGTGGGACCCGCGCGGGGATTGTCCGAAGAATTGCTCCTTCGTCGCCGGCGAGCCATCGGGCGCGTTCTGGACTATGGCTGCCGCCGCGGTGGTGCCGCCGCAATGGCGCGCGCTCGGCTATGGCGGCGCGCTCGCCTTCGGCGCCGCCGTGGGCGTGTTGCGCATGGCGGCGGGCGCGCATTTCTTCAGCGACGTGGTGTTCGCCGGCGTGTTCAGCTTTCTGGTGATCTGGCTCGTGCACGGCTGGCTCTACCGCTGGCCGCGCGCGCGGATTTCGGACGCGACGGTGGAGCAGGCGCTTGAGCGGATTAGGCCAAAGCGAGCCTAGGCACTCGGTCCGACTCAATATTGCCCCTTGGGCTCCAGGCCGAGCATGAATTGCCCATACATGCTGCCGGTGGAATCCCAATTCAGGCTGATGTGAGAGGCGGCCGCGTGCGCGTCGCGCCAGGCGCGCTGCAGCGGTTGCTCCAGGAACAAGCCCTGCCCCCCGGCCGCGAGGAAGAGCGCGTCGATGGCTCCGACCAGGAGCCGCACGCAAAACGCCTGGTCGCGGCGGTTGCGCAGCCGCAGGTCCACGCCGATGGGGTCGCCGCGCGCGGCGGTCTCGAACGCCTGCGCGAGATCGCGGAACATCAAGAGCCGCGCCGCGTCGATGCAGGCGCTCGCCTCGGCGACGCGCATCTGCACGGTGGTGAGCTCGGCCATGCGGCGGTTGCCGCCGGCGACCGCGCCGCGGGTGGTGCGTACGCCTGCCATCGCGAGGAAATCGGCGAGCGCGCCTTCCGCCATCCCGAGCACCGGCGACACGATGGTGATCGGCAGCACGGCGAGGAACGACTGCCGATAAAGCGGGTTAGGATTGGCGCGCATGCCGGGGGCGGTGGCATCGATAAGCTCGGCGAAGGCAAGCGTGCGATGGGCGGGGACGAACACGTCGCGGGCGACGATGTTCTTGCTGCCGGTGCCCGCGAGCCCCATGGTGTGCCAGTTGTCGTCGATGACGCAGTCGGCGCTGCGCAGAAGGAAAAATCCCGGCGTCGCGGCTGCGCCCGCTTGCGGGATCATGCCGCCGAGGAGCTGCCACTGCGCATTGTCGCAGCCGCTGCAAAAGCTCCCCACGCCGGAGAGCCGATAGCCGCCGTCGACCGCCACCGCCTGGCCGACCGGCGCATAGGTCCCGGCGGCGAGCGCGGTGCGATCCTGCCAGACCTCGTCCTGCGCCGCTTTCGAGAAGCAGGCGATGAGCCATTGGTGCGAGGCGAGCAGACCGTAAACCCAACCGGTCGAGCCGCATCCGCTCGCAATGGCGGCAACGACCTGCGCGAACACGTCGAAGCCGTATTCGAATCCGCCATAGGCGCGCGGCTGCATGATGCGGAAAAGGTCCGCCTGCCGCATGCGTTCGATCATATCGTCGCCGACGCGGCGGTCGGCTTCGGTCTGCTGCGCCCGCTCGCGCGCAAGCGCGGCGATGGCGCGAGCGCGCGTCAGGAGATCGGGAACATCGGGATTGGCGGCCGACCGCCTTGCAGCACCGACTGACATCGCTATGGAGCCCGCCTGGAGGCGAACAGGCTAAGCTGCCGCGATCAGCCGATGCAAGGGTGGCCGGGTGAGGCCGCAAAGCGCCGCCGGCAAAAGGCATGGCTACCGGCTCAAGGCAAAGCCTGAGAATCGGCTTGCGTCCGGTTCAGATCGTGGCGACGCAGTCGATCTCCACGTCGAACGGACCGTGCCAGGCGGACACGCAGAGGAAGCTGCGCGCCGGCGGGTCCGACGGAAAATACCGCGCGTAGACCGAATTGATGGTCTGGAAATGCGCCGCGTCGGTGCAATACACGGTGCACTTGATGACCTTGTCGAGCGAAGAGCCGGCCGTGGTCAAGCAGAGCTTCATCTGCTCGAGCACGAGCTGGGCCTGCCGTTCGATCGGCAAGCGCTTGATCTCGCCGGTGGCCGGATCGCAGGGCGGGATGTTCGACACAAAGACGAGATCGCCGCACCGGACGGCCATGCTGCTCGGGACTTTGCGGGCTTCGGCATAGGTGGACAACGGCTCGACGCGAATGGCCTGTCGCTTCATGGTGATCCCTCGTATCTGGTTCGCCCGTGCATGCCGCACGTGTCACAATGGTCGCAGCAAAATTGTCGTCCGTCGTTACCCATCGCTTCGGCGCGTGCCGAACCGTCGGTGCTTGCTGACGGCGCCGCCGGGGCGGTAAACTCCTCCATGGTCGCGGCCGCAAACTTGGTCGAGGTCGCCGCGCTCGTCGGGGATACCGCGCGCGCGACCATCCTGGCTGCCCTCATGGGTGGTCAGGCTTTGACTGGCAGCGAACTCGCTTATCTCGCCCGAGTCTCGCGTCCGACCGCCAGCGAGCACCTCCTCAAGCTCGTCGAGGCGCGGCTCGTCGCCGTCACCAAGCAGGGGCGCTATCGCTATTACCGCATCGCGTCGCCCTTGGTCGCACGGATGCTCGAAAGCATCATCGCCGTCGCCGCGATCGAGGTGCCATCGCGCTATCAGCCGCGCTCGATTCGTGATGACGCGCTCCGCTTCGCGCGCACCTGCTACGATCATCTGGCCGGCCAGGTCGGCGTCGCCATCGCCGATGCGCTCGTTGCCAATGGACACATCGTCCTCACCGAGGACGGGGGCGAGGTGACGGATGCAGGCGCGCGCTTTCTGACCGAGTTCGGTGCCGATCTGCGCTCGCGGGGCAAACGCATCTTCTGCCGCCCCTGTCTCGACTGGAGCGAGCGCCGATATCATGTCGCCGGGCTGGTGGGCGCGCAGATCTGGCGTCGCTGTTTGGATCTGGGCTGGCTCATCCGGGAGCGCGACAGCCGCGCGCTGCGATTGACCGCGGCTGGGAGAACAGGCCTGTTCGATACGTTCGGAGTGGACCTGTCGAGCGAGGGGCTCGAGCGCGCGAAGCCACCCGACGTCGCGAGCGCGGTGAAGGTGCCGCTGCGAGCCTAGCTCGCGCGAAAGATCCCAAAAATCTTACGCGAGCTAAGTTCTTCCCACGCGTGGCGCCGTTGCCGCCGAGGCTTTTTTCGTCGCGGCTTTATCCGATAGTATCGGCGCGCGCGATCGAAGCCATAACCGACAAACGCGTGGACCAAGGCGATCGCGCCTGTCCCGACGGTCGGACGTGGGAGGACATTCGCATGACCTGGTTTGTTCGGATCCTTGCGCGTGCGCTGGCGCTCGCCCTGGCGATCATGGGCATGCCGGCGATGGCGCAGGATTATCCCACGCGGTCGGTCACCATCGTGGTTGGCTATACGCCGGGCGCGACCAGCGATTTGCTCGCGCGCACCGTGGCCGAACGGCTCAACGCCGCGTGGGGCCAATCCGTCATCGTCGACAACAGGTCGGGCGTGGGCGGCAATATCGCCGCCGCCTATGTGGCGCGCGCGCCGGCCGACGGCTACACGCTGATGGTCGGCACCGACGCCATCATGACCAGCAACGTCTTTCTCTACAAAAATACGCCGTTCGACCCGGTGAAGGACTTCGCCCCGATCACCAACGCTGGGGCGAACATGATCTGCCTGGCGGTGCACGTCGACTTGCCGGTCAATTCGGTGGCCGAGCTCATCGCCTATGCCAAGGCGAATCCAGGCCAGCTGCAATATGGCTCGTCCGGCATCGGCTCCCCCCATCACCTCGCGGGCGAGCTGTTGCGCCAGAAAACCGGCATCGACGTCGTCCACGTGCCCTATCGCGGCGGCGGCGCGACCATCAACGATCTGCTGGGCGGGCACATCAAGGTCGCGTTCCTCAGTCTATCGACCGCCGTTCCCCATCTCGCAAGCGGCAAGATCAAGATCGTGGCGGTCGTGGAGAAGGCCCGCTACGCGGCCATGCCGGACATCCCGACCATCGGCGAGACCGTCCCGAGCTTTGAAATGTCGTCCTGGGTCGCTTTCTTCGCGCCGGCGGGCACGCCTGCGCCGCTTGTGGCGCGCCTCAACGAAACGATGGTGAAGGTGCTCACGACCGATGCCGTGAAGGAGAAGCTCGCCACGCTCGGTCTTGTGGTCGCAGCGAGCACGCCGGCCGAGCTTGCCGCCATCGTCAGGGAAGGTCTCGCCGTGCGCGGCGAGCTGGTGAAGGCCGCCAATATCCAGGCCGAATAGCAGGTGGACGCGGTCATGCTGCCAACACCTGCGCTTGCCGCGCTCGCGCCGCGATCGAGGCGTTCAAGCTGCAGATTCCATAGAGGTTTGCGATGACCCTTTTGCGCATTTACGGTGTTGCCCGCACCCGCGCTTTTCGCGCGCTCTGGATCGCCAAGGAGCTCGATCTCGATTACGAGCATGTCCCGATCGAAATCGGTCCGGCCGGCGCACGCAAGGCCGACTATCTCGCGATCAATCCCAACGGCCGCCTACCGGCGATCGACGACGGCGGCTTCGTCCTGTGGGAATCCCTCGCCATCACGCTCTATCTCGCCAAGAAACACGGCCGGCTCTATCCGACGACGCTCGAAGGCGAGGCCAAGGCCTGGCAGTGGACCCTGTGGTCGGTGCAGGAGGTCGACCGCGGCGTCAACATCTGGTCGCTGCACGCCATACGCCTGCCGCCCGCGGATCGCGATCCGCAACGGCTCGCCGAGGCGCTCAAGGTGCTGGAGGGGCCCTTCAGGGTGCTCGAGGGCACGCTTGCCGACCGCCCCTACCTCCTGGGCGAGGACTTCACCGTCGCCGATCTCAACGTTTCCGCGGTGATCAGCCGGGCGATCGACATGGATCTGTCCGCGACGCCGCGCGTTGGGGACTGGCTCAAGCGCTGCCTCGACCGTCCGGCGGCGCGCGCGGCGCGGGCCTTGCGTGAGCAAGCCGACGCTAAGACGTCGGTCGAGGTGACGCGGGCGATCGCCCGGCACAACCGCTTGTGAGCGGCCCCGCCGCTCGTCGGAGCCGGAGCAAAGGAGTGCCATGCCCAAGCGCAGCGCCGGCATTTTGATGTTCCGACGACGCGGCGAGGTCGAGGTCCTGCTCATGCATCCGGGCGGCCCGTTCTGGGCGAAGAAGGATTTGGGCGCCTGGTCGATCCCGAAAGGGGAATATTCCGAAGACGAGGACGCGCTTGCGGTGGCGAAGCGCGAATTCGAAGAGGAAACCGGAGCACGTCCGCAAGGCGATTTCCTTCCGCTGGGTGAGGTCGTTCAGCGCGGGCGCAAGATCGTCACCGCCTGGGGGCTCGAAGGCGATTTCGACCCCACGACGCTGACCTCGAACCGGTTCGAGCTGGAATGGCCGCCGAAGAGCGGGCGCAAGGCGTCGTTTCCCGAAGTCGACCGCGCGCAATGGTTTTCGCTGGCGGACGCCCGGCGGAAAATGGTCGCGGTGCAGGGCGAGTTCATCACCCGGCTGCTCGCCGCTATCGGCAAGTAACGGTCGTTCTCAACGACCGACCGTCCACATGGCGGCCAGCCGCCGGCGCAGCGCATTCGGTTTTTCGACGAAAATGCGCGCGGCAATGCGCGCGGCGCCTGCGACGTGGGCGGCCCTGCGTTCGGCGATCGCGGTCGCCAGACGCGAGCGCCAGCGGGCAAGCGGCTGATGCGGCCCCGTGAGGCTTGCGAGCATCAGCATGTCTTGATGCTTGCCGAGCCGATCACGCAGGCGTTGCGCCTCGCCGCTCCACATCTTGACGAAGCGCGGCCACAACGGCTCGATGATGTCGATCTGGTAGCGATGGATCACGACGCGCTTGCGCAACTCGTGCAGTTCCTCCGCATCGGTGTCCGGCCAATGCGCCGGGATCATTCGTCGCGCGTCGCGATAGAAGCGGGTGAGCTGATCGGCGATGTCGTCGAAGGTCAGGGTATGAAGCGGCCAGCGCTCGACTACGACGGCCGCTTGGTCGAGGGCGCTGCCGAGGCGCAGCCGCATGTCGGCGTTGAGCGTCGTCTCCGCCGCCTGTCTGATCGCCCCGATCCGCTGGCGCAGTCCGGCGATCGAGCGCGCGGACAAAGCCAGGCCGTGCTTTTCGAGATCGGCAAGCGCGTCGAGCGCCGACTGTGCGTTGCGCGCGCCGGTCAGGGCGTGGGCAAGGTCGCGCGCTTCGTCGCGCAGCCGCCTCGCCTCTTCCCCCAGAAAGGGCTCAAGCAGGCGAAGCAGCGCGCGCCAGCGCTTCATCGCGCGGCGGAAATCGTGCACCGCCTCGGCGTCGGACTTCGTCGTCGGATTCTCGATCGCCGCGCGTGCCTCGGCGAGGATGTCGCGGGCCACGCCGCGCAACGCCTCCCCCACCGCCACGCTCGGTCGCAAGGCGGGTTTCTCCTGCATCGGAAAAATATAGGACATTATCGGGCCTGAAGGCGACATCGTCCCTCACGGGGGAGACGAAAGCGATACTCGCGGGCTTTTCAAGCCGTGTCACGATTGCTACATAAGCCGCCGCGGGGTGGTCCCGCACTTCCCGTTTTTCCGATGGTTTTGACGCGGGGTGGAGCAGCCCGGTAGCTCGTCAGGCTCATAACCTGAAGGTCGTAGGTTCAAATCCTACCCCCGCAACCAAAATAAGCCCGCTAGATCAAAGGTCTGGCGGGCTTTCTCGTCGGCGCGGGCCCGGCAGGGTCGGCCCGCAGCGAATAGACCGATTCAGGCACGCCTTCGTGCACCAGCGTCTCGCCGGCCGCGCTTCCGCTGCGCCAGGGTCAGCGCTAAACCCCCATCGAGCCTCGACCACGCGGGGGAGCCGACCGATGCGCCGCGCAGCAGCAGTCCTTGTGGCATTTCTGATATTGAGCGGCTGCACCCGTGAGGAAGCGAGGGCGCGTTTGCAGGACGATATCCCGGCCGATACCATCGACATCATCCATGCGCGATTTCCCTGCCACTCGCCCGACCTCCACTTCTTCGGGTACCGATTCCGCGTCATTTTGAAGGGGGAATTCGGCGACGGCGACATTTGCTGGAACATGTCGACGCGGCAATGGAGCTGGCGCATCCTGCCGGGGCAGAGTCTTTCGCGCCTCAACCCTCGCAACTAGCGTCCGCGGGTCTTGAGCGTTTTTGATCTTTCCGGCGACCGGGATGGCATTTGGAATCCGGCTAGGTTGCGCAAAATTTAGCAAGGATGAGCGATTTGGCCCTGGCTGAAAGATGTTTTGCATGTGACGTCACCGTCATCCGCAATTCCCTGCTAGCAGGGAATTTAGCAGGGAATTTTTTGGAAAAGAGCCCCTGAGGAACGATTCTCACGTCCAAAGCGTGGGCAGCATCAAATGGTTACGGGCAAATCACCTGCTACGGAGCACGGAATTTTTATTGACCGAGCAGGGAAGTTCATCGAGGGAGCAGGGAATGGGAATGTCGCGCCGGGCGCCGGGCGGCCGGGCGGATCCTACCCTTTGGTTCGAACGGGACACGGCGCTGATAGGCGGACAGCGCATCATCGAGGGCGGCGCGGTTCGAGAGAGAGGGCCGAGCATGACTGCGGCCCACATCGATAGGCCATCATTGTCAAAGAAATGCCGGTAGACTGAATCAGCGCGCAGTTGGCGGGCCATCGCGATGGTCCTTCACACATCACGTCGTGGGCTATGAAAAGCTTGGTCCGCCGATCGCACGCGAACCCAAAGCCTTCCAAGAGGCGCCGTGGTGGCGCCGCAAAGAGCCGCAGGCACGCTCGCCTGGCGTCGAGTAGCGCTGCTGCCCGCGCTGAACTTTTTCGATTGCTCGATTGGGCATTTAACTCTGCTAGCATAGAGGCTCTTGCACCGTTCGAGGAATTGCGCGGCCGTCACATTCTTGCACTTGCGATTGTCGGTAAATTCCTCAGAAAGACCGGCGCTCGCAAGGACATCGCGGATCAGTTTTACGCTTTGAGTGCCGCGCTCAACGATCTTCAGCGCGGGATCGTTCACCCCATGCTGGCACCAAAGAAACCAACCGGCCGACTCGGCGATAGGTCTGACATTTGGCGGGTGAGGGTCAACGCAGGTTGCGGAGTGGAGTGTTTGATGCGCAGTGGCGTATCACGTGACGAAGCGGCCCAGCGAGCTGCGAAGTGGTTCCCCGCACTCAAGAACCTGCTGCGAACTGGTACGACGCTCAAAACAGCACTGCTTCGATGGCGGGATGCGGTCATGCGCGGTCCGCTGAATGACGTGGTGGCGCGCGGCGCTGCCCAAGAGTTTCGCGATTTCCTGAAGCGTGTCGGCCATCAGTTGACTCGGGAGCAGTTTACAGCTCTCGGCGAAGAATATCTCAAATCGGCCTCCGATCGTGCTGCCACATGGCTTTTTGCCAGTGCTCCCATATCGGCCGACCGATCCTGAAACGCTCGCGGCCAGGTCGGGCCGTCAAACTATCCCCCGTATCTTAGTTCGACGGCAGTGCTGGCATCCTTGGATGCCTGAGACACACCGATACGAAGCATTAAGAGGCGCGTGAATGTCCATGACCCCGCAATCCGCCATGACGAGTGCCACCCAACCTACGGCCATCGAACACATGCCGGTCGCGAGCCTTCGGCCGTATCCCGGCAATGCCCGAACCCACTCCAAGAGACAGATCCGACAGATCGCCGATAGCATCAGGCATTTCGGCTTCACTAACCCCGTTCTCGTCGGAGAGAACGGCGAGATCATTGCCGGCCATGGCCGGGTCGAGGCCGCAAAGCTGCTCGGGTTGGAGAAAGTCCCGACCGTGCGCCTGGCTCATCTGAATCCGGCGCAACGGCGCGCCTATGTGCTGGCCGACAACAAGCTCGCCCTCAACGCGGGCTGGGACCGACAGCTGCTGGGGATCGAGCTGCAGGGGCTCATCGACATCGATTTCGATGTCGAGCTCACCGGTTTCTCGTCCACCGAAATCGACCTCGTGCTCGACGAAGCGGGCGAGGGCTCGCCGAACGATCCGACTGACGTCGAGGATGAGATCCCCTTATCCACCAATGATCCGGCGACGGCTATCACGCGGACAGGAGATGTTTGGTGTCTCGGGCGCCATCGTTTGATTTGCGGAGATGCTCGAGACCGAGTCGTCTTTGACCTGGTGATGGGTCACGAGCGGGCGGACCTCATATTCACCGACCCGCCGTACAACGTTCCGATCGACGGGCACGTGACAGGGCTTGGACGTATTCGCCATCGCGAATTCGCCATGGGGGTTGGCGAAATGTCGGCCGATGCATTCACAAGCTTCCTGCGACAGACACTCGGACATGCCGCCGCGCTTGCGTGCAACGGCGCCATTGCGTTCGTGTGCATGGATTGGCGCCATATGGGGGAGCTGCTCAAGGCAGGCCAAGCGGTCTTTTCGGAGCTCAAGAACCTCTGCGTCTGGAATAAGACCAACGGCGGGATAGGGACATTCTACCGTAACAAGCATGAGCTCGTGTTCGTGTTCGAGGTCGGCGCTGCTGCCCACAGCAATACCTTTGGGCTCGGGGATCGCGGGCATTACCGCACCAACGTTTGGGACTATGCCGGGGTCAAGATGCTGCGAGTCGGGCGCAGCGAAGACTTGGCGATGCATCCGACCGTGAAGCCGGTGGCATTGGTCGCCGCGGCGATCAAGGACTGCTCCAAGCGCGGCGAGATCGTGCTTGATCCGTTTGGTGGCTGCGGCACGACGCTGATTGCGGCCGAGAAAACCGGCCGCCTGGCGCGGCTGATCGAGTTCGACCCCGCCTACTGCGACACGATCCTACATCGTTATGAGCGAGTCACCGGCAAGCAGGCGAAGCAGGCCGCGAGCGGGATGAGCTTTGAGGAGATTGCGAAGGAGCGAGCGGCGTCCCTGGCGGCGGCTGAGGAGGCGGCCGACCGATGAGCACAAAGAAAAAGGAGGCACCCGTGCTGGACAGCAAGCGCGTCGGCTATGGCAGACCGCCTGTCCACAGCCGTTTCCGCAAAGGACAATCCGGCAATCCTACTGGAAAACGACGGCATGGCGAAGCTGAGCGTGTCGAGGCGCTCATCCGGCAGGAAGTCCATCGTTTGGTGACCGTCCGCGAGGGCGACACGGTCACCAAGATGCCGGCACTGCAGGCCGTCATCCGCAGCCAGATCGCATGCGCTGCGAAGGGCAATGTCACTGCCCAACGCGCCCTCCTCAAACTCGTGCAGAACATCGAGGACGCCCGAGCACGCACGACCGGACAAACAGCCAACAAGAAACTCCACAGGGACGCGAATGAAATGAGTGACAAAGAGTTGATGAACATTCTCAGAGCGGCACGAAATGACAAATCCTAGTTTCGCATACGACCAATCAATGACCGCACCCGAATTCGGCACATTGGATGTCTCGCCGGCCGTCGTGGCGGAAATATTGCTAAAGCGCCGCCGCGTCCGAGGAAGCCTCATCGAGTGGTGCCGGCATTGCGGATGTGAGCCGGCGCCGCACCACAGGCTGTTGATCGATCGCCTGGAGCGGGTGGCGCGCGGCGAGATCAAGCGGCTCGCAGTGTTCATGCCGCCGGGTTCGGCAAAGTCGACCTACGGATCGATTTTGTTTCCACCCTATGTGATGGCGAATGCCCCGAAGCACGCGATCCTTGCGGCGTCGCACACGACTGAGCTGGCGGAGAGATGGGGCCGCAGAGTTCGCAACCTGATCGCGAGACACAGTGCCACGCTTGGCCTGCGGCTTTCGGACGACAGCCACGCCGCCGGCTACTGGGAGCTTGAGAGCGGCGGGGAGTACTATGCTGCCGGCGTCGGCGCCGCCATTATCGGTTTTCGCGCCCACGGGGCATTGATCGATGACCCCATCCGCTCGCGCGAGGACGCCGACTCCCCACACGTGCGCGACAAAATCTGGGAGTGGTACAAATCGGACCTCCTGACGCGCTTGGCGCCCGGCGGGTGGGTGATCCTGATCCAGACCCGCTGGCACGAGGACGACCTTGCCGGGCGCATCATCGGCGAAATGGAGCGCGGCGGGGAGCGCTGGGACATCGTCTCGCTGCCAGCCGAGGCCGAAGCCGGCGATCTCCTCGGTCGTGAGCCAGGCCAATGGTTGTGGGACGATGCGTATGGCTATGGAGACTTCCTGCGCCACGAGAAGGCGACGCAGCTCCCGCGCAACTGGTCGGCGCTCTACCAGCAGCGGCCGGCGCCGGAAACCGGCGATTATTTCAAGGAGGAATGGTTTCGTCCCTACACGTGCGAGCCGCCGCGCGAAACGCTTAATGTCTATGGGGCGTCAGACTACGCCGTCACTTCGCAGGGAGGCGACTATACGGTGCATGTGGTCATCGGCGTCGACCCAGAAAACCGCATGTATCTGCTTGATCTCTGGCGGGGCCAGACATCCTCCGACGTCTGGATTGAGGCTTGGTGTGACCTGGTGTGCAAGTGGAAACCGGCGTTCTGGGCCGAGGAATACGGGCAGATCATTTCGGGCGTGGGCCCATACCTTAAGCGGCGCGCCATCGAGCGCCGCGCCTACACATGCCGCGAGCAGTTCCCAAGTCGGGGCGACAAGGCCGTGCGCGCGCAATCCATGCGCGGCCGCATGGCGACGCTTGGCCTCTATGTGCGCCAAGGCGCACCATGGTTTGCAGACTTGCGGGCCGAGCTGTTGAGTTTCCCGGCCGGCAAGCACGACGACCAGGTAGACGCCCTCGGCCTTGTCGGGCAGTTGCTCGACAAAATCCGCGCCGGAGAGAACCCGAAGCCGCCAACAGTCGTCCGATCCGATGGTTATGTCCCGTCGTATGAGGATACACGAAACTGGAGTTGGAAGACGTTGTAGGAAAGTTGAGCCTCGGAAGGAATGATGCAGTCGTCTAGACGCGGAGGGTCACGCGAAATGAACATCGGCGTTTGCGTCAGCACCGTCAGCATCGTCTGAGGGCGCGACCGCGGGTTGATGGCTGTCATCGCGGGGGGCACTTACTGGTCCCGGCGGCGATTGGATTAATCCGGCATCGTGATTATTGTCGCGGACGGTGCTGACGGTGCTGACGGTATTTTCGGCCCTCGTGTGGATCCTGATCACCCTGGTTCCAATTCGGCCTTCTCGGCTGAAGGCAAGCTCGATGCCCAGTGCGCGAAGGGACGGCTGCGCACGACGCAGGCGGCCAGCGAGGGCCCGAGGGGTCTTCGGCCAAGCCGCGGCCCCGCTCGGGAGGCCGGGATCCGCCAGATCGGCGCCGGCACGCAGGAGGTCCGAAGCATTTCCCGTCCACGCGCTGCGGCTTGCCATAATTTGCCGTATCCGAGCGGCTACTGGATCAACGTCGATCAAGTCCTCGATCGCGGCCCTTCGGTTTGCCTGATAGGCCCGTGCGAACGTGCCAGCCGGCCAGAATGCCGTTTCGCATGCCGCGGCCCACAGCGCGAAGTCTGCCATCCGGGGAAGCTGTTCGAGGTGAATGCCCGGCAGGTTGCGCAGGCCGCACGCCGCAGCGTCGAGCAGCGATCCCAAGATGCGCGGTCGCGCGACCTCGAACTCACGCCAAAGTTGCCTTTCGGAGCGTCGGCGGCGGTCGGCGATGGGTGGCAGTGTCAGGAAAAGCGCTCGATCGGCGAGGTCTGGCCGGCTGATGACATCCTCAATGCCGTTGAGAAGAATCGGGCGCGCCGCTTGAAACAGTACCTCGTCTGCGTCGGTGTAGAGCTGGCGCAGCCCGAAGCTCGCGCCCGTGGCGAGCCGGCAAAACGCGTCCGAGAGCGCGTGAGGCAAGCCGGACAGATTGTCGAAGGCAAGGACGTGCGAATTGCTCGCGGCAATCACGAGGTCGCGTTCCTCGCGCGCGAGCGCCCGTACCGGCGCAACGTTTGGGTCGATCAACGCCTTGAGCAGCTTCGAAAGCACCGTTTTAGCTGAACCCTGCTCGCCGGAGATCGCGAGTACGGGATAGGGCCCGCCGGTCCGCAGTGTTGCCAACAACCAAGCCACCACCAGGACAAAGTCGTTGCGGCTGGGCAGATTGAGAAACGATGCTAGCTCCTCGATGGAGCCGCCTGCTTGCGGTGTTGGCAGCGGCAAAATGCCCGCCGCTCGGCGAAAGCGCACTGGAGGCGAGCCGATGACTCGCCATCCGCCGGGTCCGATCTCGGCGGCGCGCCAACAGTCATCGGCGAGATCGAGATAGATGTGGCCCGCGTACTCCGCGAGGCGAATATGGACTGCCCGCTTTGGGCCCTCAAATTGAGCCTGCGCCTCAAACAGGTCGAGCGCTGAATTGATTGCCGCGGCGCTCGCGGCAGTCCGCGTGGCTTCGTAGTGGCGGCGCCGCAGCCAGGTCCGGAATCGCTTGCTGCGGATGGGCCAGGTGTGCCGGTTGCCTCCGATCAGAAGATCGACAAATCCTGTCCCCTCGGCTGTATGAAAGAACTCGGCAGAAACTGCATTGGGGATGAGCATATCAGCCGATGTCGGGGCCCGGGCTGCCGATAGGTTGAGAGTTCAAAGCCAAACCGGGCTGTGGAGTTTGCGTGATTGCCTCGGGCGGCGCGTGCCCCTCGTTCACGCGCGTTTGCTTCCAAAGGTTGCGGGCAATTTTGATGGGATCGATGCCGACAGCCTTCCACCAGGTGCGTTCGTCGGCGGCGCGATGTGCGGCCCGGTGATGCACGCGGCAGAGCGGGACCGCGAATTCATCGCTCGCCTTGCGACCCAGCGCGCGTGGCTGCATGTAGCGCAAATGGTGCGGATCGGATGGCTTGCGGCCACAGACGAGGCAGGGCTGTTGCATGACATAGCGAAGGTGCTCCCGGCTGCGATAGCGCCGCGGAGCCGCAAGCGTGAGCATGCTCTTGTCTATGCCCCTGGCTTGACCAGCGGCGGTGTTTTCGGGGCTGACTGCATCCTGCAGCCCAGCAATCCGAGGCACCGCATACGTATCGTTCGAGGGTATAGCCGCATCGGATGATGGCAGCTGAGCTAGCCGGCGTTCAAAGGCATCTTCCACGAGCTTGGCGTCGGATGCCGTGAGGCTGTTCTTGGCTTCAAGCACCTCACCTGCCCAGGTGGCGGCTTGATCGGCCGACGCGATGTTTTCAACCTCGATGAGTAATTTGCTCAGCAGATCCGCCGATTGAGCGGGATCGAGGATGACACGGGGCTCGCGTCTCGTGCTGCCGCGCCCGCGTCCGTTACCGGGCCCTCGTGGCTGGCCTGGGGAGTCACCATCGCCCGGATGCAAGGCGCGCTCGAGTGCTGTCGACGAGGACGGGGAAGTTGGCCCCGCGCACAGGTCCGGCGCATCGAGATCGTCTTCGCCGGCGATGCCGACCAGCGTGAACAGTGCATAGCGGCGAGCGTAGGTCAGTGCGGCGCCCATGCGCTGGGGATTGGCGATTTCCGCAATGGCACAGACCGGCCAATCCGAGGCGATCCACTCGCCGGACGCGTGGGCGAGCGTGGTGGTCAAATTGACCATGCCGGCGGCTTGATCGATCGCGGTCGTCTGTAAGGTGGCGATCTCGTGCTGACCCAGCGTCTTGCGCACGATATCGAGCCCACTGGAGAGCGGCGCGTAGCGGAAGCTGCGCTCGCCGTCTCCCGGCCGGCCGGCGCGAATGGTAGCGGTGAGCGACTTTTCCGGATTGATGAGTTCGGCTTGGGCCTTGGCCAAGGCCGAGGCGAGCGCCGCGACCGTTTCACTGGACCGGGGCATGGGTCGCCTCCATCTCCAGCACATCAAAGCTCACCGCGCCCGATTTCGAGCGCTTGGCTCTCACGCCATGCCCGATGACCTCCCTGGCATCCTCCGGCATCAAGGCTTTGAGCTCGCTTTTCGCTCGCTCGTGGTCGAGAAAGGCGCTCCGGGTGTTGCGGAAGAGCGCTGCGAACTCGGCCCAGGAATTCGATGAACTCATGTCGACGATACGAATGGCATCGATGCGCGGCCGCGGCGGCTCGGCATTAATGAGATGGGGCGGTTCGCCGGATTGGACGCAGCGCCAGAACTTCTTTTCCGCCGAGACCAGCACGCTGAGATAGAGCGGATCCATGGGAATCGTGATCTCCACCCACTTGCCGCCGCCAGTGATGATTGACAGCACCGAAGTCCTCAAATGGGTGACCCACATGTTGTGCTGCACTTGGGCCATGTACTTTTCGGCGGCGGCTTCCTCGGAGAACGACCAGGGCAGCATGAACTTCGCTTGAAAGACCGCTCCCGCACCCTCCACGATGCCGTCGAGGGTTGCCACCATCCAGGGAATAGCCGAGTGCCTGACGCGGCGCTGGACATCAGTGACGTGGCGGCCGGTGTTGCGCTCGTACCACGACCGGTTGAGCTCCTCGGTGGCGGACCCGAGCTGCACAACGAGGTTGCCGGACAGATCCTCCGGCTCGGCTTCGCCCCGTTTCACGCGCCATAGGCGGACCAAGGCGGCTTCATCGGCGCCCATGATGATGTGCGCGTCCGAGCCGCCAATGCACGAGCGGCGGTCGACGGGTCTTCGAAATTCCAATTCAATTTCTGCCATCTGCGTGTTCCCGAATATTCATCATATTTGACTATCTGATAGACTGAGACGATTGATTATCAATCGCACTCCAAAGATTGTCAATAGCGAAGAAATCGGGGAAATTTCGTGCCCACATGCTTAGATCCGCACAAATTCGGGCT
>Ga0318541_10000186_pt1 | contig 18516 bp, 17 predicted proteins | sample GRESIP166b4f26_FD_202503 | JGI IMG/M metagenome (GOLD analysis project Ga0318541, IMG submission 202503) | Tropical soil microbial communities from Luquillo Experimental Forest, Puerto Rico - GRE.SIPMG.166b4f26 | ecosystem: Environmental > Terrestrial > Soil > Tropical forest > Bulk soil...
GCGGTCGCGAGCACCGCATCGGACAAGGTGGCCTCGCCCATCAACACATCGTAGGTCGAGTGGCGACGACTGCGGCGGTCGATGCCGAGTCCGGTCGAGGCATTGCCCTGCGGATCGAGATCGATGATCAGCACGTGCTCGCCGATGGCGGCGAGCGCCGTGCCGAGATTGATGGCGGTCGTGGTCTTGCCGACGCCACCCTTCTGGTTGGCGATTGCAATCACGCGCGGCGGCGCAGGATTGGGGATGCGGCTCGCAAGCGCGATGACCTGAGGCGACTCTTCGGCCGATGGCGGCGGAAAATCCGCATGGTCGGTCATGGCATTGCGTCCAGCATCGGGGTCGCGTCGGTCGGCGAATCGGGTGGAATCTTATGGCGTTATCCTGCGGCGCTCCACCTCCCGGATCACGATAATGCGGCCGGCAGGATCGGTGCGGCTGGGCGCGAGCGTGGCGTTCATGGTCCAGGCCTTTCCCGTGCGCGACTCGCGCGCCTGCCTCAGCTCAAGCTCTGCATTTTGCCCCTTGGGGAACAAGCCCATCGCGCCGCTTTTCCCCAGAAGCGGAAAACACTGATCGAGCAAGGACTTGAGCGGGGCGACGGCGCGCGCGGTGACGATGTCAGCCTGGCCCCCGAAGCTCGCGGTGAAATCCTCGATGCGCGCGGCGTGCACGCTTGCCGGCGCTTCGGTGAGGCGCTGAGCCTCGCGCAGGAATGCGGCCTTTTTTGTATTGCTTTCAACGAGATGGACGTGAGCCCCGGGCCGACCCGCCAGCGCGCAGGCGATCATCAGGCCGGGAAATCCGCCGCCCGCGCCGAGGTCGACCCAAACGCGCGCATCGGGCGCAAGGTCGAGAAGCTGGAGGGAATCGGCGATATGCCGCGTCCACAGGTGCGAAACCGTGGAGGGCGCGATGAGACTGGTGGTCAGCTGCCAAGTGAGCAGCAGCGCGACGAAGCGGTCGAGGCGCTCCAAGGTTTCACGTGAAACAGGCGTCAGCGCCAGCGCGCGTTCGCGATCGGCAGGGTCAACACGCCCGGGATCATGTCCGGTCCGCGCGCGCCGCGGGGTCTTCGCTTCCCGATCGCGATGAAGCCGGCGGGCCCTCGGCATCAGCGTCCGGCGGCAGCCGCTTTTGCAACGCGCCCATTGCGCTTGAGATGCGCAACGAGAAGCGTGAGCGCTGCCGGCGTGATGCCATCCATGCGGGCGGCCTGGCCGATGGTGCGAGGACGCGTGGCGTTAAGTTTTTGGCGGACTTCATTGGAGAGCCCAGAGAGCTGCGAATAGTCGAGCCCGTCCGGCAGTTCCAGGCTCTCATCGCGGCGATAGGCCGCGATGTCGGCGGCCTGGCGCGAGAGATAAACGTCGTATTTCGCATCGATTTCGACCTGCGCCGCGATCTTCGGCGGCAGATCGGCGAGCCGAGGCCAGACCTTGGCGAGGTCCGCGATGGCGATGTTTGGGTGCGACAGCAGCTCGAACGCACTGCGCCGCTGGCCATCCTTGTTGAGGGCAAGGCCGTGGCGATCCGCCTCGTTGGGGGTGAGGGACACCGAGCGGGCGAAATCGCGCGCCGCCTCGAGCGCCGCCATTTTCGACGCATGCCGCGAGCGGCGACGCGCGCCCACGCAGCCAAGCGCAATGCCCCGGGCGGTCAGGCGCTGGTCGGCGTTGTCGGCCCGCAGGGTGAGCCGGTATTCCGCGCGCGAGGTAAACATGCGATAGGGCTCGGTGACCCCGCGCGTCACTAAATCATCAATCATAACAGCGAGATAACCCTCAGCGCGGTCGAATGTGATGGCGCCTCCCTCACCGGCTCGGGACGCGGCATTGAGCCCCGCAACCAGGCCCTGCGCCGCCGCCTCCTCGTAACCGGTCGTGCCGTTGATCTGCCCCGCCAGGAACAGCCCGGGTAGGCGCCTTGTCTCCAGGGTGGGATTGAGTTCACGCGGATCCACGTGGTCGTACTCGATGGCATAGCCGGGCCGGATGACGCGCGCGTTCTCGAGCCCCGGGATGGTCGCGATCAGCGCGAATTGGACCTCTTCCGGCAGCGACGTCGAGATGCCGTTCGGATAGACGGTCGGATCGTCGAGCCCTTCCGGCTCGAGAAAAATCTGATGCCCGTCGCGCTCGCCGAAGCGCACGATCTTGTCCTCGATCGAGGGGCAATAGCGCGGCCCTTTGCTCGAGATTTGCCCGGAATACATCGGCGAGCGGTGGACGTTGTCGCGGATGACGCGGTGGGTCGCCGCGTTCGTGCGGGTGATGCCGCACCGGACCTGGGGATTATCGATGCGCTCCGTCAGCATCGAGAACGGCTCGGGCGGCTCGTCGCCCGGCTGCATCTCCACCGCCGCCCAGTCGATGGTGCGGCCGTCGAGTCGCGGCGGCGTTCCGGTCTTGAGCCGCCCGAGCGCGAATCCCAGCCGCTGCAAGGTGAGCGACAGGCCGAGCGCCGGCGCCTCGCCCACGCGCCCCGCCGGCGTCTGCCGCTCGCCAATATGGATGAGCCCGCGCAGGAAGGTTCCCGTGGTGAGCACGACGGCCCCTGCCCCGAACTCGCGCCCGTCCGCGAGCTTGAGCCCAGCGATGCGCTTGCCGCGAATTACCAGGTCGTCCGCCTCGGCTTCGATCACCGCGAGATTCGCCGTATCGCGAATCGCTTGCTGCATGGCCCGGGCATAGAGCGCGCGGTCTGCTTGCGCGCGCGGTCCGCGCACGGCAGGCCCCTTGCGACGATTGAGCACGCGAAATTGGATGCCGCCGAGATCGGCCACGCAGCCCATCAGGCCGTCGAGCGCGTCGATCTCGCGCACCAGATGGCCTTTGCCCAGGCCTCCGATCGCGGGATTGCACGACATCGCGCCGATGGTCGCGAAGCGATGGGTGACGAGCGCGACCTCCGCGCCCATGCGCGCGGCCGCGGCGGCGGCCTCGCAACCAGCATGGCCGCCGCCCACGACGATGACATCGTATTGCGCGTTCATCGCTCCAAATTCTCCGAGCGCCGAGCTTCTACCCGACTGGGGGCGGAGCGTCCATTTCCTAAACGACGCTGCGGTGCCGGGCGTGTTTCACGTGAAACATGCGCAACCGTCGAACGCGAACGGAGTCTCTCGGCCACCGGCCCAGTTGTCGATGCGCGCTTCTCACGTAGTTACTTGCCGATACAAAAATCTCGGAAGATCACGTCGAGGACGTCCTCCACGTCCACCCGCCCGAGAAGCTTGCCTAATGCCCTGGTCGCCAGCCGAAGCTGCTCCGCCATGATTTCCTCTCTGCCGTCTCGCGCGGCGCGTTGCGCGCCCTCCAACGCGAGCACGGTTTCCTTGAGATGTGCGCGCTGACGCTCGCGCGTCACCAACGCGGGCTCGGGCGTGAAGAAGCACCCGGCAAAGCGCGCGAGCGCGTTAACCAATTCATCGACACCAGCACCCGTTGTGCTGGATACAAGGTTAACAATTTCCTCCTTATTGAATCCAGATTCAATTCTTCGCCGATCCTCCTCCGCCACCAGATCCATTTTGTTAACCGCCAGCCAAGCGGTGGATTCGGACGGAGCTTGGATCAAGGGGCGTTGCAGCGCCCGCGACTCGATCACAGTGCCGTCGACGACCCAAAGCACCAGGTTCGCGCTCGCGGCTTGCTCGCTCGCTCGGCGCACGCCCTCGCGTTCGACCGGATCGTTCGTTTCGCGGATGCCGGCGGTATCGAGCACCGTCACGGGATAGCCGCCGAGATCGAGGTGCAGTTCGAGGACGTCACGCGTGGTGCCGGGAAATGGCGAGACGATCGCAGCCTCGCGGCGCGCCAGCCGGTTGAACAGCGTCGACTTGCCTGCGTTCGGCGGACCCGCGATGGCAACGCGCAGGCCTTCGCGCAGACGCTCGCCCTGCCCCGCGCCAGCCTTGCTGATCTCCTCGGCCAACGGACGGATGAGTTCGAGCGCGCGCGCCATCATGTCCTTCGGGACATCATCCTCGTCGGAAAAATCGATGCCGGCCTCGACCAGAGCCAGCGCCTCGATCAGCCGCTGCCGCCACGTCTCGGCGCGCTCGCCGAGGAGACCCCTGAGCTGCTGATACGCCTGCCGGCGCTGTGCTTCGGTCTCGGCCGCGACCAGGTCGGCGAGCCCTTCGACCGCGGTCAAATCCATGCGGCCGTTCTCGAACGCGCGGCGCGTGAACTCCCCCGCTTCCGCATGGCGCAAGCCCGCGAGCTTTGCCAGCGCGGCAAGAACCGCCGCGATCACCGCGCGGCCGCCGTGCACTTGCAGCTCGGCGATGTCTTCGCCGGTCTCGCTGTTGGGCCCGGGAAACCACAAGGCCAGCCCTTCGTCGATGACGCCACCGGTCGCCGGATCGCGCACGCGCGCGAGCGACGCGCGCCGCGGCTGCGGCACGCGGCCGACCAGCTGCTCGAGCGCAACGCGCGCGCGCGGACCCGAAATGCGAACGACCGCGATCGCCGCCGGCGGCCGGCCGGAGGAGAGGGCGAAGATGGTGTCGCGGTCGCTGGCCATTCTTCCTTCGTATTCGGATCGTCCGTAGGTTGCGAGCGTAGGGGCGCCGAACTAGGTTACATGGAGCCGCAGCCGACCATCCACCGATGATTGTTGGGTTCACGCGCTGAACCAACGGCGCTGCCCGGCATTGTGATCAAATGTCGACCGATACCGCCGTTATGTCCCACGAAAACCGTCTCGCCCGCGAGACCAGCCCCTATCTGCTGCAGCACAAGCACAACCCCGTCGACTGGTGGCCGTGGGGAACCGAGGCGCTCGCCGAGGCACAGCGCGCCAACAAGCCGATCTTGCTTTCGGTCGGCTACGCCGCCTGCCATTGGTGTCATGTCATGGCGCACGAGAGCTTCGAGGACGAGGCAACCGCGCAGGTGATGAACGATCTTTTCGTCAACATCAAAGTGGACCGCGAGGAACGCCCCGACATCGATCAGATCTACATGTCGGCGCTGCATCACCTCGGGGAGCACGGCGGTTGGCCGCTCACGATGTTTCTCACGCCCAACGGTGAGCCGTTCTGGGGCGGCACCTATTTTCCCAAGACCTCGCGCTATGGAAAGCCCGGCTTCGTCGACCTGTTGCGCGAGGTTGAGCGCGTTTTCCGCCAGGACCCGCAAAGCGTGGAGCAAAACCGCAGCGCGCTGATGGCTCGCCTCGCGGCAAGCGCGCGGCCCAAAGGGCGGGTGGTGATCGCCGCGTCTGAGCTCGACCGCGCGGCCAGTCAGATCGCCGGCATGATCGATCCGGTCAACGGCGGCATGCGCGGCGCGCCGAAATTCCCACAGCCGACGATGCTCGAGTTTCTGTGGCGCGCCGGGGGGCGCATGAACGACAGGCGCAATTTCGGCGCGGTCGAACTTACGCTCGCCCGCATTTGCGAGGGCGGCATCTACGATCATCTCGGCGGCGGCTTCTCGCGCTATTCGGTCGACGAGCGCTGGTTGGTGCCGCATTTCGAGAAGATGCTTTACGACAACGCGCTCCTGCTCGAACTGCTTGCGCTCGCATACCAGCGCTCGGCCAATGAACTATTCCGGCGCCGCGCGCGTGAGACCGTTGCTTGGCTGGCGCGCGAAATGACGACGCAGGAGGGCGCGTTCTGCGCCTCGCTCGACGCCGACTCAGAAGGCGAGGAGGGCAAATTCTACGTCTGGTCGTTGCCCGAGATCATGACGGTTCTGGGCGATGGCGGTGCCGCCGTCTTTGCTGCGCACTATGACGTGACCGCCGCGGGCAACTTCGAAGGGCACAATATTCTCAATCGTCTCAAGCACTTACCGCGCAGCATGGAGGACGAGAAAAAACTCGCGGCGATGCGCGAGACGTTGCTAACCGCGCGCGGAAGACGGGTGCGCCCCGGCCTCGACGACAAGGTACTGGCGGACTGGAACGGCCTGATGATTGCCGCGCTCGTCAATGCCGGCGTCGCCTTCGAGGAACCGGGCTGGCTCGAAATGGCCGCGCGCGCCTTCCTGTTCGTCGACGCCAAGATGGCCCATGGCGACCGGCTCGGCCATTCCTGGCGCGCGGGCAAGCTTCTCGTTCCCGGCCTCGCCTCCGATCATGCCGGCATGATCCGCGCGGCGCTTGCGCTTCACGAGGCGACCGCCGAGCACGCCCATCTCGAGCGCGCACTTGCTTGGCAGGCGACGCTCGATCGCCACTACGCCAATCCCGACAACGGCGGCTATTTCCTCACCGCCGACGACGCCGCGGGTCTGGTGGTGCGGCCCAACGCCACCACCGATGATGCGACACCCAACCCCAATGCCGTGGCGGCGCAGAACCTGATCCGCCTCGCGGTCTTTACCGGCCAGCACGCTTGGCGCGACAAGGCTGATCGGCTGTTCGAGGGAATCGCCGCGAGCGCGGGCGAGAATCTCTTTGCGCATCTCGCATTGCTCAACGCCCTTGATCTGCGCTTGCGCGCGGCCGAGATCGTCGTGGCAGGAGAGGGAGCGCGCGCGAACGATCTCCTCGCTGCCGCCCGCAAGCTTCCCTTCCTCGACCGCATCGTGCTGCGCGCTTCCCCGGCGCTGCCGGCCTCCCATCCCGCGCAAGAGAAAATCAAGGCGACGGCGCAGAGTGCAGCCTTCATCTGCGTCGGCGAAACCTGCTCGCTACCGGTGACTGAGCCCGACGCCGTTGCCGCGGCTGTCACCGCGACGCGCCACTGATCACGCGTTCATCGACTCGAAGAAGTCGGCGTTGTTCTTGGTGTTGCGCAGCTTGTCGAGCAGGAAGTCGATCGCATCCATCGTGCCCATCGGATTCAAGATGCGGCGCAGGATGTACATCTTCTTGAGCTGGTCGGGCGGCACCAGCAGCTCCTCCTTGCGCGTGCCGGAGCGCGTGATGTCCATCGCCGGGAAGGTGCGTTTGTCCGCCACCTTGCGATCGAGAATGATTTCGGAATTGCCGGTGCCCTTGAACTCTTCGAAAATCACCTCGTCCATGCGACTACCGGTGTCGATCAACGCGGTGGCGATAATGGTGAGCGAACCGCCTTCCTCGATGTTGCGCGCGGCGCCGAAGAAGCGCTTCGGCCGCTGCAACGCATTGGCATCGACGCCGCCGGTGAGCACCTTGCCCGACGACGGCACCACGGTGTTGTAGGCGCGTCCCAAGCGCGTGATCGAATCCAGCAGGATGACCACGTCGCGGCTGTGCTCGACCAAGCGCTTGGCTTTCTCGATGACCATCTCGGCCACCTGGACGTGACGCGACGCCGGCTCGTCGAAGGTCGAGGACACGACCTCGCCCTTCACCGAGCGCTGCATGTCGGTCACCTCCTCGGGCCGTTCGTCGATGAGCAGCACGATGAGATAGCATTCCGGATGATTGGCGGTGATGGCATGCGCGATGTTCTGCAACAGCACCGTCTTGCCCGTACGCGGCGGCGACACGATGAGCGCGCGCTGACCCTTGCCGATCGGTGCGACGATATCGATGACGCGCGGGGAGAGATCCTTCTTGGTCGGATCCTCGTGTTCCATTCGCAACCGCTCCTCGGGATAGAGCGGGGTGAGATTGTCGAAGTTGACTTTGTGGCGCGCCTTCTCCGGGTCCTCAAAATTGATGGTATTGACCTTGAGCAGCGCGAAGTAGCGTTCGCCTTCCTTGGGCGAGCGGATGTGACCATCGATGGTGTCGCCGGTGCGCAGCCCGAAGCGGCGGATCTGCGAGGGCGAGACGTAGATGTCGTCCGGGCCGGGCAGGTAATTCGCTTCCGGCGAGCGCAGGAAGCCGAAGCCGTCGGAGAGCACCTCGACCACGCCTTCGCCGATGATGTCGGTCTCGCGCATGGAGAGCTGTTTGAGAATGCCGAACATCAGCTCTTGCTTGCGCATGGTGCTGGCGTTTTCGACCTCGAGCTCCTCGGCGAACGAGACAAGCTCGGCCGGCGTTTTGGCCTTGAGGTCTTGGAGTTTCATTTCCCGCATACGGGGTAGTCCTATGGAGGGGATCGGTGACCGAAAAAGCTGCCGATCGATACGGAAGGGGAATCGCAGGTCTTGAGCGAGGCGTCTGAGGCCCGATACAACGGCCGGCTCCCGCACTTGGGCCGGTACTAAATGTATTTGCCTGCGTTCGGGGAGATGAACCCAAGATAGGTAAAGACGGTTCCATACGCAAGTGGCGCCGACGGCGTGTGGACGGCGGCAAGCATCGCCGCAACCGGGAACGCGGCTTGGCGGCGGCCGCAGCGGCGCGGTCAGAACGGCTTGACGACCGCGAGGATCACGATCCCGATCATCAAGATCGTCGGTATCTCATTGATAATCCTGTAGAACTTTTGAGAATGGCGATTGCGGTCGGCGGCGAAGTCGCGCACCCAGCGCGCAAAAAAGCCGTGCAGGGCGGAGAGCCCGACGACCAACACCACCTTGGCCTGCAGCCAGCCTGCGACATAGGAGCCCCCCGTCCACGCCAGCCATAGACCAAGCACCCAGCTCACCACCATGGCCGGCGTGATGATTGCGTGGAGCAGCCGCCGCTCCATCACCTTGAAGGTTTCCGACTGCTTGGAGCCGGGCTCGGCCTCGCAGTGATAGACGAAGAGCCGCGGCAGATAGAGCATTCCCGCCATCCAGGCGATAATCGCGATGACGTGGAATGCCTTCAACCACACGTACATGGGTCGCTCCGATCGTCATCTCGGGTGATCCTATGTCCCGCGCACGCGCGCAAGCATCTGCTCCACATGTGCGATCGGCGTCTGCGGCAAGATGCCGTGTCCGAGATTGAAGATGAAGGGCCGCTCGGAAAACGCCTCGAGTATGTTATCGACCGCGCGGTCGAGCGCGGCGCCGCCGGCGAGCAGCACCAACGGGTCGAGGTTTCCCTGCACCGGCACGCGCCACTGGATCTGATCACGCGCAAAAGCGGGATCGACCGTCCAATCGAGGCCGACGGCATCGACCGGAACATCTTCCACGTAACGCAGGAGTGCAGTGCCGACACCACGCGGAAACCCGATTACCTTTGCCCCCGGTACGTGGCCGCGCACTTTCGCAATAATGCGTGCCGTGGGATCGACGCACCATCGCTGGAATTCGTCCGCCGGCAAAACGCCGGCCCAGGTATCGAAAATCTGCACGGCGTCCGCACCCGCCTGCAACTGCCGGACCAGATAACTGGCGGATGCATCGACCAGCTTGTCGATGAGCTCGGCAAATCCGTCTGGATCCCCATAAGCAAAGCGCCGCGCTGGCTCCTGCTCCGATGTGCCGCCGCCCGCAATCATATAGCTTGCAACGGTCCACGGTGCGCCGCAGAAGCCAAGCAACGCAACTTCCCGCGGAAGATCTGCTTTCACCCGGTTGATCGTCTCATAAATCGGCGTAAGCATGCTATGGTCGACTTCTGCCTTGAGCCGAGCCAACCCTCGACGATCAGCAATTGCATCGAGCTGCGGACCTTCACCTAGAGCAAACTGCACCGGCTGGCCAAGCGCGTGCGGGACGACCAGAATGTCCGAAAACAGGATTGCCGCATCGAAACCAAATCGACGCACGGGTTGAAGCGTCACTTGGGCCGCAAGTTCTGGACTAAAACAGAGCTTAAGAAAGTCTCCCGCCTTCTCCCGTATCATCCGGTACTCCGGCAGATAGCGGCCGGCCTGCCGCATGAGCCATATGGGCGGCGGACTCCGACGCTGGTGATCAAGGACATCGAGAAGAGGTTTGTTCACCGCGTAATCCCAGCTTTGCCCTTCCTGTAAACCTAAATCTTAAAGACTCTTGTTGTGATTCTTGGACCGTTGATTTGACTCATACATTGGCGTCCACATGCTATCCACGCCCTGGCGAGTTATGCCGTGGCTGTGGGAAGCAAGTGCCGTTCGCATGAAGTGCCCACAAGGTGCGGTTTATCGCTACTTTCAGCAGGTTCGTGCCAGTGTAATCCAGGAGTGATTCACATTTACCCGGCGTACCAGCGGTGTGCCTTGAATGCTGTCCCCAAAGCGGCGATGTGGAAGGCCTGAGCCACTTGGCCGATTGTGGACTTGCACTCGGCCTGCGCCCGTGGCCTTCTCCCCAGAAGTTCACAATTCGTCCCGTCGTTATCATGGCACAGCGTGCGAGCAGCTATTTCCACCTTCACCTAGTGTCCGACGCGACCGGTGAGACATTGACCACCGTCGCGCGCGCCGCGACCGCGCAGTACACCAAGGTCTCGGCGGTGGAACACGTTTATCCCCTGGTGCGGACCCAGAAGCAGCTCGATCGTGTACTGGCGGAGATCGAGGAGTCGCCGGGTATCGTCCTCTACACGCTGCTCGACGACGAGCTTCTGCAACGGCTCGAAAATCACTGCCGTGAGCTGAGCCTGCCCTGCCTGTCGATCCTTGGGCCGGTCCTGCAGCTCCTGCAATCCTACCTCGGCACCGAGACCTCGCATCGCGTTGGTGCGCAGCACACGCTCAACGCGGACTATTTCAAGCGTATCGATGCGCTCAACTACACGATGCTGCATGACGACGGCCAGCATCTCGAGGATTTGGAGGACGCCGATGTCGTGCTTGTCGGCGTATCGCGCACGTCGAAGACGCCCACCTCGATCTATCTGGCGAACCGCGGGGTGAAGACCGGCAATGTCCCGGTCGTGCCCGGAGTCGAAGTCTCGAGGCATGTGGAGGAATTGTCGCGACCGCTCGTGGTGGGGCTCTATGCCAGCCCCGAGCGGATCGTGCAGATCCGGCAGAATCGCCTGCTCGGGCTCAGGGCGCATCACGACGGGGACCAATATATCGATCGCCAGGCGGTCGCCGAGGAGGTGGCGTTCTCGCGCAAACTGTGCGCGAGGCACAATTGGCCGAGCATCGACGTCACGCGGCGTTCAATCGAAGAGACCGCCGCCGCGGTCATGAGCTTTCTCGCCGAGCGCCGCCGCCAGCCGGTCCCGTGAGCGATGCCGCTTTGGCTCGCCGGCGAACCGCTCGTGCTCGCGTCCAAGAGCGCGATCCGCCATGCCCTCCTGCGCGACGCCGGGGTTCCGCTCGAAGTCTACCCGGCCGATATCGACGAGCGGACCATCGAGCAGCGGAGCCCGGCGCACGATGCGGGCGAACTCGCGGCGCTGCTGGCGCGCGAAAAGGCGCGCACGATCGCCGCTCGCCTGCCCGGTCGGCTGGTGCTGGGCGCCGACCAGACATTGGCGCTTGGCGAGCGGCGGTTCTCCAAGCCCGGCGACCGCGCCGGCGCGCGCGCGCAGCTGGAAGCCCTGCGCGGGCGAACCCATGAGCTTCATACCGCGATTGCGCTGGTACGGGAGGGCGCGATCCTGTTCGAGCACCGCGAGGTCGCGCGGCTCACGATGCGCGCCTTTTCAGACAGTTTCCTCGAAGCCTACCTCGATGCCATGGGGGCGGCAGTCACGGCGAGCGTCGGTGGCTACCAGCTGGAGCGGATCGGTATCCAGTTGTTCGAACGCATCGAGGGCGATCATTTTGTGATTCTCGGGCTGCCGCTGGTGGCGCTGCTGCAATATATGCGGCAGGCGGGATGGCTGGCGGCGTGAATTGCCGCGCACTCTGGGTTATTCAAGACGCATGTTCATTCTTGGTCTGACCGGCTCGCTGGGAATGGGAAAGTCGGTGACGGCGCGCTTTTTCGCCGAGCAAGGCGTGCCGGTGCATGACGCCGACGCGGTGGTGCATCGCCTCTACGAGGGGGAGGCCGCGGCGGCGATCGAAGCGGCGTTTCCCGGCACCACCACCGGCGGCAAGGTCGATCGCGACAAGCTGGCTGCGCGCGTTCTGGGTGACGGAGCGGCGCTGAAACGACTCGAGGCGATCGTTCATCCCCTGGTGCAAGAGGCCGAACGGCGTCTTCTCGCCGAGGCCGAGGCGCGCGGCGAGAAGGTGGCGGTGCTCGACATTCCGCTCTTGTTCGAGACCGGCGGAGAAAGGCGGGTCGACGCGGTGGTGGTGGTATCGGCGCCGCCGGAAGTGCAACGCTCGCGCGTGCTTGAACGCCCCGGCATGACCGTGGAAAAGCTCGAAGCGATCCTGGCGAAGCAGATGCCCGACGACGAAAAGCGCCGCCGCGCGGATTTTATCGTGGATACGTCGCGCGGCTTCGAGGCGGCGCGCGCCGAGGTCCGTGCGATTCTCGAGGCGGTAGCTACAATGCCGAAGCGGCGGCGGTGATTCGTCGGTTCCGCCCATGACCGCGCGAGCGGATGCGGGAATATAAACGTGCGCGAAATCGTGCTCGATACCGAAACGACGGGGCTTGATCCCTTCCAGGGACATCGACTGGTGGAGATCGGTTGCATCGAACTCGTCAATCGCATTCCGAGCGGACAGACCTTTCATCGTTACGTCAATCCCGAGCGCGACGTGCCGCCCGAGGCTGTCGCCATCCACGGCCTGTCGAGCGAGGTCCTCAAGGACAAGCCGTTCTTCGCCGAGATCGTCGAGGACCTAGTCGCGTTCATCGGCGACGCGCCGCTTGTTGCGCATAATGCGCTGTTCGATCTCGCTTTCCTCAATGCCGAGCTTGAGCGCGCGGGAAAAGCGTTGGTGCCGCGCGAGCGGCTCGTCGACACGCTGTTATTGGCACGCCGCAAGTACCCGGGCGCGCCCAACCGCCTTGATGACCTCTGCACGCGCTATGGCATCGATAATTCGCGCCGCACCAAGCATGGCGCGCTGCTCGACGCCGAACTCTTGGCCGAGGTCTATCTCGAGCTGATCGGAGCCCGGCAAGCCCAGCTCATCCTGGTCGAAGTCGGCAGCAGCCCGACCGGCGCGCCCGCCGGCCCGGCGCCCATTCGCGTGCGGCCGAATGCGCTCGTGGTCCGCCTGACCGCCGACGAGCGCGATGCGCATCTCGCCTTCGTGGCGACGCTCGGGGAGAGCGCGATCTGGTGTGACTATTTGGACTTGCGCGGGCCTGGCGCAAACGCGTGAAGCGCAAGGCCGGCTTTCCACCCGCGCTCGCCGAGCGCCGGGTCCTCATTGTCCGAGCGTCATCCGACATCCGCAAGTCGCATCGATCCGACTCGCGATGAGGCAAGCTGGTAACGACTAGATCGCTAGCTCGACGTCTGCGTTGGCTGCGCCGCCTGCGTCTGGGCCGCGCGCTGTTGATAAAGCGCGACGAAATCGACCGGGTCGAGCAGCAGGGGTGGAAAGCCGCCGTTACGCACCGAGGTTGCGACGATCTCGCGCGCGAACGGGAACAACAGGCGCGGACACTCGATCATGACGATTGGCTGCAATGTCTCTGCCGGTACGTTCTGGACGCGGAAAACGCCAGCGAATGTCAGATCGAAGGCAAAGAGGACCGTTCCGGCGCTCTCGGCCTTGCCTTCGAGCTTGAGGGAAATCTCGTAGTCGGTCTGGGCGAGCTGCTGCGCGCTGACGTTGATCTGAATGTTGATCGCTGGCTGGGTCTGATTGGGCGCCAAGGAGCGCGGCGCATTCGGATTCTCGAACGAGAAGTCCTTGATGTATTGCCCAAGCACGCTGAGCTGTGCCTGGCCTTGCGGAGCGCTTTGGCCCGGCGCGGGCCCGCCATTGCCGCCGGTGGTCGCCATCGACTCTACCTCTCACTGCTCACAATCGCCGCAGTCGGCGGCGTGGCTAACACAGGCGCTCGGGCCGGACAAGGATATCACACGCCGCGCTTGGACTTACGCCGCCGGCGGCGCCCCCGATCGGGGATTTGGTGCCATTCGCCGGGCTCAAGCTCGATGACGCGTTCATCGCGCGGGGTACGCCGGGAACCGCGCGCCAGCGTTGCGAATTTTGCCGCGGCCCACCGGCGAACCGCCGGCAGCAACAGCGCGGCGCCCAAGAGGTCGGTTATAAAACCTGGAAATATCAGAAGGATTCCGCTGACCATCGTTGCCACGCCGGGCGTTTCCAAATGCAGCGCTCGAACCCCGTCGCGAGCGAAGGCGGTGCGCAAGCGGTCGAGATCGGCGCGTCCGAACCTTCTGAGCAACAGCACGCCCACGATGGAGGTGGCGATGAAAAGGCCGGCCGCCCACAACCAGCCGATGAACGCCGCCACTAGGAAGAAAGCGAAGAGCTCGGCTGCGGGGAGCACGAGCAGCCCGATTAATGTCCATTTAACCAAGGACATCGGCCCCAGTCCTGCATTCGCTTTGGGCATCAGCCTTGTTGGCGCCACGGTTGGGATCGTCTATGGTTCCGAAGGTGCGACATGCGCCGGCGGTTCGGCGCAAGCCTCTGGATCAGTGCGGTCGCGCACTTACATATTGGTACGGGAACCGATCTCTGCTTATGCAGATTTCCTGTCTGCCGGCTTCCCACTGATCCGCGGTTCCCGTCACGGCGGTCGAGAGCGTGCCAGACGTGTTCGATATCTACACCATCATCTTTCTGGCGCTGGCGGTATTCATCTTCCTCCGCCTGCGAAGTGTGCTGGGTCAGCGCACGGGTCGCGAACGGCCGCCTTATGACCCTTATTCCGCCCGCGACGCGGTGCGCGGTGCGACCAATGACAATGTGGTGACGCTGCCCGGGCGGGGCGGGGAAACCGCGCAAAAGCCGGTCGAGACGCCCGAACCCGCCGAGCGTTGGAAGGGAATCGCCGAGGCGGGCTCGACGGTCGCCGCCGGGCTCGACGCGGTCGCCCGCGAGGACAAGACCTTCGACGCCAAACATTTCGTCGCCGGCGCGCGGGCCGCCTACGAGATGATCGTCCTGGCCTATGCCGAGGGGGACCGGCGCACCCTCAAGAATCTACTGTCACGCGACGTCTATGAGGGGTTCGAGGCCGCGATCCGGGAGCGCGAGACCAAGGGCGAGACCGTCGAGACCCGCTTCGTGGCGATCGACAAATCCGACATTGCCGGCGTCGAGCTGCGCGGGCGCACCGCGCAGATCACGGTGCGTTTCGTGTCGCAGCTGATTTCGGTCACCCGCGACAAGTCCGGTAATGTGATCGAGGGCAACGCCGAAAAAGTCACCGACGTCACCGACGTGTGGACGTTCGCGCGCGACCTCTCCTCGCGCGATCCCAATTGGAAGCTCGTCGCCACCGAAGCCGGGCAGTAACCGGGGCGGAACGCGATGACGGTGCGTCTGTGCGTCTTCCTCGGAAGCATCGCCGCAGCCGCGCTGTGGCTCTCGAGTCCGGCCTGCGCCGAGCCGGGCGATGAGCCGTTGAAGCTGGCGGACAGCCAGCTCGAGCCGATCAAATGGGGTGATGTCGACGGCTGGGCCGCCGACGATCACCTCGCCGCGTTCGCCGCGTTCCAGGTGAGCTGCCAGACCTTTCGCAACGCCAAGCGCCCCGACGACGACAACCGGCCCATCCACAACGCGCTCCGTGAGGTCTGCCGGCGCGCGGCCGCGGCACGGCCGGCCAACAAGGAGGCTGCGCGCCGCTTCTTCGAGGACAATTTTCGGCCCGTGCAGATTACGCGGCTCGGCGAAGCGCAGGGTTTTCTGACCGGCTATTACGAGCCGATCGTCGAGGGCTCGCGCCTTCCCAATCCTGAATTTCACGTCCCGCTCTACCGGCGTCCGCATGATCTTGTGGCTGCCGGCTACACGCCGGGTTCCGGCGCCTTTCCCAACAAGGGCACGCTGATCGGGCGCCGCAGCGAAAACAGCGAGATCGTGCCTTACCACGATCGCGGCGCTATCGAGGCAGGCGCGCTCGACGGACAGAAACTCGAAATCTGCTGGGTCAGGGATCCCTTCGAGGCGCTCGCGATTCAAATCCAGGGCTCGGCGCGGGTGATCCTCGAAGACGGCACGCCGCTGCGCCTCAACTACGACTCCCACAACGGCTTTCCCTACACGTCGGTCGGCCGGGTGCTGATCGAGCGCAACCTTGTGCCGCGGGAAGAAATGTCAATGCAACGCATCCGCGACTGGATGGCCGCCAATCCCGACGAGGCGCCGAAGGTGCGCGCCACGAACCGCTCGTTCGTGTTCTTTCGTATCACCGGCCTGTCGAACGAGGGCGAGCCGGTCGGCGCCCAGGGCGTTCCGCTGATACCGGGCCGCTCGATCGCGGTCGACAAGATTCACGTCTACGGCACGCCGTTCTTCATCGATGCGAGCTTGCCGATCGAGAGTGCGAAGCCGACCACGCCGTTCCGCCGCCTGATGATCGCGCAGGACACCGGCTCGGCCATCATCGGGCCGGCGCGCGCCGACCTCTATTGGGGGGCCGGCGATGATGCCGCGCGGATCGCCGGTCGCATCCGCCATCCCGGCCGCTTCGTCATGTTGCTTCCGCGCGAGCTCGACATGATCGAGGCCGGCAAGCACATGCCGCTGCCGGTGGCGAAGCCCAACATCCCCGAGGCCGAGGTCAAGAAGGAGGAGGGCAAGGCCAAGCAGCAGGCGGGCAAGACCGAGGATGGCGCCAAGGGGAAAAAATTGCGCCGGCAGGTCGGTCCCGTGCGATGGCGGCCGCGATCATGAGCGCGGGCGAGGGCAAGCCGCGACGCCTGCGGGACGAGGAGCGCAAGCTTTGGGGCCATTTCACGCGCTCGGTTGCGCCACTGCGGCGCCCGCCGGCGTCCGCCGATCCGCCGCCGGCAGCAGCGTCGAGCAAGGCGAAATCTGCGGCCCATCCTCGTTCGCCAGCGCGTGCCGCAGTGCCCGCGGCAAGAGCCGCGGCCGGGCTCGAGCCGTTCGATCGGCGGCTCAAGCAGCGCCTTGCGCGCGGCACCGAATCGATCGATGCCCGCATCGACCTTCACGGCAAGAGCCAAAGCGAGGCGCATGCGGCGCTGCTGTCCTTCTTGCGCCAGGCGCAGGGCGATGGCGCCAAGTTCGTCCTGGTGATCACCGGCAAAGGTGGCGGCGCGCGCGATGATTGGAGCGAACGCGGCGTGCTCAAGCGCCAGGTGCCGCAGTGGTTGAAATTGCCGGAATTCCGCGGCTACGTCGTCGGCTTCGACGACGCCCATATCGGCCACGGCGGCCAGGGCGCGCTCTATGTGCGGATCAAGCGTCCGAGGTCACGGACCAGGACATCCTGATCCCTGATTGCTGGCTCCTGAACCGAGTTCAGCGGGTCACGACGACGGTCGTGCCCCAGCCCACGCGATTGTAGAGATCGAGCACGTCCGCATTGTACATGCGAATGCAGCCGTAGGACACGAAGCCGCCGATCGAGCCTGGGTTGTTGGTGCCGTGGATGGCGTATTCCCCGCCGCCGCTGAGCGTCATGGCGGCGGCTCCCATCGGATTGCCCGGGCTTCCGCCCGGAATCACATTCGGCAGCGAGGGCTTGTCGCGCTTGACCTCGGCCGGCGGCGACCACGCCGGGCGCAGTTGCTTGCCGCTGATGAAGGCCGTGCCGGTCCATTGCTTGCCGGCGCGGCCGACGCCCACCGGATAGCGCACGGCCTTGCCGTTGCCGAGCACGTAATAGAGCGCCCGCTCGCTCGTTTTCACCACCACCGTGCCGCTCGAATAAGTGCCGGAAAATCCAACGATTTCGCGTGCCTGCGCCAGCTGCGGCATGGTCGCAGCAAAGAGCAGCGCGGCCGAAGCGGCCGCCAAAGCGCGTGACAGATGCATGGCTTGACCCGTGTCTGTTGCCCGTTATCCCCTCGATCGTCGACGCCCGACCATTCGTTAGGATTCCCCGGAGCGGGCGGCGACGGATCGGTAACCATAATAATCGAATCTGCGCGCGACCTCAGCCGAAACCGCGCGTTAGGGTTAGTGAATGGTCAAAAATCCTGACGACTGTGCCGCGCGCGCCACACCAACGCGGCATCGCATCTCTGATGCGATCAACCTAAGCCCACACTCGGTCGTCATTGCCGGGCTTTGAGCCGGCAATCCCCTTTCGCCAACGCTTTGCCTAGAAAGAATTCACCCCCGGTTTAAGCCCGGGGGTGACGAATCATGCCGAGCGAGTCGAGGCGTGCGCCCGCTAAGCGTGCGCCTTCTTGTTCTGCCTGTTGCCCACCAGGTCATCGACCACGGTCGGGTCGGCAAGCGTAGAGGTGTCGCCGAGATTGCCGTACTCGTCTTCGGCGATCTTGCGCAGAATCCTACGCATGATCTTTCCCGAGCGCGTCTTCGGCAGGCCGGGCGCAAATTGAATGAGATCGGGCGAGGCGATCGGGCCGATCTCTTTGCGCACCCAGGCCACCAACTCCTTGCGCAACTCTTCGCTCGGGCTTTCGCCGGACATCAGCGTGACGTAGGCGTAGATGCCTTGGCCCTTGATGTCGTGCGGGTAGCCGACCACCGCGGCCTCCGACACCTTGGCATGCGCCACCAGCGCGCTCTCGACCTCGGCGGTGCCGAGCCGATGGCCGGCGACGTTGATCACGTCGTCCACGCGGCCGGTGATCCAGTAATAGCCGTCGGCGTCGCGGCGACAGCCGTCGCCGGTGAAGTATTTGCCGGGATAGGCCTTGAAGTAGGTGTCCACGAAGCGCTGGTGGTCGCCATAGACCGTGCGCATCATGCCCGGCCAGGAATCGACGATGCAGAGATTGCCGGTCGCAGCGCCGTCCAGCACC
>Ga0318541_10000187_pt1 | contig 18465 bp, 21 predicted proteins | sample GRESIP166b4f26_FD_202503 | JGI IMG/M metagenome (GOLD analysis project Ga0318541, IMG submission 202503) | Tropical soil microbial communities from Luquillo Experimental Forest, Puerto Rico - GRE.SIPMG.166b4f26 | ecosystem: Environmental > Terrestrial > Soil > Tropical forest > Bulk soil...
CTTACCCCCCCTTGATCGGCCCGCGGGTTTAACCCTCCAACCACCCCTCGGACCGGGGAGATCCACGGTGCCAGACGCGGCGGTAACCCCGCCCTGCATCGCAAGCGGCGACGCCCTTTCGAGCCACCTAAGTCACCCACAGCGTAGACCGGTTTCGGCGCAACCTTACCGGCGGGCAACCGGGAGGCATCGCGGCGGCGTAGCGTAGAAGCCCGCTGGCGGCCACCAGACGCGCGAGCCTCGTGGGGGTAGATTCCCCCAATGAAGTGGTGATCGCAAATACTCGCGCAGATCTGGGCGGCCTCGCAAGCAGCTTGGGAAAGTGCTCGGAAAAATAAAAACTCGAATTATTTTTGATTTTCTGCGCGGACCGGTTTCGCGCCGCTTCGGGAGCCTGAAATCACGCGGCCAGTGCCGCAAGGCTATGTGCGGCTTCGAGCCGCGTGAGGATGGTCTCCATGCCGAACTCGGCGAGATAGCCCGGCCAGCGCTCACCACGCTCCCACTGAGCATAGGCCCGCAGCGACACGCCAAATTCCTTGGCAAGCTGAAGTTGCGTCAGCCCGAGCGCCTGCCGCCGCGCAATCAGCGCATCCCGCGTCAACAAGCGCCCCCGGCGGCGGGGGCGAGCGTGGTCGAAAAGGTCGGTCGCAATGGCAGACGACCGCGGAGGCGGCGTGACCCCCCCACACTTTTTTTGCTCCCTGTGTGATGCGCATCACACAGGATTTCGGACCGTAGCGCTTTACTGCCAACCAAGGAGGGGTCAGTCCCTTCCTAACAACTGGAGAAAGCGATGACCATCAGGAGCACAATCGAAACTTTGAGTGAAACGGCACTCCACCTCGTCGCCGGTGGAATTCAGCAAAATGTGGACCAGGATAGGGGGAACAAACTGCGCGCGGACCTGAATAGCGCGGATGGTACTTTCGGTGGGTCAATCGGAAACGCCATTGGCGGGTTAGTTGTTAAAGATGGAGGGCCTTACTCGCCCGGACACCCGTTTGATTGGCCGTGAGCCGCATCACCCCGATCGGCTACAGAAAGACCGCCTCGAGGCGGTCTTTTTGTGTGTGGAGCCGACAGGTGTTCCCGGCGGCCAAAAGGCTGAGCGCAATTATTGCGCCGCCGATAATTGCACCGGCTCCCGAAGCAGCCTGACAACCGGTCCTTCTTTTCCTGGGTCAAGATTGCCACCAGACACAGTTGGCAAACGCCTGCTGGAAATTCACTGGAAATTTACGGCTGGGGGTGACCATGACGGTGTTGCGGGCGATATCATATCTCGTCGCGGCGTTGTAATCATCGGAGCTACCTTGGTAATAGTAGCAATCCTGGTCGTATGGCGCGATGTCTTCGTTGCTTTTAAATTTCCAGCCGGTCATAACAAACCCTTGGCCAAGCGCGACCTCCTTGTAAATTATGTAGTTGGTGACTGGCCTGGCGTTGGAGGGAGGGCGAGCATCGGGTTGCAACTGCTGGGGAGTGGGGCGCATGGCGACCGACGACCCAGAGCTGTCGAGGCGCACTGTGCTATTGGTGGTGTATCAGTGCGACATTGATGCGGCCCGCGATCAGCGGCTGGAGCGGCATCGTGCCAGCTTATCTACGCAGCGCCCACTGTTCAAAAGGCTCGTGCCATGACCTAGAAATGTGAATGCGCTCTCGCAACGCGGTCAAGCCCGCAGATCGGGCCGCCGCCGAAACAGGGCAAGGGTAAGTGCAAGACCTGACAGGCCAGCCAGAAGACTGAAGACACCCGGCGGTTCGGGCACAGCAGCTATAGCCACACCGATAAGTCTCACATCGGCAAACTCCCCGTTCGGATCCGGAGGAATTGTTGGGGTCGTAAAATAAACATCTAATGAAGATGGCGGTTGAGCCGCGCCCGTAATGGCCGACCACAAGAATTCTCCCGTTTCACCCGGCATGGGATAACGGATATCGAGAATATCTCCTCCAGAAAAGGTGACACTTTGTTTGCCGCTCGAAAAAGAGACGGAGTTGAAAGCATTCCCGCCATCGGCTGCTGCGATACTATCTATCGTAGGCTGAGCTAGCGAGATCTGGAATCCCCCGATGTCTACTCCTGGCCCCGGCTCGACGGTACCGTCACTCGCAAATTGGAATTGGGTTAAATTTTGTATGATTGATCCGTTAGGCGCGGCATCTGAACCAAAATACCGTGGAGAGAGGAAATTCGCAACAATTTGCCCGGTTGTTATGCCGTCCAGGTTGGTTTCGTTGCCCTGAGCATCAATGCTGTCGAAATCTACGGGGCCGAGCCCATTCACCGTCGCGAATGGGCCATTTCCGAGCGCAGTCGCCGACAATATTGTTGACCCCGCGGGGCCAGCTCTCGCGGTAACCTTGACCAAGTCGAAGTCGATGGTGAAGTTTGTAGCTGCTATTGGCGCAGCAGACGCCGCAATGGGCACGCCGGCCCCAGCAGCAAATGCCGCGGCGGCGAAAGCAACTCGTCGCAAGATGCGGTTGTGTGCGCGTTGCGTGGAGCTGTCCGCGACTGTAACCGCAGCCTCAGGCGGCCGGTGCCCCCGATTGCGTCCGATCATAGTGCATCCTCCTCTAGACGAGCTTTGCCGACATAGCGGCCTCTTGTGTGCGCTGCCATTTTGGCCGTTTCAGCCCGCAACCGCGCAGCCGAAGCTAAGCTCATTTTTATCCGTCGAGTGTGATCCAGCTCACACCTGGCGAGCCGAACGTCTTCTAACATTAACTATGGCGAGTGGCGCATGGATTGTCCAGGGTCACATATCGCCATCACCTAAGAGATGGAGCGCTTGACATGAAGTCCAACATGAAGGTTGAGCAGAAAGTTCTGCCAGCGCGGCAGATCCAGGAGGTCCAGCAGATCCGGGAACTCTCAACGGAAGACTTGAAGGAGGTCTCCGGAGGTTGCGGTAAGATGGGCGGAAAACAGCTTCCCGTTCTATTCTAGCCGCCGGGCGTAACGCAGCCGCCAGCCATTCGGGGTGTTAGCCGAGCGGACGAGCGCTGCGTACTCGCATAGAATGAGCGAGCGCGGCGGGTTTCCGAAGTCGCCCGCCGCGCCGCCCGAGCCCGTCCGTTGGCGTGATCGGCAGCCAGTCGATCAAGACCACGGCAAGTGGCGGCCCTCGGGATTATGATACGGGCGAGAAGGGTCAACGAGCGCAAACGCCACATCATCACCGAACCCAACGGGCATCTGGTTAGCGCGCAGGTACACCCGCCCGACATCTAGGATTGTGACAGCGCGCCCGGCCTGCCGGCTTCGAGCTGCCATCTCTTCCGTCGGCTACGCGATGTTTTCGCCGATGCCCACCGGCGAGCAGCTGGAGACGGCTCTTGCGGGGCACGGCCAGTGGCGCTCGAGATCGTCAAGCAATCAGACCAGGCCAACGGTTTTCAGGTGCTGCCAAGGTGCCGGAGCGTCGTGCGAACCTTCGGCTGGTTTGGCCCGCAACCGATGACCGACAAAGGACTTCGAGGTGATCATCGCCAGCGGCTAAGCCTGGCTTTATGTCGCCCCCGTCTAGCGGCTGGTGCGCCATCTTGCTGGTCTGATACAAGTAACAGATGCCCAGATGCAGCTTCAGGCACTAAGGCACTGTAGCAATCTTAGTATTTCCCGCAATTCCTGGGGCAGAGCGGGCTCGCGGAAAATCAACTGTGCTGCGTCATTCGGCGCGAAGGATCGCGCCCCCGGCGGAGCCAGACGACGACCTCGCGTGGCTCATCCCATTCCGGCGACCTCGATCTGCAGTTCGGTTGCTTCGCGTAGGTCAGTAACGATCTGCGGGCAGCGCAGGCACGCCGCCTTGCCCTCCTGGCGGAACCAGCGGCAGGTCGGTCGAATCGCACAGCGCGGGAGGCCGCTGACGACCGGATCGAGCATTGCAACTACCCGCGCCGCGAGCAGACAGTTTGCTCCATCGAAGTGCTTGCAGCCAGTACCCATGCAGGGTGCTGCAATCCGCATCACCTCGGTAGGCATGGCAGGAGCGGATGCGGCCAGGACGTCCGGCGTCACGAGCTGTGCCTCGGTAAGGTAGCCGACCCGCAGGCCTTCCGCTTGCGTTCCTGTTTGCACGCCGAACACTTGTGCCGCCTCCCACTCGGGCTGGGCGCTCGGGCAGAGTATCGGTTTCTCAACTGGATCACGTTTCATCGACCTCTCCTAGCCGACTCACTTCAAACAAAAGGGGCGTAGCACCGGCGGCAAGTCGCGCGTTGGATCCGCCGCCGGCGCTGCGACGTCCGCTACTCGGCCAACCCGCCGAAGGCGCCCACAAACAAAGCAGGTGGGATGCCACCAGACCGGATGATATTGGAAAGACTTGCGACGGACAGACCGCCTGCGGTAACCGTCGCAACCTCCTTCAATTGTTCAGGGGTTAGCACGATGGGCTCCGGCAGCAGCGTGCGGCTGTCCGGCTTCATCCTTTTACTCACGTCTCGCTCTCCTGCGTTCCTGAGTTAAGATCGCGCACTGAGGAAAATGCGCAGTGGACTGTGGCGTCGATACCGAGATCCTCGTTCGACAGACAGCCACCGTAAATGATCATGCCGCATTGGGCGCTGGACGCGTGTGAACTGCTTCACACTGGCGCGGATTCCAGCGCACGTATACGTATGCTGGATCCGAGCGGCAGTTCCTGTAAACCGCCACGGTCGACCACCAGCCGCCGTCCCGCCGAGGCGATAGTTTCGGGTCGGTGCGCGATGATGACCCGGGTGAGGCCGAGCGTCTTGATTGCGGCGTTCACCTTGGCTTCGATCGCCGTGTCGAGGTGGGAGGTGCCTTCATCCATGAATAGGATCTTCGGCCGCTTATACAACGCGCGCGCGAGCAGCACACGCTGCCGCTGTCCACCGGAGAGAGAGGAGCCCATATCGCCGATCAGGCTGTCATAGGCCATCGGCATGCGCATGATCTCCTCGTGCACGCCGGCGAGCCTCGCGCAGTGCTGCATATGCGCTGGGTCGAACTCGCTGTCGAAAAAGCAGATGTTGTCAGCGATCGAGCCGGAGAGCAGCTGGTCATCCTGCATGACGACCCCGATCTGGTCGCGGAAGGCCCGTGCGCCGAAGGTCCGCAGAGGCAGTCCGTCCACGAACACCTCTCCCTCGGTCGGCTCCAACAGACCGAGCATCACCTTGAGCAGGGTCGTTTTGCCACCCCCGGAGGGGCCGGTAATCGCAATGTACTCGCCCGCTTGGATCTCGAAGCTCACGCCCTCGAACACGGAGGGCTCCCCGGCCGCGTAGCGAAATGCCAGGTCGCGAACCGATATCCGCCCCTCGAGAGGATGGCGGTAGTCGGTCCGTGTCTGCGGCTTCAGCTCCGGCTCCGCCCGCGTGATGTCGGCAAGCCGATCAAGATGCAGATCCAGCATGCGGAACTCGATGCCCTTCTCGACAAGGCGCACGGCCTTGTCGATGAACTGCTGCTTGTACGACATAAAGGCGAACAGCATGCCGATCGTCATGGTGCCATCGAGCGCCGCGAGCGCGCCGAGGTAGACGACGGCCAGGTTCTCGCAGCCAAACACGACGTCATTCAGCGCCCTGAAGGCGCCCTTGAGGCGCTCCACCCCTGCGTTCGCGGTTATGACCTCGGCATAACGGTTCGACCAGAGCGCGGTACGCCCGGGCTCCCGGTTGAAGATCTTGATGCTCTGGATAGCTCGCACGGTCTCGATAAAGGTGGAGTTTTCCAGCGCCCGCGCGTGCACGAGATCGAGTGAGCGCTGCCAGAACAGGCGGTAAAAGCCAATCCGTAGGATGACGTAGATCGCTAGCGCCGCGAGCACGACTGCGCCCAGGCGTCCACTGTAAATAAAGATCATGCCGGCGGTTAGCATCGCCATGCTTCCGTCCACAAGCACCGAGATCAGGCCTTCGGCGAATAGGTTCCGAACTGGCTCGAGGGAGCCGAAGCGCGAAACCAGATCGCCGACGTGACGCTGCTCGAAAAAGGCGAGCGGGAGACGCAGCAAGTGTTGGAACAGACCGGTTCCCATCCCGAACGCAAGCGTGCTCTGGAGGTAGACCAGCACCCAGGAGCGGAGCAGGCCAGCGACCGCATTGACGACCATGATAAGGCCGAAGCCGAGGGCCAGCACCGATAGCAGCTCGCGATCGTCCTTCACCACTGCTTCGTCCACCGCCAGCTGTATGTAGAACGGGCTCGCCAGCACGTAGGCCTGCAAAAGCACCGACAATACGAGCGTCTGCAGTAGGGGCGACCCGAGCCCGCGCGTGGACCCCAGCAGGTCGGCCAGCCGTGGGCGGGGGACCCGCGCGCTGCGCTCGAATTCAGTTGTCGGGGTGAGTTCCAGCGCGACTCCAGTGAAATGTTTCGATATCTCGATTGGATCCAGTTTGCGCTCGCCACGGTCAGGGTCCTGGATCACGATGCTTCCATCCCGACGCACCCGCTTGAGCACGACGAAATGGCTCATGTCCCAGTGCAGGATCGCCGGCAGACGCAGCTCTTTAAGGTTACCTAGCTCCAGGCGGAGCGGCCGGCCTGCCAGACCCAGCCGCTCCGCGGCCGCCACCAGGCTTGCCAGTGTCATGCCTTTCAGAGAAACCGGGTACCGACGTCTCAGGCTGCCGAGATCGGTCTCGTGCCCATGATAAGACGCCACCATGCCCAGGCAGGCGAGGCCGCATTCCGCCGCCTCAGCCTGGCGAATATCCGGAACACTGCGAAGCCAGGTGCAGCGCCGCAATTCTGTAGCAGCCCTCATGACCAGCTCCTGCGCAGGCTCAGAACCGGCTCAAGCAGCCACTCCATCAGCGAGCGCCGGTCAAACACGATATCTGCCTTGAGGGCCATGTCCGCCGCGAGCGGGAAGTCGCGGCCGAACGCGGTGATCGCCTGCCGGTCAAGCACTACAGTCACGCGGTAAGAAGGTTCGTGCAGCACAATCGGGCCGACCACCTCGGCCGGACGCAGCAGGGTTCGCGAGACTGTTTCGACGTGTCCGCCATAGAAACCGAAGCGCTGAAACGGGAACGCGTCGTACGCCAACCGTACCGGCTGATCGGGCTCAACGAAACCGATAGCCCTGGCCGGCACCAGCAGCTCCGCCTGTAGAGCGCTTTCCGAGGGAACGATGGCGAGTTGCGGGATCGCGGGGTCTGCCGAGAGGCCGACACGGGCTTGCAGTGCGGAGACGCGTCCGGTGATTGGGGCGCTGATCATGTAGGCCCGGCGGCCTTCCGTTTCCGCCAGTCGCCCGTCCAGTTCAGCGATGGACGCCTGCAATGTCGATATCTTCGCGGCGATGTCGCCCGGGAGTTCGCCGAGGACATGCCGTTGCTGAGCCGCTTCCCCTCGTTTTGCGGCGATCTGCTCGGCCAGCGACGCCTCGCTCTGGCGTTGGGCCAGATAATTATCCTGCCGCCGCTTGAATTCGAGGACCGATACGTAGCCCCGGCTCACCAGTCCACGCACCGCCGTCACCTCCTCCTCAGCGAGCCTGCTGCGCGCCTGTTGTGCGTTCAGTTCTCGCTCCAGCTCGGCGATCTCCGCGCCAAGCCCATCGATACGGTCGCGGAGCCGGCGGCTCTCCGCGTCGGCTCGTGACCGCTCCTCGGCGATCTGGTCGAGCAGTGCGCCGCGCTGGCGGGCGAGCGCCTGCAGCACCGATTCGTCCACGTCGCCGCCACGATCATTGGTCGCTCCGACCTGCACGGTGATCAGCGGCGCCCCGACTGCCACTTCTTGGCCTTCGACGACATGCACCGCGACGACGAGGCCCGCGCGGGGTGGCAAAACTCGAGCCACGCCCAGTGTCGGGCTCAGGAAACCCAAGGCGGTTTCCTTTCGCGCGTAGTCGCACGTTAGAAGGAACGCCACGAGCCCTGCTACCAGGATCATCAGCAGAGAGGTGAGCCCCGCAGTAGGTGGTGCCACCGGCAGCACTCCACCGGATTTGAACCGCTCACGTTGGAAATCGACTGCTTCCGGTCGGAACAGCGAGATGCTTGCCATCACGGGACGCCGATGCTCTTTGCCCAACCAGATTAGATCCTGCGTGTTCTCCTCGAGTGTGAGGTAGATCACTTTCCGAAAACGAAATAGTTCCAATGGCTATGGTCCAAGATCATCGAGGACGCCTTTGGCATCGCCGGTACCGCGCCCGAGATCGACACAGCTTGGGCGGCGCAATTTCTCTCCGAGCATGCGGCCGCGGCCGGCAAAGCGAGCGGCGGCATCGGCGAAATCGGCGAGGAGGCGATCGCCGGCCACTACCGCAAAAGCACCGGCTGGGTGGATTTCGACGGCGCGCTGATCCCGTTCTGTGTCGAGGTCTGGGCCACCGCCGACGCGGGCGAGAAAGACCAGGAGACCTATTCCGCCTTTCGCCCGCTGCTCAACCGCTCGCCAACCCTGACGCGGCTGATCTACGACGCCGACTCGACCGGGCTGCGCATCTATGGTTGCGGTCTCGACTTCAAGGTGAAAGGCCCCAAGCGCGCCTACTACGACATCGATCTGAGCATCATCACACCGCATCTGCGGCTGACCGGCGACGGCAAGGCGCCCTATCTCGGGCATTTCCGCGAGGCGATCGAGAACGCGATCAAGGGCGCGGCCGGGGCGGCCTACCGCAATCTGGTGCGCCCGGCGGTGCAAATCAGCATTGCCGACGCGGCGATGGCGGTCATGGAGGAGGCCTATCTGAAGGCCTCCGACAACGGCACCCTGCCCGCCAAGGCGCGCCAGATCATGTATGCGGCGCGCGGCAAGATCCTCGAGCTGACCGGGCTGAAGAAATTCTCCGACACGTATTTCACCCAGACCCTGCTGCCCGATTATCTGCAGAATTTCCCGGAGGAGACGGCGAACTGGGACGTCGTCTACGACGCCCGCGGCAACCTCACCGAGCCGCACACCGGCCGGCGCGTGCCGCTCGGCACGGTTCAGGTGCGCGGCTATCTGGGACTGCGGGCGAACCAGCCCAACCGCCCGCAATTGCAGGCCAACGGGCTCTATCCGACGGTCGGCCCGAGGCACCGCTACAAGAATGTGCTGTTTGTCGAGAAGGAAGGATTCGACGAGCTGTTCGAGGCGGTGCAGCTCGCCGAGCGCTATGACCTCGCGATCATGTCGACCAAGGGGATGAGTGTCGTTGCGGCGCGCGCTCTGCTCGACAACATTGCCGAGCTGGTCGACCACGTCTTCGTCCTGCACGACTTTGATGTCAGCGGGTTCTCAATCTTCGGCACGCTCGGCACCGATTCGCGGCGCTACACCTTCGAGAGCGACCTGTCGGACGTGATCCATGACATCGGGCTGCGCCTCGGCGACGCCCAAGCAATGGGGCTCGAAGCCGAAACCGTCGAGGTCAAGAGCCGTGAAGCCCGGCGCGAGACGCTGAAGCGGCACGGTGCGACCGCAGCGGAGATCGGCTTTCTGGCACCCGGGGATGAAGACCAGGACTGCCGCCGGGTCGAATTGAACGCGATGACCTCGCGGCAGCTCGTCGACTTCGTCGAAGCAGCCCTCGCCGATTACCGCGTCGACAAGCTCGTCCCCGATGGCGCGGTGATCCGGCAGCACGCCCGCCACCATCTCGAAACCAAGCTGACCGGCGAGCTGATCGCGCAGCACGCCGAAGCCATCGCCGAGCGCGCCGCCGCAGCGGAATTGCCAGCCGATCTGGTGACACAAGTCACCAAGCTGCTAGGCGGAACCTGCGCTATCGTGGGATCAGGCGCTCGCCCAACTCATCTGAACCTCCGGGCCGCACCGGGCTTCCCCGAACAAAGCCATCGACACGCCTCACCGGTTGGCCGCAACACACCGGTAGCTGACCACCGCCGGAACCCCCGCGCGCTCCAGCGCCTTGCTGTCGAACCGGTGGTATTCCGCGGCCAGGACCCGGCACTCCGCCATCGTCGCGTGATAGCTCAGCGGCGCGCAGCCGTCCTGGGTGCGGGTCGCGTAACACTGCACCAGCGCGATCGCCGCCAGAAGGACATCGCGATACCCACGGCTTGCCCAGAGCGTCATCGGAACCCCCGCCACCACGGCCGGGCCCGCCGCCCAGTCACGATGGCGCGCAGAGCGGCGGCCTCGCCGGCGGCGATCCGCTCGGCAGTGACGGCATCGGCAAGGGCGGTCTGCAGCTCATCGACGCGCTGCTGCAACTCATCGATCCGTTTGCGGCCGTCCTCGACCCGGCGCCTCTCTTCCGTGAGCGCGGCCTGGAACTCGTCGGCGCGTTCGCGCTCGGCAAGTAGGGCGCTGCTCGCGATCTCGAGCTGATGCTCTGCCCGTCGACGCTCCAATTCCTCCCGCTGATCGGCCTTCGCGAGCTGCTCTCGCAGCGCCTCGACGGCTCGAGCGAGCACATCTGTCGCCGGGATGACAACGGGGGTGACGTCATCGGCGACGTCATCGATGACAGCAACGGGTGTCACCGGGGCTGGCGCCCCTGTCGCCGGTGACATCGCTTCTTTGTCGGGGGCGACACTCTTTTCCTTGATTTGTGCGGGTTTCGCGGACGTGGCGAGGGCCGAGAGCGGCACTGTCACCCGGGTGACACCGTCGTTGCCGATCTGTCGCCCCCAGCGATGCCGCTGGACGAGCCGCTTGGCTGACGCCGGTGATGTCCCCCGGACCTCGCCCAGCTCGGCATAGGTCATGCGGCGCGCCCCGTCGCCCACCGCAAGCGTGATGTCCGATGCTGCCATAGCCCCCTCCCGGCCGTCCTGCCCTCACGGAGGAACCGGCCTCGACTGGTCCGGCGGCCGGGGGAAAGCCGCCGGTCGCTGCCCTACACGCCCGTCGCGAGCCGGGGGAAACACGAGCCCGCGGGGAATGCCGCAGCACCGCCCGGCTTAGCACATCACCGGGGCGAGCGCAGCATCGCCTTCCCTCGGGGGCGGGAGCGGGGCCTGCCCACCCACCGCACGGTGAAGCCGCCGCCTTCGGCGGTGACGGCGACCCAAAAGCCGCGCGTGCGGTGCGGCGACCGGGCGTTGCGCGCGTTGGTGGCGCGGATCGCTTTGGCACGGGTATCGTAAAGCTTCACGGAATGTGCTGCGGTTGCCATGCCGGCGAGGTGGGCGTTGCCGCGCGGCCCCGCTTGATCATTCCGGCCAAAAACTTGATAGGCGCGGCCAATCGCTGACCGCCCGCCCTGGTGGCGACGGCGGTTCGGGCTGACGATCGGCGATGTCGGTTACAGGCTGTGGAACGATTGGGAGAGCACCCCCCACCCGGCCAGTGACAGGCCGACGATGATCAGCACGGCGGATCGCCAGGAAACCCTGTTGTCGACATTTGCAGTTTTCTGGTTCATGCCGGCGAAAGTGGGGCTCGGCCGCGCGGCCCCGCTTGATAATCCGGGCCAAAAACTTGCGAGTTCGCGCCAACCCTCAGAAAATTGCCCCCTGTATGCGCCAGCGTCAGCGAAGTGATGGCGGCGGTGGCTCCGGTGATGGCTCAAGCGCGGCGCCGCGAACCGGTGCGAGCCTTGCCAACCCAGCGGACGGTGAACCCGCCGCCCTCGGCAGCGACAGCGACCCACATGCCCCGCGCCCGGTGCGCTCGGGCATTGCGCGCCTTGACGGCACGGGTCGCTTTGGCGCGGGTGTCGTAGAGCTTCACGGAATGTGCTGCGGCTGCCATGCCGATCAGCTAGGACGGTAGCACGCCGCTCCGCTTGATAATCCCGGCCAAAGAATTGATAGCCCGCGCCAATCCGTTCACCGCGGGGGGCTGACCTTCTCGAGGAATTCGAGCTTGACGAGCCGCGGTGGGAGCTGATCGAGCCAGTAGCCGCCATCGCCCATCCGATAGACGTAGACGGTGAGCCCTCGCGCACTGAGCAGGCGGGCCTCTTCACGCGCCCGCTCTAGTGTCGGCATGCGGATCAAGCGAGTCTCGCCTCGAGATCGCGCTCCCAGGCCGCCCAGTCGGCCCTGGTAGGCTTGCTGTCGAGCCTGGCGATCAACGCCGCCCGCTCGGACGCCGACAGCTGTGTCCAGTGCGGAGCGGCGTGCTCTCGGCGGCTTCGAGGGCCGCAATCGCCACGCACACGCTGTCGCGGTGACACCGGGCGGCGGACGCGATCTTCTCGGCCAGAAGTAACGGAACGCTCAGAATTTACGCATAAGCGGACATAGGCGGAACGGGCGAAGCCGGGGACCGAAGGGAAACAAGGGGGCTGCCGGTTTCTGGCGATCTGCGGGACGATGGGTGCGGCAGCTCTGAGTGGCCGGGCAAAATGTTCCTTCTAAGGCCGGAAATCTATACGACAAACTCTGTCGGAATGGGGTACTGAGCGGAAACTTCTCTTATAAGGTTTTCCGCACATGCTGGTCGGCTACATGCGCGTCTCCAGCGACGGTGATCGGCAGGTGCTGGACCTTCAGCGCGATGCCCTCATGGCCGTCGGTGTGGATGAGCGTCACTTATTCAAGGACCATGCTAGCGGCAGCCGCGGTGAACCCGCCGGCCTGGCCAAGGCGCTCGCTTTCGTACGGCCCGATGACTGCCTGGTGGTTTGGAAGTTGGACCGGCTTGGCCGGTCGCTGCCACACCTCCTGGCGACAGTGAACGACCTCAAGACGCGCGGCATCGCCTTCCGTTCGTTGACCGAGCAGATGGACACCACCACGCCGCAAGGCGAGTTCCTGTTTCATGTCTTCGGCGCACTCGCGCAGTTCGAGCGGTCAATGATCCAGGAGCGGGTGCAGGCCGGACTCGCGGCTGCTCGCCGTCGCGGGCGCCGCGGCGGTCGTCCCGTCGCCATCGATGCCGAGAAGCTTGGTTTGGTGATTACGGCTCTCGACGGCGGCGCCACCAAGGCAGCGGTCTGTCGCACCTTCGGCATCAAACGCAGCACCCTGATCGACTCGCTGGCCCGGATCGGCTGGTCTGCCGGCCTCAAGATGCAGGGGGGCATCAGCGATACGCCGACAGCAACTGACCAAGACACAGATCGCCACACTGCATCGCTGCTCGGAAGGACGCCATGAACCGAGAGGAAATCCTCGACCGCTATCGTCGCCTGCGAGCGATCAGCACGGACCACCACAGCGCCGCCCTGAAGTTCCTTGGTGGTCCAGCGCTCCTGGCGCAGGCTAAACGCCTCAGGCTTGCGGTGGGACGGACGCTAGTGTGATGTCTCTGAAATACCATTACGCTGAGCGGCAAGCGCACGTCTTGCCTTGTCGATTTTGCGCAGGATGTCTTGGCCCTTGGCCTTCCAGACGTAGCGTCGAGGGTTGTCGTTGCGCGCTGCCAGGAAGGTGATGATCGCATCGGCCAGTTCGCGCGTTGAGGAAAAGCTCTTCTCGCCGATGAACGGCGTCAGATCGCCGAAGAAGCGCTCGACCAAGTTCATCCACGACGATGAGGTCGGCGTGTAATGCATACGGAACCGGGGATGCCGTTGCAGCCATTTTTTGACCTGAGGATGTTTATGAGTGGCGTAATTGTCGGCAATAATGTGGATGTCGAGATCGGCCGGGCTCTGTTGGTCGATCAGTTTGAGAAAGGCGAGCCACTCCTGATGACGGTGGCGCGCCGCCAGGCGGGTGATGAGCTTGCCGTCAAGATAATTGAGCGCGGCGAACAGGGTCAGCGTGCCATGCCGCACGTAATCATGGGTCTTGGTACGGATGTGGCCAATGCCCAAGGGCAGGCCGGGCTGCGTGCGCTCGAGCGCTTGGCATTGTGATTTCTCGTCACAGCACAGCAGCAGCGCCTTGTCCGGCGGGTCGAGATAGAGCCCGATCACGTCCCAAAACTTCTCCTCAAACTGCTTGTCGTTCGACAGTTTGAAGGTACGCGAGAGGTGCGGCTTGATGTCGTTGGCGGCCCACAGCCGCTGCACGCTCGCCGCCGAAATGCCGACCGCGCGCGCCATCGTGCGGCAACTCCACCGCCCCAGATGCGGTGGCGGCGTCACCGCGCGCTCGAGCACTTGCTTAGCCGCGCCTTCCGCCAGCCATGGCTTGCGACCGCGCCCCGCCGCATCGCTCAATCCGGCCACCCGGTGCCGCGCAAAACGCCCGACCCAGCGGCTGACCTGCACGCGCGATATGCCCATCCGTTGCGCGATTTGCTGCTGGGTCAAACCCTCGGCGCTCAACAGGATGATCTCCGAGCGCCGACGGTCGCGCACCGGCATCGTGCTGGCGCGAAACCGGCGCCGCAACTCCGCAGCCTCTTCCGGTTGCAGTTCGATGCGCTGCCGAGCCATGATCCCCTCCCCACTGGCCGGCCGATGATAGCATCGCCTCTTCTCTCTGCAATCCTATTTCAGAGACATCACACTAGCATATGCTTAGACCTATGCCAGCAGGAGGCGACCGTGATTTCCGAACGGCACGTCAAGCTCTTCAAGAACGGCCGAAACCAGGCGGTGCGGATCCCCCGCGAGTTCGAGCTTCCCGGCGAAGACGCCATCATGCGCAAAGAGGTGAAAGGCCGATCATCGAGCCCGCCCCGCCAAAATCCCTGCTGGCCCTGCTGGCCACTCTGGTGCCGCTCGACGAAGAGTTTCCCCCGTCCCTGACGCAGCTCCCGATCCCGTCGAGCTTTGATGCGTTACCTGCTCGATACCAACATCGTCTCCGACCTCGTCCGCAATCCACAAGGCCGAGCGGCGGAGCACATCTCCAGGGTTGGCGAGGTGCGGGTCTGCACCAGCATCATCGTCGCGGCAGAGTTACGCTACGGGGCCACGAAAAAGGGATCACCGGGGCTCGCGAGACAGCTCGAGGCAGTGTTCCGCGCGTGACGTGCTCCCGTTCACCGCGCCCGCCGATACGGCTTACGGCGAGATCCGCGCCCCGGCTCGAACAGACCGGCAGACCGATTGTGGCAACGATCTGCTCATTGCCGCTCAGACCATGGCACTCGGGTAAACGATCGTCTCGGACAATGAGGCGGCGTTCGCGCGGATCGACGGGCTTTTTGCGAGAACTGGCTGCGGCGAGCATGAGGAACCGCGACCGCGCAGCGCACGGCATCGACGACGCTGGCAAACTCCGCCAGCATGCCGTCGCCGGTGGTCTTGGTCCCCGGGCTCGACCCTGGGATGCGGCCACGGTGCTCGGCGATCTTCGGATCGATGAGCTCATGGCGCAGGGCTTTGAGGCGTTCCAGGGTGCCTTCCTCGTCCGCTCCCATCAGCCGACTGTAACCGGCGACGTCAGCCGCAAGGATCGCAGCGAGCCGGCGGGTCTTGCTCATTTCGCCTCGCCGGCCGCCAGGCGCAGGCCCGACAAGTACAGCTCGCGCTGCTCAGCATCTCGGTAGGGCGTGACTTCGGGCACCACGACCGGGGTGATGGCGCGCAGTCGTTTGACAACCTCACGGGCTTCGTCGAGCCGCCCCATATGCGCATAGCAGGACGCGAGACTTCGGTATGGCTCCGGATAGGAGGGATCCTCCTGGATCGCGAGGAGTAGTTTCGAAACCGCCTCGTCGAAGCGCCGATTCAGGAAGTGTGCCCGGCCTATAAACGCGAGCGAGCTCCCGACGCGAGCGCGGGGACTAAGACGCAGCGCGGCTTCAAGATGCTCGATCGCGATCTCGGGCTCGCCCGCCCACATTCTTAGGGCCCCGCTGATGTGCCAGCCCCGCGCAAAGTTCGGGTTGAGTGCCAGGGCGCGATCTACCAGCGCCATCGTGGCACCAATGTCGTCACCGAAATAAGCGAGCGACTGGGCTGCATTCGCCAGGATGGCCGGATCGTCGCCGACGACTTCGAGGGCTCGCCTTGCGAAATCGACGCCCTTCAGAGCCTCCGCGTCGGGATCCTTGCTCCGGCCGTCAACTACCAAGCGAACACAACAGATTGCGGCCTGCGCGAGTGCGGGCCCGTACCGCGGATCGCGCGCGATAGCCTGCTCCATAAGACCGAGAGCCTCGGGGAATTGCTTTGCCGACGACAGGGTCATCGAATGCGCACGCAGGTAGAGGTCATAGGCGGTGAGATCGCTTGTCGGCCGATGCGCCGAACGCGCGGCCTCGGCGGTTTGCAAGGCCGGCTCGATGACGCCGGCGACGCTCGATGCCACCTTGTCCTGAAGGTCAAACACATCTTCGAGCGAGCCGTCGAAGCGGTCGGCCCAGAGATGCGTTCCATTGGCCGCGTCGATCAGCTGCGCGGTGATCCGCACGCGTCCGCCGGCTTTGCGCACCGAGCCTTCGAGCACATAGCGCACGCCAAGCTCATGCGCGACCTGCTTCACATCGACGAGTTGGCCCTTGTAGGTGAAGCTCGAATTGCGGGCGATGACGAACAGCCAGCGGATACGGCTGAGCGCGGTGATGATCTCTTCGACCATGCCGTCGGCGAAGTATTCCTGCTCGGGGTCGCCGCTCATATTGGCGAAAGGGAGCACCGCGATCGACGGCTTGTCGGGTAGCGGCAGCGCCGGTGCAGGCTGCGATGGGGCCTTGGTGGCCGTGCCGTCTCGCACCCGGTAGACCCGCACCGGTCTTGTGATGTTCTTGACCTGCTGCTCGCCCAAATCCTCAAAGACAAAGGGCAGCCGGTCGCGAACGTGGTCATGAACCGTATTGGAGACGAACACTCCGCCGGCATCGGCCAGGGCCTCGATCCGCGCCGCGATGTTGACGCCGTCGCCATAGAGGTCGTCGCCCTCGACGATCACGTCGCCGAGATTGATGCCGATGCGCAATTCGATGCGGTCGTCCGCCGCGACGCCGGTGCTCCGCTCGGGCATCGCCCGCTGCACCTCGACCGCGCAGCGCACCGCATCGACGACGCTGGCAAATTCTACCAGCAGGCCGTCGCCGGTGGTCTTGACGATGCGGCCGTGGTGCTCGGCGATCTTCGGATCAACGAGCTCGCTGCGCAGCGCCTTGAGGCGTTCGAGCGTGCCTTCCTCGTCTGCCCCCATCAGCCGCGAATAGCCCGCCACATCGGCGGCGAGGATCGCGGCGAGGCGGCGGGTGGCGATCATACGGTCTCGCCCATGGCGAGCCGCAGGCCCGACAGGAACAGGTGGCGGTGCTCGGGGTTCCGCAGGTAGCTGACGTCGGGTATCACCACAGCGGTAATGGCCCGCAGCCGCGCAACGATCTGTCGCGCGTCGCCGAGCCGGTCCATGTGCGCGTAGCAGGCGGTGAGATAGCGATACGGCTGCGGGAAGCTTGGATCCTCCTGGATTGCGAGGAGCAGTTTCGGCACTGCCTCATCAAAGCGCCGACTCAAGAAATGGGAGTTGCCTATCAAGAAGAATGACGAGCCGACGCGGGCGCGGGGACTGAGGCGCAGCGCAGCTTCGGCATGCTCGATCGCGATATCCGGCTGACCCGCCCACAGCCTGAGAAGGCCACTGATGTGCCAGCCGCGAGCGTAGTTCGGATTGAGCGCCAATGCGCGGTCGACCAACGCCATCATGGCACCGATGTCCTCGCCAAAATACGCCAGCGCGTGGGCAGCTTTCGCCAGGATTAAGGCGTCGTCGCCGGCCACTTCCAGGGCGCGCCGTGCGAACTCGACACCCTTCCGACGGTCTGTCGCCGATCTTCGCTCCGACCGTCAAGAACCAACCGAAGACAGCAGTGCGCGGCCAAGGCGAGCGCCGGCCCGTAACGCGGATCACGCCCGATCGCCTGCTCCATGAGACGGAGCGCCTCAGGGACTTGCGCCGACGACGAGAACATCGCAGAGGCGCGCAAATAAAGGTCGTAGGCGGTCAGATCGGTGGTCGGGCGGCCGGACGAACGGGCGGTCTCGGCGGCCTGCAACGCCGGCTCAATGACGCCGGCGACGCTGGAGGCCACCTTGTCCTGGAGCTCGAAGACATCTTCGAGCGAGCCATCGAAGCGGTCGGCCCAGAGGTTGGTGCCGGCGAGCGCGTCGATCAGTTGGCCGGTGATCCGCACCCGCTGGCCGGCTTTGCGCACCGAGCCTTCGAGCACATAGCGCACGCCGAGCTCGCGGCCAACCTGCTTCACGTCGATCGCTTGACCTTTGTAGGTGAAGCTCGAGTTGCGGGCGAGGACGAAAAGCCAGCGAATGCGCGACAGCGCGGTGATGATCTCCTCGACCATGCCGTCTACGAAATATTGCCGCTCGGGGTCGCCGCTCATATTGGCAAACGGCAGCACCGCGATCGAAGGCTTGTCGGGGAGGGTGGGGCCGAAACTCGCCCGCGTGAACGCCGGGCCGGAGGCCGGCCCCACGCGGTACGCCCGGACCGGCCGCGCGATGTTCTTGAGCGACTGCTCGCCCATGTCTTCGAAGGCAAGGTCAAGCTTGCCTGCGGTGTCCTCTTGAACGCGCGCCGAAACGCAGATGCCGCCCGGCTCGAAGGCCTAGCCGAGCCGCGCCGCGACGTTGACGCCATCGCCAAAAATGTCGTCGTCCTCGACGACGTCGCCAACATTGACGCCGACACGGAATTCGATGCGACGGTCCGGCGGCAACGCGGCATTGCTTTCGGCCA
>Ga0318541_10000196_pt1 | contig 18357 bp, 17 predicted proteins | sample GRESIP166b4f26_FD_202503 | JGI IMG/M metagenome (GOLD analysis project Ga0318541, IMG submission 202503) | Tropical soil microbial communities from Luquillo Experimental Forest, Puerto Rico - GRE.SIPMG.166b4f26 | ecosystem: Environmental > Terrestrial > Soil > Tropical forest > Bulk soil...
AAATGAACCATCGCCAACGAGCACCCCGATGTGATCAACCCCGAGCCGGGCCAGCGCGGCAGCTTCTTCCGGAGTCTGGACCTCGAAGATTTGAACCAGCATGTCTCCGCACCCACCAAGTAGGGATAATGGAAATACCATGACGGACGCCCTTTCGATCACGGTTGTCGGCGGCGGGGCCATCGGCAGCGCGGTGGTGTTTTCACTTGCCCGCGCCGGTTTTGCGCCAAGGCTCGTCGCCCGTGGCGAGGCCGTCGCGGCGATCCGGCATGACGGGCTGCGCGTCGACAAGTGGGACGGCGGCGGGACAGTCCGGCTCGATGTCACCGATAATCCGTCCGAGCTGGGACCGCAGGATCTGGTGATCGGCACCATGAAGGCGCAGGACTGGCCCGCCGGCCTCGCCACACTGACCCCGCTGATTGGGCCGCAAACCGCGTTGCTACCGCCGATCAATGGCATTCCCTGGTGGTATTTCGACGGTCAGGGCGGTCTGCTTGGAGGTCAACGGATAGGCGCGGTCGATCCGGACGGCACATTGCTCGCCGCACTGCCGGCTCGCCTGGTGATCGGCGCCGTCGTCTATATGGGCGTCTCGCGCATCGCTCCCGGCGTCATCAGGTGGACCAGTGGCAACAAGTTCGTGATCGGCGAACCCGCTGGCCGGCCGCGCGAGCGGACCGAACGGGTGGCCGCGGTGCTCCGGCAGAGCGGGTTCGACGTCACCATCGCGGGTGACATTCGTGCCGAGATCTGGACCAAGTTGATCGGTAACGCCGCGTTCAACCCGCTCTCGGCCATTGCCTGCGCGCGGATCGACGAGTTGATGAACGATAAGGGTCTCGGCCGGATCGCGCTCGCCTCGATGCGCGAAGTCGCAGCGGTCGCGGCGGCGGTCGGCGCCCCTTCGGGGATGGACATCGAGAGGCGCTTTGCGATCAACGCGGAGCTCGGCGCCTTCCGCACATCGATGCTGCAGGATTACGAGGCCGGCCGCACGCTCGAGCTGGGAGGGCTCGTCGATGCAGTCGTCGAGATCGGCTCACGCCTCGGCGTCCCGACACCGATGACCGAGGCATTGGGTGCGCTCGCCCGGCGGGCGGTCGCTGTCAGGGACCGCGGCGCAACCCTCTGAACAGACTGAGGGCTACATGCCGAACGATATCAATGCCTTTGTTCCGGGCCCGCGTGTGCGGATCGAAGGGCGGCCGGGCGGCCCGCTTTCCGGACTGACCTTCGCCGCCAAGGACCTGTTCGATGTCGCGGGATACCCGACCGGCGGCGGCAACCCCGATTGGGCGCGGTCGAACCCGATCCCGGCGCGGCATGCCTGGGCCGTGCAGCGCTTGCTCGATGCCGGTGCGACCTTGATCGGCAAGACGATTACCGACGAAGTGTCGCTCGGGATCGTCGGGGAAAACGCGTTCTACGGTACTCCGGTCAACAGCCGGGCGCCGGACCGGGTGCCGGGCGGCTCCTCCTCGGGCTCGGCTGCCGCGGTTGCCGCCGGGCTCTGCGACACCGCACTCGGCACCGACACCGGCGGCTCGGTGCGGGTACCGGCGAGCTTCTGCGGGCTTTACGGGATACGGCCGACGCATGGGCGGCTCGATGTCTCGGGCATGATGCAGCAGGCGCCGAGCTCGGACACGACGGGCTGGTTCGCCCGCGACATCGCCACCTTCGCGAAGGTATCGAGTGTCATGCTCGACGAGCCAATCTCGACAATCTTGCCGCGCCGGCTGATCATCGCGGTCGATGCCTTCGCGTTTGCCGATCCTGAGGTCGCCGCCGCGCTGCAGCCGATGATCGAACGGCTGCGTGCGTTGATAGGCGAGGTGCGCGAGGAGGTGATGGCGCCCGCCGGCTTGACCCAATGGGCACGGGCACAGCGCACTTTGCAGCCTTCCGAGGCTTGGCTCACCTTCAAGGACTGGATCGACCGCGACAACCCGCGCTTCGCGTTCAGTGTCGCACGCAACATCATTCTCGGATCTATGATCTCCGAGAGCGAGCGCGGCTGGGCTCGGCTAACCCGACGCGAGGCGCGTGGCCGCATGCGCTACCTGCTGCCGGAGGGGACAATCCTCTGCTTGCCGACCACGCCCTTCCCCGCTCCCAAGCGGGGAGAACCGCTATCCGTGGCAAGCGAGCAACGGGACCGCCTGCTCTGCCTCTGCTGCCACGGCGGGCTGACCGGGGTGCCGCAGGTCAGCATCCCTGGCGCCACGGTCGACGGTTTGCCGGTCGGCCTGTCGATCGTCGGCAGCTGCGACTGCGATGCGGCGCTTATTGCGGTGGCCCGTGCTCTAGAGGGCTAGCCTCGGCGGTTCAACAAGCGACGTAGGTCGGGTGCCTGAGGGTCCGGAACCCGGCGGAACTCGCGACGAAGATGGCGCACCCGGCGAGATTCGAACTCACGACCTCTGCCTTCGGAGGGCAGCGCTCTATCCAGCTGAGCTACGGGTGCCCGCACACGGATCTGAAGGAACCAGCGAGGGCCTCGATACAACCTGACGGCCCGGCACGCAAGAACGATCGCTTTCCGCGCGTGCCGAGGGTTTGCCAACAGAGGCTTGGCGGGAGCATGACGATCGAGGATTATCCCGCAGCCTCGCAAGCGCCGTCGCGCCGGAGGGGGGATGGATCTTCGACCTGCGGAAAGATTGGCGTGCGGGATCGCGCGAGGCGCCGGGCGTGACGCCGCCTGGTGGACCGACCGCGCGTTCGCCCCGACGGACGAAGACATTCTCAAGGAATTGGAACGGCGGCTCGGGCGACTGCATGCAAAGCAACGGATCGGCATCGAGGATGACCGTGAGGCACGGGTCTTTGGTCAAGGCCTGAACTTCTTTCACCCCGAGAATTGGGGCCGCAGTCCCGCGATAATTCGCACGGCGCTAAAGCTGACCGGTTTGTATTGGCGGGCGCAGAAGAACGCGGAAAACGTCCAGATCCGGCACAATGACATCCTATTGCCCCAGCTGCCTTCCTCGTTCGACGGCTTGACCTTGCTCCACATTAGCGACTTGCACGTCGACATAAGTGGCGGGGCGATGCGGCGGCTGACCGAGCTGCTCCCCAGTCTCGCATACGACCTTTGCGTGCTCACCGGCGACTACCGTGGGAAAACCTTCGGGCCTTTCGAAGCAACCATAGAGGGCCTGGCGCGGGTGTGCGCGCATATCGTCGGGCCGATCTACGGAGTGTTGGGCAATCACGATTCAATCCGCATGGTTCCCCCCTTGGAGGAGATGGGAATCCGCATGCTGCTAAACGAGGCCGAAACGCTCGAGCGTGGCGATCAGCGCATCCATCTGGTCGGGATCGATGACGCTCACTACTACCGGGTCGACAATATCGAAAAAGCGGCGTCGCAGCTTTCCGGTGACGACTTCTCGATCCTGCTGTCGCATACGCCGGAGATCTATCGCCAGGCAGCAAATGCCGATTTTGATTTGCTCCTGAGCGGACATACGCATGGCGGCCAGATCTGCCTGCCCGGTGCGATCCCAATCACCCTTGATTCGGTGCTGCCGCGGCGGATGGGTTCGGGTTTGTGGAAATACCGCGACATGGTCGGCTACACCTCGGTTGGGGTCGGGTCGTCCATGGTCGCCGTGCGGCTCAACTGCCTTCCGGAAATCACCCTACATCACCTGCGGTGTGGCGAGGTTAGTATGGTCGATCACGTAGGTGAAGCGTGTAGAACACACGAGAAAGCAGTACTTCACCGATAAAGAAAAGGCCGACCCCGGCGGCGATGTCCGCCATCGTTAAGGACAACGGATTGCGGCAGGCGAGCAGCGGAAACAGAGCTTCCGGGACTTGATCGAGACCGCTCGCCCGGCTGCTCGGCGGTAAAGCCATGCGGCGCTTCAGAAAACTCGAGACGAGGTCGCCGGCCATGGCGAGGCTGCCGACCAGAAACCCGACTGTCCATTCGAGACCGACCGGCGGTGCGCCTGCCGTCGTCACCAGCACCGCCAGCACTACCCCCCGTATGGTCTTCGACCGGCCGAGCAGCGGCCGGCCGTCGACAAACTCGACGCCGCCGTCCAGCGGGTAGGCAAGGTGTTCGCCCAATATTTTTTTGGCAACGACCGGTGTGCCATTGGCCAGCACGAGCAGGGTCAGCATCTGGAGTATCAGCGAGGAGTGCACTGGTTCAGCGGCCAGCCAACGATAGATGGCCGCCGGCGCGCAGAAAGGCTTCAGCCGCAGCGCGGTCGGCGCCGGAGGGCAATGGCGCGGAGGGTGCCAGCACCCAGCTTGCAACATCCGCGATCACCACCGGGCCTTGGAGGTCGCGCAACAGCATGTGGTAGCCATTCTCGTACCAGGCGAGCTTACGGCGGCGGGTGGGTTCGGCCGGCAACGTGTCGACAAAGCGTTGGATCGGCACCCGTGGTATGATTTCGTCCTTTGCGCCGTACATGACGAACAGCGGCTCATCGAGCAGAGCGCCGGAGGCGAGTGCGGCATCCATCAGGTCGACGAGGCCGTAGATCGTGTCAATGCGGGTCGCGTGGATCACCAGCGGGTCGTCCGCCAGCGCCTGCAGCATCGCGACGTTGTCCGACGGTTTGATCTTGAGCCCACGGCCGGTGAGGGTCAGCCTCGGCACCACACGGACCCCCGCCCACAATGCCAGTCGCGGCAGGAGATCCATCGTCTGGCGTCCCCAGACCGCCGGTGCGGTCAAGATGACCCCATCGACATCCGGCATGGGAGTGCCGCTCTCGCCGGTCAGGGCAACCACCGCCACCGCCCCGCCCATGCTCTCGCCCAGGAGGTAGAGCGGCATGTGCGGATATAGCCGACGCAATATTTGCGCGGCAGTCGCGGCATCGGCGGCCAATGCGGCGCGCCCCGGCCAACGCCCGCGCTCGGGCGCTGCGCCAAAGCCGCGCTGGTCATAGGCGTAAGTCGCGATCCCCTCTTCGGCCCAGACTTCACCGGGTCCCTCGAAGGCGTTGGCGTAATCGTTGAAGCCGTGCAAGGCGAGGATCACCGCCTTTGCCTCTTGCTGACCATTGACTCGGGGCAGCCATTTGCGCAACGGCAGGATCTCGCCGTCGGCGGCGATGAAGCTGGTCTCGGTAAAGTGCGGCAGGGGCTTCGGGTCGGGCGCCGCACGCACCGTGCCGATGCCGGCGAGCCGGACTTCTTCGTCGGTCGTTGGGGCGCAGCCGACGAGCAGCAGCAATGCGGCGATCATCCAGACACCGGCAGGATTGGACGCGATCTGCAGCCGGCCGATCCTCACCCCGATTTAGCGCAGTCGTGCCTAACGGAGCGGCCGCGAGCGAGCGCGAAGGCGAGCTCCGATGCGGTTATCCACTGCTGGGGAGAAGCATAGCGGATCATTGATTGTGCCGTGCCAATCGGTATCATCGACCTCGTTATACGGTCAACCGGGCACCTTAGCGCGCCCGCTGTTCATCCCGGTGGTCCATGGCCCCGTTCGAGACCATCTACATCGACGAGATGGTCGCCGTTTGCGACGGCGGCGAAGGGCCGCTCGGCCACCCGCGGGTCTATCTGAACCTGGGTCCCTCCGGGAGGATCGAATGTCCGTACTGTTCCCGTCTCTACGTCAACCGCGCGACTTCGGCGGCCGGTACCGGCGACATCCTACCGTCGAGCGAGGCCGAACAGCGCAACGCCTGAGTGAAGAAAGCCGTGGACGAGATTCTTAACGATACGGTCGAGCCTCTACCCGTGAACCGCGCGCCGGGCGTCACGCCCGGCTCTGTGACGCCAGGCGCCCCGCACCACGTGTTTCTGATCGACGGCTCCGGCTTCATCTTCCGCGCCTACTATGCCCGTGCCCGCAGCAGCGAACCGGTATTTCAGCGGAAGTCGGATGGCATGGTCACGGAGGTCGTGACGCTATTCAGCAACATGCTGGATAAATACCGGCGCGAAACCGATGCCGACCATATGGCTGTGATTTTTGACGCGTCCGGTACAAGTTTCCGCAACCGAATATACGATGCATATAAAGCAAACCGACGGGAAATGCCGGAGGATCTTCGCCCGCAATTAGAGCACGTGCGGCGAGCGGCGGCGGCGTTTGATATTTGCCAAATCGAGCTGCCGGACTTCGAGGCAGACGATCTCATCGCGACATATGCGCGTCATGCTGTCGGAGCTGGAGCGAGAGTAACCATCCTGTCGTCCGACAAAGACCTGATGCAGCTGGTCAGCGACGAGGTAAGGATGCGCGATCCGATGAGCGATCGCCCGATAGCCGAGGCGGAAGTACGCGAAAAGTTTGGCGTCGGCCCGAGCAAAGTCATCGAAGTGCAGGCGTTATGCGGAGATAGCACCGACAATGTGCCGGGTGTGCCTGGGATCGGCGTCAAGACCGCCGCGGAGCTGATCAACACCTATGGCGATCTCGAGAACTTGCTCGCCCATGCGCACGAAATCAAACAACCGAAGCGGCGCGAGGCGTTGATCGAGAACGAAGCGAAGGCGCGATTGTCGAAGGAGCTCGTCAAGCTCGACAACGGCGTCCCTCTCCCCTGTCCGTTGTCCGCACTCAAAGTCAAACCGTACAACCCCGAAAAACTCTTCCCGTTTTTGGATGAGATGGAGTTGCGCGCGCTCAAGGGGCGCATCGTACAGCGGCTCTCCCTCGCCGCGGAGGCCGTGACGGTCGAGCAGCCGGAACCGGTTGTCCCGGAAATTCCGCCCTTTACCGGTCCGCGCACCTATGCGCTCGTCGACACGCTCGAAGGTCTCGACCACTGGATCGAAGCCGCCCAGCAGTCCGGTGTGGTCGCGGTCTGGCCGGAGGCGAGTGCGGTTGGCGGCACCCGCCCGGCTCTCGCCGGGATCGCGCTGGGGCTGGCACCCGGTCTCGCCGCTTATGTCCCGCTCGGCCATCGGGCAGCCGGGACCCTCGACCTCGGCGGAACCGGCGAACTGTCGCTGCCGGTGGTTATCGACCGGTTGCGGCCGCTGCTCGAGGATCCTGGCGTCCTCAAGATCGGCCACGATGTCAAGACTGCCGCACACCTCCTGTTGCGCTACGGTATCCAGCTGGCGCCCTATGATTGCTCGATGCTGATGTCGTATGTGCTCGACGGCGGCCAGGCCGAGCACACGATCGAGCATCTGGTCCGCCGCGCCTTCGAGCACGAGCTGAAGCCGCTCAAAGAGCTGGTCGGCACCGGCAAGAGCCTGATTGCTTTCGCCGAGGTGCCGCACGACGCCGCGCGCGACTTTGCCGCGGAGCGCGCCGATGCCGCGCTACGCCTCCACATGCTGCTGAAGGCGCGCCTCGTGCGCGACAAGATGACCGCGTTCTACGAGACCATCGAACGGCCGTTGGTCCCGGTCGTCGCGGCGATGGAGTGCCATGGGATCAAGGTCGACCGTATGGCGCTTGCCGAGCTTTCGCGGGATTTCGCGCGGCGCATCGGCGAGACCGAGCAGGCGATCTTCCGCGCCGTCGGCAACGAGTTCAACATCGGCTCGACCAAACAGCTCGGCGACGTGCTGTTCGAAAAGCTGGGACTGCCCGGCGGCAAGAAGGGCAAGACCGGCGCCTACGGCACCGACGCCTCGATCCTCGAAGAACTCACACCGTTGCACGACGTGCCGGGGCATGTGCTCGAGTGGCGTCAGCTGACCAAGCTCAAATCGACCTATGCTGACGCGCTCGGCGAAGAGATCGACGGCGAAACCGGGCGGGTGCACACCTCCTACGCGCTCGCGGTGGCAGCGACCGGACGGTTCTCGTCGAACAATCCCAATCTGCAGAACATCCCGATCCGCACCGAGGAAGGCCGCCGCATTCGCCACGCTTTTGTCGCCGAGCCCGGCCATCTGCTGCTGTCGGCGGATTACAGCCAGATCGAGCTGCGCCTCGCCGCCCATGTCGCCGACGTGCCGGAGCTCAAGCAGGCCTTCCGCGACGGTATCGACATTCACGCGCTGACTGCGAGCCAGGTGTTCGGAGTGCCGCTTGCGGCAATGGACGGCAACACCCGGCGGCGCGCCAAGGCGATCAATTTCGGCATCATCTACGGGATCAGCGCCTTCGGGCTGGGGCAACAGATCGGCGTACCGCCAGCCGAGGCCGGGGCATATATCCGTGCCTATTTCGAACGCTTTCCGGCGATCCTCGCCTATATGGAGCGAACCAAGACCGATTGTCGGCGCACCGGCTATGTCGGGACGATCTTCGGGCGGAAATGCTTCATCCCGGGGATCCGCGACGCCAACCCGGCGCGCCGGGGCGGGGCCGAGCGGCAGGCGATCAACGCGCCGCTGCAAGGCTCGGCGGCCGACATCATCAAGCGCGCGATGGGCCGCATCCCAGCCGCTCTCGCCGGCGCCGGGCTCCAGGCTCGCATGCTGCTACAGGTTCATGACGAGCTGTTGTTCGAAGTCCCGGAAGCCGAGGCCGACGACACCGCGCGGGTCGTAAAAGGGGTCATGGAAGCCGCCTGCGAACCACATTGCGAGCTCTCGGTGCCGCTCGTCGTCGAGACCGGCCACGGCCCGAACTGGGACGAGGCGCATTAGGTAGGCCGGCTCACTGGGTTAAACCGACCAGCTTGGGCGCCCCAGCTCCAGACTGCTGTTCGGCGACGGGGAGAATCGCGCTGAAAACCGCCAAGACCCTCGGCCTCTCGGTTTCGCAAGCGATGTTTCGGCGCACCGACGTGGTCGTCAGGTAACGACCGTAGCGAGTATGAGCGACGATGCGACAGGGTTCGTCGGCAGCATCCCGGAAAATTACGACCGGGGGCTGGGGCCTATCCTCTTTGCCGACTACGCTGACTATACGGCAGGCCTTGTCGCCGGTTACGCCCCTTCGCGCGTGCTGGAGACCGGCGCCGGGACCGGCATAGTCACGCGGCGTTTGCGCGACCTGTTGCCGGCGACGACGAGGTTGATCGCGACCGACCTCAACCCGTCGATGCTCGACGTCGCGCGAAAGAAGTTTCGACCCGATGAGCCGATCGAGTTCCAGCACGCCGATGCGATGGCATTGCCATTTGCCGACGCCAGCTTCGATGTGGTGGTCTGTTAGTTCGGCGTCATGTTCTTCCCGGACAAGGAGAAATCCTATCGTGAGGCGTATCGCGTGCTGGCGCCTGTGGGCCGCTATGTATTCAGTGTCTGGGACGGCAGCTACAACCGGTATGGGGGCATGCGGCATGGCCGCATCGCCGACGAAGTCGCCGCCCAATTTTTCCCGACCGATCCGCCGCAATTCTATCGGGTGCCGTCGGGCTACAACAAAATCGACCCGATTAAGGACTCGCTGAGCGCCGCCGGCTTCATCGATCTCCGGATCGCGGTGCTGGCCCGGGAAAAGCAAGTTGCGGACATCGGCGCCTTCGAGTGTGCCCTCGTCTACGGTAACCCATTGATCGACATGATCCGCACCCGCGGAGGGGTCGATCCGGGTCAGGTTGTCAACGCTCTGGGCGAGGCGTTCGCTCGCGAGTTCGGCAATCCGGCGCGGCTGCCGCTGCAGGCCATCCTCTTCGAGGCGACCAGACCATAGGCCGACGCGCCGCAACGGAACTCAGTTCTGCACCCCCGTAGTTCCGCTTGCAGGTGGCCAAAACCTTCTAAGAACAGTCGAGCTGTGCCGTGAAAGCAATTGGTGACCGGCGGCGCCGGAGCTCGAGCAGGCCTTCCGAGACGGTGTCGACATACATGCGCTGACCGCGAGCCAGGTGTTCGGGTGCCGCTCGCGGCGATGGACGCCAACACCCGGCGGCACGCCAAGGCGGTCATGGAATCAGCCTGCGAACCGCATTGCAAGCTCTCGGTGCCGCTCGTCGTTGAGGAGGGTCGCGGCCACAACTGGGACGAGGCGCATAAGCCTGCGGACGAAAAGTCTATTCCGGGGATCGCCCCCGCGCAGATTCTTCGGTCACGCACTGCTCCGCGCCCGCGCTTTTGCGGCCACGAGAAGAATGACGAGGTAGAAAGTGCCAAATGGCGCGAACAGCAGAAACGGGACGGGCCACAAGTTCGACTGATCGGCAAGGGCATAAGCGCACCAGAGAAGAAGCGGAGCCGCTGGGAGGAGCGGTAGCAGCGCCGCCTTGCGCCAGCCGCCCGTCAGCTTTGCTGCGGCCCAGGGCTGCAGGATGAAGTAGGCCGGCGCAGCCAGCATCGCCACGGACCCGATCACCAACATCATCGCATCCGTCAAAGGGGTCACGCAGCGCCTCGTCGCTCTCGGCAAAACGTACGCAATGCTCCAGTTTATCGCGCGCGGTCCTTGCTGAAAGCTGAAAGCCGATCTGCGACGCTGAGCCATCATAGGGCCATGGCGTACTCCGATGCGGTGCCGTTAACCCGCCGCAACCTCCACCAACGCAAAACCCTCATTCCTGTTTAGCGTCATGGGTTCCAACCGCGCGACGGGCCCCTTAGTCTGGCAAGCCCGAGATTAGATAGAGCGTCTGTAAGATTTGGCTTGGCTTGGCCTTGCCGCCGAAGGTGCGCTCGAAGATCGAGACGATCTCGCCCGAGCGATAGATGTGGCTGAGGGCGCGGTCCACGGCGAGGCGAAAGTCGCTGTCGCCGCGCGGCAAGGCCAGCGCATAAGGCTCGACACTCAAATAATCGTCGGCCAGTCGCAGCTTCTCGGGCGCCTTGCTGTCCCTGACCAAAAACAACAGGATCGACCGATCGCCGAAATAGGCCGAGATCTTGCCGTCATCCAGCATCGCCAGACCCTCGCCATGGGTCTTGGCGGTGACGACATCGCTATTGATCCCGGCCTCCTTGAGCGTGTTGCGTAGCGCTTCCTCGGTGGTCGTGCCGGCCAATACCCCGATCTTCTTACCCGCAAGATCGCGCAGATTCTTGGGACTGCCGGCGCGGACCAGCAGGCCGGCGCCGTCTAGGAAGGTCGGGATCGAAAAATCGACCTGCTGGCGTCGCGATAGGGTGATGCTCGTCGGCTCGCAGAGCAAATCCGCCCGCTGCTGGGTGATCGCATCGAACCGGTCCCCGGCGGTCACCGAAACATAGGCCGCGTTCAGCGAGGGCAAGTTGAGCTGTTCGGCCAGTTTCTTGGCAATTGCACGGCACAAATCTACCATGAAACCAGCAGGTTCACCGAGCTTGTCTTTGTAGGAGAATGGCGACGCATCTTCCCGATAGGCGATGCGGATCGACTTCTCCTGCCCGATGCGGTCGAGCGTACCGGCCGAGGCGACCCCGACAGCGACCAGCAGCGCTGCGACCGACGTCGATACAAGCCCGGTTCTCTGCGCCATTATTAATCTCCCCCTGCGCAAAAAAATCGGCCGGACCTCGGGGCCCGGCCGATCGAGGGTCGTCCTGGCGAAATGCTCAGTCGCGGCGGGTACCGAGCAGTTGCATCAGCATCATGAACAGGTTGATGAAGTCGAGATAGAGGCGCAACGCGCCCATGACCGCCTTCTTGCTGCCGGTCTCGTAATCGTCGCCCTCGTAATACATCTCCTTGATCTGCTGCGTGTCCCACGCGGTCAGACCGGTGAAGACGAGGACGCCGATCACCGAGATCGCGAATTGCAGAGCCGTCGAGCCGATAAAGATGTTGACCAGCCCGGCGATGACGATCCCGATCAGCCCCATGAACAGGAAGGAGCCAAACTGCGACAGGTCGCGCTGTGTCGTGTAGCCATAGAGGCTCATCGCACCAAAGGTCCCGGCGGTGATGAAGAACACCCGCGCGATGCTGGCCCCGGTGAAGACCAGGAAGACCATTGCGAGCGACAGCCCCATCAGCCCGGCATAGAGCCAAAACACCATCTGCGCCGTGCTGGCTTGCATGCGCTGGATGCCGAAGCTCATCAGCATGACGAGCCCAAGCGGCGCCAGAATTACAAGCCAGATCAACGGTGTACGCGCGATTGACTCGTAAAAGCCGGAGAACGCCGCGACATACGCCACGATGCCTGTCAGCGCGAGCCCCGACGCCATATAGTTGTAGACGCGTAGCATGTAGTCCCGAAGGCCGACGTCGATGCCGACCTGGGCGTCCGCCGGCCGCACCGTCCAGCGGGGCTGCGAACCTAGAGCCATAAATCCCCTCCAAGGAGAGACGCGAGAGCGAGGACGATTCCTCGTCGCCCGCGATATTGGCACAAAACGAGATCTTTTCAATAAGGACCGAACCTGCTCCCTGCTGATCCGTGCCATCTTCGCGGCAAGATTGGAATGTATGCTACGTGTCTTTTCGGCATCGCCGGCGGCGGATTTCGTCACACTCGTCCGGCAGTCAACGAATTGTCAAAATTCCTCTGCCGGAGCGGCAATGAAACGTCCTCTCAAGGCTTAAGTACATGATATATAGGAGGTTTTTGTGCCATAGACCGGTTCGAAAACGATTTTTTCCCCTGACATCTAGAAAAAGCTTAGACAAATCAGGGCGATAGCGCGGCGCGTATTCCGCTGACAACTCATTCGTTGCGCAGGTAGGGGGCGGCCTTGGCGCCGAGCGCGCGCCAGGTTCCGGCAAAGCCGAGGGTGAGGGTCACCAGGATTGATAGCCCCACCGTCCACAGCAACGGCACCGGCAGAAACACCCACTCGATCTTCATCAGCCGAGTGACCAGAAAATAGGCCGCGATTGTGCCGACGACGCAGGCGACGAGCGCGCTCAGCGCACCGAGGAGGCCGTGCTCGATCAGGAACGCGCGGGTCAGGGCACCGCGTGTCGCGCCCAGCACCTTCAACACCACAGCGTCGTAGACGCGCCGGTGGTGACCCGCGGCAATCGCCCCGCCGAGCACCAGCATGCCGGCGAGAAGAGCGACCGATGCTGTCAGGCGAACCGCGTCGCCGATCGTGCCGATCAGACGGTCGACCGCGGCGAGCGCCTCGCGGACATGGATCGCCGAAACGTTGGGGAAGCTCTCGGTGGCCGCGCGCACCAATTTCTCCTCATCAGTCTGCGGCAAATAGACGGCGGCGAGGTGGGTCTGCGGCGCGCTTTCGAGCGTACCCGGGGCAAAGACCAAGGTGAAGTTGATGCCGAGCCGCTCCCAATCGATCGAGCGCAGATTGGCGATGACCGCGGTGATCTCGCGGCCGAGCAGGTTGACGCTCAGCGTGTCACCGACTTTGACCCCCATGCCGCGCGCGAGAGCTGCATCGAAGGAGACGAGCGGGGGGCCGCGATAGTCCGGCGGCCACCAGGCGCCGGCGACGAGTTGCGAGCCTTTTGGCAAAGTCGCTGCATAGGTCAAGCCACGCTCGCTTCTGAGCGCCCATTGTGCTTCGGGTGCCACGGCCGCATCCTCCACCGGGACCCCGTTCAGCCGGGTGATGCGTCCGCGCATCATCGGCACCTGATCGAAGTGTGCGCCGGGAATAGCTCGCACGATCGCTGCGAAGCCGGCGAGCTGGTCCGGCTGGATATCGATGAAGAAAAAGGCGGGCGCTTCGGCGGGCAGGCGGTTTTCGACCTCGCGCGAGAGATTGCCCTCGACCAGCGCGATGGCGACGAGCACGGTCAGACCGATACCGAGCGAGAGCATGACCTGTGCGGTCGGCGCGCCCGGGCGATGCAGATTGGCGAGCGCCAAGCGCAAGGCCGGGCGATGCGGCCTCCCGAGCCGTCTCGCGCCGTGGGTGACGACCGCGCCCGCCGCCCGAAAGAGTGCGAAAGCGCCGATCGTGCCGGCGACGAACCACAGTGCGACGGTGCGATCCTGCGCGCTGCCGACCGCGAGGGCCGCGAGCCCAAGCGCCAGCAGTGTGGTCGCGGCGACCGCCAGCAGCGGCACTCGGCGCCGGGCCCGATCGACAGTGTCGCGGAACAATGCCCCGGCCGGCACCCGGCCGATGCCGGCAAGCGGCCACAGCGCGAAGACCAGCGTCGTCAATAGGCCGAATAGCGTGGCGAGAGCCAACGGGCCCGGATAGACGCCGAGACGGACGGAGACCGGGAGCACGCGCGCGAGAAGCGGCGCCGACGCCAACGGCACTAGAGCTCCGAGAGCGAGGGCGACAGCGACGCCGAGCAGGGCGAGCGCCATGATCTCGACGAAGTACACCGCGAAGACGAGCCGAGTCGGGGCGCCGAGGCACTTGAAGGTCGCAATTGTCGCGGTCTTGCCGGCAATATAGCCACCGACCGCGTTGCCGATCCCGACCCCGCCGACCAGCAGAGCGGTCAGACCGACGAGGGTCAGGAAGAGAGCGAGGCGGTCGATCAAGCGCTGCAGCGCGGGTGAGGCTTCGCCGAAGGTGCGGATCTGCCAGCCCGCCTCCGGAAAGGCGCTTCGCGCCCGCTCCGCCCAGGAAACCGGGTCGGCCCCGCGAGGAAGTTGCAGTCGGTAATGATAGGTCACCAAGGCGCCGGGACGGAGCAAACCGCTCTCGGCCAGCGCCTTGGCCGAGACGATGACCCGCGGGCCGAACTCGAGGCCGCCGGCCGCGGCGTCGGGCTCGCGCGCGATGGTGGCGCGTAGCTGCAACGTTGCGTCGCCGATCTTGACGCTGTCGCCGAGTACCAGACCGAGCCGATCGAGGATTGCGGGATCGACCGCCGCACCAAAATTACCGCCGCGACGTTCGAGCGCGTCGCCGAGGCTCTGCGCCGGCGCCAGGGTGACCGCGCCATATAGCGGGTAGGCCTGATCAACCGCTTTGAGCTCGATCAGACTGCGCCGATCGCCGCCTTGCGTGCGCGCCATGGCTCGCATGGTCGCGATCACGGACAACCTGCCACTCTGCGCCAGGAAGGCGCCCTCGGCCGCGTCGACCGGACGGTAGACGAGCCGCGCTTCGGCATCGCCGCCAAGCAGGTCGCGGGCATCGGCCTTGATACCGGCGACGACGGACGCGGCGAGCGAGCCGATTCCGGCAATCGCCGTAACTCCGAGCACCAGGCACGCAAGAAAGATACGTAAACCACGGATCCTGCCGCGCAGCTCGCGGCGGGCGAGCCGCACGGCGTGAACGGCCGAGAATGTGTTCAAAGCGCGCGCCGTGCGGCAGCAATCCGCGATGGCGCGGTGTGCCGATCCTCGATGATCCTGCCGTCCAGCAGATGGATCTGCCGCTCGCAGCGTTCGGCGACGCTCGCATCGTGCGTGATCAGGAGCAAGGTGGTGCCGTGCCGTGCTTGATGCTCGAACAGGCAATCGATGACGAGCCGGCCGGTGGCGGCGTCGAGATTCCCGGTCGGCTCATCGGCGAGCAGCAATTTCGGCCCGGCGATAAAGGCACGGGCGATCGCCACACGCTGCTGCTCACCGCCCGATAGCTGCCCGGGATAATGGGTCATGCGATGGCCAAGGCCGACCTCGGCAAGACCCCGGGCTGCGGCCGAAAAAGCATCACGCCGCCCGCCGAGCTCGAGCGGAAGAGCTACATTTTCGAGCGCCGTCATCGTCGGGATCAGATGAAAGGCCTGGAATACGATGCCGATGTGCACGCGGCGCAGACGGGCCAGCGCATCCTCGTTGAGGGCGCCGAGGTCGTGTCCATCGAGCCGCACTCGTCCGGCACTCGGCCGCTCGAGGCCGCCCATCACCATCATAACCGTCGATTTCCCGGAGCCCGAGGGACCAACGAGGCTCACCGTCTCGCCGGTGGAGATCGCGAGCGAGACGCCGCGGAGAATGTTGACGGGCCCGGCCGCGCTCCCCAGAGTCAAGTGGACATTTTCCAGCACGACGAGCGGGTCGCCGGGATGAAGGGAGCAGGTCATCCTCTGTCCGGGTCAGCGAGGGCGGCGCGGCAGACCGGTCGACCTGCGGCGCACGGCAAACGGCGGCCCCGACGATATGGAATGGCGGCCCGCGTTTTCAACGCGACGTCATCACGAGCTCTGGTGGCCGTCGCGCTGTGCCTGATGATCAGCGGTATGTCGGCCGCGGCGCACATTCCGGTCATTCTCGATTTTGGTGACAGTCTGAGCGCGGGCTACGGGCTGGCACCCGAGCAAGCCTTCCCAGTCCGGCTCGAGGCTGCTCTGCGCCGGCAAGGGATCGAGGTGCGTGTCGTCAATGGCGGGGTCTCCGGAGACACGACGGCAGGCGGCTTGGCGCGGCTCGATTGGGCGCTCGCCGACAAGCCCGATCTCGTCATTCTGGAGCTCGGCGCCAATGATGCGCTGCGCGGCATCGACCCCGCCACCGTTCACGATAATCTCGACAAGATAATCCGAAAGATCGAGGCTGACGGTGCCAAGGTGCTGCTTGTCGGCATGCTCGCGCCGCCTAATTGGGGAGCGGAGTACAAGAGTGACTTTGATCGGATCTTTCCCGAACTAGCGAAGGTCCATGATGTCGAGCTTTATCCCTTCTTTCTCGAAGGTGTTGCAATGAAACCCGAGCTCAATCAGCCGGACGGGCTGCATCCGAACGAGCGCGGCGTCGCTGTGCTGGTCGATCGTTTGACACCGGTGGTCGCCCGTCTCGTCGGGAGCCCGTCGTGAGCGCGCGGTTCGCGGCGGCCTCGGCCATCGGAGACCCGGCAAGCCTCGGAGCGAAGTGCATCGCCGCATTGCCTGTCGTGGATGGGGCGACACTCGGCATTCTATACACGACAGAACCCGCGGCGGCTGCTCTCCCGGACATCACTCGCGCCCTTAGCGCGCATACCGGGATCCGCTCTTGGGTTGGTGGGGTCGGCCTAGGAGTATGCTCTGCAGCGGCTGAAATCTTCGAAGAGCCCGCTGCGGTGGTGATGACGGCGGCGTTGCCGCCGGAGGATTTTCGAGTTTTCGGCGCAACAGGGGACCCCGGAGTAGATCTGCCGCGCTCGCACGCGGGCTGGATCGAGGCCACGCAGCCCGTCTTGGCGCTCGTTCATGCCGACCCCCGCTGTCCTGATGTTCAGAGAGCTGCCGTGGAGACCGCCGAAGCGAGCGGTGCTTATCTCGTCGGCGGTCTCGTATCGCACCGTTGCCCAAACCCTCTTCTGGCCCGAACTCTGGAGGAGACGGGCCTTGGCAGCAATGGTGTTGCGGGACTCATGCTAGCTCCCGGGGTTTCGGTCGCTACCGCCTTGACCCAGGGGTGCATGCCGATCGGACCGGTCCGTCGGATCGACGAGGCGCGCGACAACGTCGTGATGGTCGTCGACGGACGCCCCGCGCTCACGGTCTTCTGCGAGGATGCCGGCCCGGAGCTCGCCCGTGATCTTCGCCGCGTCGGCGGCTTGATTTTTGCCGGACTGCCGGTCACCGGTTCGGACACCGGCGACTACCTTGTTCGCAATCTGCTGGCGATCGACCCCGGTCGCGGTTGGCTTGTGCTCGGCGCGGAGGTCGCCGCGGGTGATTCGATCGTGTTCTGTCGCCGCGATCCCGAGAGCGCGCGGAGTGATATGGTCCGCATGGTCCGGCAACTCGCCGGCCGGCTGAACGGACCACCAAAAGCCGGCGTGTACGTCAGCTGCGTCGCACGCGGTGCGGCATTGTTCGGCGATGCCGGTGTCGAGACCGGGCTGATCCGCGAGACGTTGGGCGAGTTCCCGCTGATCGGTTTCTTTGCCAATGGTGAGATCTCTCGTGACCGGCTTTATGGCCATACCGGCGTCCTCACCCTGTTCACCTGAACCGTCGAACAGCCGGCAGATCGTGGGCCGATGCAATGCTTCGTCTGTTTGTCGGGATCGGCTTTCCACCCGAGCTAAAGCTCCAGCTGTCGCTGCTGTGCTCGGGGATGCCCGGGGCGAAGTGGGTGGATCCAGGTAACTTCCACCTGACCCTGCGGTTTATCGGCGAGACCGGCGAGTCCCTCGCGGCCGACATCAACGAGGCGCTGGCTCGATTGCGGGCACGCCGGTTTACCTTGGAGCTCGCCGGGACCGGCGTTTTCGGCGGCGCTGACAAGCCGCGCAGCTTGTGGGTAGGTGTCGAGCGCTCACCCGAACTCGTTGCGTTGCGCGACAAGATCGAGCAGGCGCTGGTGCGCGTGGGGTTGGCGCCGGAGCCGCGCAAGTTTTCCCCTCACGTCACTCTGGCGCGCCTGCACAGGCCGCCGATCCACACGCTGAGCGGCTTTCTTGCCACGCATGCGCTGTTCCGGGCCACGCCCTATCCGGTCGAGGGTTTCAGCCTGATCGCCAGCTTTCAAACCAAGGCTGGTTCGATCTACGAAGATCAGGCCGACTATCCGTTGCTGTACTGAGTCTGGCGGAAGGGGAGTCCCAATGTCTTATTGGCTAATCAAATCGGAACCGTCGAGCTATTCGTGGGATCAGCTGGTGGCCGACGGTCGCACTCATTGGGACGGCGTGCGCAATGCACAAGCCCTCAACAATCTGCGAGCGATGAAGCCCGGGGACCGGGCGTTTTTCTATCATTCGAATGAGGGCAAGGAGATCGTGGGCGTCGCCGAGGTGGTCAAAGGCTTCTAT
>Ga0318541_10000234_pt1 | contig 17299 bp, 19 predicted proteins | sample GRESIP166b4f26_FD_202503 | JGI IMG/M metagenome (GOLD analysis project Ga0318541, IMG submission 202503) | Tropical soil microbial communities from Luquillo Experimental Forest, Puerto Rico - GRE.SIPMG.166b4f26 | ecosystem: Environmental > Terrestrial > Soil > Tropical forest > Bulk soil...
GAGGATGAGGGTGAGGATGAGTACGGCGAGGAGGGTGGCGGTGGTGAGCACAAGCTTGCGCGGCTACTGATTGGCAGTCGCATTCTGCGTCGCAGACGCGTGCGGCGCATGCTCCTCGCGCACGTGCTACGCGAGAGAGGTGAAGCCGGGGAAGAAGAGGATGAGGGTGAGGATGAGTACGGTGAGGAGGGTGGCGGTGGTGAGCACCGGCTCGCGCGGCTGCTTATGGGGAAGCGCGTGATGCGTCGTGCACGCGCGCGTCGCATGCTGCTGGCGCACCTGCTACGCGAGAGAGGTGAAGCCGGGGAAGAAGAGGATGAGGGTGAGGATGAGTACGGCGAGGGCGGCGGCGAGCACCAGCTCGCACGGCTGCTTATGGGAAAGCGTGCGATGCGGCGGGGGCGCGCGCGCCGCATGTTGGTCGCGCATCTGCTGCGCGAAAGAAGCGAAGAGGAGGCATGACGATCGCACGGATCGCGTAGAAGGAACATGCCGCTGCAGCAACGGCCGGAGGGTTGTTCCCTCCGGCCACGGTGGGCCTGACAACCGCTCGTGAGCGGCGACTCGACGCAACGCTAGCCTTCACCCGCTCCCGGCTTGCGCCAGCGGAGGTGTGCGGTGGGCGTCGCCTCCGCGAATGCCTGGCGACCAATGTGTCAGTGGCAGAAGCTGCGCAGTGTCACGCTTCGCACTTTTGCCCGGCGACCGCGCCTTCAGGAGCGCGGGCTGGAGAGCCGAGGTAATCATCGCGATGCGCCGCGCAGCCTTGTACGGGCGAAATTTTTCGAGCCGCGACCGGTCGAACGCGAAGCCGGTTCGCGGTGGGCGTGGCTGTAACACACAAGGAGACTCGCTATGACTATGACAGCTGAGCAACGCGAGCAGGTTGCAACGGAACTGAAGCGTTTCGCTGTCGACCTCGACTTAAGTGAGGAGCAGAAGGAGAAACTTCAAACTGCTCTTGCCGACGGACGTGAAAGGGTTGGGGAATACCTGAAGTCGCACCCCAACACAACCAAAGCAGAGATAGTTTCCAAAGTGAAGGAGCATCGTAGCGAGATTCATGACCGCGTTGCTAAGTTTCTGGATCCAGAGCAGCTTGGTAAGTGGGACAACGAAGTGGCCAAAGCCAAGGAATTTTTAGGCCAGAAGCTCGACTCATAAGAACACTGTTCCGCCAATAGACTTGGCCGCCAGAAGAAGCTGGCGGCCACTTTTCTATGTGGTCTTAAGCTGAGTACCGGCCTCGAGAAGCGCGGAGTTGCGTTGACGAGGAAGACAACCCCTTCCCTAAGGGTTACGAGTATGCGGTAGGGGATCAACGCTCACCGGACTCCTTTTCGGATCCGCGGGACCGTCCGGCCTTGCGGACCTCGGCGATCGGGTGGTAACGTTTTAAGCCGTCAGCACACGAAGCTACCGCCTCGTGCGACGGCCGCCGCGACGGTCACCCGGCGACCGGTGAGCTTGCCGAATGGATCGAGTGGGCTCTAAGCGTGGCTACCACACTGGGTGCGACTGAGGTACGCCTGGGTCAGACCGAGCCGGAATCCACCGATACATCGCTGGAGTAACGGGCGGCCTCTACCGTTTCTCTACCGGCTGCGTTCGATACGCTACCAAGTCGTTGTCTCTGCAAGGGCTTTCTTCTTACCCAGATATTTCTCTAAAAAGTCCTCGGGTAAGCTGGATCGATCGTAAACCGGCAACGTGAGTCTGCTGGCACAGAGACGCCTAGAAGCTAACCCCGGCTGAAATCTGAAGTGAGTAGCCTTGGTAAGTCCACTGGTTTGAGAACTCGTCAAAGTACTTGAAACTCAGAGTCACTTTCCGAGCCGGTAACACGAAATTCGCGCCGGCGCCGAGGGCATTGACCCTGTAGCGCTGCGCCTCTTCTGCCGGCGTGATCTGTGGCCCCGTCTTCGCTGTCGTCTGCCATGCACCGTAGCCGATTAATCCAACTTGTAGTCGAGAGTCCGAGAAAGTGAATGCCCGCATTAGCGAATAGTCCAGGTCAAACGTCTCGCCCGGATGAATGTGTGTGCCCGATTGAGTACTGTGAAATTCGTACATCTCGAAGGCGGAGAGCGTCGTTGCCTTATCCTCGGATAAGGAACGTTTGGCCCGAGGCCAACACCGGCGTCCAGTAGCCGTTGCCGACGATGTCAGTCGCACCGGCGTTGAATTTTCCGGTCGGTGCCAGGAAGCCGAAGATGCCACGAATGTCGACGCGCACCGTGCGCCACCAGAGAATGACAGGTTGAAGGTAAAAGTCCCCGAATCCGCCGCCGCCACTGATAGCGCCCTGGGCACTCGAGCTCAGTGAGTTATTGGCGATCGGTATCGTCACCGCGGACGAAAATCGGGCACCCCCAGCATCGCTATTTGGCCCGTGCTCGCCCAAAGAAGGGTGTTCATGTCCAGCAGGACCGATTGTTGTCCCGTGGCGAGAACCTCGCCGTTGGCTCCCTTCTGCTCGCTACGCGAGTAAAACAGGAAGGCGTTGTTGTACGTGAGTCCAGGCTCACCGCTGACGCCGGAATTGATGGCACTCAGGCCGAGCGGGTAGACGCCGCGGTTCTGCGCCTGCGCTGCCATCGCCCACAGACACTACAGCCGTCGTTGCTCTGGCGGCCGCTAGGCGGCGCAAACCGTCGAACGCGGCGTACTTGTACGCATAGCTGTAGGTGGGAGTGTTGAGCGACATATTAGCGATTGGTGTTCACTGTAGCGGCCGCAGCGGATCACCATCTGGCCGATGCCGACTATCTCTGAGGCAATGTCGCCGATGCAGTGAACGCCGATCAGTTTCCGGTCGCCCGACGAAGGTCAATTCTCCGGCGCGGGCAAGGCGTGCCAAGGTCAGCGCATCGCGTCGGTTGGTCTTGACCCGCTCGCCCGGCCGACGTGGCATCTTCGAAGGCGCCACCACCTCACACCGGTGCCTGGCGCGCTTAAGCCCGAGCCAGCGCGTATCCGCACGGTCCTGCCTCGTAGACGATCGACAGCTTTGAGGCATCGCCTAGTTTGGCCAGAGCTTTGCTCAGCTCGGAGAACTTGGGACCCACCGTGCCCACAAAGCGCGGCGCAGCGCCCTGACTCCGCAACCCCGATCGCCAAAGACTCGGCATGCACATCAAGCCCGACGAAGCCCGTGATAGTCTCATCCATGGTCTGCCTCCTGTGCTTGGTGTAGATGACGCTTTCGCAGCGCTCTACATGTGGCTCGGCGCACGCACGTGTGCAACCCACGGTACGCGGGAGGCCCGCTTGTACACGGCGGGCCATAATGCCTAAGCTGCCGCCTACGGAGGCGGTGACAGGACCTCCACCGCATCAGGTCAGAGGTGGCCCCTAGTGACTGAGCCATTGCACGCGCTATTTCTAAGCGACCCTCCGCAAGGCGCGAAGAAACCTCCATGACGGATTGTGCACACCGAGAGGGCCTGACCGACTGTTCCAACAAACCGAGCCACTGTTGGAGTCAACATGAAAAAGTTGCTCTTCGCCCTTTGCGTCTTAATGGCCTGCTTGCTTGTCGGCTGCACGACGGTGAAAGAGATGACCCCTGCCTACCAACACTCGCAGGAGCGGGCCAGAAATCTGACACGATTGCAGCTCACTGTGATGCGCTTCTCCGACGAGTACTGCACTCGCGTCGTCGATGGAGCCAATCGTTTCCAGGCCACTGCGCAGACTCCCGAGGAGCGGCTGCAGGCGCAGAGGTGGAAAATAAATCAATGCCAAAGCGTCTACATCGATGCGGTTGGTCCCAATCCTGGGCTTAACACCCTTGATATCGTGGTGCTGGCGACTTTGAGCCGCATGGTCATCGACGATGTGACGACTCATGACGAGCGCGCCGAGTATCTGCGGAAGACGCACCATGAGCTGGAGGAAAGCGCCTGGAAGTTGTCCGATCCCCTGTTGAGCGATGCGCAAACCGCGCAACTGCACGACATTATCAACCGCTGGCGAGCCCGCAATCCCGTGACTCGTTCGGTCGCGGCCATTCACTTCACCGAATTGGAGAAGTTAACTGGCGAGCCGGAGGAGGAACACCAGGGTGACACCCTTTACTCGATCGTGGGCTTCAATCCCTTCGCGGAACTCGACCCGGCCATTCAGGAAGTCACGCAGACACGTCACCTAGCTGAACGAATGATCTTCTATTTTCAACGCATGCCGAACCTCTTAGATCTGCAGGCCGAAGGTCTCCCCTACCAAATGGCGATACAACCCGAAACCAAGACTCTGCTTGCGAGCATGCAACGCGTGGCGCTCATTGGCAGCGCCGCGAATACTCTTGCCAGCGATCTGCCATCCATCCTCGAGAAGGAACGCGAAGCACTGCTGCGTCAGCTCACGCGGGAAATCACGAGCCAGAGCGCCACAATCGGCGAGTTAAGCGGCAACCTGCGCTCAACGCTCGAGGCCGGGACGGCGACAGCCAACGCCCTTAACGCGACGCTTCAGAACCTGAACAAACTCACCGCGCAGTTCACCTCCAGCAGCCCGCCTCCAAGGACCCAGGCGCAACCGAGTGGCCAGCCCTTTGATATCCGTAACTACACCGAAGCGCTGCGGGCCGCAACACTTACCACAGAACAACTCAGTGCACTAACACAACAGCTAAACAGCGCCATGCCTGGGGTACGGTCGGCCACACAGGGGCTCATCCATGACATCGTGAGACAAATCCTGCTCATAGTTGCTGTGTCGATCCTCGGCACACTGGGAGCTGCGCTCACCTACCGAGTTATCGTCATTCGCCTCCAAACACGCTCGGGCTGAATTGACCCGACACTGAAAAGACCGGCGGCAATCCGCTACGCTGCTTCGAGCCCGAAGCTCTTGGACTGGATGGCTCGCTTCAACGAAGGCCGGCCTTACCAAGAACAGATCCACCCTTTCAATTTCCCGCTGGCCTTCATGCCGCGAAAGGGTGTGTTCGCTCCCTTCTCCGAAGAATTCGTAGATGAGCTCAGGCGCGGACCACCGCTGAAGAGATGGCAGCCTGCCCCGATTGCGACTTATGACAGCGATCCCGGACGCATGCTGTCGAAGGTCTTCGATCGTTTCCATTTGATAGAAAGGCAAGACCAAACGCGGAAGTAGTCCGCAGCGATCGACCCCTCAATTCCCAAGAGGCTTGCGAATGTCCTGGGCGGGTGGTCCTTCAGCGACCGAGCCCGACTCACGATGTTCTTGTAGGCGCGATCCCAAAGCAGACCACGCGGTAGGATGCGGCTCATCGGTATGTAGTTATGTGGATCTGCACATAACTGCACTTATGTGGAGCTGTCATTTATGTGGAGCACCCGAGATAGGCAGCGAGCGGCAGGGCTCCCGCAGGGTCGGTTCTCCACATAACTGATGCTTCGCAGCCGTAGGGTATCTCCGGTCATGATCATCAACCGGAGATTCCGATGTCAGCACTCAAGCAAGTCTTCGTCCGAGTTCATTCGCGGTACGAACAGGACCAGTATGCAGAGGATCTCGAGCGGTTTGCGGCGTGGCTCCTTGCCACCAGTTACCAGAACAAGAACGCTCGCCGGCACCTCTGCCGTGTACAGCATGTCCTGCACGCTATCGGCGCCGCGCCGGGTGTCGCGCTGCGAGCCGACGTACTTGGACGTGCCTTCGCGAAGCTCGCCCGACGCTGGACGCGCTGTCATACCGCATCGACATACACCGGGTACCTGCGCTCCAGCGGCCGATTGATCGATCAGACGCCAGCACAGGACCCGCTGTGCTCATTGGTCGCGGAGTTCTGTGGTCGATTGGTGCGCCGACGCGGGCTGGCCTCGTCTACTGTGACCGAGTATCGCCATGCGGTCTCGCACTTTCTGCAGCACATGCTTCGGCCAGGTCAGTCACTGGGACAGCTGACGCCGAGATCCCTTGAGTCCTATATTGAGTCACGCAGCCGTGAACTTGCGCGCACAACGCTGCTGGCCGCAGTGCGGCGCATCAGAGCGTTTCTACTGGATTGCTATCACCGGGGTCTACTGTCGGAACGGCTCGACCTCATTGACTTGCCCCGACGTTTTCGGCGCGACATGCCGCCCCGAGCCATGCCGTGGCCTCTTGTAGAGCGCCTGCTGCAGTCGGTCGATCGCGCCGACCGAACCGGTCGCCGCGATCATGCGATCCTTCATCTGCTGGCCTGCTACGGCTTGCGCACTGGGGAGGTAGCGCGGCTCACCCTCAGTTCTGTCGACCGCAAGGCGCGCACGCTCACCGTTTGGCAGTCGAAGACGTACTCCACGTTGGTCGTGCCTCTGCACGATCAGACCCTCGCCGTCCTCGACGACTATCGGCAGGCAGCCCGACCCCGGACCGAGCTTCCCTGGCTCTTCCTTAGAGCCGCGGCACCGCTTGGTCCGATGAGCAAGTCCGCGGTGAGCCAAGTGTTTCGCATGCGCGCTGATCGCAGTGGAGCGCCGATCTCGCAGTACTCGGCGCATTGTCTGCGCCACGCATTCGCGCAGCGCCTGTTTCAACGCGGCGTCGGGATGAAGGCGATCGGCGATCTCATGGGTCACCGCAGCTTGGTCAGCACCAGCATCTATCTGCGGCTACAAGCCGATGCCCTGCGTGAGGTCGCACTGCCGGTCCCAGGCCACGCAGGACCGATCCGGGGTGTCGCGTGAGCCCCGTGCAGGCCGGGCCGCAGGCCTTTGGTCGGCAGGTGGATGCCTACCTCCTCTACAGCCGAGCCCTGGGCGTCGAGTACGAGGGGGTGGAGCGCATTCTCAGGCAGCTCGGACGCTATCTCGCGCAGCAGGGTGCCCCGGACCTGAACGGTCTGCTGTACGAGAGCTGGCGCCGCAGCCGTCAGAGGCTGCATGCGAACACCCGCCGCAAGGAAGAGCAGGCGGTGCGTCGATTCTGCCTCTATCGAGCACGCTCCCAGGCGCAGTTCTTCGTTCCGAGTGCCGACAGCATCGTCCGGCGACGGCCTTACACGCGGCCGGTGATCGTGGAACCCGAGCAGATTGCGCGCATGCTGGCAGCGGCCGATAGGCTCCGAGGCAGAGATAACTCTCCGTTGCATGCTGCGGTGGGACGGATCGCGACGGTGCTCCTGTACACGAGCGGACTGCGCTGCGGAGAACTTCTGCGACTAACGGTCGAAGACCTCGAAGACACCAGATCAGTCGTCCGGATTGTAGAGGCGAAGTTCCATAAGTCCCGGCTCGTACCTCTGTCCGAGACGGCGCAGATGCAGGTGCGCAGGTATCTCAAGCAGCGCGCGCTCTTCGCCCAAGACTCCCCTGAGCGCGGACCGTTCCTTTTCAACCGCTATGGCGGGAGCATCCGTCCCTACAGTGCCTCGGGGCTGCATCGCCTCATCGATCGTCTATTCGAGGCTGCAGATGTTCATGACCACCAAGGGCGTGCCCCGCGCCTCCACGATCTGCGCCACTATCTCGTGACCCTGACTATGTAGGGTAACGCTGCGAGAGGTCGCTTTTTTCCCCGAGGCGCGCCCGGCGTCGGCGACATAGTCTCGGCTCCTTATCCGTCTGCTGGATGCACGGGAGGAGCCCCCATGAAGTACATCATCACCGAACGGGTAGTCCTGAGGCGGCCGCCGCAGGGACCAGTCGCTGCTTACATTCCTCCATTTGCTGACTGGGTACGGCGGCAGGGGTACGCGCTGCCTTCGCTGCGCGAGCGGATTCGGCTCGCGACCGGTTTCAGTCATTGGCTGGGAGGCAAGGCAGTGCACGCCCGCGCCATCTGTGCGCGTCACTGTGTTGAGTACCTACAGCATCGCGCGCGGCAACTGGGAAGCCGCCCAGGCGAAGAGCTTGCACTGAAGCAGTTTCTTGAGTGTCTCCGTGTCCAGGGCGTGAGCGCCGCGGAGCGCCCGCCTGCCCGGAGGCTCACTGCCGCCGGGCGATGCATCGAAGGATTCGAGCGATATCTGCGCGAGGAGCGCGCTCTTTCGCAGGCATCGTTGACCAACTATGTGCCGTTCATCCGTGAGTTGCTCGCTGATCGCTTTGACGATCGTGCGGTCAAGCTGGCGAGTCTCCGTGCCCACGATATCATCGGCTTTGTCCAGCGCCGCGCGCCACAGTTGCATCGCAAGCGTGCCAAGTTGCTGACGACCGCCCTGCGATCATTTCTACGGTATGCGCGGCTGCGCGGAGAGATTCACACGGATTTGGCCGCGGCGGTCCCGTGCGTGGCGAACTGGTCCACGCCCTCGATTCCCCGAGCAATCAGCTCGGATCAGGTGCGCCAGCTACTGAGTCGGTTCGATCGTAGTACCGCCATCGGGCGGCGCGACTACGCGATCCTGCTGCTGCTCGCCCGTTTGGGCTTACGTGCCAGCGAAGTCCTCACGTTGGAGCTCGAGGATATAGCCTGGAAGGCCGGACGCTTGAGCGTTCACGGCAAGTGCGGCCGCCGCAGCCAACTGCCATTGCCGCAGGAGGTCGGAGAGGCGATCGTCGCGTACCTGCGGCGCGGTCGACCACGAAGCGATAGTCGGCGCGTATTCTTACGCGCTAAAGCCCCGTTGCGTGGCCTGCGCGGTCCGGCTTCGATTGACACCATCGTTGGCCGCGCGCTCATTCGCACTGGCATCGACGCTCCCACCCTCGGGGCTCACCAGTTTCGCCATGGATTGGCCACGGAGATGCTGCGCCGGGGCGCCTCCTTGGGCGAGATCGGTGAGTTACTCGGGCATCGCAGTCCTGAGACGACCAAGATCTACACCAAGGTGGATATCGGTGCGCTGCGCACACTCGCCTTGCCGTGGCCCGGAGGTGTGCGATGAACACGCTCCGACAGTCTGCTCGGGAGTACCTGGCCATGCGCCGGAGCCTGGGCTTTAAGTTGCAGCGCCCCGCAGCGCAGCTGTTCGACTTCATTACCTTCATGGAGCGATATCGCGCCTCCTACATCACCGTGCCGCTCGCGCTTGCCTGGGCCAAACAGCCGGCGGACGCACAACCGGCTACCTGGGCACAGCGCCTGAGCTACGTGCGCATTTTCGCGCGCTATCGAAGCGCGACCGATCCTCGCACGCAGGTACCTCCGCCGGACCTGTTGCCCTATCGCCCGAAGCGAGCGCGTCCGTACTTATATTCCAACCGTGAGATCCGCGACTTGCTGCGCGCGGCACTTCGACTCCAGCACCACAGCCTGCAGCCCTGGACCTTTTATTGTCTGCTAGGACTTCTCAGCGTCTCGGGGATGCGCGTCGGTGAAGCGCAAAACCTCAGGCTCCAGGACCTCGACCTCAAGGCGGGCGTACTCACGGTCCGCAACGCCAAGTTCGGTAAGGACCGTTTGGTCCCGCTGCATGCCTCTACCTGCCGAGTGCTCTCGCGCTACCTTGCTCGACGCCAGCGCGCCTTCGTGAACGGTGCGCCCTCGGACTACCTGTTCGTGTCGGCTCGCGGCAACCGCTTGGACGGTAAATGTCTCCGTCGCATCTTCTATCGCCTCTCCCACCAAGTCGGACTGCGCGCACCGTGTGATCGTCACGGACCGCGGCTGCACGACTTGCGGCATCGATTCGCCTCGCACACGCTGCTGCGGTGGTATCGCAGCGGTGTGGACCCCGAGCATCGTTTGCCCGTGCTCTCAGCCTACCTCGGGCACGCGCACTGGAGTGACACCTACTGGTACCTGAGTGCGTTTCCTGAGCTCATGCGCGAAGCCATGGCGCGCCTCGAGCGGCGCTGGGAGCAGCATCCATGAGCCCCGTAAGCCTCGCGCCGCTTCTCGAGCGTTTCTTCATGCAGCGCTTGATGCAAGAGCGCCGTGTCAGCCCTCACACGATCGGTTCCTATCGAGATACCTTCCGGCTGTTCCTTAAGTTCGCGCAACAGCGTCTGCATAAGGCTCCCGTCAGCCTGACGTTTGAAGATATCGATGCACCGCTGGTGTGCGCATTCCTCGATCACCTCGAGAAGGAACGGGGGATCAGCGTTCGCAGCCGTAACCTGCGCCTCACCGCCGTCCATTCGTTCTTCCGCTACGCCGCTTTCGAGCTCCCGACCCACTCGGCACAGATCCAGCGCGTGCTCGCCATCCCCAGCAAACGCTTCACGCGTACCCTGGTTCGCTTCCTCACGCGCCCCGAAGTCGATGCTCTCCTCGCCGCCCCCGATCGGCGCAGCTGGTTTGGAAGGCGCGACCACGCCTTCATACTCATGGCCGTCCAAACCGGATTGCGGCTGTCTGAGATCACCGCCGCCACCCGAGAGGACCTCGTCCTCGGTGCCACCTCGCACGTGCGCGTTATCGGCAAAGGCCGTAAGGAGCGCTGCACACCGCTTGCCAAATCCACCGCCGCGGTGCTGAAGGCCTGGTTGCGAGAACCCGCAAGAGGCGACGGAAGGCAGCTGTTTCCGAACGCCAAAGGAGGAAGACTCACTGTCCACGGCGTCAAATACCTGCTCAGCAAACATGCTGTGCGCGCCGCCCAGATATGCCCTTCACTCAAAGGTAAGCGCATCACCGTCCATCTCCTGCGGCACACCATGGCCCTCGAGATGTTGCAGGCCGGCGTCGACCGCGCCGTCATCGCCCTCTGGTTGGGTCACGAATCGGTCGAGACTACGCAGATGTATCTCGAAGCCACCCTCGCCATGAAGGAACAGGCCCTCGCCAAAACCGCGCCACGCCCGGGCCGGCCTGCGCTCTTCCGAGCCGGCGATCAGCTACTGAGCTTCCTCAATGGCCTGTGAGCCCGGCGCACTATGTGGGGTGTGCGCCCTCGGTCTCGCCGCGATGCCCGCATTGACTCGCGTGCAATCCGTCAGCGGATCCGACCCACCCTACATAGTCCGTGACGGCACATAGTGGCGCCTATGTCGTCAGCGACATAGGCGCCACTCATTCGCCGTCCAAAGCCTCATCCGCTCGTACCGCACCCAGGGCGACCCGCAGAGCTGGCTGCCAAAGCTTTCGATGTACATGGGACACGTCTCCATCGCCTCGACGATGCACTACCTCACGTTCGTGCCGGCCCTTGCAAGCCTTGCGATGGCGCGTTTCAAAGCAGGGTTCGGCAACGAGATCCTGGGAGAGCAGTCATGAAGCGCCTGAGCTCCCCGGAACTTGGCCGCCTCGTCGTCTCCTTCTTCGAGGATTACTTGCCGGCACAGCGAGGCATGAGCACCCACACGCTGCGCAGCTATCGCGACGCGATTGTCCTATGGTTACAGTTCGCCGCGCGCGATGCGGGGCGCCGGCTCGAGTCCCTGCGCGTCGCCGATTTCACTGCCGAGAGTATCGAACGCTTTCTCGAACACCTTGAAGCCGAACGCCACAATGGGATCGCCACGCGCAACGCCCGTCTCGCCGCGTTACACACCTTCGCAAGGCATTTGGGAGCCGAGCTTCCCGAGCAGCTCGGCATGGTCCAGAGCATCCTGAACATCCCGTTCAAGCGCGGAGCCAAGCATGTCCCAATCGAATACCCTGAGAGCGGCGACATCCGCGCACTGCTGGAGCACATCGATCGGCGCACGCCAGCGGGTCAGCGTGATTACGTCCTCTTTGCCCTCATGTGCAATACCGGCGCGCGCGTCCAGGAAGTCCTCGACCTTCGGCGCCGAGACTTGCGACTGGACCCGCCCGAGCAGGTTCGCCTGCAGGGAAAGGGTGACAGAGTCCGCCTCTGTCCATTGTGGCCACAAACCGCCAACCTGCTTCGGGAGCTCATCGCAGCGCAGCCGCCGGATGGACCCGATCTTGCAGCAGCGCCGGTGTTCCGCAACCGCAACGGCAGGCCGCTGACTCGGTTCGGCGTCCGCTACCTGCTGCGAAAGCACCTGCCGAACTATCGATCTGCCGCATCAGGGCGGCGCATTCACCCGCACGCCCTTCGTCATGCCACCGCTGTACACATGTTAAAGGACGGGATCGATTTCGGAACCATCAGTCAGATCCTCGGCCATGCCAGCGTCACAACGACAATGCGCTATGCACGCGCCGATATTGATCTCAAGCGTCAGGCGCTCTCCCAGGTCTTCCCGGACTTTCTCGGGCCGCCACTCGCAGGTCGGATTCGATGGCACGGCACGGAACTAACCCGGTGGCTTCGACGGCTCTGATAATTATGTGGAGTGACTGCCCTGCTGATCGCATCCCAAGACCGGATGCGGCGGTTACTCCACATAAACAACAGCTCCACATAAATGTAGGACCATCGCGTATCGATGGTTGAGCCCGAATTCCTCCCTAGCGAAGTTCTTAACCGCTGTAAACACGCTGTCCGGCGGTGTACCCGCCGGCATAGAGAACATGAGTTTGTGAGAAAGCTTCGGGTGAGGTCGTCTCCAGCCAGATCCAACTTCGGCGGTGCCGCGATGCTCTTCTACGTCCAAGTCCCAGTCTTCGAGTAACTTTTTCTCCACCCCTTTACCCGAAAGCCGCTGACCGTCGTCGGTCTCGGTGTCCACCTCCCCGCCCCGACTGAGGTATGCAATGTGACGGCCCACCGCCCGGAGGTCCTGCCCACCCCGACTGAGCACTTTAACCATGACTTCAGGCGTTCGACGCACGGTGCGTGTAATCAGCTCTATCTCTTCTTGCGACAGGGGGTCCCGGCGACCCGGACCACGACGCGCGTAGCTGGCGACTTCCAGAAGCGGCTTTCCGTCCCCGACTTCAATGAGTCGTCTCGGCACGCCCTTGCTCCCATGAGATCTGATTCGCCCGAACTAGCGCTTTGACGTGGTCGCGAAGTCCCTCAGCGACCCGCAGCATCGCCTTGAGATCCTCACGTCCAGGTCCGGTCGGCTTCGCGCCCTGATTGGCGGCCCTGGCGATTTGATTGAGGTTCCGGCCAATAGCGCCCAGCTCCGCCACGGATCGCTTCAGTGCGGAGAGCTCCTCCCTAGGGAGGGGCGCCAGACTACGAAGATGCGACCGGACAAGAACGGAGACATAGGTCGCCGAAGCCATACCGCGCGCCGTGGCCCTCGCCGACAAGAGTGTCCGGTCGTGGGTGCAAGGCGGATGCTGAGCCGAGTATCTCGGCTCGTCTTCTCGAGAGCATCAAGCTTCGGGAACCCTTCCATCGCAGACCTGCGGAGCATGACCTGGAGGAGCTGCCGGACAAGCGCGGACTCCGTGATGTGCTCGCGCTCGGCGAGTGTGCGCAGAAGTGTCTTCATCTCAGGCGTCACACGAGCAGCCACGAAGGGAGGCGCAGCCATTGATCAGGGAGTGTTAAACAAGAGCAGCCGCGAGGCTATCCTGCCCTAGTCCGCACCTCGCCCAACGCGTGAAACGAGACAAGCGTGCTGCGTGTCCATTTTCTGTTCTTGGAGACCGAACACCACGGCGGGCTGTACGCGGGCAAAGGCTGCCAGGATTTCGTCGGGCAGGACGTGATGACCGCGCACCACAAGAGTGGCGCGGGTGGCGTGCACGTCGGAAACAGGCGTCTTGACACTGGCCACGTCAGTTAAAGCATCGGCTCCAGCTGGCGAAGATGCGCGCCCTTGAGGCTCCCAGTCTGTAGGCTCAAGTCGAGCCGCGCTCCCGGGCGGTGAGCAGTATGGCGCATCGTGTTGCGCGCAGCGGTCCGAGTATCTACCCCGTTTGGGCAGAAACTCCGCCCAATACGCCCACGCGGGACGTTCGTAGCCGTCGAGGTTTCTGCCGAAACTCGGCGCATACCTTGACTGACTTTTTCAGCAGGCTCGCCGATGATGAGATCGCCTCGAAAGACAGTTTGCGTGAAGACCTTCGATCTCAACGAAGCCGCCGCATTCCTCCGCATGCACCCAGAAGAGGTCCGTGCGCGCGCAAAACGGGGCCTCATCCCGGGAGCCAAGACCGGCCGACGCTGGGTCTTCCTCGAGACCGATCTCGCTGAGTTCGTACGCTCGCTGTATCCTGTGAGGCGGCAAGCGCTGCAAGTGACAACCTCACAGGAGGATCTATGTCACTTAGAAAGCGCGGTTCGGTCTGGTGGATCGACATCGTCACGCCGAGCGGCGAGCGAGTACGGCGATCTGCTAAGACTGGCAACAAGGCCCAGGCGCAGGAGCTGCACGACAAGCTGAAGAGCGAAGTCTGGCGGATCCAGAAGCTTGGGGACCGGCCAAGGCGCATCTGGCAGGATGCAGCGGTTCGTTGGCTCCGCGAGCAGGCCTACAAGGCCACGATCGAGGACGACAAAGAGAAGCTGCGTTGGCTCGATCGCCATCTGGCCGATCGGGAACTCGAGAGTATCAATCGGGCATTGATCGATGCGATCACCGAAGCAAAACGAGCCGAAGGATGCAGCAACGCGACTGTGAATCGAACGCTCGCTCTGATTCGGGCGATCCTGCGCAAATGCGCTCGCGACTGGGAATGGCTCGATCGCGCGCCGGCGGTCCGGCTCCTCAAAGAGCCGACACGGCGCATCCGATTCCTGAGCCGGGACCAGGCGCGGACGCTGTTGCGCGAGCTGCCGGCTCACCTGCGCGACATGGCGACCTTCACCCTGGCGACGGGGCTACGCGCGGCAAATGTGACGGGACTCACCTGGGAGCAGGTCGATCTCTCACGCCAGCTCGCGTGGATTCATCCGGACCAGGCGAAGGCGAGGCGCGCGATCGCTGTGCCGCTCAACGACACGGCGATGCAGGTCCTGCGAGCGCAGCAGGGCAAGCATCCGACCCGGGTGTTCACGTACGAAGGGCAGCCGATCAAGCAGGTCAGCACAGCGGCCTGGTACAAGGCGCTCGCGCGAGCGGGTGTCGGAGACTTCCGCTGGCACGACCTTCGTCACACCTGGGCCTCCTGGCACGTGCAGGGTGGCACGCCGCTCTTCGCGCTCCAAGAGCTCGCGGGTTGGGAGACCGAGAAGATGGTGCGACGTTACGCGCATCTCGCCGCGGAACATCTGGTGGCCTACGCCGCCAACACGGAAAGTCACGGCACAAATACGGCACAACCACCGGATTTCCGCGGCACAGCCCGATTACAAGTGGTGAAGAGTTAAAGTGAATTGATGGTGGCCAGGGGCGGAATCGAACCACCGACACGCGGATTTTCAGTCCAGGCGCAAAAACGAGACAAGTGATTGATCAAAAGGAAGTTTATTCATGAAGTTGTGAAATATTTGGCGCCAGTTACGCACAGTTAGGTGCCTGATTGTATAGATACGGCCACTTGATATTTCACAGTAACCGAGGGTTGCCCGATGACCAGGCGCTCGCGTATGGGCGCTACCACACGTATTTTCGCGTCGGCTGCCGCCAGCAGAGGCCCAGCGCCGGCTGCGGTCAGCGTCGCCCCCGCAGTAGCGTTCGGATGCAGTACAACTCGCAGTGCGCGACACGCAGGCGTTGCCCGAGCTGCATGCGGCCTGCCCTGCTGCGCGCCTGAACGCGGAGCTTCTGCACCCGCGCCGCGAGCAGCTTGGCGCCGTGCCTAGCAGCCGCCCGCGAGCGGTATCGCGAATGGCGCAGGCCGCAAACCTTCACTTGCCACCAGTCGGCGCGTTCAACTACTTCGATCTTGATCTTCCTCATCGCCGAGCTCCTCTCAGTACGTCGCAGGTGTCAGTTGGCGCGCTCCGCGGCCCGATCTATGAGCTTACTCCGAGCGCTGAAAGCGCTTAGCGTAAGGACGATTTGATACTACGTAGTTCATCTGGTGGTTCGATTGCCACGTTGTGGTTCCGAGACCATGGAGGTCAACCCGGACTGTCCGCCTCGTGGTGGCTATACTTCAGCGCCATGGCCGGTCTGATTGCCAAGCTGAAAGGTGTCGTTGTTTCCCCGGACGCGCTTCGGCATGCATTAGGCCATGCTTGGGACAGCCTGATAGTTTGGGTGGTCGCGGCGGTTGTCACAGCGGTTGCCGCAGCAGTTGTCGGGGGATCGCTGCTGTACTCCAATCTCGAACACAAGCTCGCGAGTACCCCGCCGAGTCCCTCGCGTACCACAGGTACCACGAGTACGACTCTCGACTTCCCCGGCTACTTCACCATGCTTGATCAGTTGACCGGCCAGTTCAACGAGCGGGAAGAGTTCCTGGGGAGCCTGAAGGGTAAGAAGGTTCGATGGCGCGGATACGTGTCGTATGTGCGCGATTCCGACCGGTCTCCGCTGCAAATTGTGCTTGCCATCACTCCGACCCCGAGCGACGCGCCCCGAATGGCTTTAGTTTATTTCGGCGGAGACATGCGCGCCCGGCTGTACGCGTTACGGGAGAATGACTCTGTCGAGATTACTGGCACGTTCGATTCCGAGAACTGGCATGCCCCGTACATTCAGGGTGACACGATGCAGCTTCTTGCGGCTGCCCCGGCGGAGCTTGGCAGTCAAACACCTACGCCGCCGGCAAAAGGCTAACAAGTGCAGTGAGTGAGACGTGGTGGAGCCTCCCCCGCTACCACATTATTTTGCTGATCCTCCGGCGGCTCGTAACAGCGCCGTCTGAGTCTCCCGAACATCGGTTTCCAAGCGCGCCTCCTGCCTGGCGCACCCTTGCGGCGAGTGTCTCTGGTTTCGCGCTTCTTCGCTTGTGCGGCGCAGTCGATCCCTACGATGGCGATGGTCGTCACGACGGCAAGCGCTCCCACGCCGCCCGTCGCGGTACTCCCAGGGGACCTGCGAATAGCATCCCAGCTAACGCAGCGATGAGGAACGTATCGACCCGTTTCTGCAATATCTGCCGTGTGGCCTCAACAGTCGCCCAGCACGGCCGCTAGGCGCCATGCGCAGAGTTAAACGAGCATTGGGCCTTGAGTCGTGCTGCAGAGTTTACGCCCGTGCTACGCACCACCGGCCCCGTTTCAGAGCAGTGTACTCCGAGGGCCCTTCGTGCCTCGGCAGGGTTTATCCTCCGAGTCGCAGGTCGCGAGCGAACGCGAGGTGATCGATATGCAACTCATCACCGTGAGGATCGACAAGCCCGAAGCGACCAATTTCATTTTGGGCCAGACGCACTTCATCAAAACGGTGGAGGACGTTCACGAGGCGCTAGTGTCAGCCGTTCCGGGAATCCGGTTCGGGCTCGCATTCTGCGAGGCGTCCGGTAAGTGTCTAGTGCGCTGGTCGGGCACTGACTCCGCTCTCGAGGAACTCGCGCGCAAGAACGCCTTGGCACTCGCTGCGGGCCACACGTTCATTGTGTTTCTGGGCGATGGTTTTTACCCAATCAACGTCCTGAACGCGATCAAGATGCTCCCGGAGGTCTGTCGCATCTTCTGTGCTACGGCCAACCCGACCGAGGTCTAGCAGTCCCACGTCGCGTGTGAGGAGAATTCGTCGCTCACGTACCGAAATTGCAACCAATGACCGGTCATCGAGCTTCC
>Ga0318541_10000253_pt1 | contig 16682 bp, 5 predicted proteins | sample GRESIP166b4f26_FD_202503 | JGI IMG/M metagenome (GOLD analysis project Ga0318541, IMG submission 202503) | Tropical soil microbial communities from Luquillo Experimental Forest, Puerto Rico - GRE.SIPMG.166b4f26 | ecosystem: Environmental > Terrestrial > Soil > Tropical forest > Bulk soil...
GTCCCCTTGCCCCCAATACCCCAAGCGAGTGTGCCTCGTCGATCATCAGGAAGACCTTGTGGCGTTCGCGCAGCTCGACGAAACGCGGCAGGTCGGGGAAATCCCCGTCCATGCTGTAAACGCCTTCGAGGATCACGACGACGCGCTCGTAGTGGCGGCGATGACGTTGCAGCAGATCGTCGAGCATCTGCCAGTCATTATGCCGAAAGGCGATGCGGCGGGCGCCGGAGAGCAGGGCGCCCATTTGAATGCTGTTGTGGACCAGCTTGTCGTGCAGGATCAGATCCTTCGGGCCGAAAAGGTGCGCGATTGTTGTGACGTTGGTCCCGTGCCCACTGACAAAGGCGAGACAGGCCTCGGTACCGAGAAGCTCGGCGAGTGCGCCTTCGAGTTCGACATGAATGGGTCGTTCGCCGCCTACGATGCGGCTTGCCGACACCGACGTGCCGTAACGATCGAGCGCGTCGGCGACGGCCTGCTTCAGAGCAGGATGGCCGGACAATCCGAGGTAATTGTAGTTTGAGAAGCTGATGTACTCGCGTTCGCCGATCCGGGTGGTGTCTCGCACGAGGCCCTGGTGAAAGCGGAAATAGGGAACCCCGCCGATTTCGGGCGGCTCGAGTTCCGCCATACGCGCCAGCAGGTTCAGATAAGCCGGATGGAGATCGAGGCGGTAATGCGATTCGGGAATCGCAGCATCCTCGAGGGCAGTCGGGTCCGATATCGGTTCGAGAGGCGTACGGGCGACACGCTGGCGCATCATGCGGTTGGCCAGCTCGCGCTTCTGGTCCGAGGAAGAATATTTGAGCAGTGCCGTTGCAGCTTTGGTCAAAGGACGCGCTCCTTCCCTCGATCGAGATCATCTTCTAAGAGCCGCTCCAGCGCGTTGACGAGCTCGGGCTCAACCGATCGCTCGAGCTGGTCCGGATCGGCGACGGGTCCAGCCGCTCTCGGGGCCCCGGCCATTGCCGGCCCGATGCCGACGTGATCGATGATGCGCTGCGCGAGCCTCGCTACGGTCCCAGTATCCATGAGTTCCAGCGTCGGAATGACTACTCCGAATTGTTTTTCCAAACCCAGCCGCAGCTCCACCAGCATCAACGAGTCCATACCCAAATCCAGCAGTGACCTGTCGGTCGTCAGCTTCGTCGGCGCCATCCCGACAATAGCGGCGACATGCTTGATCAGGAGCTGCTCGACGACAGAAATAGCCTCATCGCGTGGGAGCCCAGCAAGGTACACCCGGAACCCTTCGAGATTCCCGCCTGTACCCTCTCCGGCCGCGTCGTCCAAAGACTCTCGCACCAATGCAAATTTCGGTGCCTTGGCCACGCCCGGCAGAACCGCGAGCCGCGACCAGCTCATTTCGGCCAATGCAACGTGCTGCGCCCCGGAGTGAATCGCTTGCTCCAACCGGTCGAACGCACGCGCCGGAGCAAGCAGCTTTACGCCGAGCCGCTCCTCCAGCATCCGGCCGACGACGGTGTTGCGCGCCAGGTGCCCTACATCTCCAATCGCCCCCCAGGCGACCGCCAGCGCCGGCAACCCGAGCCCACGCCGATGGTCGGCCAGAGCTTCCAAAAACAAATTGGCTGCGACGTAGTTCGCCTGTCCCTCGTTACCGAACAGGGTCGTCGCCGACGAGTACATTATAAAGAAATCCAGCTTCTGGCCGAGTGTCTGTTGGTGCAGATTCCACGCCCCGGCGATTTTCGGTCGCAGGACGTTGTGGAAGTCCGCTTCCGTCATATTGACCAGGCTCGAATCTTTAATCACTGCGGCGCAGTGGATGATCCCGCGCAGTGGCGGCATTTCGCGCTGCATGCGGCGCAGCAGCTGGGCAACCTGCTTCGCATCAGCGACATCGATGGCAAATTCGTGGACCGCTGCACCGTCTTGCCGCAAGCGTTCGAGTGAAGCGGCTGCATCGGGCGAGGTGGTCTCGCTGCGCCCGATCACAGCAAGATGCCGCGCACCTTTGCGGACGAGCCACTCGGCGGTTGCAAGGCCGAACCCGGCTCGCCCCCCAGTGACGAGGTAGCTGGCCGTAGGGGAAAGCTGCAGTCCGGTCTCGGGCCGACCCGGGTCGATCGCGGGCTGATCGAGCCCGTTCATCGTTAGAACAATCTTGCCAATATGACGCGAGTGCTGCATGCAGCGGAAAGCTTCAACGGCTCGCGTGACCGAAAAGACCCGATGCGGCAACGGGACGAAAACGCGTTGATCGAGGAGCGGTGCTAGCTCGGCGAAGAGTTGCCTGGAGAGAGTAGGACGGTCGACCAACATTCGATCGACGTCGACCCCGAAGAATTGGATATTGTTGCAGAAGGGTTGCAACCCGAGTTTGCTATTAGCGTAGAAGTCGCGCTTTCCGAGCTCCACAAAGCGCCCATAAGGCCTAAGGATTGAAAGACCTCTGTGGATGGCATCGCCTGCCACTGAATTCAGCACTACATCGACACCCTCGCCGTGGGTAATTTCGCGAATGTCGTCCGCAAAGGCGAGCGAGCGAGAGTCGACGACGTGCTGTGCTCCAATCCGCCGGAGAAACTCGCGCTTCTCGACTGACCCTGCGGAAGCGAAAATTTCGGCACCAACCGATCGGGCGTATTGGACGGCAGCCAAGCCGATGCCGCCAGCAGCGCCATGAATGAGGATCCGCTCGCCCGTCTGCAACCGAGCGAGGTGGTGCAGCGAGTAATAAACTGTGAGAGCGGCGACCGGAAGTGTCGCAGCCTCCTCGAAGCTCATGAGCGGCGGTTTTTTGAACAGGCCATCGGCCGGCGCAACTAGGTGGGATGAGAACGCATTGCGGGCGATGCCAAACACGGTGTCCCCGGGACGAAGGTGATCGACGCCGTCACCAACCGCAATGACTTCGCCCGCAAACTCCATGCCTAGCGTCGCCCCCGCGAACCCGCCCTCGAACGCTTCCTCCGGCAGTAGCCCGATACGTTGCAGGACGTCGCGAAAGTTGAGACCCGCTGCCGCGACGCGAGCAGCGATCTCGCCCGCAGCCGGCCGCGGAATTGTGATCCTGTGAAGGACCACACCCTCCTGAGCTTCTCCTTGCGCGAAGGTCAGTCTGAACCCGGTCTCTCCGCCCACGTCACACAAGACCGGCTGCGGCATGCTCTGCGTCAGACGGGGCACATAGCGTGCCCGGCCACGCAACACGACTTCGTCCTCGTCGTCGCGCCGGAACAATTCTTCGACCAGCGCCTCACCCGCGGTTGTCGCTGTCGCCTCGGGATCGAGATCGATCAGCCGGCAGGGGATATCGGCCCGCTCGTTGAGGATCGTGCGGGTGAGGCCCCAGAGCGGAGCTTGCCAAGGGCGCGCACAACCGGCCGACCGGTCCGGCATCGGCATCGCACCCGAGGTGACAACTGTGAGACTTGTGGACGTCGCCAACCCCGCTGCGATTATTGCCTGCAGGGCCGCCAGCAGGTCGAAACTGCCGTGCCGCTGCGCCGCCAGCGGGTCTACCGGCGTTGTTTCAGCAGTCCCCCGCAGGTGCAAAAGATGAAGTGGGCTAACGCCATCTGCTGCGAGGATGCGGAAGAGCCTTGCATAGGCGTGAGGGTCTCCGCACGGAACATCGAACCGGTCGAGGCCCAGACGATCGAAAGAATGACTGGGCTGAGCGATCACGACACGATGTCCGAGATGATCGAGAGCGCGGACCACCGCGGCGGCGGGGTGGACGGCAATGTCATCGGCGAGTACGAGCCAAGTGGCCTGATCGACCTCGCGATGCATCGGCAAGCGCGCCGCCGACGGTTTACGTCCGACCAGCACAGCCCGGGCAGCGATCGGATCGTCATAACCCAGCGAGATCACATCTTCGAAGTCGGCACCAAGGACAGCTCTCTGCCAATCGTTCTCCCCTTCGTGATCGGCGGGCATCCCGAAGACGAGATCCAGGAAACCGCGCTCCTTCGGGACCGTCAGCAGGAGGAGGCCGCCTGGTTTGAGCAACATGCGAGCGGAGGCGAGACCGCGGTCAAGGTCGGGCAGGGCGGCGCGCGCCATCCCGACGACGATCAGATCGTGTTGATCGAAGGCGAAGCCTTGTTCAGCGATGTCCTTACTGTGATCGAGCACAGCACAGCGAAGACCCGACAGCGCCCTGAAGCGGGATTCTGCGTGGGCGACTGCTGCCTCGTCCGGATCGGTGAAGACATACTCGACGCGATCGGGCGGCGCTGCCCCGAGCAGCGCCCCTGCCAGCCCCCCAGTCCCACCTCCGATCTCGAGGATACTCAGCTGGCGGGTGTGTGGGATGGTCTTGCAGAGTCGTAGTAACACACCGGCCGCCATATCATTCGCTCTGCGGAACATCGGGTCCGACTCGTAGAGCTGCTCTACCGCGTCGAACCCCCACTCCGCAGAAGGCGAACCGAGCGGGTCGATCTCTGATCGCAAGATCCTGGGAAGTGCCCCACCGTATCGCGCGACAAGCTGCAAGCTCGCGAGGTGAGCCGGGTAGCGGGCAATCGCTTGGCGCCAGAGACATTCCGGTGCTGCTGCAGAACCAATCTCTGGGAGGCGCCACTCACCCTTGTCGCGCTCCGCCACCCCCGCTTGCTCTGCAAAGGCAAGAAGCTTACGAAGGTAATGCTCTTGCTGTGGCGCGATACGCCGTTCTGCGATGAGTTGAGAAACAGCGAACCGACCGTGACCGACAGCGCACCCCAAAGCCCTACCGACATAGGCGGCAGCAACGCGATCGAGGAACGCGCGGGTCTCTTTATCGCGCTCGCGCTCACCGCTTGTTATTGCAAGAGAAGCCGCTAATGTCTGTGGCCGCGGCAGATCGTCGGCACCACCAGCGTCGAGAGCCGAAGGCCGCAGTTGATAGCGCCACTGGTAAGCCGGGATTTTACTCGAACCACCCGGCTCGACTCGACGCAAACGCAGGCCGTCGATTTCGGCAATCGTTTCCCCATTGTCGCCGAGCACCAGAAAGCGGCCGACGATTGAACGAGCCGTAGACTGAATCACAGTCATATGGCACCAGGCGATTCGTTCGCCGCCGCCGTAGAAACGAATCCGCTCCGCCTTGCTTGGGACGAAAACGCCCTGAGCCTCCTCATCAGGCTGATCGGGATCGGTCGCGAGCGTGATCTGGAGGCACGCGTCGAGCAAGGCGGGGTGAATGCGATACTCGCCGAGCTCGGCTGCTATCGCGGCGGGCACGATGATGCGTCCGAGCGCTTCATCCTTGCCGGCCCAGACCTCGGCGACGCCTTGGAAGGCAGGCCCGTACGTCAGGCCGCGCGTAGCGAATCGGCGATAGAATTGAGCGCCATCAATTCGCCTTGCCATACGCTCCTGGATCATCTCAACCGAGGCTGTCGGCTTCGATTGGCCACTTGCGAGAGGCACAGCACGCCCAACCGCGACCGGGGGAAGTCCGGTCCCCGTGGCGTCGCCGGCGTGTAACCGAAACGCCCCGTCCTCGTTTGACAGCCCTATCTCCACCAATGGCTCAGCGCCGTCAGCGATCACGACCGGACGCCTGATCTCGAACCCTTCGATTTCGACTCCGTCGCACCTGTGGATCGCTGAAGACGCCGAGACTGCCATCTCGATATACGCTGTTCCGGGAAGAACGACGCTGCCTTGGACAATGTGATCCGAGAGCCAAGGCAGGAGCGCCGGGTCGAGGCGGTTTTTCCAAATCCCGGTAATGGTAGGCAGACGCTTGCCCAACAGAGGATGCCTGCGGTTGCCGAGAGATGCTCCGACCTCGCTCTGCTCGGAAAACCAGTAGCGCTCACGCTGCCACGGATAGGCGGGAAGCGACACGAACGCGCACTCGCCGCGGTAGAGAGCATCGTAATCGATCGCGACGCCAGCGGTGTAGCAGCGCCCGAGCGCTATCCATAGCGCGTCGCGTTCCGGCTCGTGACGTCGCAGAGTAGGGATCGAGACTCCCTCGTGATCACTGGCCTGCAGGCATTCCCGGAGATAACGGTCGAGTATCGGATGCGGACCGATTTCGAGAAAGGTATTGAAGCCCTCCGCCACCAGTGACGCTATTGCGGGCGCAAACTGGACAGGTCTACGGATATTGTCCCACCAATATGCAGCGTTGAGCCGACTGCCCTTGATTGTCGCGCCGGTAACAGTAGAAACAAAGCGCACCTGGCCATCTTGCGACGCCAGCCCGCCGAGCCCGTCCAACAGGGTCTCTCGGATCGGGTCCATGCAGCGGCTGTGGAACGCGTAATCGAGATCGAGAGGACGAAAGAAGACGCCGTTTGGCTCGAGGTCGACACCGAGCGCCTCTATCGCGGCGGCGTCACCCGCCACAGTTACTGCGTTGCGGCTATTGACGGCGGCGATCGTCAGCGCCTCGCCGTAGGGGGCAATGACTGAAGCAGCATTCTCGGGTGATAGCCCGAGAGCGGCCATCCGACCGGTTCCGGCGGTGCGCCCTTGCGCCCTGCTGCGCTCGGTAATGACTTGGCAAGCTTCGGCAAGCGGCAGAATGCCCGCTCCGTAGGCGGCTGACACCTCCCCGACACTGTGGCCAAGTACGGCATCAGCCTCGATGCCGTGGGCGCGTAGCCACTCTAGAATAGCCACCTGCACTGCAAAGAGCGCCGGCTGCGCAATTTCCGTGCGATCGAAGAGGTCTGCCGGTTCCACCGATTGAAGGGCGTCTTTAACCGACCAACCGCTGAGCCGACTCAGCGTCGCATCGACCCGCTCGATGCACGCGGCAATGAAGGGATCGGCAAGCAGATCCTGCCCCATACCGAGCCATTGCGAGCCGTTTCCGGAAAAAACCATGGCCAATCGAGCCGGCGGGGCCTGGACATGCCCTTGGGCGAGGAGCGGCGGCGGATCGCCGGCGACGAACGCATCGAACTGGGCCGCGACCTCTTCAGGGGTTCGCCCAAACGCGGCGAGGCGATGCTGGTGGTGGGTCCGTCGGGTGGCTGCGGTGCGACAGAGGGCCGAAAAGGGGGGTGCCGTCGGCGATCTCAGCAATTCGGCGTAGCGCAGGGCTAGGCAATTCAGAGCTGTGGAATCGTGCGCGGAGATCAGCAGCGGCCGGATCTCCCGGCCTTCGACATCCTCAAGCGCCGGGTTAGAAGCAAGGGGCTGCGGGTCCTGAAGGACGACATGGGCGTTCGTGCCGCCGAAGCCGAACGAGTTGACACCCATGGTCAAGCGACCCGGTGCTAGCTCGGTATGTTCCGAGACGACGCTGAGATTGAGTTCCTTGAACGGGATATCCGGATTGGGGTTCGTGAAATGCAGCGTGCGCGGGACAGCTCGGTGGCGAAGCGCCAGGACGACCTTCAGCAGCCCGGCAATCCCCGAGGCCGGTTCGAGGTGGCCGATATTACTCTTGACCGAGCCGATTCGGCAGCAATCGCCGGGGGCCCGCGCGGCGCCGAACACCCTCCCCAAGGAGGCGCATTCGATCGGGTCGCCGACGCTCGTGCCGGTGCCATGCGCCTCGACATAAGCGATCTCGCCCGGGTCGATCCCGGCGTCACGGTACACTCGGCGCAGCAGCGCTTCTTGCGCCGCTTGGTTGGGCATAGCCAAGCCCGCGGTACGGCCATCAGAATTGACGCCCGAACCGACGATAACGGCATAGATCGGATTCTTCTCGGCAATTGCCTGCGCGAGCGGTTGCAGAATGACCACCCCGCCGCCTTCCGACCGGACATAACCGTCGCCGGCCGCGTCGAAGGGATGACATCGGCCTGTCGGTGACAGCATGCGCGCCTTCGAGAAACCGACGGTTGCGGACGGCGACAACAGCGCATGGACGCCGGCCGCAATCGCCAAGCTCGATTCGCCCGTCCACAAGCTGACGCAGGCTTCGTGCACCGCAACCAGCGATGACGAGCAGGCGGTGTCGACAATAAAGCTCGGACCGTGCAAATCGAAGATGTAAGAAATTCGATTCGCCGCGTTGCTGAGCGCGCTGCCGGACATGACGTAGGGATCGACCCGGTCCGGCTCTTCGCGCTGCAGCGCCGCGTAGTCGGACACAGAGATCCCGACAAAAACGCCGGTCTGCGACTCGGCTACCCGCGCCGGAACGATGCCCGCGCTCTCGAACGCTTCCCAAGTCAGCTCCAACAGCAGACGCTGTTGCGGGTCGATTCGGCGGGCTTCGCGGGGCGAAATGCCGAAAAAGCCGGCGTCGAACCTGTCGATGTCCGCGATGAACCCGCCTGCGCGCGTATACATTTTGCCGGGTTTCGCCGGGTCGGGATGGTAATAGGCGTCGACGTCCCAGCGGTCATCGGGGATCTCGGTAACAGCGTCCTTCCCGGCTTTGAGCAGCGACCAAAAGTCCGCCACGTCAGCAGCGCCCGGGAATCGACATGCCAACCCGACGAGGGCGACGGGGAAGGGTCGGCCCGCGGCGTTACTCTCTGTCGACATGCTAGGTCATGCTCCCGCTCGCCCCCGTGGGGTACCGCTTTCATCCGCCGAGCCTCCGGCTTCGGTACTCGGGTCGAATCGAAACTCCGAGGTGATCAGTGTAATGCAAGATAAACGTTATTCGAATAGCGCTGTCGATCTGTGCTACATGCTTGTGGCTACGCCCCCCGGCTCGCCGCGGAAGCGGCTCATGGACATGGGCGATAAAACTCTCAGTGATCATATGTCTTCCGAATCGCTCTAGATAGCGGACATCGTGCGGAGCGCCGACAGTCCTGAGTCTGCCTAAAGCCCTACTTCGCTATAGAGGTGTCAACCATCTTTCAGCACCCAATAGCTCCTGTCCTTCAAACTGCCTGTAGGGTTTCGCGCGAAGTCACGACCGGCGTCCGCCTCGAGGCCTGAGGGTGGCGCCAGCTCGGCCAGCTTGGTCTCGCCACGCCACTTCCCCGGGGCGAGCCCTCGACGTGACGCCGAGCAAAGGCTACAAGCGATCGGGCTGGTGGAGGACTTCCATTCTCCAAGCGGTTGCTGTAGAGTTCTTGCGGTTATGATTGCGCCCTGTAGTTGCCCCCGAATAACCGGACAGGGTTTGGTTCTTCATGGGTGGTCCACGGCTGCGCTCGCGTCATGCTAGACGCTTTGCGTCTTCGCGCGCTGCGCGCGGCTGCCGGGTGGTGATCGCCAATCCAAAGTAGGTCCGCCTTATCGCGCATGCGAAGATCAAAACCGACACAATCGATGCCAGCGTACTGGTGCAGCTCTATGCCAGCGGCTTTTTGCCCGAGGTGTGGATCGCCGACGAAGCAACTCAAGCGCTGCGCCGCCAAGGACCCGGGGTAACCAGATCGTGCGGCAGCGCTCGCGGCTGAAGAACATCATCCAGTCAATCCTGCACGCTCATCTGGTCCCCTCCTGCCCACATCAGGATCTTTGCGGGCCTACGGGCCGCGCCTGGCTCTCGGAGCAAATCCTGCCCGGCGACGAGCGCCTAGGGGCGGAGCGTCACCTGCTCGAGTTCGACCGGCTTGGCGACGATCTCAAAGTGATCGAGCGCGATCTCGCCCGATCGCGCTCGCCGACGAGAGAGTCAAGCGCCTGATACCCATTCCCGGCGTTGATCTGGTCATGGCGCTTGTGCTGATGGCTGCGATTGGCGATGTCGAGCGTTTCGCCGGTCCCGAGAAGCTAGTCGGCTACCTCGGTCTGAACCCGAGCGTCCGGCAATCGGGATCGGGCCCGGCATACCACGGGCGGATCACCAAGCAAAGCCGCGGGAACGCTCGCGGCATGCTGGTCGAGGCCGGCTGGGCCGCAGCGCGCTCCCCGGGCCCGCTGCGCAGCTTCTTTCTGCGCGCGCAGACCCAGCGTGGGCAGCACCTCGCCGCCGTCGCGACGGCACGCAAACTGGCCATCCTGATCTGGCGCCTGCTGACAAACGGCGAGAGCTACTTCTGGGCACGTCCGGCGCTGCACGCCGAGAAGCTGCGCGATCTCGAGCTCAAAGCCGGTTACCAGGCGGCGCGTGGACAAACGGGAACGGCGCATGCTTACAACATCAAGAGCCAGCGACCAGGGACGGCGGTGGGTCGAGCAAGCCGAAGCCGCTTACACGCGCTTTGTTGCCGGCTGGAACCTAAGGGGCCCAAAGGCGCGCACGGGTGCCGCAAAGGAGGAGCGACGATAAGCGCTGCGCGGCAGGGCTCGCACCTCGCGCCGTGCTCTTCGCCGCGCGGTCACCTGTGCGCGACAGAAGGTTAGCAAGGATCGCCGAAAAAGCGCTTGTCGATCACATCAGTGGATTGCGGGCTTTCGATTGGCGTGGTCAGTGGTACGAAGTCGATCTCGCGGGCCAGCGCACGCGTCTCGCGCGCGGTGTAGGGCGTGCCGTGTGCCGTTGTCCGATAACCATTCGAGCGGCGCCGGCGATGAATTGACCGGCCCGAAGCAGGCTTCGAGGCTTTCGATCATCAGATCGCGGATGTCGCGGCCACCTAGGAGATCACCTCGCGATCGCAGCAGTCGAGGGTGCAGGCGATGCGCACCCGCTCCCCGTTGTCACCGCCGATCTCGAACCCGCCCGAGCACCAGCGAGTTTCGGACCGATCGACCGCGACGCGACCATCGTGCCGCCGCTGCGCGCCCTCGCCGGTGTGGCGCTCGAGCCGCAGTCGGTGTGCCTTCATCACCCGGCAGACCCGCTTGGCGTTGACGGCCGCACCGACCTGTTCGCGGTGCCGGCGCCGGATCAGTGCATGGACCCACCGGTGGCCGTAGCTCGGCAACCCGGCGATGATCTGCTTGATCTCAGCCAACAGTTCTGCCTCCGACTGAGGCGCCCGCGTCGGCGGCGTAGTACGGCAGCGGTCATCTGGGCCGCCAGATTCGAGCGCGCCAGCCCGAGCGTATCGGCCACCCGCTTCACGGCGTGTCGTCCCATGGCGAGGAGGGCGAGCACAACAGCCGTTTTTTGGCTGTACCAAATCCAGCGCCTCGCGCAGGATCTCGTTCTCCAATGTCTTCTTGCCGAGCAGCCGTTGCAGTCACGAATCTGATGCTGCAACGCTCGGTATTCGGAGGCCGGTACCACCTCCTCGCCGGCGCTCACCGCCGACACCGCACCCGCGGAGCAAAGCCGCCGCCAGCGGAACAGATGGTTGGGCGCAATGCCGTGCCGGCGCGCCACCAACGATACCGACAGCCCCGGCGCCTAGGTTTCCTGAACGATTGTCGCTTCCGTTGGTCCATTACCGGGCGTAATGATATACTTTTCTACTATAGTGGGAGCAGAAGCTCCAGCCGATGCATTAAGAGCAGAAGGAATAGCTTCTGGTCCAGGATATGCCAGCGGTCGGTAGAAACCTAATGTTATACTTATTGAGATAGGTCCCAAGCCCCTAATAGAGACAACGAAATTGTCGTTCATGAATTTTTCTGAGGAAGTTAAATATATAAATCCCAAAGGAAGACACAATAACCGCGGAAACTCAGGGATAATCGTGGTTCTGCGACAGGCTGAGACGGTCAGAAATGGAGGATTGGCGGAAGAGGCAGGAGTCGAACCTACCGAGGACGCCGAGCGCCCTCCAACGGATTTGAAGTCCGCGCGAGCCACCGGGCCCGATACTCTTCCGGGCCTCATCTAGACAAAGACCTCGGCGCCGCGCAACACCATGCGGGCGTCTCCATCGCGCCGAGTCGCCCCCACCTTGTCCAAATATTCGAGAATCTGGATTGTCAGGTTGCGCCCGACACCGGCGCGGTCCTTGAAGGTCGCTGCGGTAAATGTGCCATCGCGCGAACCGTCGGCGAGCTCTCGGGCGATTTTGGCGAGGCACGCCAGTGTCCACGGCAAAAAGAAACGGTTGTCGGCGACCCGCGCGACCCGGCCCAACCGCTCGGCTCGGTTTAGGACGCGCTCGACCGCCACGGGCTCGAGAACCAACGCGGCGGCGAGCTCGCGCACCCGCGGCGGGCGGAGGTCTTCAACGGCGAGCAGCGGGCGAATGCGTTCCCACAGCCGCTCATCGGCCTCCGTCAGCCGCGGCCGATGTTCGGGCAGGTGCCAAACCCCACCTTCACGCACGGCACGGCCGGCGGCAGCGAGCTCGGAAAGCGCCGCCTCGATTGCCGCCTCGGGCGCCAACGCTCGCAGCTGAGAAACGAGAGCCGGCCTGGTGGGACCCAGCGCATCAGGCTGCGTCTGATGCGACGCGGCCAACGCGGTAACGACATGGTCGCACAGCGCGGCTAGCCTATCGCGGCTCACGGCGACCGCTGCACGCCCAGTCCCGGCACACAGAAACGCACCCCCCTCGAGCAACGCGTCGAGCTCTGCCGGCGCCAGATTCCGCGCCCGCGCGAAATCCGGCAAAGCAACAAGACCTTCGACTTCCAGGATGCGGAGGAGCGCTTGCGCCGGATCGGCCTCCGCGGCTGCTTTCAGGATTGCAAGCCGTGCCGGAAGCCGCCGGCCGCGCCGTGGCGCAAACGGGTCGATGACGCGTCCGCCGGCGAGAGTGTGCCGAGCAGCATGGTCGCGCAACACGGCACGGTCGCCATGGAGCGCGCCGATCGGCTGATCGAAATCGATTTGGACAAAGCCGGACCCGCCGGGGACGATCGACCGACCATCGAGCACGGCGACGCGTCCGACGATGTCGGCGGTGCCGAGATGGAGATGGACGGGCAGGCCGTCACGCAGCGGCGCCTCGGCGAAACGCGAGGCCCGTACGAAAATATCGATCCGCCGTGCCGGGGCGTGATGTTCCGGCGCCACGATCCAATCGCCGCGGCGCGGCTCGCGCCCCTCGGGAAAGGAGCCGGCGATATTGACGGCGCAACGCTCGCCGGCAGCGGCGCTCTCGACCGGGCGATTTTGCGAATGCAGCCCGCGAACCCGCGCGGAAATGCCGCTCGGGCTGATCGACAGGCGCTCGCCGACCGTTACGGTGCCGGCAGCCACCGTGCCGGTCACAACGAGTCCGATCCCCGGCAGGGTGAAGGCGCGGTCGATTGGCATGCGGAAGAGACCCGCTGCCGGTGTCGCCGCACGAATGCGCTCGGCAATCCGGGCGCTCTGTTGAAGATGGCGGGTCAGGTCCGCCAGTCCGTCACGGCTGCGGCTCGACACCGCAAAGATCGGGCTCCCGGCAAACCCGGCCGCGGCGAGCAGCGTCGTGACCTCCTCGACGACCGCTGCGGTCCGGACACGCTCGACCCTGTCGATCTTGGTGACGACTCCGGTGACCTCGGCGATCCCGATCAGCTCGAGGATGTCTAGGTGCTCCAAAGTCTGAGGCCGCGGTCCGTCATCCGCGGCGACGACAAGCAGCACCCGGTCGATCGACAACACCCCGGCCAGCATGTTGGGCAGAAAGCGCTCGTGCCCCGGCACGTCGACAAACCCGAGCTCTGTGCCGTCGGGCAACGTGGCATAGGCAAAGCCGAGATCGATCGTCAGGCCGCGCCGCTTTTCCTCCGGTAATCGGTCGGCGTCGACACCGGTCAATGCCTGCACCAGTGCGGTCTTGCCGTGATCGATATGGCCGGCGGTCGCGAGGATCACAGCTTGCTCTCGGAGAGCGCACCAAGCTGTCGGACGAAGGCGGCCTCGTCCTCGAGGCAGCGCAGGTCGAGCAGAACTCGGCCCGCTTCGATGCGGCCGATGACCGGGATCGGCAATGCCCTCAGCGCTTGGGCCAGCCTTTCGACGGCAGTGCCCGCCCGACTGATCGGACGTAAAGCCAAAGCTGCGCTCGGCAACAAAGACACTGGTAATGCGCCGCTGCCGATCTGGCTTCGCGTGTCGACCAAGCCGACCTCGGCGATGCGCCCAAGCGCGGCCTCGACGGCGGGCAACAGGCGTTTGCACAACTCAGCGATTTCGCCATGCGGACGGGTGAGCAGCCGCAGCGCCGGCAAACGGTCGGCCAAGCGATCGGGATCGGCATAGAGACGCAGTACGGCTTCGAGCGCCGCGAGGCGGATCTTGTCGAGTCGTAAGGCACGCTTCAGCGGGTTGCGCGCCAGCCGCTCGATCAGATCCGCACGGCCAACGACGAGCCCCGCCTGGGGTCCGCCCAGCAGCTTGTCGCCGCTGAATGTGACGAGATCGGCTCCTTGCGCCAGCGTCTCGGCGGCGATCGGCTCATGCGGCAAACCCCACCCTTCGAGATCGATCAGCGAACCGCTGCCGAGATCCTCCACAAAGGGCAGGCCGCGCTCGCCGGCGAGGGCCGCGAGTTTCGCCGCCGGCGCCGCGGTGGTGAACCCTTGGATCGCGTAGTTGCTAGTGTGCACCTTGAGGATCAGGCCGGTCTCAGGCCCGATCGCCGCCGCGAAGTCGGTCAGGTGGGTCCGGTTGGTCGTCCCGACCTCACGCAGCCGGGTGCCGGCCCGGGCCATGATGTCGGGCAATCGAAAAGAGCCGCCGATCTCGATCAGTTCGCCGCGCGACACGATCGTCTCGCGCCCCTCCGCCAGGGTATTCAGCGCCAGCACCAGAGCCCCGGCATTGTTGTTGACCGCGAGCGCGGCCTCCGCCCCGGTCAAACGGGTCAGCCATCCCGCAACATGGTCGTCGCGTTCGCCCCGCCTGCCGCTCGCGAGGTCGTATTCGAGCGTCGTCGGGTCGCGCATCGCCGCTGCGGCAGCGGCGATCGCCTCTTCCGGCAGCGGCGCCCGGCCGAGATTGGTGTGCAGTACCGTCCCGGTCAGGTTGAACGCGCGGCGCTGCGAGGGTTGCATGGTGCGCGCGAGCGCGGCATCGCTCGCCTCTATGATCGCCGCCACCGTGGAGGCCTTGCCGCTTAGGCGTCGTTCGGCCAGCGTCCTTCTGACCGCGTCGAGGACCAGCGGTCGCCCATACTGAGCGATCAGAGCGCTGCCGCCCTCGGATCGCAGGACGTGATCGACGGCGGGCAGGCTTGTACGGCGCCCCGTCATGATGCGACCGCGGGCTCAAGGAGGCTCTCGCTCGCTCCCTGCTCTAAGTGGACTCTCAGGTCGTCCCCAGCTGAGTGAGTGACGAACCCGATCACGGCCGCGCGGTAGCCGAGCTCGCGCAGCTCGGCAACACAGGCCGTCGCACGATCGGCGGGGACGCCGGCGAGCAAGCCGCCGGCGGTCTGCGGGTCGATCAATAGTGCCGCGACCGGATCCGTCGGGTCCGTGCGCCCCGTGTCGAGAGCAGCTAGCGCCGCGATATTGTCGGCATGCAGCGAGCTGGTGACGCCGCGGCCGAGGAGCGACACGGCGCCATCGAGCGCGGGTATCGCCTCCGGGTCGAGCACGGCATCCATATCGGAGGCGCGGAGCATCTCGAGGAGATGGCCGAGCAGGCCGAACCCGGTAATATCGGTGCAGCCTGTCGCGCGATGTGCCAGCAAGCACGTGGCAGCTGGTCCCGCGGACTGCACCATCGTCGCGATCGCGCCCTCGACGATCGGCGCGGGCGCCAGCCCGCGCGCGTTCGCCGCAAGGATTACCCCCGTACCGAGGGGCTTCGTCAAAACCAGCCGGTTGTTTTGGCGCAATCCGCCCTTGCGCAAAAGCCTTCCTGGACGTGGTCGCCCGGTCACGGCGAAACCCAGCGCGAGCTCGGCACCCTCGGCACTGTGCCCGCCGACGAGCACCGCCCCGGCTGCTTCGAGCACGTCGAGCCCACCGCGCAACATGTGCAAAAGGTCGTGCTCGACAAGCGGTGGCCGCGCCGGCGGCAGGGTGGCGATAGCAAGCGCGCTCTCGGGGGTGCCGCCCATCGCATAGATGTCGCCGAGTGCGTGGGTCGCGGCGATCCGCCCAAAGAGATAAGGGTCGTCGACCATGGCGCGGAAAAAATCGACGGTCTGCAACAGCGGCGGCGCGCCGGGAAACAAGATCAACGCGGCGTCGTCCGGGCTGTCGAGCCCGATCATCACTGCATCGCTTGTCGCCGGCTGGAGCCGCTCCATGACCCGCGCCAACACCGTTGCCGGCACCTTGGCTGCGCAACCGCCGCAGCGCATCGGGTCTTCCTCGTCGTCCGCCGCCATTTCCGGCAGTTCGCGATAGCGTTGCATCCAGCGTCGATCGATCCAGTCCTTGAGCCGCCACAACGAAGCCCCGTAGACGGCAAACGGCCCGCGCGAGGCGACGGCATGCCCGTCCCCAGTGCCGATCAACGCCAGTCCGCGGCGCTGCGGTACGGCGCGCCGCGGCCGCTTGCCGGCGAGCACGCGCCGCAAATTCGCCGCGAGCGGCGGACCCTGTCGGACGGCGTAGACACCGGCCTTTTCGCGTGGATGGGCGATCATCGTCGCGACATCGCCGGCGGCAAAGATGCTCGGATCCCCCGTCGAACGCAGCGTTTCGTCGATTGCGATGAAGCCGTCCGCGGTGAGCGGCAGTCCGGTTTCCGCGAGCCACCGGGCCGCCCCCGCCTCGGTCACCCATAGCGCTTCGTCAAACGGGATCCGCTTGCCGTCGACGCGGATCAGCGTACCGGGCTCGACATGGGCAATCTCGCTGTCGGTCAGCACAGCAATCTCACGCTCGGCGAGGAGTCGTTCGAACACATCGCGGACCCGACGGTTGTGCGAAGGAAGCAATGCCTCCCGGGTCATCAGGGTTACCTCGACCGCCCCCCTGCACAGGCCGGCGAGCCGATATTGCGCAGAGAGCGCCAGCTCGACACCGGCCGCACCACCGCCGACCACCGCGAGGCGCAGCCGCGGGATCTCTCTGGCCCGGGCAAGCAACGCCTCCCACCGCCGGGC
>Ga0318541_10000258_pt1 | contig 16604 bp, 5 predicted proteins | sample GRESIP166b4f26_FD_202503 | JGI IMG/M metagenome (GOLD analysis project Ga0318541, IMG submission 202503) | Tropical soil microbial communities from Luquillo Experimental Forest, Puerto Rico - GRE.SIPMG.166b4f26 | ecosystem: Environmental > Terrestrial > Soil > Tropical forest > Bulk soil...
CTATCTCTCCTGTCATTCCGGCCGGCTCCCATACTCGTGTCAGCTTCCCCCGCAGAGAAAGTCCCCACGCGCTCCATCATCCTGCTCGCGGCCGCAGGGTTTGCGAGCCAAGCGATGGTGCGGGTGACCGATTCGCTGTTGCCGCAGATCGCCGCCGATTTCGGCACCACGGTGGGCGAAGCCTCGATCGTGGTCGCCGCCTACGCCGTCAGCCACGGCTCGATCCAGCTCATCATCGGCCCGGTCGGCGACCGGTTCGGCAAATATCGCACCGTCACGGTGATGTGCGCGCTCGCCGCGATCCTGGTGGCGCTCTGCGGCACGGTGCAAACGCTCTCGGCCCTCGCCATCGCGCGCTTCGCGTCGGGCGCCGCCGCCGGTTGGATCATTCCGCTCTCCATGGCCTATGTCGGCGACGTGACGCCTTACGAGCGCCGCCAGCCGGTGCTCGCCCGCTATCTCTCGGGGCAGATTTTCGGCCAACTCTTCGGCCAGGCGGCGGGCGGCGTGCTCGGCGACCTGTTCGGCTGGCGCGGCGTCTTCTTCGTGCTCGCGGGCATGTTCGCGCTGGCGACCGCAGGGCTCGTGTTCGAGCTTCTGACCAACCCGCGCACCCGCGCGGCCGGCCACGGCGAAGAAACCTCGCGCGGTTTCATCGCCGACTATGTCGCCGTGCTCTCCAATCCATGGGCGCGGTTCGTCATTCTCGCCGTGTTCATCGAGGCCAGCGTCGGATGGGGCACCTTCGCCTATGTCGGCGCCGATCTGCATCTGCGCTTTGGGCTCACCTTCAGCGCGATCGGACTGATCGTCGGAACGTTCGGCATCGGGGGCTTGCTTTACGCCGCCTCGGTTCAGCAACTGGTGAACCGGTTCGGACAAGCAGGGCTCGCGATCTTCGGCGGCGTGCTCTTGGGCTTCGCCTATCTCACGCTCGCCTTCGGTGCCGCTTGGTGGCTCACCCCCATCGCGGTCACCGCCATCGGGCTCGGCTTCTACGCGCTCCACAACACGCTGCAGACCAACGCTACGCAGATGACGCCGCAGGCGCGTGGAACCGCGGTCGCGATCTTCTCTTCGGCGATCTATCTCGGCCAGACGCTGGGGGTCGCGGCGGGCGCGCTCGTGTTCGACCGCTTCACCGCGGTGCCGCTGTTCATGGCGACCGCCGTCGCGCTGCCGGCCTTGGCTTGGTGGTTCGCGGCAAAACTCCGACGCCGGACGACGGCGGACGGACGACCGAAGGCGAAGAACGAGAGACCATAAGACGCGGCACTCATAAATCGGTAGCTCGCGTGCAGTTTTGCTCGAAAAGCGACCGGATCGCAGACATCCGGGCAGTCCAAGTCGTACCAGGAAACCGCCAATCAATCCATTGGGCAGGCTGGTAAACTTGACCCGGACGCTTGCCCCGTGTCTTGAGCCCCGCCCGTGTGAACGATCTCACGCAACAGTCGGCCCGGCGTGCTATGTTTTCATAATTTGGCGGACCTCAGCTTGGGGCGACCAGCATGGGTCATCTCGGCCGGACGCAAAAATCTCAAGCGCCATCGGACAAGAAGCTTAAGGCCTACGCGTGCAAGCTCGAGCAGAAGCTTGAGGCGCGTACGCGCGAACTCGCCGAGGCGCGAGAGGACCTTGCTGAAGCGCTGGAGCAGCAGACTGCCACCTCCGAGGTCCTGCGCGTCATCTCGAGCTCGCCCGGCGACCTGCAACCCGTCTTCAAGGCCATGCTTGCGAACGCCACTCGCATCTGCGGGGCCAAGTTCGGCGCGATGTATCTCAGTGAGGGAAACGCCTTCCGGATCGTCGCGATGCACAATGTGCCGCGTGCGTTTGCCGAAATGCGGCGCCGCAATCCGGTGTTCCGCGCCAATCCGCGAATCGCGCTCGCACGCGCGGCTGTGACGAAACAGACGGTTCAAATCGCCGACGTCCAAGCCGAACCGGGTTACTTCGACCCGTTGCCCGGCTTCAGCGGCTCGCAGATTGGCATGCTCGCGGGCGCCCGGACCGTGGTTGCCGTCCCGATGCTCAAGGAAAGCGAGCTGGTCGGCGTAATCGGCATCTACCGCCAAGAAGTCCGACCATTCACCGACAAGCAGATCGAGCTGGTGACAAATTTCGCCAACCAGGCCGTCATCGCCATCGAGAACACCCGGTTGCTCAACGAGCTGCGCGAATCGCTCCAGCAGCAGACCGCCACCGCAGAGGTCCTCGGTGTCATCAGCAGTTCGCCCGGCGAGCTGGAGCCAGTGTTCAAAGCTATGCTTGAGAACGCCGTTCGCATCTGCGAGGCCAGCTTCGGCAACCTGTTGCTCTACGACGGCGATGCATTCAGGCACGTAGCGCTGCACAATGCACCGAAGGCTTGGGCCGCTGATAGCGAGCGCGATCCAGTTCCTCCCCATCGCTCGGCCCGTATCCTCTACCGTGTCGCTGACACGAAGCAGGTCGCACACGTCGCCGACATCGTTGCGGAAAATCCCGATGAGCCAATTGCCAAGATTGCCGGAGCTCGGACGCTTCTGATCGTGCCGATGCTCAAGGAGAACGACCTGATTGGTGCGATTGCTATCTATCGGCAGGAGGTCCGCCCCTTCAATGATAAGCAGGTAGATTTGGTCAAGAATTTCGCCGCTCAGGCCGTCATCGCCATCGAGAACACCCGGCTGTTGAAAGAGCTCCGCCAGCGCACGGATGATCTAAGCGAAGCACTGGAGCAGCAGACCGCGACCTCCGAGGTGCTGCGCGTTATTTCTAGCTCACCCGGTGAGCTGGAACCTGTGTTCCAAGCAATGCTGGGCAACGCGGTGCGCATCTGCGAGGCTAAGTTCGGCACGCTTTATCTGCGCGAGGGCGACGGGTTCCGCGCCGTGGCCTTGCATAACGCGCCGCCCGCATATGCCGAGGCGCGTGCGTCGATCGTGTACCCGCCCCCCGATTCCCCCACTGGGCGGGCAGCAAAGACGAAACAGGCCGTGCAGGTTGCCGATGCCACAAAGTTGAAGTCATACGTCGAGGGCGATCCCATGGTGGTTACTGCCGTCGACGCGGGTGGTTATCGCACCGTGCTCAGCGTCCCGATGCTCAAAGAAGGCGAGCTGATCGGCGCGATCGCCATTCACCGCCAGGAGGTGCGGCTGTTCTCGGACAAGCAGATCGAGCTGGTCCAGAGCTTCGCCAATCAGGCGGTTATCGCCATCGAGAACACTCGCCTCCTCAACGAGCTGCGTGAATCGCTGCAGCAGCAGACAGCAACGTCGGAGGTGCTGGGCGTCATCTCACGCTCGCCCGGCGAGCTTGAGCCTGTGTTTCAGGCCATGCTGGAGAACGCCGTTCGCATCTGCGAGGCTAAATTCGGGACGCTGTTCCGCTACGACGGCAAGTTGTTCCACCGAGCGGCTGGAATCGGCACGCCCGCCACGTTGGTCGAGTTCCAAAAGCAGCGAGGGCCGTTCCGGCCGGAATCGGCAGGCGTCCTCGCTCGCGTCTTGCATACAAAGGAAGTGGCTCACAGCGCCGACAGCGCAACAGAACCAAACCCCGGTGTTGCAACCAAGCTCGGCGGGGCGCGGTCCATCGTCGGCGTGCCGATGCTCAAGGACAACGAGCTGGTCGGGGCCATTGTCATCTACCGCCAGGAGGTGCGGCCGTTCACCGACAAGCAAATCGAGTTGGTCAAGAATTTCGCCAACCAGGCTGTGATCGCCATCGAGAACACTCGCCTGCTCAACGAGCTGCGTCAGCGCACAAGTGACGTGACCGAGGCACTGGAGCAGCAAACCGCGACCTCCGAAGTGTTGCGCGTCATTTCAAGCTCGCCCGGAGAGCTCAAGCCGGTCTTTGAAGCCATGCTGGCGAACGCGGTGCGCATCTGCGGCGCCAAGCTCGGCGATCTGTACCTTCGCGAGGCGGACGGCTTCCGTATGGCCGCCACCCACAATGCTCCGCCCGCCTACGTCGAGGCGCGCACGCGCGAGCCGCTGCTACGACCGCCGCCGGACGCACCGCTGGCTCGCGTCGCCATCAGCAAACAGGTCGTCCAAATCGCCGACATAAAGACCATACCGTCCTACATCGAGGGCCATCCGTTTGTCGCCGCCGCTGTGGACCTCGCTGGCTATCGGACGGTACTGGTGGTCCCGATGCTCAAAGATGATGAGCTGATCGGGGCCATCGGAATCACCCGCCAGGAGGTTCAGCCGTTCACCGAAAAGCAAATCGCGCTGCTCCAAAACTTTGCCGATCAGGCCGTCATCGCCATCGAGAACACGCGGCTGCTCAACGAGCTGCGCGAATCGTTGCAGCAGCAGACCGCCACCGCCGACGTGCTCAAGGTCATCAGCCGCTCGACCTTCGACCTGCAGACGGTGCTCGACACGCTGGTCGATTCATCCGCCCGGCTGTGTGAAGCGGAGATGGCGACCATCTGCCAACTGAAGGCCTCGGCCTATTATGCCGTCGCGACCTTCGGCGCCACGCCCGATCTGGCCGAATACATTGAGGGTATTCGATGGGAGCAGGGACGGGGGACGATCGTCGGACGCACTGCGCTTGAAGGTAAAACGATTCACGTTCCGGACGTGCTCGCCGACCCGGAATTTACCATGGCTGCAGCCGTAAAAAGGCTCGGTCCGCGCACCGTTCTGGGCGTTCCGCTGCTGCGCGAAGGTATCCCGATTGGCGTGATCGTGCTGATCCGTCGTACGGTGCGCCCATTTTCCGATAAGCAGATCGACCTTGCCACCACCTTCGCCGACCAGGCGGTGATCGCGATCGAGAACGTGCGGCTGTTCGAGGAGGTGCAGGCGCGCACGCGCGAGCTCTCCGAAACGCTCGAACATCAAACTGCGACGAGCGAGGTGCTCAATGTCATCACCCGGTCGCCGACAGACGCGCAGCCGGTGTTCGATGCGATTGTTCAAAGCGCCGCGCGGCTGTGCGAGGCCATGTTCAGCCTTGTCTTCTTGTACGACGGCGATCTTTTGCGACTTGCGGCGACCCACAATTTCACGCCCGAAGTCCTAAATGAACTTTTCCAGACGTATCCAAAGCGGCCGGACCGCTCGGTGCTCGCGGGTCGAGCCGTATTGGACGGTCGCATCGCCCATGTCCCCGACCTACTCGCGGATCGAGAGTATTCGCACCAGTTGGCGCTAGCCGGGAACTGGCGCGCCGGACTTGCGGTTCCCATGCTGAAGGATGGCAAACCGGTGGGCGCGATCTCTGTCGCTAGGGCTGAACCGGTGCCGTTTTCGGAGCGGCAAATTCAGTTATTGACCACCTTCGCCGACCAGGCGGTGATCGCGATCGAGAACGTCCGGCTATTCGACGAGGTGGAGGCGCGCACGCGCGAATTGTCCGAAGCGCTGGAGCAGCAGACGGCGACGTCGGAGGTGCTGCGGGTCATCAGCAGCTCGCCAGGCGAATTGGAGCCGGTGTTCCAGGCCATACTGGAAAACGCGACGCGTATTTGCGAGGCCAAGTACGGCATCTTGCACCTGTACGAGGGCGATGCGTTCCGGAACGTTGCGTCCCACAACGCGCCGCCCGCGTTTGTTGCGGCGCGCAAGGGCACGCCGATTCGCCCCGGTCCGAATACCGGCCTTGGCCGTGCCGCAAGAACTAAGCAAGTGGTTCACATTCCTGATCTCATGGCCGACTCGGCCTATGCCGAGCGCGACCCGCTACGTATCCAGGCTATCGAGCTTCTTCGCGCGCGGACTTACTTGGCCGTCCCCATGCTCAAGGAGGACGAGCTGGTCGGCGCCATCGTCATCTACCGCCAGGAGGTGCGCCCCTTCACCGACAAGCACATCGAGCTAATCCAAAATTTCGCCAGCCAGGCCGTCATCGCCATCGAGAACGCGCGGCTGCTCAACGAGACCAGGGAAGCGCTGGAGCGACAGACCGCAACCTCCGAGGTCTTGCAGGTCATCTCGAGTTCGCAAGGCGAGTTGGAGCCCGTGTTCGAGGCGATGTTGGCGAACGCGACGCGCATCTGCGGGGCCAAGTTCGGAACCCTGACGCTGTTCGAGGGAGATGAGCTTCGCGTTGTTGCCATGCACGGTGCTCCACGGCCGTTTGAAGAACTGCGGCGGCGCGACCCGAGGGTTCCCAACGTCGTGCGCCGCCGCGTCGAGGAAAAACGGCTGTGGCAGATCACCGACCTCGCAGCAGACGAGCGTTACGCAAACTCCCCCCTCGTTACGCTCGCGGGCGCGCGCTCGTTCGTCGGGGTGCCGATGCTCAAGGAGAACGACCTGATTGGTGCGATTGCTATCTATCGGCAGGAGGTCCGCCCCTTCAATGATAAGCAGGTCGAACTCGTCAAAAACTTCGCCAGCCAGGCCGTCATCGCCATTGAAAATGTACGGCTGCTCAACGAGCTGCGCGAATCGCTGCAGCAGCAGACCGCCACCGCCGACGTGCTCAAGGTCATCAGCCGCTCGACCTTTGATCTCAAGGCCGTGCTCAACACGCTGGTCGAATCAGCCACCCGACTTTGCGAGGCGGATGCGGCGGCGATCGCTCGTCAGAAAGGCATAAACTACCATCTTGTGGCGACGCATGGGTTCCCATCCGGCTTCAATGAATACATCGAAACTTTACCAATGGAGCCGGGCCGGGGGTCAGTAACAGGCCGAGTTCTGCGCGAGGGCAAGTCGGTTCATATCATCGATGTTCTAGCCGATCCGGAATACACCCTGGCTGAAGCGCAGAAGAAAGGCGGCTTTCGCACAATGCTCGGTGTGCCGCTCCTTCGCGAGGGGAGTCCTATCGGTGTGCTCCACGTAGTACGCAAAGCCGTGCGGCCGTTCACCGACAAGCAGATCGAGCTGGTCACCACTTTTGCCGACCAAGCGGTGATCGCGATCGAGAACGTGCGGCTGTTCGACGAGGTGCAGGCGCGCACACGCGAATTGTCCGAATCGCTGGAGCAGCAAACGGCGACCGCCGAGATCCTCACCGTCATCAGCAACTCGCTCAGCGACACGCAGCCGGTGTTTGACGCCATCGTTGCGAGCGGGCGGAAGCTGTTTCCGAGCGCCGCGATCCTGGTCGCGCTGCCGGACGGGGATAAGCTGAAGCCCGCAGCCGTCGCCGCATCGGATCCTGCCGAGGCCGAAGCACTACGACGCAGATTTCCGATTCCCCTCACGCGCGAGTACATGAACAGCACCGCCATTCTCGATCGCCGGATTGTGGACATTCCCGACGCCGAGATCGCCCCGGCCGAATTGGCAGCCGGCGCCCGCAACTTCCTGGCCAGCGGCAATCGCGCTGTCACGATCATGCCGATGATGCGCGGCGATGCCGCGATCGGGTCCCTGAGCGTGACGCGGCGCGCGCCCGGGCCGCTCACGGACAAGCAGCGCGCGGTGCTTAAGACCTTCGCCAATCAGGCCGTCATCGCGATCGAGAACACGCGGCTACTGAACGAGCTGCGCGAATCGCTGCAGCAGCAGACCGCGACCGCCGATGTGCTCAAGGTCATCAGCCGCTCGACGTTCGACCTGCAGGTCGTCTTGAATACCTTGGTCGAGTCAGCCGCCCGACTTTGTGAAGCGGATATGGCGGCGATCGCTCGTCAGAGGGACGCGAAGTACTATCTTGTGGCTACGCACGGGTTCCCCGCCAGCTTCATTGAATACGTCGAAAGCTTACCACTGGAACCGGGCCAGCAATCGGCGACTGGCCGCGTTCTGCTCGAGGGCAAACGGGTACATATCGTCGACGTTCTGGCCGATCCCGAATACTCAATGGGTGAAGCCCAGAGGAAGGGCGGCTATCGCACGATCCTGGCTGTGCCGCTCCTGCGCGAGGGGACTCCCATTGGCGTGCTGCACTTGCACCGCACTGTCGTGCGACCATTCACCGACAAGCAGATCGAGCTGGTCGAGACCTTCGCCGACCAGGCGGTGATCGCGATCGAGAACGCCCGATTGCTCAACGAGCTGCGCGAATCGCTGCAGCAACAGACCGCCACCGCCGACGTGCTCAAGGTCATCAGCCGCTCGACCTTCGACCTCAAAGCGGTGCTGCAGACGCTGGACGAATCCGCCGCTCGGCTTTCCGATGCCGACAAGGCCACGATCACCCGGCAGATAGATGGCATATTCTATCGCGCTGAATCCTGCGGCTTCTCCGCTGAATTCATGGATCGGGTTAGAACCATGCCGGTCGAACCGGAGCGCGGAAGTGTCAGCGGACGCGCCCTGCTCGAAGGCCGCAGTGTTCATATCGTTGATGTCCGAGCCGATCCAGAATTTACTTTCGCGGAAGCCCAGCAACTCGGCGGCGTTCGCACCGCGCTCGGCGTTCCTATGTTGCGTGAAGGCGTGCCCATCGGGGTGCTGGCATTGACGCGCTCCGAGGTGCGGCCATTCACCGAAAAGCAGATCGAGCTGGTATCGACTTTTGCCGACCAGGCGGCGATCGCGATCGAGAACGTGCGGCTGTTCGACGAAATCCAGGACAAGAGCCGCCAGCTCGAGGAAGCCAGCAAGCACAAATCGCAGTTCCTCGCCAGCATGAGCCACGAGCTGCGCACGCCGCTCAACGCCATCATCGGCGTTACCGAGATGCTCTTGGAGGACGCCCGCGAGTTCAAGCGCGAAGACGAGCTCGAGCCGCTCGATCGGGTGCTGCGCGCGGCCCGCCACCTGCTCGCCTTGATCAACGACATCCTCGACCTGTCCAAGATCGAGGCCGGGCGAATGGAGCTTCACCTCGAATCCTTCCCGCTCGTGCCCACGATCGAGGACGTGGCCAAGACGGTCGAGCCGATGGCGGCGAAGAACGCCAATCGCATGGTCATCGATTGCCCGCCGGATCTTGGCACGATCCACGCCGACCAGACGCGGTTCCGGCAGGCGCTGCTCAACCTCGCGAGCAATGCCAACAAGTTCACGGAAAACGGCACCGTCACCATCGCGGCGCGGCCGCAACAGGTCGATGGTCGCGAATGGATCACCATTGCCGTGACCGACACCGGGATCGGCATGACCGAGGAGCAGATGGGGCGCCTGTTCCGGGAATTTTCCCAGGCGGATGCCTCAACCAGCCGCAAATACGGCGGTAGCGGCCTCGGGCTTGCGATCAGCCGGCATTTCTGCCGCCTGATGGGCGGCGAGGTTACCGCCGAAAGCAAGCCGGGCGAGGGCTCGACCTTCACCATCCGCCTGCCGCGGATCGTGCAGAGTACCGAAACGCTCTCGACGCAAGGCGAGTGGGAAGCGCGTGCGGAGCCGGTTCATCCGATCGCCGAAGAAACGGAAGAGCCGCTGATCCTGGTCGTGGATGACGATGCGACGGTGCGCGAGCTCGTGGTGCGGCATCTGGAGCGCGCGGGCTTCGCGGCGGTGGCGGCGCGCGGCGGCCAGGAAGGGCTTCGCCTGGTGCGGGAGCTGCGGCCCGCGGCCGTGACGCTCGACATCATGATGCCCGATCTCGACGGCTGGACGGTGCTGGCCGCGATCAAGGGCGACCCTGAGCTGGCAGGCATTCCGGTGGTGCTGATGTCGATCGTCGACCAGAAGAACCGCGGTTACGCGCTCGGCGCGGCGGACTATCTGGTGAAGCCCGTCGATCGTGCCAAGCTGGTGGAGACGCTGAAGAATATCTGCGGCGCGACCGCGGGACGCGCCCTTCTGGTCGACGACGACGAGGTGGTCCGCCGCAGCGTACGCCAAGCGCTCGAGCCGCTGGGGTGGAAGGTGACCGAGGCGGAGAACGGCCGGGTGGCCGTCGACTCCCTCACCGCCGCACGGCCCGACGTGATCATTCTCGACCTGATGATGCCGACGATGGACGGGTTCGAGTTCATGGACCAACTGCGTGCACGGCCCGATTGGCAGGACATCCCGGTCGTGGTCATCACCGCAAAAGACCTGACGGAGGAGGATCGCGAGCGCCTCAATGGCGGCGTCGAGCGCATTATCCAAAAGAGCGATCGCGACCAAATGTTGCGTCAACTGAGTCGCGAGATCAGCAGGTGCGTCAAATTGCGGGCGGCCAGGGCCGGATGAAGATTCTCTACGTCGAGGACAACGAGGACAACGTCTATATGCTGAAGAACCGGCTGACGCGCGCCGGCTTCACGGTCATCGTGGCGACCGACGGGGCGGAGGGCGTTGCCATGACCGCATCAGAGCAGCCCGATCTCGTTCTGATGGACCTGAGCCTGCCCGGTATCGACGGCGAGGAGGCGACCCGGCGCATCAAAGCGGATGCGGCCACCAAGCGCATCCCGGTTATTGCGCTGACTGCGAATGCCATGCCGGGCGATCGGGAGAAGGCGCTCGCGGCAGGATGCGACGACTTCGATACCAAGCCGGTGGAGCTCGAGCGGCTGCTCGGCAAGATCCGGGCGCTGGCGCCGGCGGGACGCGGATCATGAGCGACACCGAAGCCGCGCTGCTCATCGTCGACGACATCGAGGACAATCGATTCGCGCTGAGCCGGCGGCTGGCACGCGAGGGCTATCTCAACGTCACCACCGCCGCCGACGGCCGGCAGGCCCTGGACCTGCTCAACTCCAGGCCGTTCGATCTCGTGCTGCTCGACATCATGATGCCGAACGTGAACGGCTACGAGGTGCTGGCGGAAATGAAGGCAGACGAGCGCCTGCGGCACATCCCCGTCATCATGATTTCCGCGGTCGACGAGATCGACAGCGTCATCCGCTGCATTGAGCTAGGTGCCGAGGACTATCTGCCCAAACCGTTCAATCCGACGCTGCTGCGCGCCCGCGTTGGGGCTTGCTTGGAGCGCAAACGACTGTACGACCAAGTGACGGCGCGCACGCGCGAGCTCACCGAGGCGCTGGAGCAGCAGACGGCGACATCCGAGGTACTTCAGGTCATCTCAAGATCGCCCGGTGAGTTGGAGTCGGTGTTCCAGACAATGTTGGAGAACGCCACGCGCATCTGCGAGGCAAAATTCGGCGTTATGTGGCTTTGCGAGGGCGAGGGGTTCCGGTCCGTAGCGCTGCATGGACCCGCAGCGCATGTTGAAGAGCGGCGTCGTGAACCGGTCATTTACCCCGGCCCGGAGCTTCCTCTCGGGCGTGTCGCTCGCACACGGCAGATTGTTCACATTGCCGACATCAGGACGGAGCCGGGCTACATCGAACGCTCCCCGACGTTCGTTGGGCTTGTCGACGCCGGTGGTGCCCGTACCTTTCTCGCTGTTCCGATGCTCAAAGAGAGCGAGCTGATTGGTGCGATCTCCATTTACCGGCAGGAAGTCCGGCCGTTCACGGACAAGGAGATCGAGCTGGTCCAAAATTTCGCCGCCCAAGCCGTCATCGCCATCGAGAACACACGGCTGCTCAACGAGCTGCGCGAATCGTTACAGCAGCAGACCGCCACCGCCGACGTGCTCAAGGTCATCAGCCGCTCGACCTTCGATCTGCAGACCGTGCTCGACACGCTGGTCGAATCGGCGGCACGGCTGTGCGAAGCCGAGCGTGCCAACATCTGGCGGCCGAGCCGAGACGTCTATAGGGTTGCCGCGACGTTCGCGCTCTCGGCCGAGCATGAACAGACGCTCAAGCGGCTCGCGATTCGGCCGGGCCGCGACACGATCACAGGTCGGACGCTGCTGGAAGGCAAGACGGTTCACATTCCGGATGTGCTGGCCGATCCGGAATACGATTCGCCAGTCCTGAGAATCGGAGCGAATCGCACCGTGCTCGGTGTGCCTCTGCTACGGGAAGGCGTTCCGATCGGCGTCCTCGTCGTCACTCGGTCCACGGTCCGGCCGTTCACCGAGAACCAGATTGAGCTAGTCGAGACCTTCGCCGACCAGGCGGTTATTGCGATCGAAAACGTGCGGCTGTTCGATCAGGTACAGGCGCGGACGCGCGAGCTTAGCGAGGCGCTGGAGCAGCAGACGGCGACATCCCAGGTCCTCGGTGTCATTAGCCGCTCACCCGGCGAACTGGAGCCGGTGTTCCAGGCGATGCTTGAGAACGCCACGCGCATATGCGACGCCAAGTTCGGCACGCTCATGCTCTGTGAACGCGATGCCTTCCGCATCATGGCAATACATGGCACGTTGCCGCCGGACTACGTCGAGGAACGCCGCCGCCGGCCGGTGATGCCCGCTACTCCCGGCACCGGCCTTGCACATCTGATCGCCGCGAAACGACCGATTCAAATCGCCGATATCCGGGAAGAACCGGCCTACCACAACGAGCCCGCACGCGCGCTCATCGACATCGCCGGCGCTCGGACCCTTGTCACGGTGCCAATGCTTAAAGAAGACGAGCTTATCGGGAGCATCAGCATTTACCGGCAGGAGGTCTGCCAATTCTCCGACAAGCAGATCGAGTTGTTAACGAACTTCGCCGCTCAGGCCGTTATCGCAATCGAGAACACCCGGCTGCTCAATGAGCTGCGCGAAGCGCTGCAGCGGCAGACCGCGACCGCTGACGTGCTCAAGGTCATCAGTCGCTCGACCTTCGATCTGCAGGCGGTGCTCGACACGCTAACCGAGTCGGCGGCACGCCTTTGCCGCGCGGATCGGGCTGCCATCCGGCTCGCCAAGGACGGCACCTACCATCACGTCGCGAGCTACGGCTTCACCGCGGAGCAAAAGGAGTACATGAAAGAGCATGCGCTCAGGCCGGATCGCGGTTCGGTCGCCGGCCGGGTCGTACTCGAAGGCAAGGCCGTTCATGTCGTGGACACCAAGGCCGATCCGGAAATGAGGCTAACCGTAGGATCCGGGTTCGCCAACGTGCGCACAGTCCTCGGCGTGCCGATGCTGCGCGAGGGCACTCCGACCGGCGTGCTGGTCTTGACGCGCAGCACCGTTGAGCCGTTCACCGAAAAGCAGATCGAACTGGTCACCACCTTCGCCGACCAGGCAGTGATTGCCATCGAGAACGTGCGGTTGTTCGATGAGGTGCAGGCGCGGACCGAGGAGCTGAGCGAATCGCTTCAGCAACAAACTGCGACCGCCGACGTGCTCAAGGTCATCAGTCGCTCGACCTTCGATCTCAAGTCGGTGCTGCAAACGCTCGTTGAATCGGCTGGCCGCCTTTGTGGCGCCGACTACGCCACGATAACTCGGCAGAAAGACGGGGTGCTCTTCTTCGCGGAGGCTTACGGTTACTCGTCGGAGTTCATCGAATATGTCAAGGCTATGCCCGTCGAGCGTGGACGCGGCACGGCGACTGGACGTGCCTTGCTGGAACGTCGGGTGATCCATATCGCCGATGTCTTGGCCGACCCGGACTACACCTGGGCAGAGGCCCAGAGGTTGGGCGGCTACCGCACGGTCCTCGGGGTTCCGATGTTGCGCGAAGGCGTTCCGATGGGCGTTCTGACATTGACGCGCTCCGAGGTGCGACCGTTCACGGACAAGCAGATCGAGCTCGTTCAAACCTTTGCCGACCAGGCGGCGATCGCGATCGAGAACGTGCGGTTGTTTGACGAGATCCAGGACAAGAGCCGGCAGCTGGCGGAGGCGAGCGAGCGCAAGTCGCAATTCCTCGCCAGCATGAGCCACGAGCTGCGCACACCGCTCAACGCCATCATCGGGCTGACGGAGATGATGGTCACGAACGCCGCGCGCTTCGGCACGGAAAAGGCACTGGAACCGCTGCGCCGCGTGAATGCCGCCGGGACCCACCTCCTGAGCCTCATCAACGAGGTGCTGGACCTCTCGAAGATCGAAGCCGGCAAGCTCGAGCTCAATCCCGAGCGAGTGAATTTGACCCGCCTTATCGACGAGGTCATCGGCACCGCGGGACAGCTCGCCGAGGAGAACCAGAACCGCCTCACCGTCGAAGCGCAAGAGAACCTGGGCTCGCTCACCGCAGACTCCCTGCGGCTCAAGCAGATTCTGCTCAATCTCTTGAGCAATGCCTGTAAGTTCACGAAAGCGGGCGAGGTCGCGCTGCGGGTGCGCAAGGTGGCGGATGGCCGTGGCTGGGTCGAGCTTGCCGTCGCGGACAGCGGCATCGGCATGACGGCGGAGCAGCAGGCAAAACTGTTCCAGGACTTCACCCAGGCCGATTCCCTCACCGCGCGGCGCTACGGCGGGACGGGGCTCGGCCTTGCCCTCTCGCGCAAGCTCGCGCGCATGATGGGTGGCGACGTGACGGTGGCGAGCGAGCCGGGCAAGGGTTCGGTGTTCACGGTGCGCCTGCCCTGCGGCACGACGCACTGACCCGCAGATCGCATCCGCCCTCTATTCGTGCTCAACCCCGTCCGCGCGACACGCGTTCGATCTCGGCGCGCACGAGGCGCTCGACCATTTCCGGCAGATTTTCGTCGAGCCAACTCTTGAGCATCGGCCGCAGCAATTCGCTGACCACTTCCTCGAGCGTGCGACCGCCGCGCGCCTGCGCCGTTCGCGCAAGCGTATCGAAAGCGGCGTCGACCGCGGCGGTGGTCGCGGCGGAGAGAAGGCCGCGCTCGTCGAGCGCGGGGCGCCGTGTTTCGAGCGCGGGTGCCGGCTCGGGCGCGGCCGGCGCTTCGGTCGGCCCCGACTCCCAACTCGCTGGTGGTGGTTGGCGCGATGTGCCCCGGAGGTGGGCCAGCATCGCATCGATCTCCTCGTCCGTCTTCGGCGGCGCGGGCGCTGCGGCGGCCGCGGGAGCGACGCGCGGCGGCGGGGTCATCGGCCGTGGTGCCGTCTCACGCGGCACAGCGCCGCCTTCGCGCGCGGCCGGAACGCTCTCGTGTCGGCGCTCCGTCGTGTCCTCTGTCGTATCTCTGGCCGGCTCTTCGTCGGCAATGATCCTGCGGATGGAGGCGAGAATCTCCTCCATCGAGGGCTCTTGACCCTTCGCAGGCTGCGTCATTGGCCGCGTCCCCCCTCAAAGCTGCCGAGGTCCAAGCCCCCGCTCTTGAATTTTAGAATCAGCGCCGTCCGCCGGAATGGAAAGACTATGGCATGCCGAGAAGCGAACGCAAATAAGCTCGTGCCGGGAGTGTCTCAATTTGCGCGGTAGGAGCACCGTCTTCCGTTCGTCCCCGCGAAAGCGGGGACCCAGGCCCTAGATTCCCGCTGGAGTTCACCCCCGCGAAAGCGGGGGCGGGAATGAGCGGAGTCTTGAGCGTCTCACTTAAACCGGGATGCTACCGCCCGTCGGGCACGCGCACCCCGCCCCAGGCGTCGCGCACCTGCTGGTAGTGCGTGACCGGATCGTAGACCTCGATCTTGAGCCCGAGGATTTGCGGCGACAGCGCGCCGGTCGCCGCCAGCACCGTGTACGACGCCACCACCCGGTCGCGTTGCGCGGTGACGAGCGCCACCCGCGCATTGACGAGGTCCTGCTGCGCGTTGAGCACGTCGAGCGTGGTGCGCTGGCCCACGCGGGCCTCCTCGCGCACGCCGTTGAGCGCAACCTCGGCGGCGGTGACCTGCGATTGGGTGGCGTCGATTTGCGCCTTGGCGGCATCGAGCTGGCCCCAGGCCTGGGTCACCGTGGCCTGCACCTGGTCGCGCGCGGTGTCGAGATCGAGGCGCCGCTGGCCGAGCGTCTCCTTGGCTTGCCGGATGGCGGAGTATTCGGCTCCGCCCTGATAGATCGGCACCGTGAGCTGGGCGGCGATCGAGGCCTGCAACGTCTCGAGCACCGCGAGCGACTGGGTCGAGCCGAAGTTCTTCTGCACGTTGCCGACCGCGGCCAAGGTGGGAGCGAGCGCGCCCTCGGCAATCTTGACCTGCTGGAGCGCGATGTCGACGTTGTACATCGCGGTCGTGATCAAAGGGTGCTCGGTGCGCCCGCGGGCGATCGCGCCATCGAGCGTGCGCGGCGACAGCCGATCGACTGGAGGCGCGGGGGCGAGCCGCGCCGGCGGCGGCACGCCGATCACTTGCAGGTACTGCGCTTGCGCCGTGACATAGTTCGATTCCGCCAGCGACAGCTGCGATCGGCCGCCGGAGAGCCGCGATTCCGCCTGCGCCACGTCGGTGCGCGTGACCTCGCCGGCGGTAAAGCGGTCGCGCGTCTGCCGCAGCGTCACCTCGAGCACGTTGACGTTGCTGCGCTGCAGCTCGAGGATGGCCGCGGTCTGCAACAGATTCATGTAGGCGGTGGCGGCGCTGAGCAAGACCGTCTGCTCGGTCGTGCGCAACTGTTCGCGGGCGGAGAACACTTGGCCCTCGGCCTGGCGGGTGCGGGTCGCCGTCTGCAAGCCGTTGTACAGCGTCTGCGTGGCGGTCAACCCATAGGACTGCACCGCGAAGGCGCCTTTGGCCTGGGTGTAAGTCGCGGGAATCCCCGCGGTCGTCCCCGTCGTCCGTGTCAGCTGATCGAGATACTGGTCGGTCAAGCTCGCGGTGCCGCTCACGCGCGGGCGATAGCCCGCGAGCGCGGTGGGCACGTTCTCGTCGATCGCGCGGGTGGCGGAGCGCTGGGAATTGAGCTGCGGATTGTTCTGGTAGGACTGGATCAGGGCCTCGTCCATGGTGCCGGCGCCCGCTCCGGTGCCCACCAGGCGTCCGTTGGCGGCAGGCTCGGCCGCGAGCGACGCGACCCAGAGGGCCGCCGCCGCGGATACGGCAAACGCCGCAATCCGCGCGCCCCGCGCGATCGCCGCTCGCCCCCGAGCCCCCCGCAACATGCGCAGACTCCG
>Ga0318541_10000259_pt1 | contig 16564 bp, 19 predicted proteins | sample GRESIP166b4f26_FD_202503 | JGI IMG/M metagenome (GOLD analysis project Ga0318541, IMG submission 202503) | Tropical soil microbial communities from Luquillo Experimental Forest, Puerto Rico - GRE.SIPMG.166b4f26 | ecosystem: Environmental > Terrestrial > Soil > Tropical forest > Bulk soil...
TCTTCTCGCACGGCTGGCCGCTGGATGCGGACGCGTGGGACGCGCAGATGCTTGTCCTCGGGGGACTGGGCTATCGCGTGATCGCCCACGATCGACGCGGGCACGGACGCTCCGACCAGACGTGGGGTGGCAACGACATGAACACGTACGCCGACGATGTGGCGGCGCTGTTCGACAAGCTCGATCTGCACGATGCGGTGTTTATCGGTCACTCGACCGGCGGTGGAGAAGTCGCCCGCTACCTCGGTCGCCACGGCACCTCACGCGTGAGGAAGGCGGTGCTGATCGGTGCGGTGCCACCGATCATGCTGAAGACCGACGCTAATCCCGAGGGCTTGCCGCTGAAGGTCTTCGACGACATCCGCGTGGGCGTGATGAATCGCGCGCAGTTCTATCGCGACCTCGCTGTGCCGTTCTACGGCTACAACCGGCCGAATGCCAAGCCATCGCAGGGGGTGATCGAGTCGTTCTGGTTGCAGGGGATGCTGGGCGGTGTCAAAGCTCAGTACGATTGCGTCAAGGCTTTCTCCGAGACGGACTTCACCAACGATCTGCGCGAAATCGACATTCCCGTGCTGCTCCTGCACGGCGATGATGATCAGATCGTGCCGATCGACGATGCCGCGAAGAAATCGGTGAAGCTGTTGAAGAAAGCGACACTCAAGGTCATTCCGGGTGCGCCCCATGGGATGGCCACCACGCTCGCGGACCAGATCAACAAAGAGCTCATAGGCTTCGTGAAGGACTGAAATACGATCGCACTGCCGCCCTCGCACCGAGGGCGGCAGTGCGGATGTCACCCGTCACACGGCGCGCGAACCATGATCGCGTATGGAGCTCGCGTCGTGGGCTCATCGAAATGCGCCCGGGTCACAAACCCGAGGCGTTGGTAGAAATGCAGGCTGCGAGGGTTGAAGGTCTCGAGGTAACAGACCACCGTGGCTGCGTCCGCTTCCGCAAGCGTCGGCGCGAGCAGACGAGCCCCGAGTCCGCGACCCTGCGCCTGCGGAGCGACAGCGACGATGGACAAATACCACGAGTCGTTCCCAACCACGGTGCGGGCGCGCGCACTCATGAAGTCAACGATCCTCGCGTAGTTCTCGGAGCCCGCCGCGCCCAGCACCCCGTGCAGGTAGGCGCGCTTGCGTAACCGCTCGCGCTCCTGTACCTCATCGCTCTGTGGCAGCACCCAAACCGCAACTCCGCTATCGGCTGCCTCCGGGCGCACCACCCGACCGATTCGCGTGCCCTGTCGGATGGAATAGTCGAAATAGGCTGCCAGTGCCGTACGGCGTCGCACATCGTTGCCGCCGAACTCCGCGGTGATGCACCCGTAGAAGGGATCGTGTTCCAACGCGGACACCGCGGCGGCGCATGCTGAATCGAGTAACGGGTACATCGGAGTCTTGGAAAGGTAATCGCCGGGTAGCAAACTGGAAGCGTAGCGGAGGTGCAAGCCCCATGAGCAAACCGACCCTGCAGGTGATATTGAAGCGCTTCGAGCACCCGGATGAGGTGCGGGAAATGGCCATGGGCCGCTTCGAGCTCGTGCGCATCGGCGGCATGAGCATCGGGCGTGCCACCTATCAACCGGGTTGGCGCTGGTCCGAGCACGTCGGCCGCAAGTTGGGCCAGGATCGCTGCCAGGTCGAGCACGTCGGGCTCGTGGTCGCGGGCGCCGCCACTGCCGCCTTTGCAGATGGCCGAGTCATCGAAATGCGCGCCGGTGACCTCTTCTACATACCACCGGAGCCGCACGACTCCTGGGTCATCGGCGACGTCCCCTACGTATCGCTGCACTTCATGGGCGCCGATCACTACGCGAAGTGAGCGGTATGACAGCGGTCAGAGAATTGGCCCACGGGTGGGTCGAAGGCCACCGGGAAGCACTCTCGGAATGGCACCGCACCATCTGGGAGTTCGCCGAGCCGGCATGGCGCGAGTACCGCTCTGCGGCATGGTTCGTCGACCGCTTGCAGCGCGCTGGCTTCAGGGTCGAGTCGGGGAGCGCCGGCATGCCGACTGCGTTTGCGGCCGAGTGGTCCAACGGACCTGGAGCAACCGTTGCCGGCTATGCCGAGTACGATGCCGTGCCCGGCAACTGCCAGGCGGCCGCGACTTCGCGCGGCCCCCGGCCGGGATTGTCCGAGTTCGCACCGGGTCACACCGACCCGCACTCGGCCCTCGGCATCGGAGCGCTCGGCGGGATCCTCGCCACGCAGCACGCCATGCGGAGGACCGGCGTCACCGGAACCCTGCGCTTTTTCGGTGAGCCGGCCGAGAAAGTGCAGGGCTCGAAGCTCGTCCATGGCCTCCGGGGTTATTACGACGGCATCGACGCGATCGTGAGCTTCCACCCCTTCTACATGCTGCCGCTGTGCAACACGACGCGGTGGGACACCCACTGCGGCGCCTACGGCAGCCGCATCTATTCTTTTATCTGTGACGAGCCCGAGACCTGGGGCGCGGCTGCGCACGACAGCCCGATCGCTGCCGCGCACTCGGCGGCACGCGCGCCCGGCGCCAATGTCGCGCTCGTCACGATGTACACCCTCACCAAGGCGACCATGGAGTCGATGCTCGCTCACACTGGCGGCTGGTCGCTCAACGAGGCGATCCTGACCGCCGGCCAGGCCACCGCCGACAACCTGCCAGCGCAGCTCGCACAGATCAACTACGCCTGGCGCGCGCCCGAGATCCGCATGGCGGACTCGATCCTCGAGGTGCTCGATCGCAACGCCGACCATGCGGCAGCGGTCAGCCACTGCCGGGTGGTCAAGCGCTGGGTCTCGCGCACCCGCCCCGGCGTCGCAAACCATGTCCTCGCCGCGCTCACCTACGCCAACCTGGCCGCGGTCGGGCCGCCGCATTACGGGTCGCAGGCGATCGCACTGGCGCAGGAGATCCAGCGCAATCTCGGCCTCGCCCCCATGGCACGGCCGTTCCTCGCCGCCTGTGAGGAACTCATCGAGCCGGAGGTCGCCGAGGCACGCCTGCGCGAGCAGATGCCGGCCTGGCAAACGCACTGGACCTCCGACGACTACGTCGAGATGAGTTGGTACGCCCCGACGGTCAGGCTCTACATTGCCAGGCCGATGCTCGCCGTGCCGCCCGGCTACGCCGGCTACCCGGCGTGGGTATCGAATGCGCTCGGGGGCTTGAGTCCCTGCATCGATCCGACCGTGGTAGTAGCGGCCAAGACGATCGCCGGCACGCTGCTCGATCTCCTCACCCGACCGGATGCCGTCGCAGCCGCGCGCGCCGAATTTACCGAGCGAACCGGCGGCGCACGCTGCATTGCACCACTTCTCCCCCGAGACTTTGCCCCACCGCTCGAATACCGCTGGCCGGAATACGTAACCACGGTGCGCGGATCGGACTGGTGGATTCCGGTAGCGCCCGAACTCGAGACGCCGGCACCGCGGAGTTGAGCTCGAGCTCCGCCGCGGTCCTGATTGGACCTTGGTCCGATACCCAGCATCAGGCGAAGCGCCGAGGATTTGTGGGCATCGCAGCGCGGGAGAGATATGAGCGTCGAACGAACCGCTGGCAGCGCGAGAGTCGTCCCCATTGCGGCCGGAGCGGTCCTCGCACTGCTGGCCACGCACTCTGTGAACGCCGATGAGCCCATTACGCCGCCAAAGTGCGCGATGCGGCTTTCAGTCGAAGTGACTCCTGACGTCCCCAACCCGGGCAACGGCGCGTTTATCAGCTCACTTCTCGGAAACCACGTCGGGTACCAGTTGTTCCTGCTGCGTGTTGTGGACGATACCCACGTGAACCTCCAACTTCAGGGACCAGGCCCCGCCGAGGCGTGCGAGGCGGTCGTCGACAGCATGCGCAATGACGGGCGCGTTCAATCCATCGACACGAGCTGATGATGCGATGACCTCCTGCAGGCCCGGCGAATACCGTAACCCGTATCGGAGCATGAGCATGAAATGGTTACCCTTCTTCTGCCCGGTGGTGCCGGCAGCGGCCCTGGCAGCGGTCCTCGCAGCGTGTGCGGGTTCGCCGCAACTCGCTTATGAGTCGGCTTCTCCGGATGAAATGACTCAAAGCAATGCAGTGGACTCGGGCGAAGCTCGTGCGCTCGAACAGGCTGAAGCGGATTGCGCGCGTCAGGGTAAGCACGCCGTCTCTCAGCGAGCCGAGGGCGAGACCCTCTATGACTGCGCCGACTAACCCAGAGTGACTCCGCTTCTCCACCGATCGCAAGCGTGAGCGCTGCCAGCTTCCGCATAAGCACAACGTCCCATTGTGCAGGCGCGGTGCGGCGGCCGACACTGAGAAAATCCCGCGATCCGGTGTAACGCTTGCCGCCATGGACGCGCGGCGTTGCACGATCAATCAACACTCCGGGAGGGCACGTCATGAAGAGTTCGCTTGCGATGGGCACGGTGGTCATCGCCGTGTTGTTCGGTGGCTGTCAGTCGCAACAGCAGATGGTCGATGAGATGCAGGCGGACGCCACGCAGGTGGCCAAGCAGCGAGGCAAATTCGAGCTCAACTGTCCGACGGCGACTGCTGAGGTCCTCAGCAAGGAAATGATACAGTCGGAGGTTGTAAATCCGCGCTGGGCGCCTCCGCAACGCGCTCAATACACCGTCGGGGTCGCTGGGTGCGACAAGCGCGCGACCTACCTGGTGGTCTGTGCCGAGGGCGGCACCGGTTGCGTCGCCGCCGGCGCGCAAAACGTGATCCAGACGTCATCGTCGAAGTAGTTCGCCCTGCGAGCTCACTGCCCAACACACGCGAACCCGCCGAGGCTCGCGCTCTGCGCCTTCGCACTCCCTCCCTCTGACCTGAAGGAATAAATCCATGGCTGCGAAACAACCCAACATTCTGATCCTCTGGGGCGATGACATCGGTATTTGGAACTGCTCCTATTTCAGCCGCGGGTCGATGGGGTACCGAACGCCGAACATCGATCGCGTCGCGAATGAGGGCGTCGCTTTCACCGATTACTACTCGCAGCAAAGCTGCACCGCCGGCCGCGCCTGCTTCATTTGTGGACAGAATCCCATTCGCACGGGACTGACCAAGGTCGGCATGCCGGGAGCGACGGTAGGACTGCAGAAAGAGGATCCGACCATTGCCGAGCTGCTGAAACCCCTCGGCTATGCCACCGGCCAGTTTGGCAAGAATCACCTCGGCGACCGGAACGAGTACCTGCCGACGGTACACGGCTTCGATGTGTTCTTCGGCAATCTGTATCACCTGAATGCCGAGGAAGAGCCGGAGCTCCCGGACTACCCGAAGGATCCGAAATTCAAAGCTGCGTTCGGGCCGCGCGGGGTGCTCGATTGCGTCGCGACGGACAAGGACGATGCGACCGACGAGCCGCGCTGGGGCCGCGTCGGTAAGCAGAAGATCAAGGATACCGGGCCGCTGACCAAGAAACGCATGGAAACCATTGATGAGGAGATCACTGCGCGTGCGCTTCAGTGGATGGAGCAACAGGCCAAGGCGAATAAGCCCTTCTTCCTCTGGTACAACTCGACAGCCATGCACATGTGGACCCATTTGGCGGAGAAGAATCGTGGCAAGAGCGGCCAGGACGAATACAGCGATCGCATGGTGGTCCATGACGAGCAGATCGGCATGATGCTGAACAAGCTCGATGAGCTTGGTATTGCCGACAACACCATCGTGATGTATTCGACCGACAACGGTCCCGAGAACGACACCTGGCCGGACGCCGCCAACACCCCCTACCGTAGCCAGAAGGACACCAACTGGGAAGGTGGCTGGCGTGTACCCTGCTTCATGCGTTGGCCCGGCAAAATCAAGGCGGGCACGGTGCTCAACGGGATCGTCAGTCACATCGACATGCTGCCGACGCTGCTGGCGGCTGCCGGCGATCCGGACATCACGCAGAAGCTGCTCAAGGGAGTGAAGGTCGGGGATAAGACCTTCAACGTCCATCTCGATGGCTACAATCAGCTTCCGTACCTGACCGGCGAGGCCAAGGAGAGTCCCCGGAATTCGATATTCTATTTCAGCGATGACGGTGATCTCATGTCTGTGCGCATCGGCGACTATAAGCTGTGTTTCGCGGTCCAGCGCGCGCTTTCATCGAATGTTTGGGCCGAACCGTTCGTGAAGCTGCGGGTGCCACACATCTTCAACCTGCGCCGCGACCCGTTCGAACGCGCCGAATTCAACTCGCAGGTCTATTGGAAGTGGATGATGGACCACATCCCAATGTTGTACCTCTGTCAGGCAGTTGTGGCTGAGCAGATCCAGGCCTTCGCCAAGTTCCCGCCGCGCCAGAAGCCGGCGTCCTTCAACCTGGACGAGGTGATGGAGAAGGTGTCGAAGCAACACGCCGCATGAGGCGCTGGCATTCCGGCGCCTCGAGAGCGCAGGACGGGGCCGCCGCAGAGGGTCATTGCAGAGGCCGGTTGCCGGGATACACTCCCGCGGGGCATGAGCCCCGCGGGACCGTCACCTTGACCAACTTCTGGAATGGCGCAGGCTAGCGGAGATGCGGTGGAAGTCCAGGCCTTCTACGAGCGGTATCCGTATCCCCCACCCATCGATGACCTCGCCGCCTATCGGCAGCGGTGGCAGGACCGTGAGCGCCGCCGGGCCGATTTTCACCTCTTCTGGCCGACGAGACCGTACCGCGAGGATCACTCGATACTCGTTGCCGGCTGCGGCACCTCGCAAGCGGCAAAATATGCCATCCGTTGGCCCGCGGCCCGGATCACGGGCATCGATTTCAGCGCAACCAGTATCCGGCACACCGAGCAGCTGAAGCGCAAGTACGGGCTCGACAACCTTCTCATCGCGCAGCTGCCGCTCGAGCGGGTGGGCGAGCTCGGAGAAACCTTCGACCAGGTGATCTGCACCGGGGTGCTGCATCATCTCGCGGACCCCGCTCTCGGGCTGCGCGCCCTGCGCAGCGTGCTCGAGCCGCAGGGCGCGATGCACCTGATGGTGTATGCACCGTACGGGCGGACCGGCATTTACATGCTGCAGGAATTCTGCAGACGCATCGGCTTTCGTGCGCCCGAAGGTGACATCGGCGAGCTGCTTGCAGCCCTCAAGCCCTTACCCGAGGGCCACCCGATGGCGAGACTGCTGCGCGAGGCCCCGGATTTTCGCAGCGAAGCCGGTCTTGCGGATGCGCTGCTGCATCCTCAGGACCGGGCGTATTCCGTACCGCAGTTATTCGAGTTTCTCAATGCCAACGGCCTGAGATTCGGACGATGGCTGAGGCAGGCTCCGTACAGCCTCGAGGCCGGCCTGATGTCCCGCATTCCGGATGCGTTGCGAGCGGCGACCCTGCCGCTGCCAGATCAGTACGCCGCCGCCGAGCTATTTCGCGGCAACATGATGCGCCACAGCGCCATCGCCTATCGCGACGACCATGCGGGTGTGCCGCGGATCAGTTTCGATGACGATGCTTGGCTCGAATACATTCCCATCCGCGAACCAGACACGGTAACCGTTCGGGAACGGTTACCACCCGGCGTCGCGGCCATACTGATCAATCGCGCTCATTCGCATACCGACATCTTTCTCCCCATATACCCGCGCGAGACGCGCTTGCTCGAGGCGATCGACGGAAAGCGCACCATCCGCGAGATGCTGGCGAGCGAAAGCGAGCGCGATGTGGCCCGCTCCTTGTTCGAGCGGCTCTGGCGGCACGACCAGGTTGTGTTCGACGCCGCCCCGCGGGGCTGAGGCGGCGCTACACCTTGCGATCCTGGACCGGTTTGTCGTGATCGTGGGTGAGACGCAGGAGCCGGTTGATGGGTCCCCGCAAGAGTACATAGGGGACCAAGGCGAGAATGATTGCGGTCATCAGCGCCCCGAGGGGTTTCAGGGTGTGCCATTGGGTCAACTGGTAGATGACATCGAGCGCAATAGCGATGAGGAAAATGCGCCCGATTCCTTTCCAGCCGTCAGCGAGCAGATATCGACGCTGCTCGGGGACGTGGACCAGCTTCCACGCCCAGGGTCTGCGCCCCTCGCGCGCATCCCTGCTGCCGTCACGGATCGCGAGCACTATCGCCACCAGGGGCTGCATGAAGAATCTGAAATGCATCGGCCCGTCGAGGCGCGCGACGACGTTGGTCGCAATCGTCGATAAGAGGCTGCTCATTGAAGACCTTCCCGGCACGACACCCAGTGGGCGCCTGGCGCTGAACCTCCGTCACCGGCGCTGGAGAGTGACAGGAAGCGGTAGGCTTTGAAATCGGACCTAGGTCCGATCTGCAGCGCGTACTGTACCGCCCAGGCCTTCGCTTCCGACCGATGCACAGAACGGCGACTCCATGACCGCGACACGAAACCTCAGCGCACCCGTTTACACCATCGGCCATTCGACCCGCACGATCCCCGAGTTCGGAGCCTTGCTCGACGAGTCCGGTATCGAGGTGGTGGCGGATGTCAGGGCGATCCCGCGCTCACGCACGAATCCCCAGTTCAACCTCGATGTGCTGCCCGTCTCACTGGAAGAATTCGGCATCCGCTATCAGCATTTTCCCGAGCTCGGCGGGCGCCGCCACCACCCGCGGGGCGCACCGCCCTCCCCCAACACCTTCTGGCGCAACGATTCGTTTCGCAACTATGCGGACTACGCGGCGACCGATGCATTCGCGGCCGGATTTAGCAAACTTCGCGAGCTGGCCGCGGATGAGCGTTGCGCGATCATGTGCTCGGAAGCCGTGTGGTGGCGCTGCCATCGCCGCATCATCAGCGACTACCTGCTCGCTCGGGGCACCGCGGTGATGCACATCATGGCGCCGGGCAAGATAGAGCCGGCGACGCTCACGCCCAACGCTCACCCAATGAGCAACGGGAGCCTGGTTTATCGTGCGTGAGCCAACTCTTTGCAGAGATCCGCGCTGAGGTCGTGGCTCACTTCCCCGTCATCGAGCGAGTCGAAACCGTCGACGCCGATACGGGCCTGAGCACCGGCGGATCCTTCCCGATCTCGAACACAACCGTGGTGATCCTCGATGGGCAGCACAAGGGATCCGTTGCACCATAGCGCGAGTACTCGGCCTGCACCCTGCCATCAGTCGAAACGGTGACGCGATTGAGAGCGCCGTCCGTACGGCTGTCCATCGGATGCGGCGAGAGCGTGCCGGCGAAGACTCCGCGCGCGAACACGAACTCCTGATACTGTCGCGGACGACACATGCCGTCGTAGTCGGAGGTTCCGACGAGCACCCGGATCTGCTCGCCTTCGGACATCGGACCGACCAGGTCCCACCCGTGCGCGCGCACTTGCTGGTCAACCTCGGACGCAGGCTCTCGCGTGAGTTCGCGGCAACGCGGGTCCGGGTTCTTCTGTCCCTGCGGAGCCGACGGGATCGGCATGCCGGGCCGGTTCCATGACTCGAGGTGAGCGGCATCCAGCCACGAATCCGCAGTCGGCTGGGACATGGCCGGAGCGCACAACACGATCGTGAGGGCTGAAAGCGCAAGATCCGTCACACGCTTTCGGACCCGGTGAAGCTTTGCGGAGTGCTGCGCGGATCTTCCGGTCGGGAAAGGCAAGGTACTCACATCTTCACTGCCGAGATCCGCCGGAAGATTACACCATGGCCTCCGCGCTGCGTATGCTGTGCGCCGGCAGACCGGACCGAGGCCTGAAGCCGCAGGAGCGGTGCAGGAGGATGGGATGAATCGGTACGACGCCATCATCATCGGCACAGGGCAGGCGGGACCCTCACTCGCCGAGCGGCTCGCGAAGACCGGGATGCACGTCGCCGTGATCGAGCGCGGGCACTTTGGCGGCACCTGTGTGAATAACGGCTGCACGCCGACCAAGACGCTGATTGCCAGCGCCTACGTCGCCCGCCTCGCAAAGCGGGCGGTTGAGTATGGAGTGGAGGTGGGTCCTGTCAGGGTCGACATGGCCCGGGTCAAGGCCAGAAAGGATGCGGTGGTCGAAAGCTCGAGAACCTCGCTCGAGAAGTGGCTGCGCGGGCTTGCCAACGTGAGCGTTTATAGGGGTGAGGCGCGATTCGTGAAAGCCCACACTGTCACGGTAGGAGCGGACACGCTGACCGCCGAGCGCATCTTCATCAACGTCGGCGCGCGCCCTTACGTCCCGGATCTGCCGGGCGTCCGGCAGGTGCCGTACCTGACGAACGAAAGCATGATGGACGTTGATTACCTGCCGGAGCACCTCCTCGTCATCGGAGGGAGCTACGTCGGGCTGGAGTTCGGGCAGATGTACCGTCGGTTCGGCAGCCGCGTCACCGTCATCGAGATGGGTCCACGCCTGATCGGACGCGAGGACCCTGAAGTATCGCATGCGATCCGCGACATCCTCGTCGCGGAAGACATCGCGATCAGACTCGACGCGATGTGTATCGCGCTCGAATCGGCGCCGGGTGGCGTCCAGGTCAGAGTGGAATGCACCGAGGGTCCGACAAGGGAGACCGGCACGCACGTGCTGCTCGCCGTGGGCCGCGTACCGAATACGGACGAACTGGGTCTTCGCGAGGCCGGAATCGAGACCGACGACCGCGGCTACATCAAGGTCGATGACACCTTGAACACCAGTGTGCCGAACGTGTACGCCCTGGGTGACTGCAACGGACACGGTGGCTTCACGCACACCGCATACAATGACTATGAGATCGTCGCCGATAACCTGCTGAGCGGTGCCCATCGCAAACTGAGCGACCGCATCCCGATCTACGGCCTCTTCACCGACCCGCCGCTGGGTCGTCTCGGGCGGACCGAGGCCGAAGCACGGCGCGATGGCTTCAACATCCTCATTGGACGCATGCCCATGACCGATGTCTCGCGTGCCAGGGAAAAGGGCGAGACTCAGGGGCTCATGAAGGTGCTCGTCGACGCGAGCACCAAGCAGATCCTCGGCGCGGCCATTCTCGGCACGGGCGGCGATGAGGCGGTGCAGTCCCTGGTGGACGCCATGTACGCGCATCTCCCCTGCACCGTCGTGCAGCACGGCGTTCGCATCCACCCCACCGTGAGCGAGCTCATCCCGACCCTGCTCGGCGAGCTCGCACCGCCCGGCTAGGAGCGCTATTCGCGGCCCTTGCCGGCCGGTATTCCGCTCCCCGCCCGCACTTCCTTTCTCTCCTCGCTCGGCTGCTGCGGCGACTGCGCCTCAAAGGATCCGGTCCGCGCGCTGTGTTCGAGCAGCGCCTGCGCGAACAGCGCCTCCACCGGCTGGCCGGTGCGCGCCTGAATCCAGCGAAAGGCCGACTCGAGCGAAGGCGCGCTCCACAAGGTGCGGCCTTCGGCGCTGGTGACGTCCCAGGGCGCAAAGGTCATGTTGCCCTTGCGATAGCGAACGACGCGTACGATGCCCCCGATGTTGACACGCCAAACGTTCGGTTGAATCTCTTCAACGCTGTGGTCCATCAGTGTTACTTCCCCGAAAAAAACGTCCCTGCGATCGAACGAACAGACTTAACAATTCTTCTTGTTCAGCCTGCACAGGATAGACCAATGCGGACTCGCAAACCTCTTCCGCGTACATCGCACATCGATTAAACATATTCGGCAACATTTTGTACGCTTGCCGCTCCACGAACGCGGGAGTCCTTTTTGCCGATGCTCACCAACTTTCGAATGGCCGGTGCTCCCGGTGCATGCCGGCCTTCACGCTGGTTGGCGCACGCTGCCGAAGACGTCCACTCGCCACGGCAAAAAAGTGCCAGGCGCCGCCCAGCCGCCGGTCATGGTCGCGACGGGGCGATTCGGCCCGGCGCGCGGATCGGACTTTGGCGACGCCGTTGTGTCTGAGTGTCGTCGAGTCGCTCTTCGACGCGCATTGAGCACCCAGGCAGTTGACGCGTGGGACGTTGGTCCCATAGGGTCCGTGTGACGCGTCACGACTCCTGCTGGGATCCCACGCAACGCAGGCACCGACATGCCAAAAAACGCGATCCTCGAACACCTCTGTAAATACGTAACGCCGTTTCGCGTCACCACCGGCAAGGGATTCCGGTTGAAGGATTTCGATCCGCGCGACACGCGCGGTCTGCAGGTGGACAAGAGCGAGGCGAACGAGCTGCTGAAGCGTGGTATCGAATGGCTGGCAAAGGAGCAGGATCTGCTCTACGCCCAGAACCGCTGGGCACTGCTTCTCATCTTCCAGGCGATGGACGCCGCCGGCAAGGACAGCACGATCAAGCACGTGATGTCCGGTCTCAACCCACAGGGCGTTCAGGTGTTCTCTTTCAAACAGCCATCACAGGAGGAGCTCGACCACGACTTCCTGTGGCGCCACGTGAAGGGCCTGCCGGAACGGGGCCGTATCGGCATCTTCAACCGCTCTTATTACGAGGAGGTCCTCGTCGTTCGCGTGCACCCCGACCTCCTCAACGCGCAGCGGCTGCCCGCACCGTGCCTGAGCAAGGACATCTGGAACGAGCGCCTCAGCGATATTGCGCACTTCGAGAGATATCTCGCCCGGCAGGGAACGGTCGTCCTCAAGTTCTTCCTGAACGTGTCGCGGGACAAGCAGAAGAAGCGCTTTCTCGAGCGGCTCGACAAACCGCAGAAGCACTGGAAATTCTCGATGTCGGATGTGCGCGAGCGGCGCTATTGGTCCGATTACATGCGCGCCTATGAGGAGGCGATCAGGTCGACAGCCTCCGAGCGGGCGCCTTGGTTTGTGATGCCGGCTGACAACCGGTGGTTCACGCGGCTGGTTGTGGCGGCAGCTATCGTCGAGGCGGTCGAGAAGCTCCACCTCAGCTATCCGCGGGTGAGTCCGAAAAAGATGAAGGAGCTGCGGGCGATCCGCGCCGTGCTCGCACGCGAGCATTGAGCGCCGATCCGCGGCGGCAACAGCGGCACGGCGGTGCCGCAACAACGCTGCAGCGCTAGAGCTTGTCACGGCGCCGCGCCGGCAAGAGTGAGAGCGAGCCGTTTGCGCGGGTTCTCGGAGCGTCAGCTTGGCAACTGTTGGCTCGATGAACCCCGATCCCATCGACGCGTACGGGGCAGGGTGGCCCCGGCTCTCCGCGACCACGCTGCGCAATTCACTGCCGCATTGGTGGAAAATGATGGCGATGGGCTGATACAGGAGGTCATGCCATGAATGTGATCCGCTGGGAACCATTTGGTGGAATGGATGACATGTTCAACCGCTTTCCGAGCCTGTTCGAGAAGTGGGCGCGGTTGTCTGGAACCGGCGAGAAGGGTGTGGGTTGGGCGCCGTCAGTCGACATCAGTGAGACCGACCAGGAGTACCTGATCCGCGCCTCCTTGCCGGCTGTGAAGAAGGAAGACGTCAATGTGACGGTCGAAGACGGCATGCTCACGGTGAGCGGTGAGCGGCGGCAGCAGCAGCAGCAGAAGGATGAGAAGTTCCACAAGATCGAGAACTTCTACGGCAGCTTCGCCCGCACCTTCTCGCTGCCAGAAGGCACGGATCCGTCCGCGATCCGCGCCGAATCCAAGGATGGCGTGCTGACGATACACGTACCCAAGGCCAGGGCCGAAACCAAGAAGCCCACTACCGTCAAAGTCCAGTGAACTTGCGTCAGCGCCGCGGCCGTGCCGGTGTGCGGTCTGTGCCGCGGCGCTGTCTCTCCCGAGCGTCCCGTCCGCCCGGCACGTGATGAGCGTGGGAACCACTCTGCCAGCAGGCATCGATCTGTCAACGGTCCGCGCCCATACCCCCGGATGCGCGGAAGTCATTCATTTCAACAATGCCGGAGCAGCCCTGCCGCCCAAGGTGGTGACGGATGCCGTGCTCCAGTACACCGCGCACGAGGCGCTGATCGGCGGCTATGAGGCGGCGGAGGCGGCGGCTGACACAATCCGCTCAACCTACGATGCGCTCGCAACACTGCTCGGAGCCGAAGCTCACCAGATAGCGCTCGTTGAGAATGCGACCCGGGCCTGGGACATGGCGTTTTACGGACTGCCGCTCGAGCGGGGCGATCGCATCCTCACGTGTCGCTCGGAGTATGCGAGTAATTTTCTCGCTTACCTGCAGGTCAGACGCCATCGCGGCGTGGTGGTCGATGTCATTCCGGACAACGAGTACGGGGAGGTCGACACGGACGCCGCCGCGCGGCTGCTCGATGATGATGTCAAGCTGATCTCGATTACTCACGTCCCGACCAACGGCGGCCTGGTGAATCCGGCAGCCGCGATCGGCCAACTCGCCCGCTCCGCGGGTTGTTACTACCTGCTCGATGCCTGCCAGTCGGTCGGGCAAATGCCAATCGATGTGGCAGCGATCGGCTGTGATTTTCTCTCTTCCACGGGAAGGAAGTTTCTGCGCGGACCGCGCGGCACGGGCTTCCTGTATGCGAGCGAGCGGGCACTGTCCGAGGTCGAGCCTCCCTTCATCGACGGACGTGCGGCTACCTGGACTGGCACCGATACCTTCGAGATTCGCAGCGACGCACGGCGCTTCGAGAACTGGGAGTTCAACTGCGCCACGCGCATCGGACTCGGCGTCGCCGCGCGCTACGCCGCCGGCATCGGACTTGAACCGATCTGGCAACGCGTCCAGTCCCTGGCGAGTCGCCTGAGCGCTCGCCTGAGGGAGATCCCGGGCGTCACCGTGTGCGACCGGGGTCGAACCCAGTGCGGGATCGTGACTTTCCTTGGCCAGGGCATCGGTCCCGAAGCCCTGAAAGCGGCACTGGCCCGCAAGCGGATCAACGTGTCGGTGAGTGACGCCGCCTGGACGCGTATCGACATGGATGCTCGCGGTATCCCGGCGCTGGTCCGGGCTTCCGTGCACTACTACAACAGCGAGGAGGAAGTCGACACGTTCGCCGCCGCCGTGGCCGCACTCCTCGGGAAGAGTGGTGCGACTCCCCCGGAATGACCGCCGCCCAGGCCGAGGCCGCTGCCGCTCCGTTCTGCGAAGTCCATCGCTGATTCAGAAGCTGCCGCGAAATTAATGTTAACTTGCGCTTGGCAAATGCAGCGAATTGCGAAAACTGGCCGGCATGTCGCATGCACTGCCAAACGACCTGCCGCAAACGCTGATCGAACGCCTGCGCGCCGAAGGCGTCGCCACGCTCGAAGCCTGGGTCGCCCTGGGCCGTCGTCGCCGCCAGATCTTCGGCGTCACCCGCGCCGCAGTTGAGCTGCTCGATTCGCTGGCGAAGGCAACGTTGAGATCGAAACCGTAAGGTGCGGCCTCGCCACGGCAGCGCGAGCGTCTCGCCAGCAGGGACGCTCGAGCACCCTCGAGTCTCGTCCCGCGGATCCGGCGCCATCGCCGCCGCTGCCGCAGGAAGGCAGCAGGCGCGCAGCGATTTTCAGCGAAAAGCTCGATCGGCCCATGAGAAAAATGACTGGCGCTCTCCGCCGTGCCATGGCTACATGGGGAGATGATCGGCTCAGGGCTCACCGTAACTCACTGCCTCGTGGCCTTTGCGCTGTCCGCAGCGGCTGCCGCCGCCGTGGCAGACCCGGTCACGACCGTGGACGGCGATGCTCACTACCCCGAAGGACCGCTGTGGCGGGACGGCAAGCTCTTCTACGTCGAATACGCAACCAGCAACATCAGGTACTGGGATGGTAGCCGCGCCGCGGTCTATTGGCACAAGGACGGTTGCGGTCCCAGCGCTCTGATCCCTTTCAACGGCCACCTCCTGGTCGCGTGCTACGACGATAACTCCCTCGCGGAGCTCGATGCGGGCGGGAAAGAGGTCCGCTCCATTCGCGCCGACAGCAGCGGCAAGCCCTTCATTGGCCCGAACGACTTCGCGGCCGATGCCCAGGGCGGCATCTACTTCACGGCCTCCGGTGCGTATGACATCAAGGCGCCGATCACGGGTGCTGTGTTGCACATCACCGCCGACGGCAGAACCGTCACCGAGGTCGCCAACACCATCCATTATTCCAACGGACTGACCTTGGCCAGGGATCAACGCACCTGCTGGTCGCCGAGATGCTCGCCGGCCGGATCCTCAGCTTTCCGCTCGCAACCGATGGCACGCTGGGCCCGCGCACGGTCTGGGCGCGCCTGCAGGATCTCGCTCCACCGACGCCGCACGAGGATGCCTACAACGGTCCGGACGGTTTCAAGCTCGGTCCCGATGGCAACTACTACATTGCGCAGAACGGCTCAGGCCGCGTGCTGGTGGTGAGCGGGGACAAGAAGCTCGTGCGCACGATCGATGTGCCAACGCCCTACGTCACCAACGTGGCCTTCGGCCCCGACGGGGCCGACACGGTATTCGTGACCGGTGCCTTCGAGCAGTGGAAGCCACCGTTTCCCGGGGCCGTCTACCGCTGGACGCGTTGAGCGCCCGGCTGCGCGCGCCGGCTTGTCCGATTTGACCCAGGCGATCTCGATCTCGGGCGTCATGGGGATGCGCGCGAGCGGGAAGTCGTTGAAGTTGCTTTGCTGCACGACGCCGTCGACGAATTCGATCGCTTGACCCGCGAGCGCCTGCGCCAGCCCGTCGATCACCGCTCCCCGTACCTGATTCTCGGCGCCCATGGGGTTGATGATCTGGCTGCCGACATCGCCCGCGACCCACACCTTGTGGACGGCGATGTCAGCGCCTGCGACGCTGGCCTCGACCACCTCCGCGAAATAGCCGCGGTGCGAGAAATAGAAGCCGAACCCTTTGGC